>Ga0255093_1000067_pt1 | contig 51430 bp, 45 predicted proteins | sample Colum_Law_RepA_8_2_FD_188437 | JGI IMG/M metagenome (GOLD analysis project Ga0255093, IMG submission 188437) | Freshwater microbial communities from Columbia River, Oregon, United States - Colum_Law_RepA_8d | ecosystem: Environmental > Aquatic > Freshwater > River | place: USA: Oregon...
GGGGAGGACGGCGCGACTGCAGGGGCGGGGGCCACAGAAGCGGTCGGTGCGGGCGCTGCCGCCACTGGTGCAGGTTCTGCAGCCTCTGGCGATTCCAACTGGCAGATCACCTGCCCCGGCGAGAGCTTGTCGCCCACTTTCACCTTGAGGTTGCGCACCGTGCCACCCGACGGCGAGGGCACTTCCATGGTGGCCTTGTCGCTTTCCAGCACCAGCAGCACCGTGTCCTTGCCGATGGCTTCGCCATGTTTCACCAGTAGTTCGATGATCGGCACATCCTGGCTGCCGCCGAGGTCGGGCACTTTCACGTCGATGAGCTTGGCCATGGCTTACACCGTCCAGGGAGCGGCACGCTCCGGCTTGATGCCGTAGATCTTGATTGCCTGCGCCACCCGCTCCTGCGGGATGGTGCCCAGGTCTGCGAGCGCCTTGAGTGCCTTCACAGTCACCCAGCGACGGTCGATCTCGAAGAAATCACGCAGCGCCGGGCGGTTGTCGCTGCGGCCAAAGCCATCGGTGCCGAGTACGTGGTAGGGCATGGGCACAAAGGGCCGGATCTGCTCCGGCCAGGCGCGAATCCAGTCGCTGGAAGCGATGGCAGGGCCGACCATGCCCTTGAGGCAGTCGGCAACATAGGGCTGCCGAGGTGTTTCCTGCGGGTGCAGCAGGTTCCAGCGTTCGCACTCCTGCCCATCCCGTGCGAGCTCGGTAAAGCTCGGCACGCTCCAGACATCACTGGTGATGCCCCATTCCTCGCGCAGCAGGTCTGCCGCGGCGATCACCTCGCGCAGCAAGGCACCGCTGCCCAGCAGTTGAACGTGCGGGTTGCCCGTGAACTCGTCGCTGCGCAGCAGGTACATGCCGCGCACGATGCCGCTCTCAACGCCCGCCGGCATGGCGGGCTGCTGGTAGTTCTCGTTGTAGACCGAGAGGTAGTAGTAGACGTCCCGGTGCTCGACGTACATCTCCTTCATGCCGTGCTGGATCAGCACCACCAGCTCATAGGCGAAGGCAGGGTCGTAGGTGCGGCAGTTGGGGATGACACTGGCAAAGGTGTGGCTGTGACCATCCTCATGCTGCAAGCCCTCGCCGTTGAGCGTGGTGCGGCCGGCGGTAGCCCCCATGAGAAAGCCGCGCGAGCGCATGTCGGCGGCGGCCCAGGCGAGATCGGCGATGCGCTGGAAGCCGAACATGGAATAGAAAATGTAAAACGGCACCAGGCTGACGCCATGGTTGGCGTAGCTGGTGGCGGCAGCCATCCAGCTGCTCATGCTGCCGGCCTCGGTGATGCCTTCCTCCAGGATCTGGCCCTTCACGTCTTCCTTGTAAAAGGCGAGCTGATCGGCGTCCTCGGGGTTGTACTTCTGGCCGACAATGGAATAGATGCCCAGGCTGCGGAACATGCCTTCCATGCCAAAGGTGCGCGCCTCGTCCGGCACGATGGGCACCACTCGCTTGCCGATCTTGGCGTCTCGGCACAGCGTTTGCAGCAGCTGCACGAAGGCCATGGTGGTGCTGATCTCGCGTTCGCCGCTGCCTTGCGTGAGCTTGTCGAAGGTGTTCAGTGCGGGGACTTCCAGCACCTCGTTCACGACCTGGCGCGTCGGCAGCGAACCACCGAGCGCTTGGCGGCGGGCCTTCAGGTACTGCACTTCGGGTGAATCGGGTGCAGGGCGATAGAACGGCGTACTGGCAACCTGCTCGTCGCTGAGCGGCAGCTGGAAGCGGTCGCGGAATTTCTTCAGCGCCTCTTCGCCCACTTTTTTCTGCGAGTGCGTGATGTTCTGGCCCTCGCCGGCCTCGCCCATGCCATAGCCCTTCACGGTCTTGGCAAGGATCACGGTCGGCGTGCCGGTGTGGGCGCTGGCCGCGGCGTAGGCGGCATAGACCTTGTGCGGGTCGTGGCCGCCCCGGTTGAGGGCGGCGATCTGCTCGTCGCTCATGGTCGCCACCAGCTTTTGCAGCTCTGGGTACTTTCCGAAGAAATGCTCGCGGGTATACGCGCCACCCTTGGCCTTGAAGTTCTGGTACTCGCCGTCGACGGTTTCATCGAAGGCCTGCAACAGCTTGCCGCTCTGGTCGGCGGCGATCAGCGCATCCCAGGCGCCGCCCCAGATCACCTTGATGACATTCCAGCCCGCACCGCGGAAGACGCCTTCCAGCTCCTGGATGATCTTGCCGTTGCCGCGCACCGGGCCGTCGAGGCGTTGCAGATTGCAGTTGACGACGAAGATGAGGTTGTCGAGCTTCTCGCGCGCGGCGATGTCGATGGCGCCCAGCGACTCCGGCTCGTCCATCTCGCCATCACCGCAGAAGCACCACACCTTGCGGCCCTCGGTATTGGCGATGCCGCGGTTGTGCAGATACTTCATCAACCGCGCCTGGTAAATCGCCTGGATTGGCCCCAAGCCCATCGACACCGTGGCGAACTGCCAGAAGTCCGGCATCAGCCAAGGGTGCGGATAGCTGGAGAGACCGGGGGCGAGGGCCTCCATGCGGAAGCGCTGCATCTGCGCCTCGTCGATGCGGCCTTCGAGAAACGCACGCGCGTAGATGCCGGGCGTGTTGTGGCCCTGGATGTAGATGAGGTCCTGCCCTTGCGGATGGGCGGCCCCTTTCCAGAAATGGTTGAAGCCCACGTCGTAGAGCGTGGCGGCGGACTGGAAGGTGGCGATGTGGCCCCCGATGCCGGCGTGCTCGCGGTTGGAGTTCACCACCATGGCCAGCGCGTTCCAGCGGATGATGGAGCGGATTTTCCACTCCAGCGCATGGTCGCCCGGCGAGCGCGCTTCCTGCTCCGGCGGGATGGTATTGACGTAGGCGGTGTTGGCCGAAAACGGGATATGGGCGCCGCTGCGGCGGGCTTTTTCGGTCAGCGTTTCCAGCAGGTAGTGCGCACGTTCGGGACCCTGCGCCTTCAGCACGGAGGCCAGTGCATCCAGCCACTCCTGGGTTTCGGTCGGGTCGCTGTCGGCCGGGTGAAGATTCGCGTTGCTCGTGCTGCTGGCTGCCATCTGAAAACCTCCGGGTAAGGCGAGCATGGTACGCGCTGACGTCAGCACGGGCCTAGCCTTTTGGTGTGAGGCGGGGGATGCGGAGACGCGTCTCGACGAGGTTCAGTCGACACCAGGGGCGTCGGTTGAATCACCGGCACCGCTGGCCTGCCGAGCCTGCGCGCTGCGCCAACATCTCGCACGCCGATGTCGCGGTGTTGACTTTATGAACAGCGCTCATTAACTTGTAATTGAGCATTGCTCATTAACCAGGAGTGTTGTCATGAACCAGCCGCTTCAAGACTTTCAGACCGATTCCACCGCATGGCAGTGGTTTGTCCGCATCTGCTTCATCACCGCTGCAGGCGCGATGATCTTCGGTATTGCAGTGGCCCCGATCGACCTTTGGGTGCGGGGCTACTTTTTGATGGGCACGCTGTTCTTGGTGGGCGCGACCTTGATGCTCTCGAAAACCATCCGCGACCAGTTCGAAGCCGAGCGTGCCGCGCGCCGTGCCGCCCAGCAGCGTGAAGATGGCCGGTGATGGACGCGCCCTTAAAGGCCCGGCTTGCCGCTCAGCCCGCTGCTCGCCCGGTGCTGCAACCCGGCCAGGCAACAGTCCACCAAGGCATCGCTGATGGCGCGGTAGTCGTCGGAGCCACTCCAGCGCAGCTTGCCCGTGGCCACCAGTGCGCAAAGGCCGTGCACGCTGCTCCACAGCACCGTGGCGGCCAGTTGCAGCGGTGCCGGTTCGAGGCGCGGCAACAGGGGCGCCAATACGCCCTGCACCAACTCGAACATGCGGCGGATGCGGGCATCGGCCTCCGGTGGGCGGCGGGTATCGGGCGGCAGGCTGTGCTCGAACATCAGCCGCCAGCGATGCGTATGGCGCCGGCCGAAGTCGATGTAGGCCGCAGCGATGGCGTGCGGGCGGCGCGCAGGTGCCGGCTCGGCATCCGCGGCGGCGCGCAGGGCGGCGTGGATGGCGTCGCCCGTGCGCTCGTTGATCGCCAGCAGCAGACCGTCTTGGCTGGCAAACAGCAGATAGAGATTGCCGACGGTATAGCCCATGACCTCGGCCACTTTGCGCATGGTGAGGCCGTCGATGCCATCGCGGATCAGCAACAGTTCGGCGGCGGCAATAGCCATTTCCTGCTGTTGTTCGCGGCTATGCAGATTACGGCGTCCCATGCGGTTGGCTCCTGAATCCCAAACATTTGGAAATTATATGAACATTGACCATTTAGAACACGGCCCGCAAGCCCGGCGCAATGTCGATCTCGCCCGGTGCGGGCTGGCGGCTTTTCTCTGCCTCACCACGCTGGCCGCGGCGCTGCCGGCGCAGGCGGCGAGCGGCCCTTCGGCGGTGTCCGAGGGCTCGCTGTCGCTGGCGGGCGGCAGTCTGCTGGTTGTCGCGGGTTCACCGCTGCTGCTGGTCGGGGTGCCGGACTGGACCATCATCGGCGTCGAGAAGGTCGCCAAGGGGGTGAAGCTCACGCTGCGCGGCACGGCGGAAACCGCACTGCTGGTAGTGATGGTGCCCGTCGCCGCCGCTGCGGGCGCTTCGGTTGTGGTGGGCGGCGCGGTTGTGGCGGTTGCCGTGGCCGGCGGCTGGCTTTTGACCTGCGGCGGCGCGGTGCTGGGGTTCGTGGCACGCGAGCCCTCGCAATCGCTGTTGTTCAGTGAGCCCGTGGGTGCCTGCTGCCCGCGCTGCTGCTGAGGGAGGCGCGCCATGAACCTGAACTTGACGCTGAGAGTTCTCTGGCTGGCGACAGGGCTGGTGCTGGGTGGCTCGTCAATGGCGGGACAAACCTGCGGGAACACGCCTGCCGAGTCTTGGCGTACCGCGCGGGGCCTCGCCATGGCCGAGCAACTGGACCGCACGCTGAACACCCGCTCGGACCAGGTGGCGGTGATCGCGCGGGTGGGCTCGGACGTGTCGAAATATGGCCTTCGCTATACGCACGCCGCGCTGGTCTACCGCGAACGCACCGACACACCGTGGACGGTGCTGCACAAACTCAATACCTGCGGCAGTGATCGGGGCCTGTTGTACCGCCAGGGCTTGGGTAACTTTTTTCTCGACAACCCCCACGCGTATCGCGCCTGGGTGGTGTGGTTGAAGCCCGAAATTGCCCGACAAGTGCTAGCGACCGCGCAGGACGAGTCCCGCATCCGCGCCCTCGACCAGCCCCACTACAGCCTGCTGGCTTATCCCTATGGCACTGGCACGCAGAACTCCAACGGCTGGCTGATCGAGTTTCTGGCCTCGGCGACGGCACCGCAGCCGCTCTACAACCGGGCCGAGGCACAAGCGAGGCTGCGCAACACGCACTTTGATCCGGACGTCATCCACGTCGCTGTTGGTGAGCGGCTGGGCGCCAGCCTGGGGCGCGCCAACGTCAGCTTTCTCGACCATCCGCTCAGCCATCGCCTTGCGGGCGAATATCAGACCGTTACGGTGGAATCGCTGGTTCGCTGGCTCGATCGCCAGGGCTGGATCGCAGCGCAGACCGAAATCAGCGATTGAGGCGTGGCAGTTCCATGGCCGGCGGATCAAAACCCTTGCCCCGCAGCCAGTCGCGCAGGGCGTAGCCGGTGCCGGCAGGCCAGTACTGAATGTTCTCGAAGGGGACATGCTTCCAGTCGGCCAGCTCCTCGTTGAGCTTCACGGTGCCGGTGGCCGGCACGTGATAGGCGATCAGCAGCTGGTTCTGACGATGGAACTCGTAGAGGCCAACGAAGTTGGCACCCTGCGGCGTGAGGCCCAGTTCTTCCTCCACCTCGCGCTGCACGCCGATCTCCGGCTCTTCGCCCCGTTCGAGAAAGCCCGTGATGAGCGCGTAGAAGCTGGCAGGCCAGGCCACGTTGCGGGCGAGGATGATCTGACCCTCGTGCTCAACGATGGCCGCGACCACCGGCACCGGGTTGTCCCAATGCACGAAACCACAGGCGGCATCGGGGCAGACGCGGCGAAGGCGCCCGCCGAGCTCGGCATTTTGGAGTGGCGTGGCACACAGTGGGCAGTAGGTGTAGGGCTTCATGCCGACAAGTTAACGGCGCGTGGCCGGGCTGTCACTTGCCGATGCAGAAGCGCCGGAAGATCTCGCCCAACAGGGCATCGCTGGTTTGCTCGCCGGTGATGCGGCCGAGGGCGATCTGGGCCAGCCGCAATTCTTCGGCAGCGATTTCGGCATGCACGCGCTCGGCGAGCTGGCGGCGCGCCCGCTGGATGTGGCCGGCGCAGGCGGCGAGGGCTTCGAGATGTCGGGCTCGCGCCAGGAACAGGCCTTCTCCGCCGCTCGTCAGTCCAGCCTGCGCTTGCAGTTCGGCGATCAGCAGCTGAAGCCCAGCACCTGATTTGGCAGCGAGGCGTAGCGTGCGGGTGCCGCCTTGCTCGAACACGGCAGGCAGGTGGCCGGCGAGATCACACTTGTTGCGCACGAGCAGAAGCGGCAGGGGCGGCAGGCTTTGCAGCAGGGCGTCGTCGGCAGCGGTGATGCCCTGCCGGTCGTCGACCACAAACAGGGCCAGTTCGGCCTTTTCCAGCGCCAGTCGCGCACGGCGGATGCCTTCGCGCTCCACCACGTCGTCGGTCTCGCGCAACCCAGCGGTATCGACGACGGTGAGCGGCAGGCCGCCGAGCAGCAGGTGTTCGCGCAGCACATCCCGAGTGGTGCCGGCCTGCTCGGAGACGATGGCGGCATCGAATCCGGCCAGTGCATTCAATAGGGTGGACTTGCCGACATTGGGCTGGCCGACGATGGCGACGGTGAGGCCCTCGCGTAATCGACGGCCCTGCGCGGCCTCGCGCTGGGTTTGGGTGATGAGCGTTTCCAGTGCTGACAGGCGTTCGGCGAGACGGGCGTCGGCGAGCCAGTCGATGTCTTCATCGCTGAAGTCGAGTGCCCCTTCCACGAACACGCGCAGATCCGTGAGAGACGCCGCCGCGTGATGCAGGCGTTCGGAAAAAACGCCGTCCAGTGTTTGATTGGCGGCGCGAACAGCCTGCACCGAAGCGGCGTCGATGAGATCGGCGATCGCCTCAGCCTGTACGAGATCGATGCGGCCATTCAGGAACGCGCGCTCGGAAAACTCGCCGGGCTGGGCGATGCGCGCACCCTGTTCGACCAGGGTGGCGAGCAACGCGGCGAGCACCGTCGGGCCGCCATGGCCCTGCAGCTCCACCACATCCTCACCGGTGAACGACGCAGGTGCGGCAAAGCACAACACCAGGCCCTGGTCGAGCACCGCGCCATCGAGATCCCGAAAATGCCGCAGAGCGGCCTGACGGGGGGCGGGCAAGGTGCCGACCAATGCCTTCGCGATCTGGAACGACTGCGGCCCCGACAGCCGGATGATCCCCAGGGCACCGCGACCTGCCGCGGTGGCGATGGCGGCGATGGTGTCGGTGCCCACGGGTTTTACTTCTTGGCGATGGCCTTCGCGGGTTCTTCGGCGATCTTCTTGGTGATGTACCACTGCTGGCTGATGCTGATGAGGTTGCTGACGAACCAATACAACACGAGGCCCGCGGGGAAGAAGGCGAAGAACGCCGTGAGCGCGATGGGCATGAACTGCATCATCCGCTGCTGCATGGGCTCCATGGTCGCCATCTGGCCGCCGAGCTTCTGCTGGAACCACATCGAGGCACCGAACAATACCGGCAGCACGTAGAAGGGATCAGGCGAGGAAAGATCGGTGAGCCAGAGTGCAAAGTCAGCCTGACGCAGTTCCACCGATTCGTTCAGCACCCAATAAAGCGCGATGAAGACGGGGAACTGGACCAGCATCGGCCAGCAGCCCGCCAAGGGATTGAATTTCTCCTTGGTGTAGAGCTCCATCATGGCCTTGTTGAGCTTCTCGCGGTCGCCTGCGAAGCGCTCGCGAATCTCCTGGATGCGCGGCGTGAATTTCTTCATGCGCGCCATCGAGCGGTATTGGGCTTCGCTGAGCTTGTACATCGCAAGCTTGACCAGCAGCGTCAGCAGGATGATCGCGACGCCCCAGTTGCCGGTGTACTGGTGCAGCTTTTTCATCAGCCAGAACAAAGGCTTGGCAATGGGTGCCAGGATGCCGTAGTCCTCCGTGAGTTCGAAGCCGGGCGCCACCGCCTCCAACTCGCCCTGCAGCTTCGGGCCAATATAGAACTGGGTGGTGTAGCTGCCAGTCTGGCCTGGTTCAATCGCCTTGAGCGGGCCGTGATACTGGGCAAGATAGCCTTTGATGGTGGACGGCTTGCCGGAGAACGTGGCCTGTTCCCCAGGCGGCGGCAGAATGGCAGCGACAAAGTAGTGCTGCAGCATCGCCAGCCAGCCACCGGTTTGCACGGTTTCAAAGGGCTCTTTGGCCAACTTGTCAAAGGCGATCTTCTTGAAGCGATAAGAGCCCGGCTCCTTCTGCTCATAGAAACCTTCACCGATGAAGGTCTGCGAGAACGGCGGCTCGTATCCGGCGCGTACGGGCGTACGTTGCAGACGTGCATAAGGCGAGGCTTGCAGAGCTTGCGCGGTCGGATTCTTGACGAGCTGGGTCAGGATCACCTGGTAGCTGCCGCGAGTGAAGCGATACACCTTGGTGAGCTGTAAACCATTGGCGTCAGTGACCGTGAGTGGGACGTCCAGCGTGTCGCTGCCTTCAGCCAGTGCAAAGCGCGAAGCGCTGGCGGTAAACACCGTGTTGGCACTGATAAACGGCTTATCGGCGCTGGCAAGCCCGCTCTGCAGGATGAAGTAGTGCGGCTCCCGGTCGTCCAGCAACGCCAGGTTTTCGTCCGGCTTATCCTTGGAGACCGGGTAGCCAAGCAGCTCGGCACGGCGCAGGTCGCCACCCGCAAGCGAGATCTCAATACGCAGTTTGTCCGTCACAACCTCGATGCGGGCGGCGCTGTTAGCGGCCGACTCGTTACCGAGCACCGGCACTGGGGCGCCGGTGGCAGTCGGCGCAGAGGGCAGGGGATCTTCAGCAGGTGTGACCGCAGCCGCACTGGGGCTGGTGGTCGTTGCAGCCGTTTGGGTGCCGGGTGGTGCTGTGACCTGGGTATCTTTTTTCCAGGTCTGATAAGTAAAGAACAGCAGCGCGCCAAAAACGGCGAACAGGAAGAACCGGCGATTTTCCATGGGAAGCGACTTGAGAACGGCTACAGGTGTAGGGGTGGGTGCTGCAGGGCGACAGATCTTCTGACGCGTGCGGGCTGCTTTCAGGGCACGGGATCATACCCGCCCGGATTGAGCGGGTGGCAGCGACACAGCCGTTTTGCCGTGAGCCAACTGCCCTTCGCAGCCCCGTGTCGGTCGAGTGCTTCAATGGCATAGCTCGAGCAACTGGGATGGAAGCGGCAACGTGGCGGCAACCAGACGCTGATGGCGCGCTGGTAAAACCGGACGCAAAGAATCAGGAAGCCGCGCATCGCCTGGCCAGTTGCAGCCAAAACTCATTGGCGGCAAGAGTCATGTCAGCATCCCTTGCCGGCAGCTTGCCGCGCAACATCAAGACCAGATCAACGGCAGCAAGCGTCTGCTGTTGCAGCCGAAAGCGTTCGCGCAGTATCCGGCGCGCACGATTGCGTTGCACCGACAGCGGCGCATGTTTTTTCGAAAAGGCAAATCCGACTCTGGGAAACCCCAGATCGTTGCTGGCCATCACTGCGGTGAAGTTGCCGACCGTGAATCGTCGGCCTTGCTTGAACACCGCATCGAATTGCGCTGCGGTCAGCAAACGGGCGCGCTTTGCGAAGCGCGCCGTATTCATTCTGTTTTCAGCGGCAACGCTTACGGAATGAGGTTCTTGCGGCCCTTGGCGCGGCGGCGAGCCAGCACCAGGCGACCACCCTTGGTGGCCATGCGAGCGCGGAAACCATGGACGCGGGCGCGGCGCAGGTTGGAGGGTTGGAAAGTGCGTTTGGTGGCCATGGCGAAAGCCCAGTGGTGCAAAAAAGGTCGCAGAGTCTAAGCAAGTGCACGGGCCCGGGCAAGTTTCGCGGTTGATGATGCAAAAATGTTCATTGAGCGTGCCGGTGCACACCGCTAGACTGCCTTCCCATAATCTGGAATACGGCACGCACGAGATGTCAGGCGAAACTCTCTGGTTTGATTGCGTGCGCCGGCTCGAGGCCCTGTTGCCGGAGTCCGAGTTCAATACCTTCCTCCGGCCACTGCATCCCGTGTTGTCGGGCGATCAGCTGACACTGTTGGCGCCGAACCGGGTGGTGTGCGATCGAGTGCGGCGCGAATATGTAGCGCCAATCCGCAAGGTCCTGTCAGAGTTGCTGAGCTATGACCTGACGCTGAACATCACGGTCGGCGCGCCAGGGCGGGTCGCGGCAACACTTGATGCGCCCGAAGAACTTCCGGCGGCGGCCAGCACGGCCTTTGCGAGCAGCCGGCTCGACCCTCGCTACACGCTGGATGGGTTCATCGAAGGCAAGTCCAACTCACAGGCTCGGGCGGCCTCGCAATACGTCGCCAGCGCACCGGGCGGGCAATACAACCCGCTCCTGATTTATGGCGATTCAGGATTGGGCAAGACCCACCTGATGCACGGCGTTGGTCACGCAATCCTCGCGAAAAATCCAAAGGCCAGGATTGTCTACGTCGGTGCGGAGCAATGGCTCAACCAGTTCACTTCCGCCATCCGTTTGGGCAGGGCCGAAGAGTTCAAGAACCATTACCGCACTGCGGATGCACTCCTGATCGACGACATCCATTTCATCGCTGGCAAGGAGCGCACACAGGAGGAGTTTTTCCATACCTTCAATGCGCTGATCGACGGCAAGAAACAGATCGTATTGACCTGCGACCGCTATCCCAAAGAGCTCGATGGACTCGACGAGCGCCTGAAGACCCGGTTCGCCTGGGGCTTGTCGGTGCCGGTCGAGTCACCGGATCTCGAAACCCGGGTTGCGATCCTCATCTCCAAAGCCGAGCAGCAGGGACTAAAGCTGAAGGAAGACGTCGCATTTCTGATCGCGCGCCGGGTGCGCTCCAACGTCCGGGAGCTGGAAGGTGCCCTGAATCGCCTCGTCGCCAGTGCCAGACTCTCCGGTACGCAGGTCACACCAGAGTTCGCCAGCGAAAGTTTGCGTGACATGTTTGCCGTCTACGATCGGGCGATCACCCTCGAGAACATCAAGAAGGAAGTGGCGGGCTATTTCAATATCCGCTTGACCGACCTCTCTTCGGTGCGGCGCACCCGCATGCTGGCCAGACCAAGGCAAATCGCAATGTCCCTCGCGAAGGAACTGACGCAGCACAGCTTTTCGGAGATTGGGGACGCTTTTGGCAAGGATCACACCACGGTATTGCACGCACATCGCAAAGTGGCCGAGCTGCGCGAATCAGATGTGCGCGTTCGGGAGGATTACGCCAACCTGCTGCGCAAGCTCACAAACTGAGGAAAAGCCCGGAGGTGCGCGTTGCATAGCTTGTGGATAAGCTCACAACAAACTGCCCACCAGAACTTATGCACCGGTTTTCACACGGTCATCGGGCATTTGGCACAGCGGAAAAGTGGCTTTGAATTCACACGTAAGCGTTTGATTAAATTGATGTATCAGGGTTCATCCACAAAACAGGATGCACCTTAATATTATTAGAGAGGACTCTAAGTACATGCATATCATTCACGTCCGAAACGAACTGCTGAACGCGATCTCCACAGTGGTTGGTGTCGTCGAGCGTCGTCAAACCTTGCCCATCCTGAGCAATGTGCTGTTGGAGGTGCGCGAGGGTGAGTTGATCGTCCGCGCCACCGATCTCGAAATCGAGATGGAAGTCAGTACGCCGGTGCAGAGCCTCAAGACCGGCAAACTGACCGCGCCGGCTCGCAAGCTGCACGACATCCTGCGTGGTCTGCCCGAAGGATCTGAAATCAGTTTTGAGTCTGCGGATGAGTCGCGGATGACGGTGCGATCCGGCAAGAGCCGTTTTGCCCTGGCGACGCTGTCAGCGGACGAGTTTCCAGCTTTGGGTGGTGTGCAGGCCGAAACCCAGCTCACTCTGAGTCACAAGCAGTTACGAGACCTCATCAACCGGGTTTCATTTGCGATGGCGCAGCAGGACGTGCGTTATTACCTCAACGGTATGTTGTTACATGTCGGGCCTAACTGGGTGCGCTCGGTCGCGACTGATGGACATCGTCTGGCGCTGTCCGAGTTGACGATGAATACGGGCGTCACCGAGGAGATGCAGTTGATCCTCCCGCGCAAGGCGGTGCTTGAGTTGGCGCGTCTGCTGGATGGTGGTGATGCACCGGTGACGCTGGGGATCGGCGGCGGTCAGATTCAGGTGCAGCTCACCAACTTGCGCATCACATCCAAGCTGATCGATGGGCGGTTTCCTGACTATGAGCGCGTGGTGCCCGAGTCTCAGGATCGGCGAGTGGAAGGCGGGCGAGTAAGCGTGCGATCTGCGCTGTCGCGAGCGGCGATCCTGTCCAATGAAAAGTTTCGCGGTGTGCGCTTGCAGCTGGAAGGCGACACCCTTCGCATCCAGACTCAGAATCCGGAGCGTGAAGAGGCTGAGGAAGAAGTTGAGGTTCAGCTGGAAGGCGAGCCGATGGAGATTGGCTTCAACGTCACATACCTGCTCGATGCACTGGACGCGATGACAACCGATAATTTTGTCATGGAGCTTCGTGGTCCTGATGCCAGCGGTCTGTTGTTCGAGACTGGTGAGACGACTCACAGCAAGTATGTTGTGATGCCGATGCGGCTCTGAGAGTCGCTTTGAATAGCCGACCGGAATGAAGATCATCCGGCTTTCAGCCGAGACATTCCGTCGGTTCGAGAAGGTGGCTTTTGAGCCGCACCCTCATTTGACGGTGCTGCATGGCGCCAATGCCTCTGGAAAGACTAGCCTTCTCGAAGCGGCTTATTTTGGGGCTCGCGCCACCAGCTTTCGCGCGCGGAGACTCGACGAGGTCATCCTCGAAAATAAGAAGAGCGCATCGGTTTCCTTGGCTGTTGCTCAGGATGCCCTCACACCCGCGATTTGCTGGTCGACATCCATCCAAAGCGCAGAGATATCGATCCGTCGTCTGACGGATGTCAGCAATCGACGCGAGTTGGCTCAGGCAATTCCAGTTGTTCTGGTTGATCGTCAATTGCACCGCGTTTTTGAAGAAGGCCCTGTCTACCGTCGACGCTATCTTGATTGGGGAATGTTCTACGTGGAACCTTCTTTCTTCGCACTCTGGCGTCGGCACGAACGGGCACTTCGGCAACGCAACCAAGCGTTGCGACAAAGAGCACCCCGTGCCGAGGTGGAAGTCTGGAACCCGGAGTTCGTATCAACTGCAAACGCTTTGAGCTTGCTCCGGCAGAAGCACGTCAAGGCATTAGAACGTTCAGCCAGAAGGTGGGTTTTGGAACTGTTGCAGGAAGAACACTTTTCTTTCTCACTCTCTTGCGGTTGGAACGAACAGCTTGGCCTGGAAAATGTCCTTGCCGAAGGCTTTGATGGTGATCGCAAGATGGGGTTTACGCATGCCGGACCGCATCGCGCAGAGCTCAAAGTACGCTTCGAGCAAAGAGAGGCCAGAGCTTTTGCAAGCCGGGGTCAGCAAAAACTGCTCGCGGTCGCGATGGCTTTGGCACAGGCGCAATTGGTTGCAGAGAGCACTGGTGCCCCCCCCATTATTTTGCTTGATGATCTTGAGGCCGAGCTCGCCATAGAGTGGCAGCAGCGCCTGATAAGAGCCTTGTTGAGCTATGACGGACAAAGCCTCGTCACGTCGCTAGAATGGCGCGACTCCTTGCTGCCAACCGGCACCAGCCGATCCGATTACGCCGTGTTCCACGTAGAACATGGCCACGTCAGAGCTGATGTGAAGCCTAACGTGACGCCAGCCCAGGTGTCCTGATGGAACCAAACATGTCCAACGAAGAAAACAAGTACGACGCCTCCAGCATTCAAGCTTTGGAGGGCCTCGAAGCCGTGCGCAAACGCCCCGGCATGTATATCGGCAACACCGACGACGGCAGCGGCTTGCACCACCTAGTGTTCGAGGTGGTGGACAACTCTATCGATGAGGCGCTGGCAGGGCATTGCTCCGAAATCACCGTGGGCATGCATACGGATGGCAGCATCACCGTGACGGACAACGGTCGTGGTATCCCTGTGGATAACCACCCCAAGTTCAACGTCAGCGCGGCTGAGGTCATCATGACCGTGCTGCACGCCGGCGGTAAGTTCAACCAAAACAGCTACAAGGTCTCTGGTGGTTTGCACGGTGTGGGCGTCTCTGCAGTCAACGCGCTGTCGAGCAAACTCATTCTCAACATCTGGCGCGATGGCGATGCCTACACCCAGGAATACGCCTGCGGGAAGCCTGTCGCGCCCCTGGCACAAATTGGCAAAAGCCAGCGCAAAGGAACCGAGGTCCGGTTTTGGCCAGATGCCTCGATCTTCAAGCTCACCGAGTTCCACTACGAAATACTGGCGCGTCGCCTGCGCGAGCTATCTTTCCTCAACTCCGGCGTCCGCATCCGCCTGTTTGAGGAAGCTACTGGCCGCGAAGACATCTTCGAATTCAAAGGTGGTATCCAGGCCTTTGTTGAATATCTCAACAAAGGCAAGACGGCGGTGCATCCCACCATCGTGCATTTCAGTAACCAGCAGGATCGAGTAACGGTTGAGGTGGCCTTGCAATGGAACGATTCGTATACCGAGTCCGTGATGTGCTTCACCAACAACATTCCGCAACGCGACGGTGGCACCCACTTGTCCGGCTTCCGCTCCTCGTTGACTCGCTGTCTCAACGCCTACATTGAGAAGGAAGGCCTGGGCAAAAAGGAGAAGGTTGATTTCGCCGGCGAAGATTCACGCGAAGGCCTGACCGCGGTGATTTCGGTCAAGGTGCCAGAGCCGCGTTTCAGCAGCCAGACGAAAGACAAGCTGGTCACCGAAGAGGTGATGCCGGCGGTTGCTGGTGCGATGGCGGAGTCCTTCGGCAATTTCCTGATCGAGAACCCGAAAGAAGCCCGTGCCATCGCTGCAAAGATGATTGACGCTGCCCGCGCACGCGAAGCCGCCAAAAAAGCGCGCGAAATGACCCGCCGCAAAGGCGTGCTCGATATCGCCGGTCTGCCCGGTAAGTTGGCGGATTGTCAGGAGAAGGATCCGGCAAAGTCCGAGCTCTTTCTGGTCGAGGGCGACTCGGCAGGCGGCAGCGCCAAGCAAGGGCGCGACCGTCATTTCCAAGCCATCCTGCCGCTCAAGGGCAAGATCCTGAATGTGGAACGTGCGCGTCTGGAAAAGATGCTCAGCTCTGCCGAAGTCGGCACCCTGATCACCGCGCTGGGCTGCGGCATTGGTCGCGAAGACTTCAAGCCCGAGAACCTGCGCTACCACCGCATCATCATCATGACCGACGCCGACGTTGACGGCGCTCACATCCGCACCCTCCTGCTGACCTTCTTCTACCGTCACATGCTGCCAATCGTAGAGGCGGGACACATCTACATTGCCCAGCCGCCGCTCTACAAGGTAAAGTCAGGAAAATCAGAGAGTTACGTGAAAGACGATCATGCACTCAACCGCTGGTTGCTCTCCAACGCCGTGGACGATGCGGTGTATACGCCCAAGTCCGGTGCCGCCACGCAAACTCCCGTTCAGCTCAAGGACCTGATGGAGGAACACGCCAGCATCAGCGATGCCATGCTCCGTCTCGGCCGGCGCTATGACGCCTTCATGCTTGAACGACTGCGTGTCCACGCGCCGGTACCGACCGAAGCCACTGCGCTTGCCGGCTGGGCCGAACGCTTCTACACCGACCTCAATACCCATGGATTGCTCCAGGGCCGCTACAGCGTGCAGGCGCGGATGGGCGATAGCGCACCGCTGCTCGCCATCACCCGCCATCAGCATGGGGCCGAGCACACCGTCAATTTCAATGAAGACTTCTTTGTCGGCGGCGACTACCGTCGCCTCGTTGCATTCAATGAACAGCTGCGACCCCTGGTTGGCGAAGGCGGCACCATCAAGCGCGGCAACCGCGAGCTGACCGTAGACAGCTTCACGCAGGTCTACGACTGGCTGATGAAAGAGGCCTCCCGCGGCTTGCATGTGCAGCGCTACAAGGGACTGGGCGAGATGAACCCGGAGCAGTTGCACGAAACCACGCTCGACCCGCTCAATCGCCGCCTCGTGCGCGTTGGTATCGAGGATGCGATCGCGGCTGATCTGATCTTCACCACGCTCATGGGTGAGGACGTGGAGCCGCGTCGCGAGTTCATCGAGAAGCACGCGCTGCTGGTGGGAAATCTGGATGTGTAGCTTCACGACGAGCCACTAGCGGCATGCCGGCGGTCGTTCACACCGGCAGCTGCCTCTGTGGTGGTGTCCAGTTCCGCATCGACGCCGAACTGGCACCCATCCAGATTTGCCACTGCAGCCAATGCCGAAAGGCCCAAGGCACGCCTTTCGCCACCAACCTGCCGGTGAACGAGGCTGCGTTTCGGCTGCTGCAGGGCAAGAACCTGCTGAAGTCATTCGAATCCTCGCCCGGAAAGCAGCGGGTTTTTTGCAGTCACTGCGGCTCGCCGATCTACAGCCAGAAAGACACCGTGCCAGGGGTCTTGCGCGTCCGCGCTGGCCTGCTCGATGAGCCTGTGGCAGCGGCGCTGGCTGTGCACTTTCATACGGCCAGCCGATGCAGCTGGTGGGAAATCCGCGATGAACTGCCGCAGTTCGAAGGCGCTTATCGAACCGAAGCGAGCAGCTAGGCTGAACTTGGCCGACGACCCGGCATAATCCGGCAAACCTCGCAACAGGCGTCGGCCGATGAAAACAATCGCGCTGTATCACTTGAAGGGCGGCGTCGGCAAAACGGCGGCAGCGGTGAATCTCGCATGCCTCGCCGCCCGGGCTCGCATTCCGACGGTGCTGTGGGATCTCGACCCGCAAGGGGCCGCCAGTTGGACCTTGTCGGTGCCCAGTCCCGAAGGCGGCAAGGCGAAGGCGCTGTGGAATGGCAGCGCGCCCCTCGGTGACTGGGTGCAGGACACCGGCCGCAACCAGCTCTCCCTGATCCCGGCGACGCTCTCGGCGCGCCATCTCGACACCTGGCTACGCAAGGATGACCCCGACACGCTGAAACAGCTCCTGAAGCCACTCAGCGAGCATTACGGCCTCTGCGTGCTGGACTGCCCCCCCAGTCTTTCGCACCTTGCCGACCACATCTTCGCCGCCGCCGACCGCGTGTTGCTGCCCACAGTGCCGACGCATCTCTCGCTACGGGCGCTGAAGCAACTGCTCGATCATTTCAGTGAACACAAGCTGCCGCGCAGCAAGCTGCGCGCGTTCTGGTCCTTGGCAGACCGTCGCCGAGGCCTGCATCGCGCCCTGATCGAAGCGCCACCCAAGTCCATGCCGCCATTGCTGCGTGCCGTGATCCCCTACTCCACCGTCGTCGAGAAAATGGGCGAACACAGGGCGCCCGTGGAGGACTACGCCAGCGACCACCCTGCAGCCGAGGCCTACCGGCAGCTGTGGAAGGAGATCAAGGCGGAGCTGAAGCTCTAGATCGCGTTCCGAAAGGTCTGGGAAAAACGCTAACGCGCCTTGCTGGCGCCGGCTGCCTTTGCCACGCGACGAAACTCCAAACCCTCGTCAGCAATGGGTGCGTCTCGCAGCAAGGCGGTGTCCGTCTTGTAGTTGTGCGCCACCTGCCAGTGGCCGCTCTTGCCCTGTCGTGGCAGCAGGTGTGCGGCACGCTTGACATAGCCGGAGGCGAGGCTGCCCATCATGGTGTGCTCGGTGGCCTCATCCGCCGCCGCGACGGGCGTGACCTGCTGGTAATTCTCGGCATCCATGTGGTTGATCAGCCGACAGACGAAGTCGGCGGCGAGATCGGCCTTGAGTGTCCATGAGGCGTTGATGTAGCCGAACACCATCGCGGTGTTGGGCAGGCCTTCCAGCATCACCGCCTTGTACATCAGGCCCTCGCCTGGCTTCACGGTTGCACCATCGACGCTCAGGTCCATGCCGCCGAACATCTGCAGATCGAGGCCCGTTGCGGTGACGATGATGTCGGCTTCGATCTCCTGGCCGGAGGCCAGCTTCAGGCCCCTGGGCGTGAAGCGCTCGATGTGGTCGGTGGCGATCGAGGCCTTGCCCTCGCGCAGCACGCGGAACAGATCGCCGTCTGGGATGACGCAGAGGCGCTGATCCCAGGGCTCGTAGCTCGGCGTGAAGTGACGCATGTCGACCTTGCCCTGCAACTGCTTCCTGGCCGTCGAGAGCAGGAAGCGCTTCATGGCCTTGGGCCGGCGCTTGGCGGCCTGGTAGACAAACTGCTGGAAGGCCACATTGCGCGCGCGGGTGATGCGATACACCCACTTGTCCGGCATGAGTTTCTGCATGACCTGCGAGACGCGATCCATCGAGGGGATGGGCAGGAAGTAGCTCGGCGAACGCTGCACCATGGTCACATGTGCAGCCTTGCCGGCCATGCTCGGTACGAGCGTCACGGCCGTAGCCCCGCTACCGATCACGATCACCTTCTTGCCGGTGTAGTCCAGGTTCTCCGGCCACTGCTGCGGGTGGATGATCTGGCCCTTGAAGCTCTTCTCACCCTCGAAATGCGGCTTGAAGCCCTGGTCGTAGTTGTAATAACCCGTGCAACCGAGCAGAAAGCGCGCCTGATAGGTCTCGGTGACGCCGGTGGACTCGACGAGCACCTGCACCGTCCACAGCGCGGTCTCCGAAGACCAGCTGGCAGCGATCGCCTTGCGACCAAAGCGAATCCGCTCGGTGATGCCATTGGCCTTGGCGGTCTCGGTCACATACGACTTGATCGAGCCGCCGTCGGCCAGAATCTGGGGCTTGATCCACGGGGCGAAGCGATACCCGAAGGTCATCATGTCCGAGTCGGAGCGGATGCCGGGGTAGCGGAACAGGTCCCAAGTACCGCCGATGGCCGCGCGGCGCTCGATCACCATCAAGGATTTGCCCGGACATTGCTGCCGCAGATGGCAGGCCATGCCGATGCCGGAGACACCGGCGCCAACGATGAGGATGTCGAGAGTCTGAGTGGCTGCGGGGGAGCTGGCGTCGGCCATGGCACGTCCTTGTCGAAAAACCGTGCGACATGCTGCCCGAACTCACCCACGATTGCAGGTGATCTGGATTACTGCCCCCCGCGGCTATTGCGTCACCGACTCCACCAGAGCCTGCGCGGGGGCGAGACGGGCCAGCAGTTCGTCCCGGGTGGCAGCCGTCACCGTCACATGGCCGATCTTGCGCTGTGGCTTGGGCGTTTTGCCGTAGCTGTGCACGTGCACGCCGGGCAGCGCCGTGAGTGCCGCGATGGCCGGCGCGTTGCCGATCAGATTCACCATCGCCGAAGCCCCGCGCAGCGCCGTGCTGCCCAGCGGCAGGCCAGCCACGGCGCGCAGATGGTTCTCGAACTGCGACACCTCCGCACCCTCGATGCTCCAGTGCCCCGAGTTGTGCACACGCGGTGCGATCTCATTGGCCAGCAAGCGCCCGCCGGCCACGAAGAACTCGAAAGCCAGTACGCCGACGTAGTCCAGATGCTCGGCCACACGGCGTGCGTAGTCCTCGCCCTCGCCTTGCAGCGGGTCATTCTCGGTAGGGATCGCCGTACGCAGGATGCCGTCGCGATGTACGTTCTCCACCAGCGGGTAGAAACGCATCTCACCGGTCTTTGCCCGCACCGCGAGGCAGCTCACCTCACGCTCGAAAGGGATGAACGCTTCAAGAATCAGCGGCTGGCTGCCAAGCTTTTCCCAGGCCAGCGCCAGGTCCGCTGGCGTCCGCAACACGGCCTGCCCCTTCCCGTCGTAGCCCATGCGGCGGGTTTTCAGCACCGCCGGCAGACCCAGATGGCCGACCGCTGCGTGCAGATCATCCAGCGAGCTGACCGACATGTTGCCGGGCACCGGGATGCCCAGCTGCGCGAACAGGCTCTTCTCGTGCAGGCGATCCTGCCCGGCGGTCAGCGCCCGGGGGCCCGGATACAACGGCACCCGCTGGGCCACGAATGCGGCCGAATGGGCCGAGACGTTCTCAAACTCAAAAGTCGCGACATCGACGCTGACGCAGAACTCTTGCAAGGCACGCTCGTCATCGAAGTCCGCATTGATATGCGTGCCCAGGGGGGCTGCGCAGGCTTCGGTCGCAGGGTCCAGGAACACGAAGTCGAAGTCGAGCGGATAGCCCGCCAGCGCCAGCATTCTTCCGAGTTGCCCGGCGCCCAGGATTCCAATTTTCATGGCAGTTTCGGCAGCTCCAGCGGTCCGTCTTCCAGCACCTTGCGGGTCTGCTCGCTGCGAAAGGCTTCGAGCCGTGTCGCCAGCGCCGCATCTTCGTTGGCGAGGATGGCGGCCGCGAAGAGCGCCGCGTTGATCGCGCCCGCCCGGCCGATGGCCACGGTGCCCACCGGAATACCAGCCGGCATCTGCACGATGGAGAGCAGTGAATCGAGCCCGTTGAGGGCCTTGCTTTGCACCGGCACGCCCAGCACCGGCAGGCGGGTCTTAGCGGCGCACATGCCCGGCAGATGGGCGGCACCGCCGGCTCCAGCGATGATCACTTTCAGGCCGCGTGGTGCGGCCGACTCGGCGTAGTCGAACAGCAGGTCCGGCGTGCGATGGGCCGACACCACGCGGGCTTCGTGCGGCACCCCGAGATCGACCAGGGTCTGCACGGCGTGCTGCATCGTCTCCCAGTCAGAGCGGGAGCCCATGATGATGCCGACGAGGGGTTTGACGATGGAACTTTCCGGCACAGTGCGGGCTCGGTGGGGGATGAACGTGCCATGGCTGGCGGGAAAGTGCGCAATTCTGCCACCGCCGGTCCGTGCCTGCATGGCGGTGCGCCGCCGGCGGTGCGACCATGCGCGCCGCAAAACCCACCGGATCGGCTATCCATGATCGACACACGCCCTTCACCGGCCTCGCTACGCGATGCCCTCTGGTTTCATCTGGGGTTCTTCCTGCTCGCAGTGCCGGTGGCCGTTGGAGTGCCGCAGCAGGCGCTTGGCAAGACCATCCTCATCCTGGCCGCGCTCTACAACATCCTGCTGCCCGCCATCGCCAACTGGCGCGGGCACCGGCAGTGGTATCTGCTTTGGGTATTCCTGCTGCCGCTGTCGTTCACGTTGCCGATGGCGGACTGGATGCTGGTGAAGCGCATGGGCACCCTGGTATTCCCCGACCATGGCGTGCCCAAGTTCGCCAACGTGGTGCCGGTCTATTTCGCGGGCCTGTGGATCATGCTGCTCTGGCCCGTCAGCCTCTTCGCCTCCGCCGCGCCGCGCAAATGGTCCTACCTGACGGCCGCCACGCTGGGGCTGGTGCTGTTCGTCATCTGGGAATGGGCGGCCCGCCCGCTCGACCTCTGGCATCCGCAGAACGTGCGCACCTTTATGGGGGCTGCAATCTACCCCCTGGTACCCGAGGCCATGCTCTGCGTGGCGGCGCTGTGGATGTGGCGCGCCACCACCATGTCGCCGCGATGGCAGAAAGTGGCGGGCGCCATCAGCATCACGTTCTTCTATGCCGGCAGCTTGAGCCTGTTCCTGCTCTGGATCGAACTGGGCAAGCGTTGAACCGGCTCAGGGCAGCAGCTCGAACTCGACGCTGACATTGGCGGTGGCGCGGATCACGCCGGCAGTGAAGCCGGTCTGCTCGTTGCCGGACATCTCGGCGGCATCGCCGGCCGCCTTCATCGCCATCATGCGCGGCATGGGCAGTGGCGGCTGCACGCCCTGGGTGGAGGCGCTGACGGTGCGCGGCAGGCCGAGCTTCAAGTCCAGCCCGCCAGCGACCACGCGCGCCTGCGCGATGGCGTCTTCCACGGCCTTGGCCAGTGCGGCGCGCTCGGTGTCCTTCATCTTGCTGGACTCCAGCACTGCCGGGTTGACCTGGTTCACGCCGGCCTTGGTCAGCCGCAGCAGCACATCGCCGACCTTGTTGAGGTCACGCACCGTCACGTTGATCTCGCGGCGCGCGAAATAGGCGCGGAATCTCTGCTGGTTGTCCACCCAGTCGTATTCCGGGTTCACCGAATAGCCGGCGGTGGAGATGTCCTCTTCCTTCAGGCCCAGGCCCTTCAGTTCGGCCAGTACGGCGCGGGTGCCCTCGTTCACCTTCGCTTCGGCGAGCTTGAGGTCTGCATGGCGGACCTCGATCGCCATCGACAGCCGCGCACGGTCCGGTGCGACGGTCGCCTCGCCCTGGCCCGTGACCTGCACCACACGCGGCGAAGGTTCGGCGGCAGCGGCGGCGAACGAAAAGGCGAGCAGAGCGATGGCGAACGGCAGACGGCGCATGGTGAGTTCCTTTGACGAGGGGACCTCAAGGCTATCGCATTGAAATGAACGCCTGCGGCTCCAACTCCCGGCAAGCGGTAACATGCGCCGCCTTGAAGACCTGAAACCGCCTTGCCATGAGCACCAGCCACGACAACGAAACCGTCACCCTCACCCGGGACGTGATCGGCGTGCTGATCCCGCAGGGCACCAAGGTCGAGCTGCCGGAAGCCGCGGTCGCCCACATCACCCAGGCCCTCGGCGGCAGCTACACCGTGCAGGTACAGGGGCATCTGTTCCGCATCGACGGGGCCGATGCCGACGCGCTGGGAAAGCCCAAGGCCAAGGGCGTGGAGATCCCCGAGAACGCGACGGACAAGGAAATCGAGCTGGCCGTCTGGTCGCAGCTCAAGACCGTGTTCGACCCGGAAATCCCCATCGACATCGTCAATCTCGGCCTGGTCTATGACTGCCATGTGCTGCCAGGTGCCACCGATGCCGAGCGCAAGGCCAGCATCCGCATGACCTTGACCGCGCCTGGCTGCGGCATGGGCGACACCCTGGTGGAGGACGTGAAGACCAAGGTGCGGCAAATCCCCAAGGTGAAGGAGGTCGACGTGGAGCTGACCTTCGACCCACCGTGGACGCGCGAAATGATGAGCGAAGAGGCTCAGCTCACCGCCGGATTCATGTGATTTCTCATGAATAAGCCTACCGTGCTGGGCATTGGCTGCGTCATGCGGTGCGGCGTTTGGCCACGATCGGGAGTGACATGGAGTCACTCCCGCTTAAGCCGAACGCCCTCACGCAAGAATGTGGGCTGCGGGTGCTGTGCTCGCCAAACCTTTAGCCGGTTCGGCTCCTGGCAACTGCCCATGCTCGCGACGGCTTCTTCACGAGAAATCGCATGAGCAACACCCTCACTCGCGGCGTACGCATCATCGTCAAGCCGGAGTATCTGCCGGACCAGTCCGCGCCGGAGTCCAGCCGCTGGCTGTTCGCATATCACGTCATCGTACGCAACGAGGGCACGCAGGCGGTGCAGCTCATCAACCGCCATTGGGTCATCACCAATGGCGAAGGCGAGGTGGACGAAGTGCGCGGTGCCGGGGTGATCGGCCAGCAGCCCGAGTTGGAGCCGGGTGCAGAGTTTCACTACTCCAGCGGCTGCCCTTTGGACACGCCCGTTGGCACCATGCACGGCGAATATGAGATGCGCGTGGTGGAAACCGGCGAGCTGTTCGACGCGCATATCACGCCGTTTCGCCTCGCGGTGCCCAGCGCCCTCAACTAGCGACCGGCGCGGGACACCGCCGGGTCCAGTTGCGAGAGCGCGGCACCCAGATCGATCTGCCCGGTCTGCTCGATCTGCTCGCGGGAATAGCTGCGCGCAAAGGGCACGCTGTCAGGGCACTGGCCATTGGCATCGCGCGAGCGCACCACGCGGCTACCCACCATCGGTTCGCAGCGCTCGACGGGCTTCTTGACGACGGCCGGGGCGGGGGTGGTTTCGGCTTTCACGGCACCCGCGCTCAGGCAGGCGATCACCAGAACCAGCAATGCGACTTTCTTCATGGCCTGTTTTCCTTCGGCAAACGAGGGCTATTGCGACCGCTGCATGCGCCAGGCGGTTCCGTATTCGTTCTTCAGGTAGCGGATGAAGGCGGCGGTGATGCTGCGGTTGAGCTTGAGCGGCTTGCCGTCGCCCAGGTCTTCAATGTGCGCGTAATACCAGCCCATCTGCCCCAGCAGATTGACCAGCTTGGTGACGAAGGTCTTGCTCTGCGTGGCAAAGCCGCGCTCAAAGGCCGGCGCCTCCAGCACGCTGCCGTCGAGCAGCTTCTTCGGCAGATCGGGCATGGTGCAGAGCGGGCGGGCAAGGCCGATCACATCCACATCGCCGCTCTCCAGTGCCGCCTCCATGCCCGCCCGGTTTCGGAATCCGCCCGGCATGAGGATCGGCATTTTCGCCACCGCACGAATGGCCTTGGCGTATTCGAGGAAATACGCCTCGCGCTTCACCGTACTCTGCTTGAGTGGCATCGCGTCTTCGGCGCGGCCATCGGCCCCCAGCAGCTTGGGCTGCTCATAGGTGCCGCCTGAAATCTCGATGAGGTCCAGCGTTTCGGCATTGAGCATCTCGATCAGCTTGAGGCACTCGTCAAAGGTGAACCCCCCGCGCCGGAAGTCGTCCGAGTTGAGTTTCACGCAGAGCGGGAAATCGCTGCCCACGGCCTTGCGCGTCGCGCGCAGCGTTTCGATGAGGAAGCGCGCGCGGTTTTCCAGCGAGCCGCCCCAGGCGTCGCTGCGGGTGTTGGTGACGGGCGAGAGAAAACTGGACAGCAGATAGCCGTGCGCGGAGTGGATCTGCGCGCCGGTAAAGCCCGCCTCGCGGGCGACGCGGGCCACGTTCGCAAAGCGCTGGATAAAGTCGAGGATCTCGTCCTCGCGCATCGCGCGTGGCTTCTTGTAGTTACCCATCAGGTCGAGCTGCACTTCGCTCGGCGCCAGCGGCTGCTTGGCCACATACCAGGGCGACTGACGACCCGCGTGGCTGATCTGCATCCACAGGTGATTGCCGGCCACCGTACCCGCAGCGGCATACGCCTTGAGCCGTTCAAAGCCCTCGTAGCCGGGGCGGAACTTCTCCACCGGATCGATGGCGACATTGCCCGGCCGCTCCATCACGCGGTTATCGATCATCACGTTGCCGGTGATGAGCAGGCCCGCACCGCCCTCGCTCCATGCGCGATAGACGCGATTGTGGCGCTCGGTGGCAAACAGTCGCGCATCCGACAAGCCCTCGGTCATGGCCGATTTGGCGATGCGGTTGGGCAGTGTCGCGCCGCAGGCGAGTTTGAGGGGTTGGGCAAGCAGGCTCATGGCGGGGCTCTCGTTGAAGGTGCGCGCACCCTAACCCGGCGAGGCGGTGACGAAAAAGGCCAGAGGCTTCAGCGCTGGCACTGCGGGCAATAGCAGCTCTGGCGATTGCCCAGGCGCTTGAGCTGGATGGGCGTGCCGCAGACGCGACAGGGCAGGCCCTCGCGGCCGTAGACATACAAGTCCTGCTGGAAATACCCCGACGCGCCATCGGCCCCTGCAAAGTCGCGCAGCGTGGTGCCGCCCTGGGTGATCGCCTCCTGCAAGACCTCACGCACCTTCTCTGCCAGCAGCGCGTATTCGAGCCGCGTCACCCTGCCGGCGGGGCGCGTGGGGCGGATACGCGCGCGAAACAGGGACTCCGCCGCATAGATGTTGCCCGCGCCCACCACCACGCCACCGTCCATCAAAAAGGTCTTCACCGCCGTGGTCTTGCGGCGTGATTTATCGAAGAGATACTCGCCGTGGAAGGCCTCGCTGAAAGGCTCGGGCCCCATGGTCTGCATCAGCACATGCTCACCCTCGGCTGCCGGCCAAGGCAGCACGGCGCCGAAGCGACGCGGGTCGTGATAACGCAGCACGCGGCCATCGTCGAGCACCAAATCCAGGTGGTCATGCTTCAAGAGCGCGTGGTTGGCATCGAGCACAAACACGCGGCCCGACATGCCGAGGTGGATGATGATCTTGTCCTCGCCGCCCTCGTGCGTGCCCTCGAGATGCAGCAACAGATATTTGCCGCGGCGGCTGGTACCGACGACGCGCCGCCCCTCCGCAAACGCCGCGAAGTCCGGCGGCACCGGCCAGCGCAAGCGGGCATCCCGCACGATGACCTTCACGATGGTGCGGCCCACGACATGCGGCGTGACGCCACGGCGGATGGTTTCGACTTCAGGCAGTTCAGGCATGGCAACGATTCTAGGGCTGCTAGTCTTTTGCCATGACCACCAACACCCACGAACACCTCATCGCCACCACGCGGCAATGGCTCGAACGCGCCGTGATCGGCCTCAACCTCTGCCCCTTCGCCAAGGCCGCCTACGTGAAGCAGCGCGTGCGCTTCACCGTGAGCGACGCCACCACCGACGAGGCCCTGCTGGATGACCTCATCCTCGCCCTGCAAGACCTGCACGCCGCAGACCCCGCCGAGTGCGAAACCACGCTGCTGATCCACCCGCACGCGCTGACAGACTTCCTCGACTACAACGACTTTCTCGATGCCGCCGATGCCGCGCTCGATGCGCTGGGCCTCACTGGCGTGATCCAGGTGGCGAGCTTTCACCCGCAGTACCAGTTCTCTGGGACCGAGCCGGACGACATCGAGAACTACACCAACCGCGCGCCCTACCCGCTGCTGCACCTGCTGCGCGAAGACTCCATCGAGCAGGCGGTGGAGAGCTACCCGGATGTGGACGACATCCCCGCCCGCAACATTGCCGCGCTGAAGAAGCTGGGCCATGCGGGTTGGGCGCGGCTGCAACTCGATGGTACGGCCGCTGCGGAGTAATTTCGCCTACCGTGGAACGGTGAATTACCGATTGACAGCAGGGGCTGCAAAGCCCGTAGGATCAGGCCCCTTTCTGGTTTGACCCTATTTCTGCTGGAGTGCCGAGCATGATACCAAGAACAATTTTTACCGCCGAACACGAAGACTTTCGCAAGACCGTGAAGCGCTTCTTTGCCGAAGAAGTGGTGCCGCACCGCGAGGCCTGGGAGGCGCAGCAGCACGTCGACCGCAAGCTGTGGAACAAGGCTGGCGAACTCGGCCTGCTGTGCGTGACCATGCCCGAGGAATACGGCGGCCTCGGTGTGGACCGCACCTACAGCGCAATCCTCATGGAAGAGCAGAGCTATGCCGGCGACTCGGGCGTGGGCTTCTCGCTGCACAGTGACATCGTCGCGCCCTACCTCAACAACTTCGGCACTAAGGAGCAGAAAGCCCAGTATCTGCCGCGCATGGCCACGGGCGAGCTGGTGGGTGCCATCGCCATGACCGAGCCCGGCACCGGTAGCGATCTGCAGGCGGTGAAGACCACGGCCGTGCTCGATGGCGACCACTACGTGCTGAACGGCAGCAAGATCTTCATCACCAACGGCTATCTCAGCGATGTGGTGATCGTTGTCGCCAAGACCGGCAACTCGGGCGAGGGTGCCAAGGACATCTCGCTGCTCATCGTCGAGGCCGCGAGCGAGGGCTTCAGCAAGGGCAAGCCGCTCAACAAGGTGGGCATGAAGGCGCAGGACACCTGCGAGCTGTTCTTCAACAACGTGCGCGTGCCCAAGCAGAACCTGCTCGGTGGCAAGGAGGGCATGGGCTTCATCATGCTGATGCAGGAGCTGGCGTGGGAGCGCCTGATGATCGCCATCACCTCCGTGGCCGGTGCCGAGGCTGCCCTCAAGCACACCATCGAATACACCAAGAGCCGCAAGGTGTTCGGCAAGCCGGTGGGTGCGTTCCAGAACACGCGCTTCAAGCTGGCGGAGATGAAGGCTGAGCTGGCCATCGCCCGTGTGTTCGTCGATCGCTGCATCGAGCTGACGCTCAAGAAAAAACTGGGTGTGGACGATGCGGCCACGGCCAAGTACTGGACCAGCGACCTCATGGGCAAGGTCATCGACGAGTGCGTGCAGCTGCATGGCGGCTACGGCTACATGCTGGAGTATCCGGTCGCCCGCGCCTGGATCGACGCCCGCGCCCAGCGCATCTACGGCGGCACCAACGAGATCATGAAAGAGCTGATCGCGCGCACGATCTAAGGCTTTGCCCCGCTCTCCTCCTCACAGGAGAGCGGTTTCACGTGCCGCTGTCATCACTCTGACCCGACCCGCTGGCATTGTCCCGCCCCTCGATTTTTCTGGGGGCGGGATATGCGCAAAACGGCGATGGCCATGTGGATGGCGGCGGCACTGCTCGCGGCCTGTGATGACTCCAGCGTGCCCGCCACGGCTGCCACACCGCCGGTGCCGGTGATACCTCCACCGCCAGTACCCAGCGAGCCACGGCTGCTCGAATACACCGTTGACGATCCCCTCATCAGCGAGTCCAGCGGACTGGCGCGCTCGCAGCTTCGCGATGATGTGCTGTGGACGCTCAACGACTCCGGCGGTGCGACCGAGCTGTACGCCATCACCACCGAGGGCCAGCACATCGCAACGCTCAGCATCACTGGCGCGCCCGCCAATCTGGACTGGGAAGACCTCGCCAGCTATCGAAATGGCGATACCCCGTATTTGCTGATCGGCGACATGGGCGACAACAGCGCCTTCCGGCCGGTCATCACCTTCTATCGCGTCCAGGAGCCCGAGCTCACCGGCGGCACCGGCATCCAGATGCTGAGTGCCACGCCCACCGGCCTCTACAACGTGGCCTACCCCGAAGGCCCGCGCGACAACGAATCGCTCGCCGTCGATGGCGAAGAGAACATGGCCTATGTGCTGAGCAAGCGTGACGCACAGCCCACGCTCTATGGTTTCTCCCTGGCGCAGCCACTGGCGCTCTCGCCGCTGATGCGCAATCTCGGCGCCATCAACATCCCGCGCACGCCGGCCGACTTCGTTGGCAACCCGGAGTCTTTCAACTGGACCACCGCGATGGACTTTGACGACAGCGGCACCCGCGCCTACGTCGGCACCCTGAGCAACGGCTACTTCTGGGAGCGCGCTGCGGGCGAGACCTGGGCACAGGCGTTTGCCAAGGTGCCGAAGAGCTTTGACCTGCCGGACTACTCGCAGATCGAGGCCGGCACTTTCATCCGCGGACGGCGCGATACCGTGTTCATCACCAGCGAAGGCACCCCCGCGCCGCTGGCGCGCATCGTGCCCTGAGCGCGTCGGTATAGAGCTATTTTTGCAGTGCCGCGCGTCACGCCGCTGCAAAATGGGTTCGCTATGGTCGCCTGTCGCCGTGCGGGCTGCACCGCGCGCATTTTTTCCCCTTTGAGGTCTCGCCATGAGTGGTCCCCGTCGTCTCCGCAACCGTCTGCGTCTGCTCCGTCCCATCGGGGTGTCGCGCCGTGACTTCCTGAAGCGGGCGGGTGGTGCGGCCGGGCTGGTGCTCATCGGACCGGCGATGACGGCTTGTGGTGACAGCGCACGGCCTGCTGGCGGCCTCGGGGGCTCGCCTTCGCCTTCGCCGGTGCCCACCGCCAAGGTGTCGCCCTTCAATCACGGGGTGGCGTCGGGCGACCCGCTACCCGATGCGGTGATCCTGTGGACGCGCGCCACGCCGGAGGCCAGCGAGGATGTGCTGGTGACGGTGCGCGTGTATCGCGATCCAGCGCTCACGCAGCTGCAGGGCACGGCCACGCAAACAGCCACCAGTGCCCGCGACTGGACGATCAAGATCGATTTCACCGGGCTTTCGCCGGCCACCACCTACTACTACCAATTCGAAGCCGTGGGCTTCAAAAGCGTGATCGGTCGTACCAAGACGGCACCGGCGCTGGCGGCCGATGTGGCGCGCCTGCGCTTTGGCGTGGTGAGCTGCTCCTCGTATGCACATGGCTTTTTCAACGCCTACCGGCAGCTGGCCCAGCGCAACGATCTCGATGTGGTCCTGCACCTGGGTGACTACATCTACGAATACGGCACCGGCGAATACGGCTCGGTGCGATCCTACGAGCCGGCTAACGAAATCACCACCCTGGCCGACTACCGCACCCGCCACAACTACTACAAGCGCACCGATGCCGACCTGCGCGAGGCGCATCGGCACACGCCGTGGATCACCGTGTGGGACGACCACGAGACCGCCGACAACAGCTATCACGATGGTGCCGCCAACCACACCGAGGGTGCCGAGGGCGTGTGGGTGAACCGCAAGGGCTTTGGCCAGCGGGCCTATGACGAGTGGATGCCGATCCGCCTGCCCACGCCGGGCGACCCCAACAAGATCTGGCGCAAGTTCAGCTTCGGCAAGCTGATGGAGCTGATCATGCTCGACACCCGCTTATACGAGCGCAAGGAAGAACTCGCCACGCCACCCGCGCCCACCGACAACCTCGCCGACCCCGCCCGCACGCTGATGGGCGCGGAGCAGATGCGGTTCCTGCTCGACCGCCTGGGCAGCACGGCGGCAACCTGGAAGTTCATTGGCCAGCAGGTGATGTTCGGGCAGCTCAAGGTCGTCGGGCTGCCAAACGCCGCCGGTGGCGGGCAATACCTCAACCCCGACCAGTGGGACGGCTATCAGGCCGAGCGCACCCAGATCTTCGACTTCCTGCAGGCCCAGAGCATCCAGAACACGGTCGTGCTCACCGGCGATATCCATACGAGCTGGGGCATGGACCTGACGCCGGACCCGAACAATCCGGTGGAGGCCCTCGGGGGCTACAACCCGCTCACCGGCGGCGGCTCGCTGGGCGTGGAATACGTCTGCACGTCAGTCACCTCGCCGGGACTGGCGCAGCTCGCCCCCATCCAGGATGCGATTCGACTCAACAACCCGCACATGAAGTACGTCGAACTCTCGCAACAGGGCTACATGGTTTTCGACGTGACGCCCGAGCGCACCGTGGGCGAGTGGTGGTATGTCTCCACCATTACCGAAGCCGGCGGCACCGAGAGTTTTGCCACCGCGCTGCCGGTGGCGGCAGGGGCGAACCATTTGGGTGCGGCACTCACCGAAGCCACGACCCCAATGGCCGGGGCCCCGCCACTGGCACCTTGAGCTTTGCGCTAGGGTGCGGGTCATCATGAAACCCGAAGACGAATCCGCCCCGCCGCTCGTCCAGCGCGCCGCCGAGACGCTGCGCGAGGCGCAGGCCTCGATCTACTCGCTGGGCGAGGAGATCGCGCACGGCGTCACCCATGGCATCGGCGCCTTGCTGGCCATTGCCGGCCTGGCGGTGCTGGTGGCCCGCGCGGCGCTGTATGGCGATGTCTGGCAGATGGTTTCGGTGAGCATCTTCGGCGCGGCGCTGGTGCTGATGTATGCGGCCTCTACCCTGTTTCACAGCATCCCGCTGCCCAATAGCAAGCGGGTGTTCCGTGTGCTGGATCACTGTCTCATCTATGTGCTCATCGCCGGCACCTACACGCCCTTCACGCTGGTGACGCTGCGCGGCCCCTGGGGCTGGAGCCTGTTCGGCGCGCTGTGGGGTCTGGCGCTGGTCGGCATCGTGTTCAAGGTGTTCACCACCGGCCGATTCGAGCGGCTCTCGCTCGCGGTGTATCTGCTGATGGGCTGGTGCGGCGTGCTGGCCGTGCAGCCGCTGATGGCCGCCCTGCCGGCGGGTGGGCTCTGGCTGATCCTCGCCGGTGGTCTGAGCTACAGCGTCGGCACTGTGTTCTACCGCTGGGAGAGCCTGCGCTACCACCACGCCATCTGGCATGTCTTCGTGCTGGCGGGCAGCCTGCTGCATTACTTTGCGGTGCTCTTCTACGTCATCCCCAAGCCGGTGGCTTGAGCGCGGCATTGGCGGCATCGCGGGCCCCGCCCTTAAACCTTCCCTCGATTCGCTGCATCAAATTGGCGTCTTGCGCCGGGCCATTTTGCGCGGCGCGCACCGAAACCGACTGGGAGTTCCATCGATGAAACCATCCAGAGCCTGGCTCATGGCCCTGCTGTGCATTCCGCTCTCCGCCCTTGCCGCCGAAGGCATGTGGACTCTCGACAACCTGCCGACCAAGGCCATCCAGAAGAGCACCGGCTTTGCCCCCGACGCTGCCTGGGTTGCCAAGGTGATGAAGTCCTCCGCCCGCCTCGGCAACGGCTGCTCGGGCTCCTTCGCCAGCAAGGACGGCCTGGTGCTCACCAACCACCACTGCGCGCGCGATTGCGTACAGGAGCTTTCCACCGCGCAGAACGACTACATCAAGGAAGGCTTTCTCGCCAAGGCGCGCACCGACGAGCTGCGCTGCCCGGCGCTGGAGATCAACCGGCTGGAAGAAATCACCGACGTGACGGCCAAGGTCGATGCGGCCACCAAGGGCAAGTCGGGCGAGGCCTTTGCCAAGGCCAAGAAGGCCGAGATCGCCGCCATTGAATCCGCCTGCACGGGCGAGCAGAAGGCCACGCGCAAGTGCGAGGTCGTCACCCTGTATCAGGGCGGCCGCTACCACCTCTATCGCTATCACCGCTTCGACGATGTGCGCCTGGCCTTTGCACCGGAAGAAGCCATTGCCTTCTTCGGCGGCGACCCGGACAACTTCAACTTCCCGCGCTTCGACCTCGACATGAGCCTGCTGCGCGTCTACGAGAACGGCAAGCCGGCCCAGCTCACCGAGTTCTTCCCTTTCAAGCCCGAGGGCGTGAAGGAGGGCGAGGCCACCTTCATCACCGGCCACCCGGGTACCACCCAGCGCGATCTCACCGTGGCCCAGCTCGAACTGCTGCGTGACCTGGCCCTGCCGCAACGCCTCATGCTCAGCAGCGAATACCGTGGCTATATCAGCCGCTACCGCATGGAGGGCGAGGAGCAGTCCCGCATCGCCACCGACGATCTGTTCGGTATCGAAAACGGTCTGAAAGCCCGCAAGGGCCAGCTCGAAGCGCTGCAAGACCCTGAAGTGTTTGCCTTCAAGAAAAAGCAGGAGGCCGAGCTGCGCGCCTTCGTCGCCAAAAACCCCAAGCTGAAAAAGGAATACGGGTCGGCCTGGGACGAGATTGCCGCCGCGCAGACCACCTACCGCAACATCTACTGGGAATACCGCCTGCTGGAACTCGGCGGCGGCTTCTACAGCAAGCACTTCGAGCACGCCCGCACCCTGCTGCGCGCGGCCGAGGAGCGCGCCAAGCCCAACGCCGAGCGGCTGGAGGAGTTCGGCGACGCCCGCCTGCCGCAGGTAGAGCAGCAGCTGCTCTCCACCGCGCCTGTCTACGACGACTACGAAAAAGTCACGCTTGCCTACTCGCTCACCAAGCTGCGCGAATACCTGAGCCCCGACCATCCCATGGTCAAGGCCGTGCTCGGCAAGGACTCGCCGGAAGTCGTCGCTGCGCGCCTGGTCAAGGGCACCAAGCTGGGCGACCTCGCCACCCGCAAGGCGCTGTGGGAAGGCGGCAAGGCCGCCGTCGACGCCAGCAACGATCCCTTCATTGCGCTCGCCCGCACCGTGGACGCGGCCAGCCGCACCCTGCGCAAGACCTACGAGAACGAGGTCAAGGCCGTCGAGACCCAGAACGCCGGCAAGATCGCTGCCGCGCGCTTTGCCGCCAAGGGCACCAGCGTCTACCCGGATGCCACCTTCACCCTGCGCCTGAGCTACGGCCAGGTGAAAGGCTGGGAGGAAAAGGGCAAGCCCGTTGCGCCCTTCACGACCATTGGCGGCGCTTTTGAACGCGAGACCGGCGCAGACCCCTTTGCCCTGCCCAAGAGCTGGTTCACGGCAAGGGACAAGGGCGGCCTCAACTTGAGCCAGCCGTTCAACTTCGTCAGCACCAACGACATCATCGGCGGCAACTCGGGTTCGCCCGTCATCAACAAGGACGCACAGATCGTCGGCCTCGTGTTCGACGGCAACATCCGCTCGCTGGGTGGCGCCTATTGGTACGACGAGCGCAGCAACCGCGCCGTGTCGGTGCATGCCGGCGCCATCATCGAGGCGCTGCGCAAGGTGTATGGCGCGGGCTTTTTGGCGGATGAGATCTCGGGTCGCTGAAGCGTGCCGACGCTTGTGAAAAAGGGGCCGCAAGGCCCCTTTTTTTGGCCTATCGCACTGGCCGCCTTGAAACGCCGCGACGCGGCCCGGCCAGCTGCGATGGCCGCGGCTGCTCGTGGAGCGCCGTCTTTCACGACACCCGGGCAAGCCATCTTTACCACTCCGCCCCCGGGCTGATGCGGGCAATATGACCGCCCGGAGAACCGTTTGACACACCAAAGATTCAGAAGGCGAGGAGCGCTCATGGGCGGCATTTCAAAGCAGGGTTGGCATTGGGCGTTGAGTGGCGTGGCGGCTGCCGCAGCCGCCTTGGCATTGGCGGGCTGCGGGGATTCGTCTCGGCCGGGCACCTTGCCGGGTGGTGGTGGCGTGCCGGGCGGGGTCAACACCGCACCGCCGGTGTCGAAATTCGACCTCGCCAACCGCTGCTTTGTGGTGAAGACCGGCGACAAATACGTGGTGAGCGATGCGACCGGCTTTATCGCCAACGGCAGCAGTGCAGCCAGCGCCGAGCACTTTTACATGAAGCCCGCCGGCCTCGGCCGGTACCTGTTCTACACCAGTGGCCAGGCGCTGATGACGGGTAGCGGCACCGCGGTGACGGCGGAAACCACGCCGGCCGACGGCGCCGACATCACCCTCGACGGTACCAACGGCAACTACACCGCCCAGTCGCTGGGGATGCCGCTGGCCGTCGATGCCACCGGCCGTCTGTTGCTGGGCACCACGCCTGCGCCGCTGACGTTTGAGCTGGCCAGCAGCGGTTGCAGCGTCTACCCGGAGATGCCCGTGGGCATCGACGCACCTGCCTTCAAGAGCCAGGGCGTGAACAAGCCAGTGATCGGCTTTGCCGAAGTGCATTCGCACATGGGCATGGCGAGCGAGATGTCGGACGGCAGCGAGAATGTGGGCCCCTCGGCGGGTGGGGTGCTGTACGGCCAGCCCATCAACCGTTTTGGCGTGGTGGAGGCGCTCAACAACTGCCAGGCGCTGCACGGCCCCGAGGGCACGCTCAGCGCCGAGAACATCATCCTCGACAACAATCCCACCGAGACCCACGACACCCAGGGGTGGCCAACCTTCGTCGATTGGCCCAAGAACGATTCGTTTCTGCACCAGCAGATGTATTACAAGTGGATCGAGCGGGCCTGGAAGGCGGGCCTGCGCACGATGGTGATCCACGGCACCACTATCGAGGCGCTGTGCAACATCGCCAAGGCTACCTATGGCGGCGTGACCAATGTCGGCAAGAACGTGGAATGCGTGGATCAGGACGTGGGCAACCTGCAGGTGAAATACCTGTTCGACATCGAGAAATACGTCGACGCGCAGGAAGGCGGCCCCGGCAAGGGCTGGTTCCGCATCGTCAAGGACCCGGCGGAGGCGCGCAGCGTGATCGCCGACGGCAAGCTGGCGGTGATTCCCGGGCTGGAGTTCTCCAACCTGTTCCATTGCCGCGTGCAGTTTCTGCCCGATGGCAGCGAGACCTCCGGCTGCACCAAGGAGAGCATCGACCGCGAGATCGATGAGGCCTGGGCCAACGGCGTGCGGCAGATCTTCCCCTATCACGATGTGGACTCCGCACTCGGCGGCACCGGCATCTTCAGCTCCATCCTCAACTACGTGGGCTTCACCGACACGCATGGCTTCTGGAAGACCTACAACTGCCCCGACGTGGACTACTTCACGGGCGAAGGCGTGTACGTGGCCGGGGCCGAGCTTGAAACCGCGCCGCTGATGCTGGGTGGCGACCCGCTGAGCCAGGCCTTGATCCAGGCCGGTGCGGGCGCGCTGCCCCTCTACCCGCCGGGCCGCCAGTGCAATGCCCGCGGCGTGACGCCACTGGGCAAATATGTGATCGACAAGATCATGAAAAAGGGTTTCGTGCTGGATATCGACCATGCCGAGCTATCCATCAAGCAATACATGCTGGACCAAGGCGGCAAGCTCACGCCCAACTACCCCATGGTCTCCGGCCATGGCGGGCACGGCGGCATCACCACCGCGCAGGCGGAGCAGATGATTCGCCAGGGCGGCATCATTTACCCCGGCCTGCCCAACGGCAAGGACCTCGCCCGCTTCATCCAGCAGATCAAGCCGGTGTGGCAGCGCTCCGGCACCAGCCGTCCGCTGGCGGTGGGCTACGGCGCCGACTCCAATGGCCTGCGTACGCTGCCCGGGCCGCGTGGCATGGGCTCGCAGGACATCCAGTATCCCTTCACCCTGTTTCAGGGGCCGGGCTGGGGGCCGCAGTACGCGGCGGCCGGCATCGCACCAATCCAGGTGAATCAACTTGCGATCCCCCTGCCCAACGGCAAGCGCTGGGACATGAACGCCGAGGGCATGTCGCACTACGGCCTGGTGCCGGACATCGTCGAGGAGCTGCGTATCGAGGGTGGCGAAGAGGCCACCACCGCGCTCTACAACTCCGCCGAGGCCTATCTGCAGATGTGGGAGCAGACCCTCAGGTCCTCCACCGACGCGCAGAAGCAGCCGCTGCCCTGAGCGCAGGCGGCGGCGGGCGTAGACCCAGGGCTGGGCCTTGAGGGCGCGATGGCCCCGGCGCGGATTCGGCCTGCTGCTGGCCGGCCTCGCGCCGCTGTCGGCCCAGGCCCACGGCTTTGGCCGCCTCTACAACCTACCGGTGCCGTTCTGGCTCTATGCCTGGGCGGCCAGCGCGGCGCTGGTGTTGTCGTTTGTGCTGGCGGCGTATTTCCTCTCGTCACCTGCCGCGACGGCATCAAGGCACCCCGGCCGCGACCTCGGCGACACGGGCCTGGCACGCGCCCTGCGCCGGGCGCGGCCCGCCCTCGGGTTGTTGAGCGTGCTGCTGCTGCTGCTTTGCATTGCCACCGGCGCGCTTGGCAGCCGCGACCCCTTTCGCAACTTCAGCATGACCTTCTTCTGGGTCGTGTTCCTGCTCGGCTTCACCTACCTCACCGCATTGGTCGGGGATTTCTACAACGCGCTCAACCCCTGGCGGGTGATGAGCGCGGCCCTGGGCCGGCGATGGCGCGGCTACACGCAGGGCCGCATCCGCTACCGCGCCGGCTGGGGCGACTGGCCGGCCCTCGCGCTGTATCTCGGCTTCATCTGGTTCGAGCTGTTCGGCCTGGGCCGGCCGCAGCCGCTGAGCGAGATGCTCATCGCCTACACCGCGCTCAACCTGGCGGGCGTCTGGCTGGTGGGCAGCGCCGATTGGTTTCGGCACTGCGAGTTCTTTGGATTGTTTCTGCGGCTCGTGGGCCTCATGGCACCGCTGAAACGCGGGTTCCGCCTGCACTGGCCGTTTGCCGGGCTGCCACACGCGCGGCCGCAAAGCCTCAGCACCGTGGTGTTTGCCCTCGCCATGCTGGCGACCACCGCCTTCGACGGCCTGCGCGCCACGCAGTGGTGGGTGCACCTGTTCTGGAGCGACCCCACCGGCCTCGTCACCACGCTGGCCGGCAGTCGCCCCATGGCTGCCTACGCCAGCCTGCGCCCCTGGTACATCGGCTGGGAAACCACCTGCCTGCTGCTGCTGCCGTTGATCTACCTCGCGGCCTACTGGGCCTGCCTGGCGCTTGCCAAGACACTCACCGGCAGCCTGCGCCCGGTACGCGAGCTGGCGCTGGATTTCGGCTACACCCTGCTACCCATCGCGTTGGCGTATCACGCCACCCACTACGCCACGCTGCTGCTCACCCAGGGCCTCAAGATCGTCAGCCTCGCCTCGGACCCCTTTGGCTGGGGCTGGAACCTGTTCGGCACCGCCGACCTGCTGCGCGCGCCCATCCTGCCCGGCATGGGGCTGGTGTGGCACACCCAGGTGGGGCTGATCCTGTTCGGGCATGTGGTGAGCGTCGCCGTGGCCCACCGGGTGGCGCTGCGGGTGTGGCCCACACGGCGGCAGGCGCTGCTGAGCCAGCTGCCGATGCTGGCGCTGATGGTGCTGTTCACCGTCGCAGGCCTGTGGATACTCGCGCAGCCGCTGACGATGGAACGCGTGCGGTAGTCAGCTGCACGCCGCTCGCTGCAAGCTCGGGGGCATCCTTTGCGAGCCGGGCCAGCCATGAACTACACACAACTCGCGTATCTGCACCTCGCCACCGTGCTGCCTGCCTTTGTCATCGGCACCGGGTTGCTGCTGCGACACAAGGGCACGCCGCTGCACCGCCTGCTCGGCAAGGTTTACCTGGGGCTGATGCTGTTCACCGCGAGCGTGACCCTGTTCATGCCCGCTGTGGTCGGCCCGCGCCTGTTCGGGCACTTCGGCTTCATCCACCTGTTCAGCCTGCTCACTGTTTACAACGTGCCCACGGCGTATTTCGCCGCGCGGCGGCACGACGTGAAGCGCCACCGCGCCAGCATGATCGGCTTGTATGTGGGCGGGCTGATCATTGCCGGCGGTTTTGCCTTTGCACCGGGGCGCCTGCTGCATCACTGGCTTTTTGGCTGATGCGTCGTTGTTGCCACGAGATGCCGGAGTGGCTTGCTGCCGGAAAAAGCACTTCCATCTGCTGGGCTTCAGGCAGCCCGAAGCGGATGGTCGATCCCCAGCAATATCAGCATCGCAAATCAAACAGACGCCGCATCAGTAGGTGTAGCTGAGCGTAATGCGCGCATTGATCGGCTCGATCGGATGAAAGTGCACGTCCTCGACGCCATCGGCCGGTTCTCCGCCGAGGCGAGAGCTGTACAGGTAGTCGATGTCGTGATCCTTCGAGTCGAACAGATTGGTGATCTGTGCGCCGAGCTTGAGCTGCTTGGTGATGTTGTAGCCCCCGCCAACATTCACGATGGTGGTGGCGTCCGAATAGACGCTGGCACCTTCATTCAGTGGTCGCTTGCCAAAGTAGCGGATCCGTAGCGCCGCCTCCCACCCCGCAGGGCTGTCGTAGGTAAGACCGAGTGCCGCGACGCCCTGGACAGCCTGAGGCACATGCTTTCCGATGGCATTGCCACCTTCATCCAGCTGCTGTTCCTGAAAGCGAGCCCGCGTGTAGGCCAAGTCAGCATCCAAGAGCAGGTGTTTGATCGGCCTGGCGTAGATCGCCAGTTCACCGCCATAGCGCTCGGTCGAGCCGAAGGGCTCGGTGGTGCCTGCGTCGCCGACATAGACCAACTCGGAATCAGAGCGCAGTCTGAACACACTGGCCGCCACCTGCACCTTAGGAATCAGCGCGGTACGCAAGCCGAAATCGATACCGCGCGCTGCCGCCAGGGGCGTTACTGGATCAACCGAATCACCGCTGCGCGGATCAAAGGTCTGCGTCGCACCGCGCGCGTCGTTGCTATGAAAACCCTGGCCGACGTTGATGAAGAATTCCGTCTTCCGAAATGGTCCGAGGATCAACGCTGCCTTGGGACTGAACAGCGTGTCGCTAGCAGTGCCACTGTTGGCAGCATTGTTGTTGGCGACCTCGAAATCGATGCTGTCGAAACGGGCGCCCAGTGTGGTCCTTGCCCAGGACGTGAGATGCGCGGAGCTTTGGGCGTAGACCGCGCCGCTCCATTCCTTTACGTCGCTGACCGTGGTTGTTTCCAGTCGCTCGCGTTCACGGGTCAGGTAAAGACCGACGTCGTCGATATCGTCGTAGCGAGTCTGCAGGCCAATTTCGTTCTCGAACTTCAATCCCCAAAGATCATCGCTGAGCTTGTAGCTCGCCGAGCTGCCGTAGACGTTGCGTTTGTCCGACTGGTTGAACTGGTCGCCATTGACTGGATCGTCGAGCAAGTAGGTGAAGTTGGAAAACAGCTCCAGCCGGTAACGGAAGGCGTAGGCGGCGAGCGTCAAGGTTCCCGGCCCCAGCTGGCGATCCAACCCGCCGTAGAAATTGACGCGATGGCTGCGGCCGCCATCGGTCGGGTCGATATAACCGAGCCGGCCGATCAGGCCTTGATCGACTGCGCGCTGCGGAATCTGGTCGGGCGATAGGTTTCGGGTGCTGTAACCCGTGGCGGCCAGGTGGTATCCGCCGAGACCGTTGGTATCACGTGCGCTGTAGCGCAGCACCAGATTGCCCTTGTTGAAGTTCTGGCCAAGGTCGTAGGGACCGTCGTAATGCACGTATTCGGCGCCGAAGATGAGATCGCCGGCGCCAATCTTCCGCGAGCCGGTGCCGAGCAGGCGACCGTAGCCGAACGCCCCGCCCGTGGCGGCGACTGTGTTCTGATCGAGTTTGTCCTTGTAGCGAATGTCGGCGGCGCCGACCACGGCGAAATCGCCGTACTCGGCGTAGTACGGACCCTTGCGGTACTCGATGGATTCGACCAGCTCGGGAATCATGAAACCGTTGTCGGCATAGCCTTGGCCATGCGCATGCGTCGGGGCATTTACCGGCAGCCCATCGATGTAGATTGCGAAGTCGGTGCCATGATCGAGGTTGTAGCCGCGCAGGAAATACTGGTTCGCTTTGCCCTCGCCGCTGTGCTGCGTGACGATTAAGCCGGGCACTACTTCCAGCAACTCGCCGGTGCGTGAGATCGGTCGGTTCTCGAACTGCTCCGAGTACACGGTGCCGACGGTCGCCGAATCGGTCTTTCCGACCAGCTGCTGGCTGGCAGTGACGGTCACCGTATCGAGATTGACTGCAGGACCGGGAACGCCGGCGGCCTGAGTCCACGATGGTGTGCCGTAACAAGACACCAGGACGGCGAGCCTAGCGGCTTTTCTGACCTGCATTTTTGTTCCCCTCTCCATTCATATGAGTTGTATGAGTATTTTTCAATCCTTCATACGCAACATCAGGAGTGGCGGATGCGTCAACTTCAACCTCAACCTTCCATCGGCTGCGGATAAGCCTTGGCCTGCCTGTTGTAGTGTTTGCGAATTCAGAATTGAAGATGGATCTCCAACATGCGCCGCGTAACCCTTTCGCTAGATGACGAACTGGCCGATGAGTTCGACCGATGGGCCGAGCGGCAGCTGTACGCGACACGGTCTGAGGCTTTCCGGGATCTGCTGCGAGGTCGTTTGGAGACTGAGTTCGTTGCTCAGGGTGGGCAGCAGGAATGCGCCGCCACGGTGAGCTTCGTCTATGACCACCATGAGCGCCAGCTGGCTAGTCGGCTGACCAATGCGCAGCATGCCCACCACGATATCTGCCTATCGACGCTGCACGTCCACCTCGACCATGACAACTGCCTGGAAACCACCGTCTTGCGAGGGCCGATGGATACGGTCCTGGCGTTTGCGCAGTCGCTGATTGCAGAAAGCGGCGTTCGACACGGCAAGGTCATGCTGGTACCTCTGCCTAAGCAGGGCCCGAGCCACGTGAAGCCGCTTGCGACGAAGAAGAATCCAGTGCTGGGCAAATCCCCCGTCATTCATGGGGAGCTAAAGCCGGTTCAGAAAGGCAATCGGCCAGGTAAGAAGCCATAGTGGAGATGTCTGCTCTCGGCGCTAAACCACCGATCCCCACCGGTACAAACCGCCCAAAGCTAGAGAGCAGCCCACCGCCAAGTAGACTCCCCGCCATGGGACTTCTGACCTTCTGCATCAACGTCACGCTCGACGGTTGCGTCGATCACCGCGAGGGGATTGCCGACGACGAAACACATGCTTTCTTCACTCGCCTCATGGACGAGGCCGGCGCGATGCTCTGGGGCCGGGTGACCTACGAGATGATGGAGCGCTACTGGCCTGCGGTTGCTTGCGGCGATGTGCAGGCAGCGCCAGCAATCCGCGAGTGGGCGGTGAAACTGGAGACCAAGCCGAAATACGTCGTGTCGTCGACTCGAACGGCGTTTCCGTGGACCAATACCCATCGCGTTGCCGACGACCTTCTGTCGGCGGTGCAAAAGTTGAAGGACGCGACGCCAGCCGGTGTGCTGCTTGGCAGCGGCCAGCTTGCGAGTGCGCTCGATCGGCTGGATCTGATCGACGAATACCGGCTTCTCGTCCAGCCGAGGATCGTCGGCCACGGCCCGACGCTGTATCAGGCGGGGCTGCCCCGCACGCGACAGCTTGAGTTGGTCTCGGCGAGGCCGCTTCGCAATGGCGCGGTGGCAATGCAATACCGGCGCGCCATGAGTGAGCGGTAGCCGTGGACGGAATACGGCGCGGACCGTCGCTGAAGCCAGATGCGGCGGATCGATCACGACGGCACCGATCCGCCAGCCGCCGATTCAACCGGGCTTCACAAAGCCGATTGCGCCGCCTTGAAACCTGCTAGTGCCGCTACCCGGCGCTGCTTCAGCTCCGCACTCACGGCCGCCCCCGTAAAGCCCGCCGCAATCACGTCCTTCACCGGTACGGCGGCGGCGGCCTGGTGCGCGGCGTGCAGGTAGTCCACCTGGGGGTATTCGCAGTTCTCGAAGTGCAGCCGACCGCGCGCATCGCAGAGGCTGGCCTCGCAAACCCGGGCGAGGCGCTCCGGCTTGCGAAAGGCATCCAGCCGTTCGAGCAGCGCCAGCAGGGTCTCGGGCCTTAGCTGGCGGATGCTGTGGATCAGCAGGTGCTCGGCCGTGTGGTGCACGGCGATGTCGCGGCAGTCGTTGGGGATCTTCAGGCGCTCGCAGACGCGCTTCACCAGCGGTACGCCGCGCGCGTCGTGGCCGCGGTGGCCGGGCCATTCCATCACCGGGGTCGCGGCCTTGCCCAGGTCGTGCAGCAGCGCGGCGCAGCGCACCTCCAGCCCGTAGTTCATCCGTGCGCCCACGTCGACGCACATCAGGGTGTGGACCAGGCTATCCACCTCCGGGTGGTAGTCCGCACGCTGCGGCACGCCGTCGAGGGCGGCCAGCTCGGGCACGATGCGAGCGAGCGCGCCGCAGGCGTGCAGCACCTTGAAGAACACGCTGGGGCGACTGCAAATATCAGCCGGCGTGCCTTGAACGGCACTGCTGCCCGCCGCGCGGGTGGCCAGGGATGGCAAGGGGGGTTCCTGCATCAAGGCACGCGCCATCTCCTGCCAGCAGCGCTCCGGCACCAGGGCGTCGACTTCGCCGGCCGCCACCAGCTCGCGGCAGAGCGCCATCGTCTCGGGGGCGATGGTGAAGCCCAGCGGCGCAAAGCGCGCGGCAAAGCGGGCGAGGCGCAGCACGCGCACTGGGTCTTCGGCAAAGGCGGGCGAAACGTGGCGCAGAACCCGCGCCTCCAGGTCGCGCTGGCCGCCGTGCGGGTCGATCAGCCTGCCGTCCTCGTCCTGTGCAATGGCATTCACGGTGAGGTCGCGGCGCAGCAGGTCGTCTTCCAGCGTCACCTCCGGCCCGGTGTGAAAGGTAAAGCCGTGGTAGCCGCGCCCGCTCTTGCGCTCGGTGCGCGCCAGAGCGTGTTCCTCTTTGCTGCTGGGGTGCAGAAACACCGGGAAATCCCTGCCCACCGGCAGAAAGCCGGCTGCGCTCATGTCTTCTGGCGTCGCACCCGTCACCACCCAGTCGCGCTCGCCCACGGGCAGGCCCAGCAGGGCATCGCGCACGGCACCACCGACCAGATACACCTTCATCGTGCGGCTCGCACCGTGGTCACTGCGGCTCCGGGCCCACGGGCGGCGGTTCCACCGCAGGCAGCCAGTTGTTGGCCCGCACGCCCTTCTTGGTCTCCAGCCACTGGTAGACCGCGACGTGGAAGAGGATGCGCTGCACGTAGGTGCGGGTCTCGTTGAAGGGGATGTTCTCGATCCAGATGTCGGCGTCCATCGTTTTGGGCGGCAGCCAGCGCGTCACGGCGCGAAAGCCGGCGTTGTAGGCGGCCAGCGCCATCTGCCAGCGGCCGCCGGATTTATCCAGCACCTCGCGCAGGTGCAGCGCGCCGAGCGGCACGTTGATGGCGGGGTCTTTTAGCGCCTCGGGCTCCGGCGCGGGCTGGCCTGCGGCCTTGGCCGTCATTGCGGCGGTGCCGGGCAGCATCTGCAACAGGCCCAGCGCCCCGGCAGAGGAGGTGGCGTCGGGTTTGAAGGCACTCTCCTTGCGCATCACGCCATATAGCCACTGCACGGGGATGTTCGCGCCCACGCTGGCGCGCTCCACGATGTCGCCGTAGGGCCGCGGGAACAGCACCTCCAGATCGCGAAACTGGCCGAGCTTGGTGGCGGTGACAATCGCCTGCTCGTGCCAGCCCAGGGCTGCCGCCTCGCGCACCAGCGCAGGTTTGGCCTCGGCAGGTACGGTGCTGAGCGCATCGGCCCATTCCAGCGAGGCGATGGACTTGAGATTGGCCTGCCAGGCCTCCCGGGCCCGTACGAAGGCGGGGGTGGCGTCGAGCGCGGTGCGTTGCTCGGGGGTGACCGGCAGCGGCTCGTCGATGGGCGTCCAGCGTTTGCCGGCGCGCCAGGCGGCCAGCAGGCCGTAGGTGTCGTTCTCGCGACCCAGCGTCAAAAAGCGCTGCTTGGCTTCTTCCTTCTGGCCCAGCGCCTCCAGCGCGCGGGCGTTCCAGTAGCGCCAGCGCGGCTGGGTGCTCAAGGCATCCGGCAGCACCGAGAGCCAGTTGAAGGCCTGGTTCCAATCGCCCGCCCAGAGGGCGGCACGGATGCGCCACTCGTAGCTGCGCTCGTCCATCAGGCTCTCCGGCACCTGCTTGAACAGCGCCACGGCATCGCTGTCGCGGTTCCAGGCCAGGGCCAGCGCGGTGTTGCGCTGCAGGGTCTGCGTCTGGATGGGCGAGAGCTTCTGTGCGGCGGCTACGGCGTCGAGCAGCGCCTCGGCCTCGTTGGGAGATTTGCGCGCCCAGCGCATCCAGGTATCGGCCAGGCCTTCGCTGTCCAGCAACTGCGGTGCGCCTTCGGCCAGGGCGGCAAACTCCACGGCGGGGTTGGCGAGCTGGCGCAGCCACATCTCGTAGCGCGGCCGGCGCTCGGCCGGCAGCTCCGGCAGCAAGGCGCGGGCGCGGGTGGCATCGCCATCCAGCAGGCGGGTGCGCAGTCGGCGCTCGATGAGCGCCGGGGTGTAGAGCGGCTGGGTCTTCAGCCACTTGAGGCTCGCCGCACAGGCGTCCGGCAGGGTGTCTTCGGCCAGCCAGCGCTCGGCGATTTCCTGGGCGAGCACCGCCTTTTCGCCGGTGTCGCGGCGGGCGTCGAACCGCAGGCAGCGCATCTCGTCGTTGGCGGCACTCTCGCGCCACAGGCGCAGAAACTCAGCCTCGTCGCGCACCGTCGCAGCACGGCTGAGCAAGGCGCGGCGCAGGTCGCGCACATGGGCGACATCGCCTGCGGCATCCACAAAGGTTCGGGCGGCGTCTTCGGCGCCCGGGTCTTCGCGCAGCAGCGCGATGCGCAGGCGCGTGGCGGCCAGCCAGGGATAGAGCGGGTAGGCCCGCAGAGCCTCGCTGTCGCCGCTCGCATCCAGCGAGGGCGCGGCATAGGCGGTGGCGAATTCGGCACGGGCCGCCTCATCCACCTGGGCTGCCGACACGCCCGGCAGCAGCAGCGAAGAACAAATCAGCAAACGGCGCAGCAAGGGTGGCATGGGTCTTTTCACTTAGGATTCGCGCTTATTTCATTGTAGGTGGCTGCCGCCACGACCATGTTGGAATCCTTTTTGATCTTTGCGTTCACCGGCGCGGCTGCGGGCGTGCTGGCGGGGCTCTTCGGCGTGGGCGGCGGGCTGATCATGGTGCCGGCGCTGGTGTTTGTGCTGCCGCGCCAGGGGGTGGCACCGGAGATCATCATGCAGGTGGCCATCGGCACCTCGCTGGCGGTGATCGGCGTCACCTCGCTGTCGTCCACCCGCGCGCACCACACGCGCGGCGGTGTGCGCTGGGATGTGCTCAAGGCCTTTGCCCCCGGCCTCGCACTGGGTGCGCTCGCGGGCGCGTTTGTCGCTCACGCACTCAAGGGGCGCACGCTGGAGATCATCGTCGGCACCGGGGCCTTGCTGATCGCCCTGCAAATGCTGCGCGGCAACCCCCCAGGTGGCAGCGACGCCAGCCTGCCCGCGCCGCCGGCGCTGGAACTGCTGGGCGTGGGCGGCCTGATCGGGGTGCTCTCGGCCCTGGTGGGCATTGGTGGCGGCTCCCTGTCCGTACCGTATCTCGCCATGCGAAGGCTGCCCATGGTGCAGGCCGTGGGCTCGGCGGCGGCGGGTGGCATCCCCATCGCCTGGGGCGGCACGCTGGGTTTCGTGATGAGCGGCGCGGGGCTGGTGGGGCTGCCGGGCCCGCACCTCGGCTACGTCAGTCTGGGCGGCTTCGTGGGGCTGGCGGTGTTCAGCGTGATGACCGCGCCACTCGGCGCGCGGTTGGCGCACCGGCTGCCAGCGGTGCGCCTCAAGCAGGGCTTTGCAGCGCTGCTGGCGGTGGTGGGCACCTTGATGCTGCTGCGCTGAAGACCGCTCTCACGAGGCCTGTGCGCCGACGGTCATCTGGTTCTTGATGCGCAGGCGACGTGCCAGCATGGCCCAGCCCACGATCATCATCCAAGCACCGAAAAAGCCCATGGCGAGCACGGCAGTATCCGTGCCCGTCATTTCGCTGACGGGCTGGGGCGAAGGTGCCGGAACGGTGGCCACTGTCGTTGCGACAGCGGCCGTCGGGGCGTCGCGCAGACTCACGCCGGACAGCGCCGACACCTGCGTGGCGTCTGCAGCAGCAGCCGGCTGCCGGTGCAGGCCCGCATCGGCATCAAGCAAGGCGTAGCCCTGGCCGGAGGGCGTCCAGTGACGGTCAACGGCTTCGGTGGTTTGCAGCATGGCCAGCTCCCAGTGCGCAGTGATGAGCGAGCAGCCTGCCCGCCGGGGCTTAAGTCCCCGTGAACCACGCGGCAGGCGAGGCGCACGATAAAATCCGGTCTCCAATAAAACAGTCCAAAGCCCGAGGAATCCATGTCCAGTCTCGTTCGCCCCCACGGTGGCGGCCCTCTTCTGCCCCTGCTGCTCACGGGCGCCGCACTCACCGCCGAACAGACTCGTGCCGCGACGCTGCCGCGCATCACCATCAGTTCCCGCGAGGCGGGTGATCTGATCATGCTCGGCATCGGTGGCTTCACGCCGCTGACCGGCTTCATGGGCAAGGCCGACTGGCAGGGCGTGTGCGACACCATGCACCTGGCCAATGGCCTGTTCTGGCCCATCCCCGTCACGCTCTCCACCGACGAAGCCACCGCGGCCGGTATCGCCCTCGGCAGCGACGTCGCCCTGTTCGACGCCGAGCGCGGCGAAGTGCTGGCGACGATGACCGTCAGCGAGAAATACGGCATCGACAAGGCGCACGAGTGCCAGACCGTGTTCAAGACCACCGACGCCGCCCACCCCGGCGTGAAGATGGTGATGGAGCAGGGCGCGGTGAACCTCGCCGGCCCGGTGAAGGTGCTGAGCGACGGCGGCTTCCCTGCCGAATACGGCCAGCTCTACCACACGCCGGCCGAGACCCGTGCCCTGTTCGAGAGCAAGGGCTGGAAGACCGTCGCCGCCTTCCAGACCCGCAACCCCATGCATCGCTCACACGAGCACCTGGTGAAGATCGCCATCGAGACCATGGACGGCGTGCTGATCCACAGCCTGCTCGGCAACCTCAAGCCCGGCGACATCCCGGCGGACGTGCGCAGCAAGGCCATCAGCGCCTTGATCGACCAGTACTTCGTGAAAGACACCGTGGTGCAGAGCGGCTACCCGCTGGACATGCGCTATGCCGGCCCCCGCGAGGCGCTGCTGCATGCCCTGTTCCGCCAGAACTACGGCTGCTCGCACCTCATCGTCGGCCGCGACCATGCCGGCGTGGGCGACTACTACGGCCCGTTCGATGCGCAGAAGATCTTCGAGGAGATCCCCGAAGGTGCGCTGGAAACCAAGCCGCTGAAGATCGACTGGACGTTCTGGAGCTACCGCACCGGCGGCATGGCCAGTGCCCGCACCTGCCCGGGCGACGCGAAGGACCATCTGCTGATCAGCGGCACCAAGCTGCGCAAGATGCTGAGCGAGGGGGAGGACGTGCCGGTGGAGTTCTCGCGCCCCGAGGTGCTGGCGATCCTGCGCGAGTACTACGCAGGCCTCGAAGAAGGCCAGAAGGTGAAGGTGGAGCTGAAGGGCCATTCGGCGCGCTGAGCAGAATGACCTTGATCTGATCGTTGCCGCGCCTGCCGGCGTTCGCGGGGCCGTTTCGGCCTCTGTGCGCCGGACGGTATCGCCCTAGACAAGATGCACTAAACCCCCGCAAAAGCCTTGCGGGGGCTTGGACTGCGGGCTGAACCGCTCGCTACACTGCGGCCCTCACCCGCATCGCAAAGGGATTCCGCCGATGACGTTCGCCACGCCCGCCCGCACGCTGCTCAGCCTCGCCGCCGGAATGCTGCTGTCGACCACGCTGCACGCGCAGGCGCCCGGCAGTGGTATTGGCCGCACTTTTGCCTCGACCAGCAACACCGACATCCAGGCCAACCGCACCGCGCAGTTGCTGGCCGCCACGCAGCAGCGCAGCACGGTGACGAGTTACACCAGTGCGCCGGTGAAGACCTCCACAGTGGCACCCGGCAGGGATTTCACCGTGACCCGCCAGGTTCAGGGCGACGGCACGATGCTCGCCAAGGCCGAGACGGCCGTGCCACCTCCGAGCGGATTCGCCGGCAGCTATGGCGCGGCACCGGCTGCGGCCTACACCAACAGCTATGGTGTTGCCGCCGGCAGCAATGTCATCCCGGCGATGCCGGATGCCCGTCCTGGCGAGTGCTTTGCTCTGGTCAAGGTGCCGGAGCGCTTCAACACCTATCAAAAGGAATACGAAGTCCGTGCGCCCTCCGAGCGCATCGAGACGATCCCCCCGCGCTATGAGACGGTGACCGAGCAATACGTGGCGCAGGAAGCCTACGAGCGGCTTGAGGTGGTGCCCGCGAGCTTTCGCATGGTGAGCGAGCAGGTCGAGATCACACCGCCCTCGTCGCGCTACGTCTCCACCGAACCCGTCTACGAAACCGTGACCGAGCAGGTGCTGGAACAGCCCGCCCGCACGGTGTGGAAGCAGGGCAACGGCCCGATCCAGCGCATCGACCACGCCACCGGCGACATCATGTGCCTGGTCGAGGAGCCCGCCATCTACAAGACCGTCACCCGCCGTGTGCTCAAAGCCCCGGCCGAGGCACGCGAAGTGCAGATCCCCGGCCAGTACGGCGTGGTGAACAAGCGCGTGCTCGAACGCCCGGCCGAAGTGCGCCGCGTGGTGGTGCCGGAGCAACTGGCCACCCGCACCGTGCGCCGGCTGGCCGAACCGGGCGGCGTGCGCCGTATCCCGGTGCCGGGTCAGACCGCCACCACCACCGTGCGCGAGCTGGTGGAACCGGCGCGTCTGGAGTGGCGCAGCGTGCTGTGCGAAACCAACATGACGCCCGCCACCATCCAGCGCGTGCAGGCCGCACTGCTGCGCGAGGGCTACAACCCCGGCCCAGTGAACGGCCGCCTCAACAACGAAACCATCAACGCGCTCAACGCCTACCAGCGCGCGCGCAACTTGCCTGAAGATCGCTACTTCAACGTCGAAACCATCCGCGCCCTCGGCGTGGGCTGAGCACGCTCGCTGGTCAACAAGCCCCGCCTTTGGCGGGGTTTTTCATTTCTGCAGCAGCGTGGCGAGCTTGGGCCACACCGCATCCAGCAGTTGCGGCTGCGCGGCGGCGGCGGGATGCAGGCCGTCTTCGAGAAAGTTCTTGGGGTCGGCCGCAATCGGCATGAGGAAGAACGGCACCAGCCCCACCTTGGCTTCGGTGGCGACCTCGGTGAAGGCCTTGCGGAAGTTGTCGGTGTAGGTGAGTCCATAGTTGCTGGGGATGCGCATCTCGAACAGCAGCACCTGCGCCTTTCTGGCCTGTGCCAGGGCGACCAGTTTTTTGAGATTGCTGCGCATCTCGGCCACCGGCTGGCCCCGCAGGCCGTCATTGGCACCGAGTTCGATCAGCACGATGCGGGGCTGATGTTTATCCAGCGCGGCCGGCAGGCGGCTCAAACCACCTGCGGTGGTATCGCCAGAGATCGAGGCATTCACCACCCGGTGCGGCAAGCCTTGATCTTTGAGCCGTCGCGCCAATAAAGAAACCCAGCCTTGCTCCGCCGCGATGCCGTAGCCTGCCGACAGCGAATCGCCGAGCACCAGAATGGTCGGTGCCTGCGCTGGTGGTGCGCCGGCCGGCACCGTTGCTGCCTGCGCCGCCACACCGAACAAACAAGCCATCCATACGGTCAAGAGTTTCATGCCATCTGCCATCCAGGTTGTGGGTCTCGCCAAATCCGTCAAAAGTGCCGATGCCACGGCACCGCTCGTCATCCTAAAAGACGTCTCTCTCACCATCGAGCCGGGCGAGAGTGTGGCGATTGTCGGCGCTTCGGGATCCGGCAAGACCACGCTGCTCTCGCTGCTGGCCGGTTTGGACACGCCCACGGCGGGAACGATCCATCTCGACGGCCAGCCCCTGCACGACCAGAGCGAGGATGCCCGCGCCGCTCTTCGGGCCGGGCGGGTTGGTTTCGTGTTCCAGTCCTTCCAGCTGCTGAGCGGCTTCACGGCGCTGGAAAATGTCATGCTGCCCTGCGAACTGGCGGGCCAGGCGGATGCCCGTAGCAAGGCCACGGCGGCGCTGCAGGCAGTGGGTCTGGGTGCTAGGCTCACGCACTACCCGCAGCAGCTCTCGGGCGGCGAGCAGCAGCGCGTGGCGCTGGCGCGCGCCTTTGCAGGTGAGCCGAAAATCCTGTTCGCAGATGAGCCCACGGGCAACCTCGATACCGCCACCGGCGCGAAGATCATCGAGCAACTGTTTTCACTCAACCGCGAACGCGGTGCCACGCTGGTGCTGGTGACGCACGACGAATCGCTGGCCGCGCGCTGTGGCCGGGTGCTGCGCCTGAAGGATGGCCGTCTCGATGACACGCCCTGAAGCCGCGCTGTATGCCTGGCGCAGCACCCTGCGCGGCGCTCGCTCGGGCCGGCTCGCTATCCTCTTCGCCGCATTGGTGCTGGCGGTGGCTGCCACCGGCAGCGTCGGTCTGTTCACCGAGCGCGTGCGCCTGGCGCTGGAGCATCAGAGCGGCGATGCCCTGGGCGGCGATGCCCTGCTGACCAGCCGCGATCCGCTGCCGGCCGAGAATCTGGCCGCGCTGCAGGCCACCGGCGTGCAACGCACCGCCGTGGTCACCTTTGCCAGTGTGGCGGCGGCCGGCGAGCGGACGGCACTGGTGTCGGTCAAGGCCGTCGGCGCAGGGTACCCGCGTCGCGGCGTGCTCAAGCTCATGCGCGAGCGCTTTGGCGCGATACAGGCGGCTGCGGAGATCGCGACCGGCGGCATCCCGCCACCCGGCACCGCCTGGGTCGATGCCCGGCTGCTGAGCGACCTGCAACTGGAACCTGGCCAGTCCCTGCAGCTCGGCAATCTCACGCTCAAGGCGACGGCGCTGATCGCCTACGAACCAGACCGTGGTGCCGGCTTTGGCGACCTCGCGCCGCGCCTCATCCTCAACGTCGATGAACTCGCAGCCAGCGGCTTGCTGAGTCTGGGCAGCCGCGCCAGCTACACCTGGCAGCTCACGGGCAGCGCCAAGGCGCTGGCTGCGGCCGAAGCGCTGCCGCGCGCCGGCAACAGCAAGTGGATCAGCCCCAAGGAAGGCCGGCCAGAAGTAAAGGCCACGCTCGACCGCGCCGGCCAGTTTCTCGACATTGCCGGGCTTGCTGCCGCGCTGCTCGCCGCTGCCGCCGTGGCGCTCACCGCCCGCCAGCATGGCGAGGCGCTGCACAACGAGATTGCCCTCTTGAAAACACTCGGTGCGCGGCAGGGCTTTTTGCTGCGGGCGCTGGG
>Ga0255093_1000076_pt1 | contig 49409 bp, 52 predicted proteins | sample Colum_Law_RepA_8_2_FD_188437 | JGI IMG/M metagenome (GOLD analysis project Ga0255093, IMG submission 188437) | Freshwater microbial communities from Columbia River, Oregon, United States - Colum_Law_RepA_8d | ecosystem: Environmental > Aquatic > Freshwater > River | place: USA: Oregon...
TCACCGCTGCGACATCGTCGAAACCGGGAATGAGTCCTATCGATTCAAGAAACGGAGCTGAAAAGCTTCAAAGCCCCTGCTCAGTTTTCCGTGATCACACCTGCTCTACTTCACGTGATCATTGACACAAAGCCTTACCTGAGCGGCTCCACGAGTTCGAGAACGTGTCCTGGACCTCCCTTGATAGTGATCGTGAAGATCAGCTTGGCATCGCCCAGCACCGCAGCATTCAGTGCATTCACCCGTTCGCCCGTTTCGGCAAAGTCTCGAAACATCGAGCGCCAGCCACTCGCAGCCGGCTGAGGCGCCTGCAGTCGCTTCCGGCAGTGCGTTCCAAACAGCGCGGCTTCCGCTGTCGCCCTGACCTTGCGCCCAATGCGCTCGCAAGCGCTTTCCAATTCAGAGGCATCGGAATGAGCCGGCAAATACCACCGACCCCCACTCCGAAACTGGATGACCGTCTGCCGATGCAGTCTTCGAGCCTTCACAGCCGCCATCAGCTCCGCCTTACTTTCGACCGGGCAGACCTCAGCGCAAGCCCATTCGATCGCGCGCCGCTCTGACCAAGGTAGCGATTGGAGATGATGCAGGGCATCGAGACGGAGCTTCATGGCCGACGACTGCAGCAAGGCACGACTTAGTGCGCTCTCGACGCGGTGGGCCCGCGCCTCAATATGTGAATCGCACCAGACGCTGCCGCGCCAGGTGATTACTTTCAGAGTGGACAGGTTCGCGCGCCGGAACGCGCGAGTGGCGAGCCGCGTTGCCAGCTGCTCGCGGTATTCATGAGTGCAGCGTTTCAGTTTCATGGGTGATTTCTCGAATAGGAGTGCAGGCACCCGGCCTGCGACGGTTGCCTGAGCGCCTTCAAGGAGCTCCGATGGGTTGCTTACGATTTGTTTTTGCACGACCAAGTTACGACGGCGCGGCAACCGAAGACCTTGGCCGACCGACCAGTCGTCAGGCCGGTGCTTTTGGTCATGTGACGATTCCAAACGCAAAACGCCCACAGCCATCACTGGCTGTGGGCGTTTTACTGGTCACACCGGATTGTTTCGGTGATGACCTCGCGATCGGACTTGCGAGACTACGACGCGATGATGGTTACCGAAGCATCGAGAGCAGAACAGAAGACGTTGCGTTGAAATGCAGCGCCACAGCCGCACTCAGATCCCACTCACGCCGCAGTCGTCTGGTCGACTAGCGACCAGTCATCCAGCCGTTATCGGTCTTCACGAAAACGAGTTCTTGCTTCATGTTTTTCACTGCACCTGTCGCCAGATCTTCGGGCTTGAAGTGCAGAATTTGCACGGCGGAGTTCGAGCAGTCCTGCTTGCCATCGCCCCAGGCAGTTTTGAGCTTATCCAGAGATTGATGCATCTCAGTGTCCTTCTCCCTTAGGAGCTGTCCTAGCTCGTCATACCGCGCCCCTAGCGGCTGCATGTCCTCCGGCATCTCGGATGTGGTCGGAACGCCGCCGATGTTCCTGGAACTGAGTTCTTCCCGAATCTTCGTAAAGAGCGCCAGCTTCTCTTCTTCGATCGTTTTGCGCTCGGCCGTCAAGTTCTCCACCTCTTCGAAACCGTCGATCGGGGTGATCCGGATGTCGTAGGTCGCGAAAATTCGATAAGTGTTGTCATCGATCTTCACGCCATTATTCTTTTCGATGTTTTCGACGGAGATGCGCTGACAGGCACGCGACTCATAAGTCCCGCCGGCGACCATGAAATTCTTGATGGCATCTTCGATGTCGCCGTTCGATGGCGATGAGCTTGAACAGGCGCTCAGGCCCAAGATCAACAGTGCAGGGGTAACGATGTTCTTCATAAGGTCCTCGTGGATTTGACGAAAGTGCCCCCGTTGGATTGAGCCAATGGAGGGATGGGAAAACGATTTAAGTGGCGCGGGGACGCCGTGAGCGCCTCCGACTGCGCCGCAGCTGACCGAGGTTGCTCAGCGCTCAAGCGCTGTTCGCGACGAAGCTTTTGAAGGAGGAATGGGCTCGTTACCAGGAGAGCCACAGCAGTCCGAGGCCAAGCGCCCATCAGAGATCAAGCGCCCAGATGAGACGAAGGGGCCGATTCGGTCCACTAGAAGCTGTGCAATACCCCTGCATGCATTCCCTGCTCTGCTGTTTCTTTGTGACGCCGAACTGCTGAAAGGCCCACTCCCATTGCATCGTCGTGGACAGGCCGAACTAACCATGTCCTGCCAATGACGCTCTATTTTGTTTAGATGTTAGTTCAACAGTGTAGATTAATACACAGCACTGACAAGAATCGACAAGATGCAACCCAAGCATCCGTCGATTGCTTTCATAGGCCGTGCCGTTCGAACACGCCGACTCGCTATGGGTCTTTCTCAGGAAGAGATGGCCGAGCGCGTCGGTGTGCATCGGACTTACTACAGCTCGGTCGAACGTGGGGCTTACAACGTCACGGTGACAGTTCTCTTCCGGCTCGCGGTTGGCCTTGAATGCGAACCTGGCGAGTTGCTTCCTGAGAGAAAAGCTCTCAAGAAGCTGCCGCCGGTCGCGCCATTACGAGGTCGCCGAAAGATTTCGTGATCCGCGCCGGCCGACGAACCCACTTTGAACGTCGGCTTTAAAGCAACCCTCGCTCGGCGAAGGACAGCGGCGCCGCCATGCCGGCCACGATGAAGTGATCGAGCACGCGTACGTCGACTGTCTGCAGCGCTTCCTTCAACCGCTTCGTCAGCTGCACATCGGCATGGCTCTGCTCCATGTTTCCTGACGGATGGTTGTGAGCAAAGATCACCGCTCCCGCGTTGTGACGTAGCGCTGCCCGCACCACCTCCCGCGGATACACCGCCGCCTGATCGAGAGTTCCCTGTGCCAACTCTTCCCAGGCAATCAGCTGATGCCGGGTATCCAGAAAGAGCACGCCAAACACCTCGCGGTCCCGATCGACGAGATGGATCTGGCACCAGCTGCGGACCAAGGCCGGATCGTTCAAGACCGGCCCCACTACCCGCAACCGGCTTTCCAGAATCCGCATTGCCCGATACACCGTGCGGTCCTCGCGAGCCTGCAGCTTTGCTGCAGTGGCCTCAGTCATGGCTGGGCTCCCTGGCGTCGGATGCGGTCTTTGGCTTGAGCCCAGACAGCACGTCCGCCACCTCTGCCGAATACCCACGACTCATCCAGCCTTCCCGCGGAATACGGGACAGCCAGTCGGCAAGGGTAGGGACGATGCCCCCGCAGTCCTCCTGGATGTGCTGCTCGGCGATGTAGCGCACCGGCACCAGTCGTCCTGCCGCATTGGTGATCGTCTTCCCAAAGAGCTGCTCCGCTTCAAACACACCGAAACTGTGATGTCGCAACGCCCGATGACGGAAATCGCAAAAAGCCACCTTGCTCCCGTCCAGCCATTCGTGGATCGGCAGGTAGTCGGCCGGTTCGCCGCCCCAGCGCTTCACCGAGGTCTGTGCGTGATAGCAGGGGTGCGTCATGTGCCGTTCCCCTCGTCGCTATCACCAACCTCGAAGCCCTCGTGGGTCGTGGTGTCGTATTCCGTGTAACGGCTGTTGTGCTCGTGATCGATCGTCCCTTCGACCAGGTTCCAGCGAAAGAAGCCGAAGGCACCGTCGTTGTTTTCCCAGCCGTCGTGGCGCACATGGAGGAGGGCGTAGAAGAGATCCCGGACCTGTCCTTCCGTTGTGGGGTTGACCTCGATGGAAGGGCCTTGGTGGGGAAACTCTTCTCCTGTCGAATTCCAGAAGTTCAGGATCTCGATCTGACCCGAATCGCCGACGCCGTCGTAGTCGGCATGCACTTGCATAACGCCGAGTGCCTGCAACTCTGTTCGCAGGGCTTCCTGTTTGGAAATGGTTTCGCGCTCGCGGGCGTAGTAGTCCCTCAGCGCATCGCTAATGTTGATGTCCATGGTGGATCCTTGGTTGAGGTCGGCTATAAGCCGTCCGAGAAGTGAGCGGCAAAGAAAAACCCAGCTCGCGCGTGAGCGCGGCCGGGTTCTTTTTTGTTTGCTGTGGTGAGTCGCGGTTGAGTTGAAGCGGCGCCGGAACCGTCCGGCAGTTGCAGCGAGGTGAAGTGACCTACATCGCCGGGAAGTAGCTGGCGCTACTCCACGAGTTCCAGCGCTTCTTCCCAGGCCCGCTGTTTGAGGGAAGCGCCTTGCCCAAACCAGGCTGTATCCCGACGGTGGTCGTCGCTCCTGGCCCGGCGATGGTGATCGACATACTCGGTGACGCTGTTGAGCAGACCCCAGGCCGTACCGGCACTGGACGCGAGCTGTGATCCCCGCCCGATGCCGCTGTACAGCGACTGCACGGCATTCATCGTTCGCTCGCCGACGGCGCGAGCCTCGGCCGAGTTGCTGGCCGGTGTTGTCAGCACCCGCTTCAGGAATGCCTCGCTGTCGCTCGCCGAGAGCCGACGCTCCGACAAGGCTTTGATGCGCACCATGAAGTCATCCCAAGGTGAGACGGCAATGCCGAGCTGCTTCTTCACGGCCTGCGCATCGAACTGGCTGCGATGACCGACCTTCACTGCACCGGCACTGTCTCGCAATGCAATCGCCAGGGTGTTGCCGCAGACCACGCGGATGGACGTGAACTGCGCCGTGGTCGCCAGACTGCCATCGCAGGCCGTGGCTAGCAGCAGATAGCCCTTGACCTGGTCATTGCCCTTGAGACTGACGCTCTGGCCGGTCTTTGCAAGCGCCCAGAGCTTGCGGCCTTCCTTCAATACACCGGCCGATTCCAGTTCGAAGCCACCGGCTTCTGTCAGATCCCGATAGAACTCCAGGATCTCGGCTGGCTGGACGACCTGATAGCGCTTCGACACTACGGAAAGCGGGGTCTTTGTGTCTGAGCGATACAGGACTTTTTGATCCGGAAAGGTCAGGAAGTCATGGGGGGCCTTGAGATCGCCAGCCGCACCGGCAAACCTGACTTCGGCCGATTCGATGTGCCAGTCCATGCCTGCTTGCTGTGCCCAGGCCTCGAGAGACTGTTGGGGTTGGAGGGGGTTGCCCAGAGTGAGCGCGCGCGCAGATGTAGCCCGCGCCGAGGGCAGGGTGTGTTGCACGAGGGACATGACTACTCCTTGGAATGGTCAGATTTGAAGGTGGACCGCAGGGCGTCGTGTGGCGAGACAGAGCGGTTGGAACGGGATGGCGATGGGGCGGGAGTGTCACCAGCGACCGGTTCGAGCGCGGCTGGTGCGTCGTGCAGGCTGAAACGGTGTCCGCAGGACTGGCACTCGTGGTTGTCGAGCACGTGTTCGTCGATGGCATTGCCGAGGACGGCACCGGCAGCACTGCCAGCAGCGCCACCGAGCAGTACGCCAACTAAGGCGCCGGTGATGCCACCGAACACGAGGCCGGCGGGGCCAGCCAAGCGGCCGATGGCCATGCCGCTGCTGGCGCCTTCCCAAGCTGCTGCCAGGCTAGCGCCTGCGCCAGCGACGCCAGCGACGGTGCTACAAGTCTTGCGGGCGTGGTGATGCGCCACGACGTCGGCAGAGCCGCACCGTGGACATAAAGGGGATGAGGTCATACGTCTCCTGGATGAGAAAGAACGAGCCCTGGGGGACGTTCAAGCACGCGGGGATGCGGACTCAGGTGATGTATGTGTGACTGAGAAAATCTAGGAACGGCGGCGTTGCAAACACTCGAAACAGATCCGTGTGTCTCAGGACTGCGGCGTCGCTACGACCTTTTCAAAATAACGGCGCGGGCCTCAAGACACTGTTTCGAGGTAGTGGCCGACGATTTTAGGCGGGCGACTAGGTGCCAATAGCGGAATGTCAGATATGTCCGGAATCAAGGCGACGTGGTGAGTCCGGCGGGCTGCTATGAGCTCTGCATCCGTACTCAATGTGCCGGATCGCATTTCTGAAATGGGCGACGCAACTTGACCTTAGGCCTACCCTAAGGTTTATGGTCTGCGTGTCGAAACCAATTAACCCGATGCGCAACCTCATTTCCATCCTCCTTGCACTAAGCCTGTCGTGGGTCACGACGGGCTATGCGTGTCAGATGGACGGATTGAACATGGTGCGCGCGATGTGCTGCTGCAAGCATGGGCATCAAGAGCATCAGGCCAAGCGCGATGATCAGTCGTCCTCCAAGGTTGGTACTGAGAAAGCCCGTTGCTGTGATGTGGTCTCAAGCTCATCACTGGGCGACCAGCAGCCCGGTGCAATCGCCAAGGTTCCCAGCCTCGATCTGCCAGCCTTCACGATTCTGCCGGTGACGATGTGGGTGGTTGCCGAACCGGCTCCCCGTCAGGTTTCTGCACCGCCTCCTGCCCGTGGCCCGCCTGCGGGCACTGGCACTCGAACCTACCTCACCACGGCTCGCCTGCGGCTCTAAAACGCCGCCCATCACCTGCCTCTGCGCACGGTGATGGCTCATGACCTGTGCAGCCATCCGGCTGCACCTCCTACTGTCATTTGAGAGGCTCGCCATGTTTAATTCATCCCCCCGCTTTACCCGTGTTCTGACCGCTGCCGTTCTCTCGGCCGGCTTTATCGCCAGTGCTCATGCACGTCCAACCGATCTCGATTGGACCCCTGGCATCGGTGCCGGCGTTACCCAGACGGCTCCAGCCTCGCAGCGCAAACTGGGTGCACCGTTCTACGGCCCGCGCCAGACCATTCCCTCGCTGGTTTCTGACGTGACGCCGCTGCAAGCGACGCTCACGAACGAGGCCGTGCGCCGGGTTGGCCCGCGCAACACGGTTGCTGTTCTTCGCTGATGCTTGTGCCCTGCGCGGGCTACCGCGCAGGGCATTTCCATGGAGCCCTTGATGAAAAGCCCAAACACCATTCTTTATGGCCTGGTTGCTGCGTTCTGTATTGCCAGTGCGCCAGCAGCCTTCGGCCAGGAACAAGCCGATCCGCTCGTCGCCATCAGCCTCGACGATGCGGCCGCAATCGCTGTGGAGCGCCAGCCACAGCTCGACGCACTCGATGCAGAAGCACGCGCCGCACGCCAGCGCGCCATTGCCGTCGGCGAGCTGCCCGATCCCAGCCTGAGCGTTGGCATCAGCGATCTCACGATCGAAGGCTCTGACCGTTTCACCCTGCGCAAGGAGTCCGATACGCAGATCATGGCGGGTATACGGCAGCAGTTTCCGCGTGCCGAGAAACTCAAGCTGAAGCGGGAGCACGCCGAGCGTGAAGCCGAGACCTTCGATGCCGAGCGCCTAGCGACCGAACGGATGATTGCCCGCGACACTGGCCTCGCCTGGCTCGACGTATGGAAAGCCGAAGCCGCACAGCGGCTCGCCCGACAAAGCCTGGTCGAAGCCGAGCGGCAAGCCAAGGCGCTGGAGATTTCCTACAGCGCAGGCCGCGCCACACAAGCCGAGGTGCTGGCCGCAAGAGTCGATGCTGAATCCCTTCGTGAGCGGATTGCAGGCTTTGCACAGCAGTCGCGCCACTACCGCAATGGTCTGGCGCGCTGGATTGGCGAGGCGGCATTCAACCCGCTGTGCCCCGATCTACCAGCAGAAGCCGCACCCGATGCGACCGCACTGACGGGGGCACTGGCAACTCATCCGCATTTTCTGGCCGAGGCGAAAAAGGTCGCCACTGCCGAGAACGAAGTGCAGATGGCACAACAGGACTACCACCCCGATTGGGCGCTGACGGTCGGTTACGGCCATCGTCCGGCGTTTGCCGACTACGCCAACGTGCAGGTCGAAATCCCATTGCCGTTCTTCACCGGCAACCGGCAGGACAAGCAGCTCGATGCCGCGAAGGCGATGCAGGCCTCGCAGCAGTCGCGCCTTGAGGACGCCCTGCGCGAGCACCGCGCGGAAATCCGCATGAACTCAGAGGACTGGCAGCTGCTGCAAGAGCGGATATCGCGCTACGACAGCGCCTTGCTGCCGCAATCCCGCGCCCGCACCGACGCCGCCCTCGCGGCCTACGGCGCTGGCAGCGGCCTGCTCAAGGACGTACTCGATTCCCGCCGCATGGCACTCGAACTCGCCATGCAGAAACTCGACCTGCAAGCCGACTCCGCCAAGCACCAAGTGCAGCTGCGCTACTTCGCACCCTAATTCGGAAGAACCCCATGAAGACCAAGACCATCGTCGTGTTGTCCGTCATCGCCCTCGCTGCCGCCAGTGGCGGTTGGTGGCTGGCGCAGCCCGACGCCCCCCACAAGCACAAGCTCGAAAAGCGAGTCGATGCCCAAGGCAAGACCTACTACACCTGTGCGATGCACCCGCAGGTCAAACAAGGCGAACCAGGTAGCTGCCCGATCTGCGGCATGAAACTCGTCAAGCGGCAGGAAGCCGCGATGGCCGACACGAACGGCATGGAAGGAATGAGCGGTAAGGACGGCATGGCAATGGCCGACGGTGAGCAGAAGGCGCTCTACTGGTATGACCCGATGGTGCCGACCCAGCATTTCGACAAGCCCGGCAAATCGCCCTTCATGGATATGCAGCTGGTGCCGAAATACGGCGACGGCAGTGGTGGCGGTGGCACAGTGGTGGAGATCGATCCCCGCATGGCGCAGAACCTCGGCCTGCGCACGGCACCGGCCAAGACCGGCACCTTCTTCCAGCGGGTCGAAGCCGTGGGTAGCGTCGCACTCGACGAGCGGCGCATCGTCACCGTGGAATCGCGCACCGCCGGCTGGATCGAGCATCTCGACGTGCGTGCCGAAGGCGATGTGGTGAAGAAGGGTCAGCGCCTGGCGGCGCTCTATTCGCCCGATCTGTTCGCGGCCAAGCAGGAACTCAAGCTCGCGCAGGATTCCGGCGATGCCTCGCTGGCCAAGGCCAGCCAGCAGCGCCTGCGCCTGCTCGGTGGTGGTGCGGGTGGCGGCAGCCAGTCCGGGGTGTTCGCGCCGGCATCCGGCTTCGTGATGGAGCTGATGGTGCGCGAAGGCGCTCAGCTCTCACCCGGCATGCCGCTGATGAAGCTCGCCGATCTCTCGCAGGTGTGGCTGATGGTCGAAATCCCGGAGGTGCAGGCCAGCTGGGTGAAGGAAGGCCGTAGTGCCGAAGCGCACTTGAAATCCTTGCCCGGCAAGGTGTTCGAGGGTCGGGTGGACTATCTCTATCCCTCGCTCGACAGCATGACCCGCACGCTGAAGGCGCGTCTGGTGTTCGACAACGCCGACGGCGCGCTGCGCCCTGGCATGTTCGCCGACGTGAGCCTGTTTGGTGGCCCGCAGGAAAACGTCGTGCTCGTGCCCAGCGAAGCGGTGATCCGCACCGGCACCCGCACCGTCGTGATGGTGGCCGAGAGCGAGGGCCGCTATCGGCCAGCGGCGGTGGAAGTCGGCCCGGAGCGCAATGGTGAAACCGTGGTGCTGTCTGGGCTGGAAGAAGGCCAGCAGGTCGTGGTCTCCGGCCAGTTCCTGATCGATTCCGAAGCCAGTCTGCTCGGTGCCTACCAGCGCATCGGCGCGGGCAGCGACATGAAAGGCATGACGGGCATGGACGATATGAAAGGCATGGAAGGCATGAGCGAAAGCAGCACGCCCGCCATGAACGACATGGATGGCATGAAGGACATGAAGGGCATGGCCGAGATGCAGGACACCATGAAGGAGAAAGCCCCGTGATCGCACGCCTCATTCACTGGAGCGTCCACAACCGCTTCTTGGTGCTGCTGGTCGCGCTGATGCTGGCGGGCTGGGGCACTTACTCGGCCTTCAATACGCCGCTGGACGCCATCCCCGATCTCTCCGACACGCAGGTCATCATCCGCACGACCTATCCCGGCCAGGCCCCGCAGGTGGTGGAGGATCAGGTGACGTATCCGCTCACCACCACCATGCTCTCGGTGCCTTACGCCAAGACGGTGCGCGGCTACTCGCTGTTCGGCGAGAGCTTCGTCTACATCCTGTTCGAGGATGGGGTTGATCTCTACTGGGCGCGCTCGCGCGTGCTGGAATACCTGAGCCAGGTGCAGGGTCGCTTGCCCACCAACGCCCGTGCCGCGCTGGGGCCGGACGCGACCGGCGTCGGTTGGATTTACGAATACGCGCTGGTGGATCGCACCGGCGGCCAGGACATCTCGCAGCTCCGCGCCTTGCAGGATTGGTTCCTGAAATACGAGCTGAAGACCGTGCCCAATGTGGCCGAGGTTGCCACGCTCGGCGGCTTCAACAAGCAGTATCAGATCGTGCTCGACCCCTCGCGACTGCGCGCCTTCAAGCTGCCCGTGGAGACCGTGCTGAAAGCGGTGCAGGACGCCAACGGCGAAACCGGCGGTTCGGTGCTCGAACTCGCCGAAGCCGAATACATGGTGCGCGCACGCGGCTACCTGAAAAAAATCGACGACTTCCGCGCGATCCCCGTTGGGCTTGGCGATAGCGGCACGCCGATCCTTCTGCGCGACGTGGCGACCGTGCAGCTCGGCCCCGAAACCCGGCGCGGTGTCGCCGAGCTGGACGGCGAGGGCGAAGTGGTCGGTGGTGTGATCGTGCTGCGCTCCGGCACCAACGCCGCCAGCACCATCCAGGCCGTGAAGGCCAAGCTCGAAACGCTCAAGGCCAGCCTGCCCAAGGGCGTAGAGATTGTCGAAACCTACGACCGCTCCTCGCTCATCAATCGTGCCGTGGACAACCTCAGTCATAAGCTGATCGAGGAGTTCATCGTCGTCGCAGTGATCTGCGTGCTCTTTCTGTTCCATCTGCGCTCGGCACTGGTCGCCATCCTCACGTTGCCGCTCGGCATCCTCATCGCGTTTACGGTGATGAAGTCCCAGGGCATCAACGCCAACATCATGTCCTTGGGCGGCATTGCCATCGCCATCGGCGCAATGGTGGATGCCGCTGTGGTGATGATCGAGAACGCACACAAGAAGCTCGAACACTTCAAGCACGAGCACGAGGGTCGTGACCCTGAAGGTGCCGAGCGATTGCAGGTGATCGCCGATGCCGCAGCCGAAGTCGGCCCGGCGCTGTTTTTCTCGCTGCTCATCATCACGCTCAGCTTCGTGCCGGTGTTCACCCTGCAAGCACAGGAAGGCCGCTTGTTCGCACCGCTCGCCTACACCAAGACCTACGCGATGGCAGCTGCGGCGGGCCTTTCGGTGACGCTCATCCCCGTGCTGATGTTCTGGTTCATTCGCGGCAAGATTCAGGACGAGCAGAAGAACCCGATCAACCGTTTTCTCATCGCCATTTACCGGCCCGGCATCCATGCCGTATTGCGGCACCCGCGCCTGACGCTGGCGATTGCGGCGGTGGCGATGGTGTTGTCGGTCTGGCCGGCGACGAAACTCGGCAGCGAGTTCATGCCACCGCTGGATGAGGGAGATCTGCTCTACATGCCCACCGCGCTGCCGGGTCTGGCCGTCGGCAAGGGTGCAGAGATTCTGCAAAAGACCGACCGCATTCTGAAAACCTTCCCCGAAGTGAAGCGCGTATTCGGCAAGATCGGCCGCGCCGAAACGGCAACCGATCCTGCGCCCCTTGAAATGGTGGAAACCACCGTGCAGCTCAAGCCCAAGTCGGAATGGCGCGCCGGTCTGACTACCGAAAAGCTGATCGAGGAGATGGATGTGGCTCTGAAGATTCCGGGCATGGGCAATGTCTGGGTCAATCCCATCCGTAATCGCATTGACATGCTGGCCACCGGCATCAAGTCGCCCGTGGGCATCAAGATCGCCGGGCCTGACCTAGCCGTGATCGAGCGCCTGGGCACGGAGGTGGAGCGCGTGGTGAAGGCCATCCCCGGCACCTCGTCGGCGTTCTCGGAGCGTGTCTCCGGCGGGCGCTACATCGAGATTCATCCCGACCGCATCGCCGCCGCGCGACTGGGGCTTTCTATTGCCGACGTGCAGCGCATCGTCGCCCTCGCCATCGGCGGCGAGAACATCGGCGAAACGGTGGAGGGCCTGCAACGCTTCCCGATCAACCTTCGCTATCCGCGCGAGCTGCGGGACTCGCTGACCGATCTGCGCGAGCTGCCCATCGTCACCATGAAAGGCGCGACGGTGACGCTGGGGCAGATTGCCGAGATCGAAATTGCCGATGGCCCGCCGATGATTAAGTCGGAGAACGCCCGGCCCAACGGCTGGGTGTATGTGGACATCCGGGGCCGTGACCTGGGCGGCTATGTCGCCGATGCGAAGAAGGCCGTCGCCGAGCAGGTGCAGTTACCTGCGGGCTACTCCATCGCCTGGTCGGGACAATTTGAGTATCTGGAACGCGCGGCCAAGCGCCTGCAACTGGTGGTTCCGTTCACGCTCGCCATCATCCTGCTGCTGCTCTATCTCACCTTCCGCAACTTCGGCGAGGCGTTGCTCATCATGGCGACGCTGCCGTTCGCGCTGGTGGGTGGGCTTTGGCTGATCTTCGGCCTCGGGCACAACCTGTCTGTGGCCAGCGGTGTCGGCTTCATCGCGCTTGCCGGGGTGTCGGCGGAGTTTGGGGTCATCATGCTGATCTACCTTCAGCAGGCCATTGCACAGCGCCAGCAGCGCGGCGAGTTGAACACGGTCGCCGATCTGGAAGATGCCATCGTCGAAGGCGCGGTGCTGCGCGTGCGGCCCAAGGCGATGACGGTCGCCGTCATCATCGCGGGCCTGCTACCGCTGTTCTGGGGCGCGGGCACCGGCAGCGAGATCATGCAGCGCATCGCCGCCCCGATGGTCGGCGGCATGATTACCGCGCCACTGCTGTCGATGTTCGTGATTCCTGCGGCTTATCTACTGATGCGTCGCCGAGGTTTGAAGGAGGTGGCCCATGACTGAACTGACTGTGAGCCAACTGGCTCGCGCAGCCGGCGTCGGCACCGAGACCGTGCGGCATTACGAAACGCTGGGCTTGATCCAGAAGCCCTTGCGATCCGACAGCGGCTATAGGCTATTCAAGCCATCTTCGGTAGAGCGGATGTCATTCATCCGGCGTGCGAAATCGCTGGGATTCACGCTGCCGGAAATTGCCGATCTGCTGAAACTGAGCGATCAACGCCAGACCGATTCGGCAACCGACATGGTGCGCCTGCGCGAAGCCGCGTCCGCCAAACTGGTCGATATCGAGACGCGGATTGTCGAACTGAAAAAGGTGCGTCAAGGACTGGTGCAGCTGATCGACAGTTGCCCCGGCAAGGGTCGCCTTGCGGCTTGTCCCATCCTCTCCGCGCTGTCGGGCAGCGGAGATGACGAAGGGTGCAAGCCTGGGACAAAAACGGCTTGTTCCAGAAGCTGAGCCCGCCTAGACTCAAACCATGCAATTCCTGCGCGCCATGCTTATCTGGGTTCTCGCACTGTGCCTTCCGGTGGAAGGCATGGCGGCGAACCTGATCACGCATTGCAAGGACATGCAGAACGCTGCTGCCAGTCAGTCCATGACGGGCATGAGCCATCACGATCATGCAGCCATGATGGCAGTGGGCAGCATGTCGGATGCTGAAATGGCCTCCATGTCCAGCCACCATGCCATGCACGGTAGCTCGATGAAGCAGCCCGCCAAATCCCTTAAGGTGGGATGCAAGTGCGGCTGCAAATGCAGCGGCAATTGCGCCGTCAGCTGCGCAGGAATGATGATCTCGCTGGTTTCGGTAGCAGGCATCATCCTCGATGGTGAGCCAGCTTCAATTCACAGTGCGATGCCGCGCAGCCAGGCCCACGCGGCCTATCGCTACGATCATCTTCGACCTCCATCCGCCGTGGCGCTCTGATCGCCACGGCTCGTCGAAACCTCACTCGCTGAAACACCAGCCGCAGGCCGACCTCTGTTGAGGTCAGCTTGCTCGTGACTTCGCCGAACGGGGCGATCCGTGTCTCACGGATTTGCTTTCCCTTTGATGGAGTCACCCTGTGCTTACCAAACCTCAAGCGGTTGCCCGCTGTGCTTCGGCGCTGCTGGTCACCACGCTCGTCGGCTGCGCCAGCCTGCCGCAAGACTGGGGACGCGCTGATGTCGCCGCAGCCACAGCAGCACGCGGACGGCCCCTGCCTTCGGGCGATACCCAATCGCTCTCCCAACAGCTGCTGTCACAGCCGCTGACGCCCGATAGCGCCATCACGCTGGCGCTGATCCACAACCCTGCGGTGCGCGAAACCGCGGCGCGACTCGGCTTTGCTGCCGCCGATGTCTACGACGCGGCGCGCATTGCCAATCCAGTGTTCACCGCCTCGCGGCTGGTCTCGACCGACCCGGCGGCGGTCTCGGCGCAGATCGGCTTGGGCATTGCCTTCAGCTTCACCGACCTGCTGTTCATCCACGCCAGAAGCCGCTTCGCCGAAGCACGATTGGAAGCCGCCAAGCTGGAGGTGGGCTCAGCCGCCATGGGACTCGCGTCCGATGTCGAGACGGCCTGGTATCGCCTGGCCGGTGCCGAGCAGACGGCGACCTTGCGCGGCAGGGTCTCCGATGCCGCCGAGGCCTCGGCAACGCTGGCGCAACGCTACTTCGACGCCGGCAATATCAACAAGCGCGAACTCGCCGCCGAGAGAGCCGCTGCCGCGCAGGCGCAGCTCGATCTCCTGTCCGCACAGGCCGATGCACAGGCAGCGCGTAGCGCTCTCAATCGGCTGATGGGCTTGCCCGCCTCCCAGACGAGCTGGACGATGGCCGGGGGCTTGCCCGCACCGCTCGGCAATGAGGACTCGCTCGACGACTTGCAGAAGCTCGCTACCGATTGCCGCCTCGATATCGCAGCGGCGCGCAAGAACGCCGAAGCCATTGCCAGCGCCTACGGCCTGGAGCGCAACACCCGCCTGCTGGGGCCGATTGAGGTGGGCTTCGGTTATGAAAAGGAAACCGACGGCTCGCGCTTGCGCGGCCCGACCCTCTCCTGGGCGCTCCCGATCTTCAACTGGGGCAGTGGTCGTGTGGCCCGTGCGAAGGCCGAGCTGGATCAGGCCGAGGCCACGCTCTCGGCCCGTGAGCTGGACGCGAGTAACTACGTGCAGGCGGCACACGCCGCCGTGCTGGCCGCCAAGACGCTCGCCGAGCGGTATCGCACGCAGCTGATCCCGCAGCGCGAAGCCGTCGTCGAGCAAGCCGGGCGCGAACTCAACTTCATGCTGATCGGTGCCTTCGAGGTGATCCAGGTAAAGCAGCAGGAATACGACGCCTACGCGGGCTATTTGAAGGCCGTCCGCGACTACTGGATAGCCCGCGCCGAGCTGACCCGTGCTGTTGGCCACAAGCTGCCGAGCAGCGATCAGGCCGCCACCACTGTGCTCGATGCCCAGCAACTCACTGTGCCGAAAAGCACCGACGGCATGGGGCACATGGGACACATGGGGCACTCCATGAAGGGGATGCAGATGCCCGGTATGGAAGGCATGGACATGAAAGGCATGGAGGGGATGGACATGTCCGGGATGGAGGGCATGGAGATGTCTCAGCCCGACGGAGACAAGGCCGAAGCCAAGCCAGAAGTCGCGCCAAAAGCCGGCCATTCAGGGCACAGCACTACCAAGTCCAGCGGCACCAGGAAGCCACCAGCGAAAAAGGCAACGCCCTCGATGCCCAGCATGGATCACTCCGGACACGACATGTCGGGGATGAAAGGCATGGAGGGCATGGAGGGCATGGAGGGCATGGAGGGCATGGACATGCCCGCTGAAGAGATGCCGATCAAGCAATCGCCGGAGCTGGATCACGAAGGAGATTCCAGCAAGTCCGCCCCGGCAAAAACACCGACTTCAGATCACGAGGGCCACAGCCCATGAACAACGCCATTCACCCCATCAGCGCACCGCGCCATCTACCACTCAGGAGTTTCACCATGAACAACACCCTCCGCCTCACGCTCGCCGCCGCCCTCTTCACACTCACCCAAGGCGCGTTTGCCCACGACCCAGCCGAGCACGCCAAGGAAGCTGAAGAAGCCAAGGCAAAAGCCAACTGCGACGCCATGAAAAAGATGGATATGTCGAAGATGGACCCGAACGACGCCGTGATGAAAGCCATGATGGCCAAGTGCAGTGCTGCCAAGAAGCCGGCTGAGAAGAAGGGAGCCGCGAAGGCAGACCACGACATGAAGGGCATGGATATGGAAGGCATGAAGATGCCCGCCGATGCCGCCCAGAAGCCTGATGCACCGAAGGCGCACTGATGGACACGATCCCCAAGGCGCTCTTTACCCGTCGGCATCTATTGCAAGTCGCAGGGAGCGCCGGCCTGCTGGCTGGTGTCTCCCGCGCTGCGCAGGCGCAGCACGACATGGCCTCGATGCCGGGCATGGCTATGCCCGGTATGGACATGCCTGCCAGCAAGCCCGCAACAGGTATTGAGCCGCCCGCCAGTAACCAACGCCATCAGCAGGGCTATCTACCAGTGCGCACACTCAATGGCTGGACGCTGCCCTACACGATGAAGGGCGGCGTCAAGGAGTTTCACCTCGTCGCCGAAGAGATCGAGCACGAGTTCGCGCCCGGCTCGCGTGCCAAGTGCTGGGGCTACAACGGCACCACGCCGGGGCCGACGATTGAAGTGGTCGAGGGCGACCGCGTGCGCATCCTCGTCACCAATCGCCTGGGCGAATCCACGACCGTGCATTGGCATGGCATCGATCTGCCCAATGGCTACGACGGCGTGGGTGGCCTGAACCAGCCGCACATCCAGCCCGGCGAGACCTTCGAGTATGAGTTCACGCTCAAGCAGCACGGCACGCACATGTATCACCCGCACGCCGACGAGATGACGCAGATGGCGTTCGGGATGATGGGCATGCTCATCATCCACCCCAAGGCGGGCGAGGAAGTGCCGATCGATCGGGACTATTGCTTCCTGCTGCATAACTGGGCGCTGCATCCAGGCACCTCGCGGCCCGACCCCAGCATCATGCAGGACTTCGATCTATGGACCTTCAACAGCAAGACCTTCCCCGCAATTGAAACCCTGGTGATGCGCACCGGCGAACGCTGCCGCATTCGCATGGGCAATCTTTCGATGTGGAATCACCCGATCCACCTGCACAGCAATCCGTTCTGGGTGACGGGTTCAGATGGTGGCCGCTGGCCACGCAACCAGTGGCATCGCGAGGTGACCACCATCGTCGGCGTCGGTCAGGTGCGCGACATCGAGTTCGTCGCCACCGAACCGGGCGACTGGGCCTTCCACTGCCATATGGCGCACCACACGATGGGGCCGATGGGGCATGGCGTGCCCAATCCGACCGGCGTCGATCAATCCGGCGTGCAGGACGACATCCAGAAGATGCTGCCCGGCTTCATGGCGATGGGCCAAGCCGGCATGAGCGAGCACGCCGGGCACGTTTCGATGGGCCTGAGCGGCCCGGATAACACGCTGCCGATGATGACGGGTGCCGGGCTTTACGGCCTGATTGAAATGGGCGGCATGTTCACCGTGCTGAAGGTGCGCGACGGCCAGAAGCCCGGCGACTACAGCGACCCCGGCTTCTACAAGGCCCCTGCCGGAAAGATCGCCAAATGCGTCAGCAGTGATCCCGACTTCGGCAATCCGCCACGTCGTCAGCCCTATGGCCCTTCATCGGCACCGATGGCAACGCCAAAGATGCCGTCGATGGAGTCGATGCCGGGCATGAATCACTCCAAACACGGCGGCTGATCGCGCTCAAGGAATCTCCATGAAACATCTGAAAATGCTGCTCGCCCTCACTGCTGTCGCGGTGCTGGGCGGGCTGGGCTTCATCTACTCCGGCGTCTACCACATCGGTGCCGACGATCATCACTTCAAGCCCGTGTATTGGGCCTTGGAGACGCTGCGGGAACGCTCGATTGCGGCTCGCACCGGCAGCATCGAAGTTCCGCCGCTCGATGACCCCAGCCTGCTGCTGGCGGGCGGCGCGGATTACAACGAGATGTGCTCCGGCTGCCACATGAAACCCGGCAAGAAGCAATCCGAGATCAGCGCCGGGCTGTATCCGCAGCCACCCAATCTGGCGATGGGCGACGAGGCCCACGGACTGGGTCACAGCGGCGGAAGCGGCTGGCACGGCAATGTGCGGGACAGCGCCGCACGCCAGTTCTGGATCATCAAGCACGGCATCAAGGCCAGTGGCATGGCGGCATTTGGTGCCACCCACGACGATGCCCGCATCTGGGCGATGGTGGCTTTTCTGCAAAAGCTACCAACGCTTGACGCCACCAAATATCAAATCCTCACCGCGCGTGAAGAAGGCGATATGGGCGATATGGAGGGCATGGATCACGGCGATGGTGCAGCGCCTGCCGAGTCTGGCCACGGCGACGAACCCATCGCTGCCGCATCGGCCAACGAAGCTCATGCCGGAATGGATATGCCGGGTATGGATATGAAGCCCGCTGTCGCCACAGCTGGCAGCCCGCAGGCCACTGTCGATGCCTTTCAAGCCGCCTTGAAGTCAGGCGATGCCAAAGCCGCCGAGAGCTGGCTGGCTCCCGATGTGCTGATCTACGAGGGCGGCGGTGCCGAGCGTTCGCGTGAGGAATACGCCGGGCATCACCTCGCCGCCGACATGGCGTTTCTCAAAACGGCCCAGATCGACGTGCTGAAGCGCGCCAGCGGCGGCGATGAGAACGAGGCCTGGATCACGACCGAATCGCGCATCCGTGGCAAGTCCTCCAAGGGCAAGCCGCTCGATGTGGCGAGCACCGAGACCGCCCTACTGCGCAAGACCAGCGAAGGCTGGCGGATTGTTCACCTGCACTGGTCATCGCAGGACTACAAGGCCAATCCATGACCACCGAGCCGAACTGGGATTTGCGTGCCCTTGGGTTGCGAGGGCTGGCATGACCCCTCGCAACATCAACGCCCGTGGACTCGCGCGCCTCCTGCGCGAGACCCCGCCACCCCTGGTGCTCGATGCGCGCCATACCGAATCGTTCCAGCGCACGCCGGTCGGCATTCCTGGTGCCGTTCCGGTCTTCATGGATGAGCAGCCGCCCACCATCCCTGATCTGCCGCGCGGCAGCACCACCGTCGTCTACTGCCACTGCAACGGGCAGGCATCGAGCACCCGCGTCGCGCAGTGGCTGATCGGCGCGGGCTACACCGACGTCAGCGTTCTGGATGGCGGCTGGGCGGCCTGGCTGCGCGACGTTGGCGAAAGCACAGCGATCAACTACGGCCAGCGCAGGCGCATCACCGGATGGACGACGGTGCGGCAGCTCGCACACGGCGGCTCCATTGCCGAAGCCGCCTTCCTCAAAGGCCTGAATCTGCCTGCCAAGCGCGAGCTGGCCGTGCTGTTCGTGGACATGGTGGATTCGACACCGCTGTTCGCCCGGCACTCGGCGGAACAGGTGCTCTCGCTGGTGCAGAGCTTTATGCAAATCGTGGTGGATGCCGCCGTCAGTCATTGCGGCGACGTGCATGACTTTGAAGGCGACGGCGCGCTGCTCTACTTCGCCGCGCCCGCCGATGCGGTTGCCGCTGCGCTCTCCATGCGCACCGCCCTCTCCTTGCGCCGAGCCAGCCAACCGGAATTGCCGCTGGCTCGCTACGCGATTGATTCGGGGCCTTTGGTCATCGGGCAGGTCGGTGGCCGCGAGCGGCGCGGCCTGTTTTTCATCGGCACAGCGGTCAACACCGCCGCGCGACTGCTCAAGGCGGCTCCGGCTGAGGGGATCGTGACCACCCGCAATGTCGTCGAGGCGCTCGCAGTTTCCACCAGCGACCGTGCCCGGCTGTTTCACCTGTTGCCATCCGCCGTGCTGCTGAAGGGATTCGGCGAACCGACGGACGTTTTCTGCCTGCCTGCGGCTCTCGAATTGCAGGCGCGTGAAGGATCACCCGTTCCCACTTCAAACCCCACTTCGACTACCCAGGGAGACTCACCATGAAACGCAGCAAACCTCGAAGCGCACAACTCGCCTTTGTTCAAAACCTTCCTCATAACCTTGCTTTCGGATTGAGAGGTGGTCACTCCACCCTCATTCTCGATGTCCGCCTCCGCAGCAGCTTCACTCCGTCTGCACTTGGTCTGGCAGATGCCGTTCCGATTTTCTTCGACGACACCCCTGTGCAGTTGCCGGATCTGGAGCGCGACCACCCGATCATGGTGTATTGCGACTCCGAACAGCAGGCATCGTCGCACCAGATCGCCGCGTGGCTGATCGCCTTGGGCTATCTGCATGTGTGGGTCATGGACGGTGGATTGGCTGCCTGGAATCAGGCCCGGAGTCGCAGCGTGCCTGTGACCACCGACGGGCGTGCGGCCATTGAAAAATGGATTGCCGCGCCGGCAACGAGTTGATGCTTGGCCTTCGACGCTGTGGCTAGAGAAATGGAATGAAACATCAGCGACCCAGGCGCGGCAGCCCGTCCGGCTGGCGCGGCCTGTCCTCGCGTCAGTGGGCATTGATCGGCTCGGTCGCGGTCAGTTTCGCGCTGGTCGCCATCGCCCTGATGCGCTGGGATGAAACCCGTGCCGATGCACCGCTGCCAGCAGGCACGGTCCTGGTCCATAAAACCTGGGATTGCGAATGCTGCGCGCGTTGGGTCAAGCATCTGGAGGCCAACGGAATCCCTGTCGAGGTGCGCGAGGACGAGCCGCTCACGCTGGTCAAGAAGCGCCTGCGGGTGCCGCAAGCCCTGTCCAGTTGCCACACGGCGGAAGTCGATGGCTACGTCGTCGAAGGGCACGTCCCGGCAGCGGACATTCAACGGCTCCTGCGTGAGCGTCCAGCCATTGCCGGAATCGGCGTTGCAGGGATGCCCAACGGCTCTCCGGGCATGGAAGGCTATGGCCCCGACGAGCACTACCAGACCATGCAGTTCGACGCAGCAGGCAAGATATCTGTGTATTCAGAACACTAGAAATGGAGACCGTCTTTGTGCCCACGTTCCTGAAATGGTCGGCCTATCTGCTGCCGGGGTTGGTCGTCGTTCTGAGTCTCAGCCTGAGCGCAGTGATTGCGCTCCGTCACTATCAGGATGCGCGGCGGAACTTCAGTCCAGAACCGCCCGAAGCAATCCTCGCGCACCCTGAAGCAACCGGAATCGAGGGGATTCAAGATGCCTCCTTCACCAGCAGCGATCACACCCTGATCGCGGCCTGGTATGCCCCTTCGCACAACGGGGCGGCGGTCTTGCTGGTGCATGGAACCAGCGCGGATCGGAGTTCGCTTCTGGTCGAGATGAAGAGTCTGGCGGCGGCGGGATTTGGCGTGCTCGCATATGACGGCCCCGGATACGGACTGAGCGGCGGCAAGGTCTGCTGGGGTGACGATGCGACATCAGCCCTCAGTGCCGCCATCGGCTGGCTGAGTGCGCGCCCAGAGCTGGAGCCAGGCCGTATCGGCGCGCTCGGTCTCTCGATGGGGGGATACGTCCTCACGCAGTTCGCCGCGCAGGATCAGCGCCTGCAATCACTGGTGCTCGAAGCCGTTCCTCCCGACATGATCGAGACCATGCGCTGGCAGCATCGGAAGTGGGGGTTCCTGAGCGAGCAACCCGCGCTCTGGGCATTGAGACATTCAGCCATGCCCTTGGATCACCCAAGTCCCCAAGACCTCATCGCAACCATCGCTCCACGCCCGCTGCTGCTTATCGGCGGCGATCAGGATCAGACCGTGCCCCTGTTCATGACCCGCCAACTGTTTGACCTGGCCATAGAACCTAAATCACTCTGGATCGTGGCGGGTGCTGGGCACGGGCGTTATGCGGAGGTGGCTCCCGATGAATATTCTGTCCGGCTCACCGCATTTTTCACCCAAACCCTGCTGCATGGCATCACGCCCATTGACGCTCGAAAGGTCCACACATGAAGCCTGCAAGGCGCCGACGTACTTCCTCTTCTGCCTCAGTCCGCGTGGGAGCAGACCTCATCCACATAGACGCAGTGCGCGATTCGATCGAACGATTTGGCGCGCGCTATCTGGACCGGGTTTTCACTGCCGCCGAAATCGAATACTGCCAGCGCAGTGAATCCGAGCAGCATCAGCGATTCGCCGCTCGCTTCGCCGCCAAGGAAGCGACGCTGAAGGTGCTGAGGCCCGACCAGCGCTGGCTCGACTGGCGCAGCATCGAGGTCATCAAGACGCCGGGGGGATGGTGCGAAATCAAGTTGCACGGTGCTGCCGAGGTGCTGGCAGAGCATGCCGGGGTTGCTGCGCTCTCGGTCAGCCTCAGTCACGAGGACTCATACGCGCTGGCAATGGTTTCGGCGACAATTTATGACGGTGTTTAGTTCCTTATTTTTATGGTTCTTTTTCACCAAATCTGGTTACATGTGATCAGCAGTCAATTGCATCAAAAGCCATCACAACTACGCGCAGAAAAAGGTTCCCTACCGTGACCATCGCCAACGACATTCGCCAGATTCTCAAAGACCACGCCAGGCTCTCCGCCGACACCAGCTCACTGGCTGAAGACGCCGATCTCTACCAGGCCGGTCTGACCTCGCACGCCAGCGTCAACGTCATGCTGGCGCTCGAAGGCAAGTTCGACGTGGAGTTCCCCGACCGCATGTTGAAGCGTGGCGTATTCGGCAGCATCGCCAGCATCCGGGATGCGATCACGGAACTGACCTCCGCCGCCTGACGCACCAGCGGTCAACCTTGCGGTTCAATCGGGGGAGAAGATGAAAAACGACACCAGAATAAAGATTGCCCAGCGCATCGGCAGCGAAATTGCTGCCAAGCACGCGGCGGACGTGGACAAGAACTCGCGCTTCCCTGCCGAGGCCATCGCGGCGCTCAAGCAGGAGAAGCTGCTCTCGGCCCTGGTGCCGGAGGAACTCGGCGGCATGGGAATGCCCATGACCGAGCTGACCGCCATTTGCACGGCCTTGGGACAGCATTGCGCGGCTACCGCAATGGTGTTTGCCATGCACCACATCCAGGTCGCCTGCATCGTTCGGCATGGTTTAGGTTCGCCTTTTTTCCGCGCCTACTGTCAAGAACTGGTCGAGAAGCAGATGCTGATCGGCTCGGTGACTTCCGAAGTCGGCGTCGGCGGTGACACCCGTTCCAGCATCTGCGCAGTCGAGGTCGCAGGCGACCGCTTCACGCTCAACAAGGACGCCACCACGATCTCCTACGGCGCGCACTCCGACGATCTGCTCATCACCTGCCGCCGCGATGCCAGTGCGGCCCGCAGCGATCAGGTGATGGTGCTGGTGCGCAAGGGCCAGTTCAATCTGGAGCAGACCTCGCAGTGGGACACGCTGGGGATGCGCGGCACTTGCAGCCCCGGCTTCAAGCTCACTTCACAGGGTGCCGCCGAACAGATCGTGCCGGGGGCCTACGCGGATTCGTCCAGCCAGACGATGGTGCCGTATTCGCACATTCTCTGGGCCGGACTCTGGCTGGGGATCGCCACCGATGCGGTGGCTCGCGCCGCGACCTTCGTGCGCGCGGAAGCCCGTCGTAACCCCGGTCAGACGCCCCCGACCGCACTACGTCTGGCGGAGGTTTCCAACACTCTGCAACTGATGCGCTCCAATGTGCAGGCGGTGTCGCAGGAATGCGAAGAACTCCAGAAATCCGCCGAGGGCAATGAGTCTTTGCTGACGATTGGCTTCGCCTTGAAGATGAACAATCTCAAGATTTCGACTTCGACCCTGATGGTGCAGGTGGTGCATCAGTCACTGCTCATCTGCGGGATCATGGGCTACAAGAACGACACGAAGTTCAGCCTCGGTCGCCATCTGCGCGATTCGCACTCGGCGCAACTGATGGTGGGCAACGACCGCATCTACGCCAAGAGTGCCTCGATGCTGCTGGTCTACAAAGACGAGTAAGGGAGAAGAACAGCCATGCAATACGACAACAAATCCCTCTACGACGGCCTGGTCGCCAGCGGTCTCATCATCCCCACCGGCGAACCCGGCGTTTTCGGCCGCAACGCAGTTTTTGAGGACTTGCTGGAACGCTTCAACGGTCTGGTCACGCAGTTGGCGAAGGACGACAGCGCGGAGAAGTTCACCTTCCCGCCCACGCTGGCCCGCGAGGTATTTGAGAAAAGCGGCTTCATGAAGTCCTTCCCGCAGTTGGCGATGGGCGTCGTCAGCTTCTGCGGCTGCGGCAAGGATCACACCGAGCTGGTCAATCGCATTGCCGAGGGCAAGCCCTACGACGATCTGATGACGCGCACCGGCGTGGTGCTGATCCCCGCCGCCTGCTACCCGATCTATCCGAGCTTCACCGGCACGCTGCCGGAGGGCGGGCGGCTGGTGGACATGACCCACTGGGTGTTCCGTCATGAGCCTTCCGAAGAACCCACGCGGATGCAGTCCTTCCGCGTGCGCGAGTTCGTGCGCGTCGGCTCGCCGGAGGCCGTCGTCGAGTGGCGCAACATGTGGCTGCAACGCGGCCTGAGCCTTTTGCAGTCGTTGGGACTGCCGGCGCAGGAAGAAGTCGCCTCCGATCCCTTCTTCGGTCGCGTCGGCAAGATGCTCGCCAACAACCAGCGCGAGCAGAAACTCAAGTTTGAAGTCGTGGTGCCGGTGATCTCGGAGGAGAACCCGACCGCCGTCTGCTCCTTCAACTACCACCAGGACTATTTCTCGAAGACCTTCGAGATCATGCAGGCCAATGGTGAACTCGCACAGACCGCCTGCCTGGGCTTTGGCCTGGAGCGCGTTTGCATGGCGCTGTTCAAGCACCACGGCTTCGATCCGAAGCAGTGGCCCGCCGCCGTGCGCAGCAAGCTCTGGCCGTGAGTGCCGTTTCCGTTCTGCCGCTCACCTCAGCGGCCTACGAGGTGCATCACCTGCACCGCGAAGACCGCGCCTGGGTCGAGAAGAACTGCTACGTGGATGTCTGGATCGAGGCGATCCACGCACTGGGTCTCGATCCGACCGCGATGCTGGCATTCACGGTGGGACTCGACTTCGAGGGCGATCAGTGGGCGTTCTTCAAGCCGCCACACCGTGAGCTGTCGCAGCTCTACGGCATCGACGTTTACGAGCTGAATGTCTGGCGCGGCGACATCCTCGCCCACGCCGAACACCACGCCCGCGAAGGCAAGCTCGTCTTCACCGAGGCCGACGCCTACTGGATGCCCGATACCTCCGGCACCGACTACCGCCGCCAGCACACCAAGAGCACCATCGTCATCAACGCGCTGGATGTCGCAGAGCAGAAACTCGGCTACTTCCACAACGCCGGTTACTACGAACTCAAGGGCGAAGATTTCGTCCAGCTGTTCCGCGTGGGCTATCCGCACGACCCCGCGTTTCTCCCCTTGTTTGCGGAATACGCGAGGGTGGATCGCATCGAAAGGCTTCCCTTGCGAGAGTTGGCGAAAGTCTCGACGGAGTTGCTGCGCACGCATCTCGTCAGACGGCCGCGCGCCAATCCGATCCGCCGCTTCGCCGCACAATTTCCACAGGACGTGAGCTGGCTGCAAAACGAGGGCCTGCCGCTGTATCACGGCTATGCCTTTGCCACCTTGCGGCAATTGGGGGCCAACTTCGAGCTGGGAGCGATCTACCTCGACTGGCTCTCCAAGAACGGGCAGGACGGCCTCGATGAGGCGAAGACCGCGTTCTCCGAGATTTCGGCGGGTGCCAAGGCACTGGTGCTGAAAACTGCCCGTGCCGTCAATGCGAAGAAGGTCGTGGACTTTGCGCCCCTCCTGGATGGCATGGCGTCTTTCTGGGATCAGGGCATGGAGAGCCTCAAGGAACGGCTGCTATAGGGCAGTCACCCATGCCGATCTCCTCCCTTCCAGTTTCAGGCCATGCACCTGATGGTTCGACCTTGGCGGGGTCGTGGGAGCTGGCCTTGCTTGCTCCGGGTGCTGCGAAAGAACCCTCGATGCTGGCGACAGCCGCCCCGGAATGGCTACCCGCACAGGTGCCTGGCACGGCCATGTCGGCCCTGTTCGCAGCGGGCCGCGCGGACTTCTCCCGCCTGCCTGCACTCGACGCGCACGACATCTGGTATCGCTGCCGGTTCACCGCCTCGCCCTGCGCGCCGGGCGCAACGCAACGGCTGCTCTTTGAAGGACTCGCCACCTTGTCGGAGGTCTGGCTCAACGGTGTGCGCATCCTGGAAGCGTCGAATATGTTTCTGGCGCACGGAGCCGATGTCACAGATTGCCTGCGTGCGAACAACGAGCTGCTGATCCGCTTCGCTTCGATGCAGGATGCTCTAAAGGCGCGTCGTCCACGCCCGCGCTGGCGCACGCGGCTGGTCGAACAGCAGCAGTTGCGCTGGATGCGTAGCAGCCTGTTGGGGCGCATTCCCGGCTGGACACCCGCAACACCGGCCATCGGCCCCTGGCGACCTGTGCGCTTGCAGACGCACCGGACGCTGGTCTGCGAGCACGCGCATGTCCAAGCGGCCCTTGAAGACACGACCGGCGTTGTTCGCATTGCGCTGCGGCTCCGCGCGCTATCTGGCGCAAGCCTCGGCGCAGGGCGCCTGCGAGTTGGAGAGGTCGAGAGTGTCCTGTCATTGCAGCCGCAGGAAGACGGCAGCTATCTGATCGAGGGCCAGGCCAGGCTACCCAATGTTCCCGTCTGGTGGCCGCATACGCATGGCGATCCAGTGCTCCATGCAGTGACGGTGGCGGTCGAGACCAGCGACGGCGAACAGCGGTTCGATTTCGGAAAGACGGGCTTCCGCAGGATGGAGTTGCACTGCGAGGGTGACGACTTCGCACTCAGGGTCAACGGCGTGCCCGTGTTCTGCCGGGGTGCCTGCTGGACAACCACCGACATCCTCAATCTGGTCGGCTCCGAAGCGGAAACGCGGCAGGCCCTGCTGCTGGCAAAGGAAGCGGGCATGAACATGCTGCGCGTCGGCGGCACCATGTTCTACGAGGCCGATCACTTCTACGCGCTGTGCGACGAGCTGGGTATCCTGCTCTGGCACGACTGGATGTTCGCCAACATGGACTACCCGGCAGACGACGCGGGCTTCGTCGCCAGCGTCGAAGCCGAGGCCCGTCAGTTTCTGAATCGCACGCAGCTCTCGCCCTGCCTCGCCCTGCTCTGCGGCAACAGCGAGATCGAGCAACAGGCCGCGATGCTCGGCCTTGAGAAACCGCTGTGGCGCAATCGCCTGTTTGCCGAGGTGCTGCCGGGCATCGGCACCCAATTGCGGCCCGATGTGCCCTATTGGCCCTCCAGCCCTGCCGGTGGTGTGCTGCCGTTCCAGGTGGATTCGGGTGCGGCGCATTACTTCGGCGTCGGCGCTTACATGCAGCCACTCACCGATGCACGACGCTGTGGCGTGCGCTTCACTTCGGAGTGCCTGGCTTTTGCCAACGTGCCGGAAACCGAGACCATCGAATCGGTCGTCGGCGAAGGTCAGTCGCCCTTGCATCATCCGGCCTGGAAGGCACGGGTGCCGCGCGACAGCGGCCCCGGCTGGGACTTCGACGATGTGCGCGATCACTACCTCGCCGAGTTGTTCAAGGTGGAGCCGATGCGTCTGCGCTACGCCGACATGGATCGCTATCTCGCCTTGAGCCGTGTGGTCAGCGGTGAAGTGATGGCCTCCGCTTTTGGCGAATGGCGTCGCAATGGTTCGAGTTGCGCAGGTGGCATCGTCTGGTTCCTGCGTGACCTGTGGCCAGGTGCTGGCTGGGGCGTGGTGGACTCGCTGGGCAATCCAAAGGCAGCTTGGCACTACCTCAAGCGCGCCTTTGCACCCGTGGCTCTGTTCATCACCAACGAGGGTGTGAACGGTCTTGCCCTTCATGCGGTGAATGACACCGCGCAGCCGATTTCGGCGCGCATCGTGCTGACCCTATATCGCCACGGCGAGAAGGCCGTTGCCGAAGGCGCGCAAGAGATCGTCATTCCGGCACACGGCAGCTTGCAGATTCGCGGCGACGCCCTGTTCGGTCATTTTCTCGATACCACCTACAGCTATCGCTTCGGCCCACCGGGGCACGATATAGCGCACGCCGTCTTGAGCGATACGGTGACCGGCCAACTGCTGGGATCGGATTTCTTCTTCCCGCTGGGTCACGCCTTCGTGGTGCAACCCACTCTGGGGCTTGAGGCTGAAACACGCGCCGTCGGCGATGGCAGCTATCAAGTCACCGTGCGCAGCCAGCGGTTTGCGCAGGCCGTGTCCATCGAGGCCCCCGGCTACCGCGCAACGCACAACTACTTCCACTTGTCGCCCGGCGGTGCGCAGAGTCTGCACCTCAGGCCGCGACAGGCGGGCACACGCCTGCAAGCGACCCTGCAAGCCCTCAATACCCATCAGCGCGTGAAGCTTGTGCCACTGCTTGCAGAGGGCAGCCCATGAGCGAGCCGCTTTCCCCTTCCACGCCCGCGCCTGCGGCCTACCCGGTGGTCTTCGGCGAAGACCGGCATCAGCTGTTCGGATGGTTTCATCCGCCAGCAGTGCTTGCTGGACAGACCCGCGACTGCCTGGTGGTGATGTGCAACCCGATTGGCTACGACGCCATCTGCACGCACCGTCACTACCGCGTTCTGGCTCGCCAGCTGGCCGATGCCGGGTTCGCCGTCTTGCGTTACGACCACCACGGCACCGGCGACTCGGCGGGCACTGACGAAGACCCGGAACGCTTCCCATCGTGGATCAAGGATGTCTCCACGGCAGTTGCATTCGGAAAGCAGACCAGCGGGGCCAGCCATGTCAGCCTGTTCGGCGTGCGCATGGGCGCAACACTGGCTCTGGCAGCCGCGATGGACACGCCGCTGGCGGACTCGTTGGTGGTCTGGGCGGCGTTCCCCTCCGGCTCACTCTACCTGCGCGAGATGCGGGCCTTGCGCCAGTTGCGCGATGCCGATGCCTCAGCGCCGCCCGTCGCACACGACGCCGGTGCCGACCTAGGTGAAGAGGCAGCGGGCTATCTGTTCACTGCATCGACTGTCGCCGAGCTGGGTGGTCTCAATCTTCTGACTGGCACCGTGCCGCCCGCACCCCAGGTTCTGCTGCTGGCGCGCGATGATGTGCCGGTCAACGACAAGCTGGCTCGCCATCTGCTCAAGATCGGCTGCGCGGTGGATCAGCCAGTGGTGCCCGGCTACGCCGCCATGATGTTCGATACCTTCGATGCCATCGTGCCGGTCGAGGCATTTGCGGAGATCGCGGTATGGCTGGACCGGCAGCACCCTTTGCGAGCGGCGCAAGCAATGAGCGCCGTTTACACAGTCCCACGGCTGATCGCAGGCAGCCGGGGCGCGGAGTCAGATGTGGTGGAATCACCCGTGTCGTTTGGCCCCGAAGGGCGGTTCTTCGGCATCTTCTCCGAGTCTCAGCGACCGCAGGGTTTGCGAGCGCAAACCGGCATCGTGCTGGTCAATGTCGGCTCCAATCACCACATCGGCCCCAACCGCATGTATGTCACCCAGGCGCGCATGTTTGCCTCGCTGGGATTCGTGGCTTTGCGAATGGACATCGGCGGCGTCGGTGAAAGCCCCGCCAGCCCTGGACGGCAGGACAATCATCTTTACGCACAACACTCCATTGGCGACGTGCTGGAGGCAATCCGCTTCCTGCGGGAGCAGCGGCAGGTGAAACAGGTGGTATTGATCGGCGTCTGCTCCGGGGCATATCTGTCCTTCCACACCGCCATTGCAGACCCCAGCGTTGCCAGCATCGTCCTCATCAACCCGCAGACCTTCACCTGGCGCGAAGGGGACTCGCTGAAATTGAAAATGAGCCAGGACATCCGGCCCCTCAATTTCTACCGTCGCGAGATTTTCAACCCGCAAACCTGGAAGCGTCTGTTCAAGGGGCAGATCAACGCCGGACTCATCATCACGGGCATCAGCGGCATTCTGAAAAGGCGGCTCGCCTTGAGACTGGCAGACAGTCTGGACCTCGATTCCGCCTCCAAAGACCCCGCCAAGCTCAATGTCAGAGGCAGTTTCCGAAAGCTGCTCAAGCAGGGCATGAATGTCTTCCTGCTCTACAGCGCCCATGACGGCGGTCTGCCGGAGATGGGCACGCAGCTGGGGCGTCATGCTGCCTCGCTGCGAAAGTTCGAGCGATTCCGCTTCGAGTGCGTGGACGGTGCCGACCACACCTTCACTCCCATCTGGGCACAGCGCCGCTTGCTGGACTTGCTGACCCAACACCTGATGCGTCTCCACGGCTGAGGGCCTGACCATGATCGCTGCCGAACCCAGACTCAGGGCCGTCCAGTACGGGATGAGATCCCAGTCCATCGTCCCGGAATACCAGGCCGAGTGGTTTGCCGGACACGACCGCATTGTCGCGCCGATCCGGCGTTACCTGACGGTATTCCCGGAGCAGTGCCAATCCCTCGTGGACATCGGCGCTGGCGATGGCTCGGTGCTCGACGACATCGCCAGCCGTCTGCCGCAATTCAAGAGTCTTATCGGCATCACGGCGGACCGGCGGGGACTCAACAAGGCGCAGGTCCGCAGCCATCACGACGCGAGACTGAGCTTTCATCAGGCAAATCCCTGGGCCTGGCTGCGGCGAGAAAAAAACGCGCACGCCATCACCTTCAGCTACGACAACCTGTCGATCCTGCCGGAGCCGCCGCTCGAAGACTGGTTCTTTGAACTGCTCAAAAACGGCAGTATGGCTCTTGCCCTGGTCGAACCGCAGGATGGAGGCTGCGAGCAACTCCCCGCGCTGCTGCGCCGTTGCGGCTGGACTGTTCATTATTCGGAAAACGTGTATCAGGCCGGAAAATCCTGGTGGCACGTCTTCGCCAGTTCTGAGCCAGGTCGCCACCCAAAGGAGGTGACAGCATGATCGCCATCCTGGGTGCCGGAGACTTTGGTTTGGCAATGGGCCACGCCATTGGGCGTACGGGCCAGAAGTTCTGTTTTGGCGCGCGCGACATCGAGACGGTGGCAGCGGCTGTCGATGCCATCCAGAAAGTCGACGGCCTGAAAACCTGCATTGCCGTCAGCAGCATCGAAGCTGCCGTCCGCAAGGCGGACCTAGTGATTCTCGCCATCCCCTACGGTGCTGCTACACCCTTGGTGCAGTCCATCCCAGATTGGGGCGGCAGGATCGTTGTGGATTGCACCAACCCCCTGAAGGCAGGACTGACCGGCCTCGAAGTCGGTCACAACAATTCCGCTGCGGAGGAAATCGCGCGACACGCTGCGAATGCCAAAGTAGTCAAGGCATTTTCCACCCTCAGCGCCTACGTGCTGGAGCATCCGATATTCGGCACTGGCCGCGCCTTCCTGCCGGTCTGTGGTGACGATGCCGATGCCCGGGCGCGAGTTATTGAACTCGGTCGCCTGATGGGATTCGATGTGGTGGACATAGGCCCCCTTGCCCACGCACGCTACATCGAACCCTACGCCATGCTCGGCATTCAACTGGCCGTGCAACGGCGCTACGGGCATGGCTTCGCACTCGGCGTGCTTCAGCGTGATCGTGTCGCCGTATGAACCCAGGCTGGCATTTAAGGAAATCAGAGAACCACCATGATCTATCTGCTCACCGGATACCGCAGCAAAACGAGACATTCGCTCAGTTCGACCCTGCATTGGGCAGCACTGGGGCTGGCAGCCACCATGCTGTGCGCCTGCCACGCAGATAACACAACACCTAAATCGCTCAGCACCAGTGATCCGGGGCCGCTGACCCGCGAAACTCCGTTGGATGCAAAACAGATATTGGAGAACAATCCGCTGACCCACGCCGCCGATATCTATCAAACAGCCGACGGCAATTTGTTCGTGGCTTACTGGAGCGCCACTGCTGGGCGGTTCACCTGGGACTACACAGATATCAACGAGGTCATCACCATTCTCGATGGCGAGGCCTTCGTAAAGACTTCTGACGGCACAACCCACCACCTGAAACAAGGCTCGACGATGGTTTTCGGCAGCGGTGAGTTTGCCGAATGGCAGGTGCCGAACTACGTCCGCAAAGTTGCGGTGGTGCAACGCTCACCCAGGCCCTTCTTGCGCCGGGCCAGCGACAAAATCAAAAAACTGATCGGCTCCTAAGGCAGCGTTACAGACACCGGTCAGCCTCGTGCTCGATCCGATTCGACTACTCATCGAACGCTGGCGCGCAGACCCTGGCGGCACCTACCAGACCTGGTTTCTGTGGGAAGAGCGCATCAAGAACTTCCGCTCCATCCGGCGAGGCCTCGAAGCCGTCGTGGAGGAAATCGAAGCCAATAGCTTCGGCAACGTCTACAAAGGCTCATCGCTGGAAACTGTCGTCGGCTCCATCGCCGAGCAGCGCCAAATCTTCAAGGGCGCAGACCATGCCTTCCTGTGGAAGCCGAAGCTGCGCATCCCCGACATCTACGAGAGCCGCGCCAACCAGCTGGCCTTCGGGCGCTTTCTGCATCATTGCGCTTGCTGCTCGACCGATGAGGCCATTCTGCAAGCCATTCACGCGCTCGATGCACAGACCATCAAGGGCCTCGGCCCCGCCGCTGCCAACCTGCTGTATTTCCTCCACCCCACGCGGGTGCCACCCTTCAATACGGCCATCGTCAATGGCTACAACGCCTTGACGGGTGCCAAGGTCAAGCTCGGTCGCTGGACGGAATACCTGGCGATGCGGCGCGGCATCGTCGATCTCAACAGCCGATACCGCGATCTGCTCTCCAACGACTTCGGAGCCATCGGCGGGCTGCTGTTCGACATCGGCTCTGGCCGCTACGCCGCGCCGCCGCGAGACGACGGCCAGCAGGCACTGAGCCGCTGGAAGGAAGACCTGGAGCGCGCCCGCGAAGACTCAGCAGCGATGGTGCGTGCACAGGCGCAGGCACATGAGGGCGATGCCAGCCACACCGAAGTGCAGGGCTGGTTGCGCGATCTGGGCCGCGCGCTGGGCTTCTCGGTGTGGGTCGCCTCCAACGATCACAGCCGTCCCTATGCGGGAGGCCGTCTCTGCGATGGCTGTCTCGATGTCTTGCCCGCAACGCTCACCGCCGCTGATGCGGTGCCGCTGATCGACGTGCTCTGGCTGGAGCCGGGCTCCGACCGCGTGCGCGCCGCCTTCGAGGTGGAGCACAGCACCAGCATCTATTCCGGCATTGTGCGGATGCTCGACCTGGCGCTGGGCGTGCCCGATGAAGCCGGCACCTGCTATTTCCTGGTCGCACCGGATAGCCGCGAAATGGATGTGCGCAGCCAGCTCCAGCGCCCTGCCTTCAGCAGCATCGGGCGACTGGCACCGCGCTATCTGCCCTACAGCGAGCTGCGCACTCACCGCGAAGCGATCGCGCGCTTTGGGCAGGGCGTCGGCCCGATTGAGAAACTGGCGCGCTCGCTGACCTGATGGTGCGAAGCGCCAAGATCGGCCTTAACTCTGGACTAGGCTCCAGGCTGCAAGCTGGTTGCGAGGTTGGAGATCGCCGATGTCCGCCCACCCAATCGGATTCACTGCTTTTATTGACTATGCGACTTACAGATTGGCCACATGCATTGGCAATGACGCGTTCGCCACCACAGTCAAAGGCCAACCACTAAACGGTGCTCCTTGACGGACCTGCTCGCTGTGCGGCCGCGTTCGGCAGAAGCCATGCGCCTAACGCACCCAGCGCTGCCGTAGCCACGATCGCTTGCACGATGCTGCGACGGGTGAAAACAGTGTGGGGCAAAGTCATGTGGGCTTCTTTGGCGAGCTGCTGCCGTGACGATGGCTTCCATGTCCGAATAGGTGCATCAGCGGGCAGGCCAAAACCAGTCCCGAGATCAACGCCTGGGCGAGGTGGCTTCTGTGCTCGGAGGTGTAAACGAAGCAAATGGCTGCGAGGGCCAGAAATAGGCCGGTGAGCAGCCAGAGGATGGTGCGCCGTCTGCCTCCTTGCGGGTGTTTGTGATCTGTCTGCATCCTGGCTTCTCCAGCAATTCAACGTGGGCGAGTAGAAGGTGGTGTCCGCGCCGGTTGTCTTGTGCTGATGTAGACCAAGATCGAGTGACGGTTTTAATCAATCGGGAGACTGACGAGTTCGCTTCAACAGCAGCCGCGCTTCGCTGGCTGAGGGTGAGAGGCATGGGGCGCGTCCACGCCGTAGCCTGCCGCGACGACTGCCGCAACCAGCTTTTCAGGCGCGGTTTTCGTTTCGTCGTATTGCACCGTCGCTTTGTGGTTCGGCAGCGAGACCGATACCTCGCCAACCCCACCAATCGTCTTGAGTGCGTGGCTCACTTTGCTGACGCAGCCGCCACAGGTCATGCCGGTGATCTTCAAGTGTTCGGTTTGCATGGCGCGGCCTCGTTGGATTTACTGAGACCCACCCTATGCGCAATGCACACCATAGTTCGGTGCGTTGGTGCACCGACCGTCCAGGCTCAGTCAGCCACGCTAACCAGCGTTGCAATGATCGGACAAGGCAGGCTTTTGCTGGTGTGCTCGCATTCCCCAACCAAGTGCTTCAGGGCTTTCTGCATCCGTCTCAGGTCGCTGAGCTTCTGCTCGATCTGGCTGAGCCGGTCTGCGGCGATGCGTCGGATGGAGCTGCGGTTGCTGCCGTCTTCGAGCTTTAGAAGTTCGGTGATCTCGTCCAGCGAAAAGCCCAGTTCCTGCGCCCGTTTGATGAAGCGGATACGGGCAGTCAGCGTCACCGGGTAGTGTCGATAGGCTCCCAACGCTGGCGGCACGGGTAGCAAGCCACGCTGCTGGTAGTAGCGGATGGTTTCGACGCCCACACCCGCAAGGCGGGCCAGTCGGCCAATGGTCAGCGATTCAGGCGCGTGTTGGCTCATGACAGTGCAGCCCTTGACTCTGGGGTGGGATACAGAGTTTAGGCTGCGAATAGATCAGAGCAAAGGAACAACGCAATGAACGATAAGACATCAAGCCACACACACCAGGCCACTCCGTCACCAGATCCGCACGCGAATGCAGGACACTCGTGCCGCGCTGCCAAGAACGCCGCGTTGAATTCCAATGACACTGCGTCCACTCTGAAAGACCCGGTGTGCGGCATGACCGTCACCGCGCAGTCGCAACATGTGTTGCAGCACGAGGGCAAGCCGGTCTACTTCTGCAGCGCCGGCTGCAAGGCGAAGTTCGCGGCGAACCCGGCCCAGTATTCGACGGCAGTCGCCAACACCGTGCCTCCTGCCACTCCAAGCGTCGCGCCAATCGCCGCAGGCACGATTTACACCTGTCCAATGCATCCGGAGGTGCGTCAAGACCACCCCGGAGCCTGCCCCAAATGCGGCATGGCGCTGGAGCCGGAGATGCCCACGCTCGACGAGGGCGAAAGCCCCGAATTGCGTGACTTCCAGCGGCGCTTTTATTGGACGCTGCCGCTCACCCTCATCGTGTTCGTGCTGGCGATGTTTGGCCACCGCCTGCAATGGTTTGCAATGGCGACGCAGAGCTGGATCGAACTCGCCCTGAGCTTGCCGATCATGCTGTGGGCAGGCTGGCCTTTCTTTGAACGTGGCGTGCAGTCGGTGATTCACCGCAGCCCCAACATGTGGACTCTGATCGGCCTGGGTACCTCGGCGGCGTTCGTCTACAGCGTTGTGGCCACTATCGCACCGGGCCTGTTCCCGCCTTCGTTTGCTTCGATGGGGCGGGTGTCGGTTTATTTCGAGGCCGCAGCCGTGATTATTTCGCTGACCCTGCTCGGCCAGATTCTCGAATTGAAAGCTCGCTCACAAACCTCGGCAGCGATCAAATCGCTGCTCGGTCTGGCACCCAAGACCGCGCGCCGCATCAATGCCAATGGCACGGAGGAAGACGTGCCACTCACGCATGTGCATGTGGGCGACCGCCTGCGCGTGCGCCCTGGCGAGAAGGTGCCGGTGGATGGTGTCGTGCTGGAGGGCGGCAGCGCGGTGGATGAGTCCATGCTCACCGGCGAACCGATGCCGGTCAGCAAGGGCGTCGGCGACAAGCTGATTGGCGCGACACTCAACACCAATGGCGCGCTGGTCATGCAGTCCGAAAAGGTGGGGTCGCAGACGGTGCTGGCGAGCATCGTGCAGATGGTGTTGCAAGCGCAGCGATCCAAAGCCCCGATGCAGCGGATGGCCGATCAGGTTGCAGGCTATTTCGTCGTCACCGTGGTCAGCATCGCCCTGCTGACGTTTGTGGTCTGGGGCGTTTTCGGGCCAGAGCCGAGCTGGGTTTACGGCCTTATCAATGCCGTGGCCGTGCTCATCATTGCCTGCCCCTGTGCGCTGGGCCTCGCCACGCCGATGTCGATCATGGTCGCCACCGGCAAGGCTGCGACACAGGGCGTGTTGTTCCGCGACGCGGCAGCCATCGAAAATTTCCGCAAGGTCGATACGCTGCTGGTGGACAAGACCGGCACCCTCACCGAAGGCGAGCCGCGCTTTGATCGCGTCGTGCCCGCCGCAGGGTTTAGCGAAGACGAGGTGCTGCGTCTTGCGGCGAGCCTCGATCAGGGCAGCGAGCATCCCTTGGCCGATGCCATCGTCAAGGCGGCACGAGAGAAGAAGCTGGTGCTCGACAAGGTGGAGGGCTTCGAGTCCAGCACGGGCATCGGAGTGCGCGGCAGCGTTGGCGGCAAGGCGCTCGCATTGGGTAACACCGCACTGATGACCCAGCTCAAGGTGCCCGTCGATGCGCTGAAGTCACAGGCAGAAGTCCTGCGTGCCGAAGGTGCCAGCGTGATGTTCATGGCCGTCGATGGTCAGCCCGCTGGCTTGTTGGCGGTGTCCGACCCGATCAAGCCCAGCACGGCGGAGGCGCTGGCCGCTCTGAAGGCGTCCGGCCTGCGCGTCATCATGGCGACCGGCGATGGACTCACCACCGCAAAAGCCATCGCCGCCAAGCTCGGCATTGATGAAGTGCATGGCGAAGTGAAGCCTGCCGACAAGCTGGCACTGGTGGACAAGCTGCAACGCGAGGGCCGCGTCGTGGCAATGGCCGGTGATGGCATCAACGACGCTCCGGCGCTGGCGAAAGCCGATGTCGGTGTGGCGATGGGCACTGGCACTGACGTGGCGATGAACAGCGCCCAGGTCACGCTGGTCAAGGGCGACCTGCGCGGCATCGCGGTGGCCCGAACCGTTTCGCAGCAGACCATCGCCAACATGAAGCAGAACCTCGGCTTCGCCTTCATCTACAACGCGCTCGGCGTGCCGCTGGCAGCGGGCGTGCTGTATCCATTCACTGGCTGGCTGCTGTCGCCGATGATCGCGGCAGTCGCGATGAGCCTGAGTTCCGTGTCGGTGATTTCCAATGCGCTGCGGCTGCGCGGGGCCAAGCAGGCCACTTGAATTTTGAGAGGATGGCGGCATGGCATACGGCCCCACTCAATCCGCATGGAACGGCAACGCCCAACTTGGCCTCGGCTGGGGTCTGTTTGTCGGCTGCGCGGGCGACAACAGCCCGCACGCCCACCACGCGGTACAGATTGTCTTGTCCGCATCGCCACAGCGTCTTTGGACGGCGAAGCGCGGCTGGCAGCGGTGTCACGGCGCGGTGATTGGTGCCGATGTAGCGCACCGACTCGCGGAGAGCACTGATCCCGTCACGCTGCTCTATCTGGAACCAGACTCTGCCGAAGGTCGCCGCCTGATGGCGACGCTGGCGGAAGGCTGGCGTGAGCTTTCTCCCGAAGCGACGAAAGCCGCTTTGTCGGCTCTGCGCGATGGCAGTCCACAAAGTCCGGCGCAGCACGTTGCCAACTACCTTAGTCCATCAAAGCAGCCGAGCAAATCCTTACGGCATGACCCGTTGGTCGAGTCGCTGTTGTTGGAGCTGCCACAACCATTGCCTGATCGCCTGGGAATCGGTGCCCTCGCCTCGAAGACGGGCCTCTCCGCCAGCCGACTCCAGCACCGCTTTCGTGCCCATATCGGCCTCGCCGTTCGCCCCTACCTGCGCTGGCGACGCCTGCTGACTGCACTTGATGGCGTGACCCGTGGCTTGCCGCTGACGGTCGCGGCACTTGACGCTGGCTTTGCTGACGCTGCGCATTTCACCCGCACGTTCCGGCGGCACTTCGGCATCGCACCCAACGTGCTGTTGCGGCTCAAAACGAAAGGCCCGACAGCAAGCAATTGATGTCGGGCCGACCGGCGACTAGGGAATGCTGACGCCAGCGACGCCCCGCTACTTGGGCATCGTCATGCCATCGGACATCGGCTTCTTGTTGGCGGCAAGCCATTTGTCGAAGGCAGCAATTTCCTTGGTCTGCGAGCCCAGGATGCTTTTCGCCATCTTGACCATCTGCGGGTTCTTGCCGTCCTTGATTTCGGCCTTCGCCATCTCCAGCGCCATCTGGTGGTGCATCCTCATGTTGACGGCGAAATCGTAGTCTGCATTGCCCGTCATCGACATGCCTTCCATGTGTTTCATCCCGCCCATTTTGGAATGATCCATTCCGTCAGCGGGCATTGACATGCCGTCCATCTTGTGCGGTTCCTGGGCATTGGCAACGAGCGGTGCCGATGCCAGCGCAGCGATGCCCAAAGCCACTGCGCAGGCGGAAGTGGTGACACTGCGAAGACTGAATTGATGCGACATGGTGATTCTCCAAAATGGAAGCGGCAAAGACGAGCGGCGTGAGGACAGAGGGCTGAAGATCAGGCCGCCATCTTCCGGCACTCGGCGGCGCACTTGCGGCAGGCTTCTGCACAGGCTTGGCAGTGCGCGTGCTGGTGCTTGGCACACTCGTCGGCACAGGTTTCGCAGATGTGCGCGCAGAGTGCGCAGACCTCTTTCGCATGAATGCTGCCGCGCGCCATGAAGCCCGCCGCGAGACGGCAGATGGCAGCGCAGTCCATATCGTTGCGAATGCAGTCGGTCATCATGGCGGGGTTGTCTTCGCTGAGGCAGGCGGTGGCGCAGTGATCGCAAGCGTCAGCGCAAGCGTTGCATTCGGTGATGCAGAATTGATGTTGTTCGTGGGACATGAAAACTCTCCAGAGTAGAAAACGACGTTGCCGCAAGCGAACTACCTGCGTCGGTGCGCTAGCGCGCTTTGGGTTGGGCTAGTGGACACCTTCGACGTGAATGCAGCGTGAGGTGCTCTGGATAGCTCAATCGTTCAAGACCTCACGTAGAGCTTTATCCAAGCTCTGCGGCAAGACTTGGGAGAACCCGATGCGCGCACTGATCCGTTACACCGCTTACCCGTTGATCGCCGGCGGGCTGTTTGCCCTGCTGCTGACGATGGCGACTCAGCGCATCGTCTACTGGCCCGCGTTTCCGCTCGTGGTGCTGGCCGGGATCAGCATCGTGGCGGTGCTGGAGCGCATCGCCCCATTTGAAGCCGCCTGGAATCACGACCACGGCGACACCCGTGTCGATGCCCTGCACCTGATCGTGAGCCACGCGCTGATTCAGACTGGCGTAGCGCTCGCCTTCGGGCTGCGCAAGCTGCTGCCGGAGACTTTACAGCTCTGGCCCAGCACCGCTCCGATGTGGGCACAGGTGCTGCTGGCGGGAGCCATCCTAGATTTGGGCCTCTACACCATGCACCGCCTCAGCCATGTCAGCGGCTTCCTGTGGAAGCTGCACGTCCTGCATCACAGCCCAGAGCGGCTCTATTGGCTCAATGGGGGCCGTCGCCACCCGCTGTCGGCACTGGTGCTCGCGGGGCCGGGGCTGACCGTGTTGCTGCTACTCGGTGCAACGCCCATCGCGGTCGGTGCCTGGATGAGCTTCATGAGCATTCATCTGGCCTTCCAGCACGCCAATCTCGACTACCGTCTTGGGGCGTTCCGCCATGTGCTCGGCGTGGCCGAGATGCATCGCTGGCACCACAAGCGCGAGTTCGAGGACGCGCAGGTCAATTTCGGGGAAGTGTTCCTGATCTGGGATCACCTGTTCGGCACCTTCCACGATGCGCCGCGCAGTCCGGGGCGCGGTGAGGTGGGCTTGTATGACAACACCATTCCGGCGGGCTACTGGGCACAACTGGCTTGGCCCTTCCGCTGATCGGGTCATGCGGCGGCGTTGGGATGTGGGGTATGCGAGAGTCATAGTCGCCATGCGCACCCAACAACAGCTCGTGCTCTTCCTGATCGTTCTTTCGCTGGTCAGCTTCCCGCTACACTGGCTCTGGGAGTGGGTGCAGTGCAGACCCTTCCTCATTCATGGCGCGTCGTCGCCGACCCTCACGGCAATGCTGATGGCAACGCTCGGCGATGTGGTGCTGACGCTGCTGGCTTACGGCGCGGTGGCCGTCCGGTATGGCACATCGTGGCCCCTGCAAACTTGGGCGTCGGGGGTGTGGCTTATCCTGCTGGGGATGGCGTTGATGATGAGCATCGGCTTTGAAGCCTATGCGCTGCACACCGGGCGATGGGCTTACACCGACGCCGCCCCGCGTCTGCCGGGCACCGCGATTTCAGTCCTGCCGGTGGCCCAGCTGATCGTTCTGCTTCCACTGAGCTTTAAGTTGACCAGGCTGTTCGTCGGGCGCAAATAGACTCTCCAAAACGCCAGCCCTGTCACCGCACGACTTTGACTTACAACATTGATTCGATAAAACTGGAATCATGGAATCTAAAACCGCCGTCAGTTGCCTGGGTGCGCTCGCGCAAGAGTCCCGACTAGCCATTTTCCGCCTGCTCGTCGAGACCGGCCCGGCGGGTCTGTGCGTGGGCGACATCGCCAGCCGCTTGAAGTTGGCTCCGGCCACGCTGTCCTTCCACCTCAAGGAACTCAGCCATGCGGGTCTGGTGCAGTCGCGTCAGGAAGGCCGCTTCATCTATTACGCCCCCGACTTCGAGGCGATGAATGCCTTGATCGGCTACCTCAGCGACAACTGCTGCGGTGGCCAGCCCTGCGCAGTGTCCTGCGCCCCGGATGTGACCTCAGCCCCGAAGCGCAAACCCTCCAAACCCCTCGCCAAGCACTGACCCGCCATGAGCCATCGCCCCTACAACGTCCTGTTTCTCTGCACCGGCAACTCCGCCCGCTCGATCCTGGGCGAGGCTGCCATCAACAACCTCTCCATCAGCCAAGGCAAGTTCAAGGGCTACAGCGCTGGCAGCCACCCCAAAGGGGCGGTCAATCCTTTCGCCATTGAACTACTCCAGCGCAACAACTTCTCCGTCGAAGGTCTGCGCAGCAAGAGCTGGGATGAGTTCGCGGCACCGGGTGCGCCTGACCTCGATTTCGTCTTCACCGTCTGCGATGACGCCGCTGGCGAGGAATGCCCCTACTGGCCGGGCCAGCCCATGACCGCGCATTGGGGGATGCCTGACCCTGCTGCCGTGGAAGGCAGCGACGACGAGAAATACAAAGCCTTCTCGCAGACCTTCATGGTGCTGCGCCGTCGCATTGAAATCTTCGCCAGCCTGCCGTTCGACAAGCTGGATCGGCTGTCGCTGGAGAAGCGCGTCAAGATCATCGCTCACGAATGAACCTTGCCCGTCGCGCCGTCGCCGAAGGCGTCGGCACTGCCATGCTGTTGGCCGTCGTCGTGGGTTCCGGGATCATGGGTGAACGCCTGGCTGGCGGGAACACTGCCATCGCCCTGCTGGCGAATGCCCTTGCCACCGGCAGCGGGCTGATCGCGCTCATCCTGACCTTCGGGCCGATCTCCGGCGCTCAGTTAAATCCCATCGTCACGCTCTCGCTGGCGGCGACCAAGCACTTCCCCTGGCGGGAGGTGCCGACCTATGTCGTCGCGCAGGTGATCGGCGCGATTCTCGGTGTGTGGGCAGCGCACCTGATGTTCGGGGAGCCGGCGTTCCAGCTCTCGGTCAAGGCTCGGCCTGGCTTCGCACTGGCGTGGAGTGAAGTCATCGCCAGCTTCGGACTGCTGATGGTGATCCTCGGTGGCGTTCGCCATCGGGCTGAGGCGATTCCCTATGCCGTCGCCGCCTACATCGTGGGGGCCTACTGGTTCACGGCATCGACCTCGTTTGCCAACCCTGCGGTGACGATTGCCCGTTCGCTCTCCAACACCTTCGCCGGCATCCGCTTTGCAGATGCTCCGCTGTTCATTGCGGCGCAGTTGGTCGGCGCAGCGGCGGCGACGCTGCTGTTTGGATGGCTCGTCGCCACACCGCCCAAAGTGCAGTGACAACAGCGACCCATTCCCAACTCGGTAAGCACCCTATGAGCGTCACGATTTATCACAACCCCAATTGCGGCACGTCCCGCAATACGCTGGCGATGATCCGCAACGCGGGCATCGAGCCGACGGTCATCGAATACCTCAAGACCCCGCCGAGCCGGGCCACACTGGTCGAGCTGATCGCGGCGATGGGCGTACCGGTGCGCGAGGTGCTGCGCCAGAACGGAACACCCTATGACGATCTCAACCTCGGCAGTCCCAAGTGGAGCGATGACGAGCTGATCGACTTCATGATGGAGCACCCCATCCTTATCAATCGGCCCATCGTGGTGACGCCGTTGGGAACGGCCCTGTGCAGGCCGTCTGAGCGGGTGCTTGGGCTGCTGCCTGCAAAGCAACAAGGGGCTTTCACGAAGGAAGATGGACAGGTGGTCATCGACGCCGAGGGTCGCCATGTCGTCTGAGCTTGCTGACCTGCCGAACGTCATCGCCACGCCGTTCCAGGTGCCCACAGTGGATGCGCTGACACCCAAGGTGGCATCTACCCACCCTCCGCGCTTCCTGCTGCTCTACGGCTCGCTACGCGAACGTTCTTTCAGCCGCTTGCTGACTTTTGAGGCGGCACGCCTGCTGCAAGCAATGGGTGCCGAGACGCGCGTCTTCGATCCCGCTGGCTTGCCGCAGCCCGACAGCGTGCCGGACTCGCATCCCAAGGTGCAGGAGCTGCGCACGCTCGCGGCCTGGGCCGAGGGCATGGTCTGGACTTCGCCGGAGCGTCACGGCGCGATGACGGGAATCATGAAGTCGCAGATCGACTGGATTCCTCTGAGTGTCGGCAGCGTGCGCCCTACTCAGGGCAAGACGCTGGCGGTGATGGAAGTCAGTGGTGGCTCGCAATCGTTCAATGCCGTGAACCAGATGCGCATCTTGGGCCGCTGGATGCGGATGGTGACGATCCCCAATCAGTCGTCGGTCGCCAAAGCCTTTCGGGAGTTCGACGAGGCCGGGCGCATGAAGCCCTCTGCGTATTACGACCGCGTGGTGGACGTGATGGAAGAGCTGGTGAAGTTCACGTTGCTGGTGCGGGATCGCTCGGACTATCTGACCAGCCGCTACAGCGAACGCCGTGAGGACAACGAGGCACGTTTGAAGGCGGATGCGCTGGCGGCGGAGGCCATGTCGCAGCAGAAGACCGCAGCAAAGTGCGGCTGCACCAGTTGCTAAGCTCAGGGCCGTCAACGAGGTTCTGAATGAACTGGATCACCACCATTCCGCTGTTCCTGCTCACGGCGGTCGCTGAGATCGTCGGCTGCTACCTGGTGCTGCTGTGGGCCAAGCGCGGCGCGTCAGCCTGGGTATTGATTGGCGCTGTCGTGAGCCTGGCTGCATTCGCATGGCTGCTGACCCGCCACCCCGCCGAATCGGGCAGGGTCTATGCAGCGTATGGCGGTGTATATACCTGCTCGGCATTGGCCTGGCTGTGGATCGTGGATCGCGTCACGCCGACGGTCTTCGATATGGCCGGCGTCGCCGCCATCGCCATCGGCTGCGCCCTGATCGTGGCGGGAAGCGCTCGCTAAGCCGATCAACTGGTCGAAGTGGTGGTCGGACTTCCCTGCCAATAGCCGACATCCACCCACTGCTTGAACTTGAAGCCCACCTCCTTGAAGTGGGCAACCTTCTGCAATCCGAACTTCTCATGCAGGGCGATACTGGCGGGATTCGGAAGTGCAATGCCGCCGATGACGACATGCACGGACTTCCTCTTCAGCTCCGCAAACAGAGCTTCGTAGAGCATCGTGCCGAATCCTTGCCTGCCTGCATTGGGAGCCAGATAAACGGTGGCTTCTACGGTGAAGCGGTAAGCACAGCGGCCTTTCCATTTGCTGGCATAGGCGTAGCCAACAACGACACCCGCCTGCTCGATGACGAGCCACGGCAGCCCTGCAGAGTCGGTCTCGACAATGCGGTCAGCCATCTCTGCCGCAGACACCGCCTGCTCCTCGAAGGTCACTACCGTGTTGATGACGTAGTGGTTGTAGATCGCGGCGATGGATTCGGCGTCGGAGCCAATGGCGGGGCGGATCATCTCGAACTCTCTGGCAGTAGAACGAAATCCTAAAACGGTTCGTGGTGACTGTCGCGCCTTGAATCGAGCGCGGCCCGGCCGCCACTAATGGGCGTGATCGTGATGGGCATCCGGGTAGTGCTGGTGTGCGTGCTTCAAAGCCTGGTGGTGATGCCGGTGCTTGTGCCGCACCGTTTGGCTCACTGACTCAGCATGATGGTGCTGATGGTGTTCGTCATGAACGTGATCGTGCTCATGCTCCAGCGGCTCATGCGTGTGGTCGTGCGAATGCTGTTCGGTGAGGTGTAGCCAGACGCCAAGCGCCATCAAGGCAGCGGCCAGCACCAGGCCGGTCGTCAAAGGCTCGCCCATCAACAAGGCCAGCAGCGCGCCAAAAAACGGAGCCACGGAAAAGTAGGCTCCTGTGCGTGCGGTGCCAAGGTGCCGTAGCGCCAGCACGAACAACGTCAGGCTCACGCCGTAAGCGAGCACGCCGACCAACATCGCTCCGGCCGCGCTACCCACAGTGGGCCAAGCCGCCCCTTGCCACGCAGCGAGCGCGAGATTGACGCTCCCCGCAACCAAGCCCTTCACCGAAGTGATCCAGCTGGCATCGGACAAGGACACCTTGCGGGTGAGGTTGTTGTCCAGCCCCCAGGCGAAGCAGGCCGCGAGCACCGCCAGCGACGGCCACAGGGCCTCGAAGTGCAAGGCATTCGCACCGGGCCAGCTCAACACCAGTGCGCCCGCGAGAATCGCCGCCATACCGAGTGCGATGCGGCGGTCGAAGTTCTCCCTGAAGGCAAACCAGGCCAGCAGCGCCGTGAACACGCCCTCGGCATTTAGCAGCAGCGAGGCCCCGGCGGCGGACATTCCGGTAAGACCGAACATCAGCAGTACGGGTGCGATCACGCCACCAGCCGCAATGGCCCCGGCTAGCCAAGGCCACTCTGCATGGGACAGGCGCACCGGAGCCGCGCCGGTCACATGCCGGATCAGCGCCATGCCCAGACCGGAGCCCAGATACAGCAGCCCCGCCAGCAGCCAGGGATTAACGGTGTGCAGCAATACCTTGGCCAACGGCGTGCCCATCCCGAACAGCAGCGCGGCAGCAAGTGCTGCCAAAACGCCGGAGTGCCGCAAGCCATGCAATGGATTCATCGTGAGAAATGCATCTGTCGTCTGAGGCTCAATGATCCTGGCCTTCGTGCTCATGTTCATGATGAGCCTTGGCTGGGTGGAAGTCTTTCGGCTCGATCTGCAAGGTGGTGCCGGTGATCTGGTATCGCACACTCAGTAACTCACTCGTGTCCTTCAAGATGGCCTGTTCGTCGGCGACGCCATCAGCCAGCACCAGATGCGCCGTCAGCACATTGCGCCCGCTGGTAAGCGCCCAGAGGTGTAGCTCGTGAATGTCCACCACGCCCTTCACGGCGCGCATGTCGGCCTCGATCTTGGCGATGTCGAAACCATCAGGAACGCCTTGCAGCAGGATGTGCAGGCTATCGCTGAGCAGGCTCCAGGTGCGGGGGATCACCCAGAAGCCGATGCCAACAGCCACCACTGAATCCACCCACTGCCAGCCGGTAAGGCGAATTACGATGGCCCCGATGATGACACCGATGGAGCCCACCATATCGGCCCAGACTTCGAGGTATGCGCCCTTCACATTGAGACTCTCGGCGCTCAATGCCTTGAGGATACGCATGGCGATGAGATTGACGATCAGGCCCAGCGTCGCCACCACCATCATCGTGCCGTCGGCGACCTCTGCCGGGCTGCGGAAGCGCTGGATCGCTTCAAACAGGATGTAGAACGCCACCAGAAACAGCACCACCGCATTGAAGGCTGCGGCGAGAATCTCGAAACGGTGATAACCGAAGGTGCGCCGCGAATCGGGCGCACGTTTGGCCAGACGAATTGCAGCAATGGAGATACCCAGTGCCGCCACGTCGGTGAGCATGTGGGCCGCATCAGAGAGCAGCGCCAGGCTGTGACTCAGGAAGCCGGTGACGGCCTCAACTACGAGGAAGCTGCCGGTGAGCGCCAATGCAAGCCAGAGCTTGCCTTCAGGGGCTTCGCCGCCGTGGGAATGATCGTGTGCCATGTGCTTGTCCTTGGTGTTGAGAGAGACGTGGCAGGTCAGCCTTACGGGCTGACCTGCTACGTCAGGGGTTACATCAGCTGTCGTCGCGTTCGATCAGCCCTTTGGAGAAACGCCGATACAAAGCTGGCAGCACGATCAGCGTCAGCAGCGTGGACGACACCAGTCCGCCCACCACCACGGTTGCCAGTGGTCGCTGAATCTCCGAGCCGATGCCGTGCGAGAGCAACATGGGGATGAGGCCAAGGGCGGCGATGAAGGCTGTCATCAGCACTGGCCTGAGTCTTGAGAACGCGCCCTCCTGCACCGCGCGCAGCGGGTCGCTCCGATTGTCGGGCTGCTCATCCAGCCGTTGGTTGATCGCCGTCACCATCACCACGCCATTCAGCACCGCCACGCCGAACAGGGCGATGAAGCCGATGGAGCCAGGCACCGACAGATACTGGCCGGTGAGGAACAGCGCGACGATGCCGCCGATGAGCGACAGCGGCACGTTGACCATGATGAGCGCGGCCTGGCCGACGGAACCGAAGGCAAAGAACAGCAGCACGAAGATCATCGCCAGCGACAGCGGCACCACGATCAAGAGCTTCTGCTGCGCGCGCTTCTGGTTCTCGAACTGCCCGCCGAACACCACGGTGTAGCCCGGCGGCAGCTTCACTTCGCTGCCGATGCGCTGATCCAGCTCCGCCACCACGCTGCCCATGTCACGGCCTTCGACGTTGGCCTGGATCACCACGCGGCGCTGCACGTCATCGCGGCGTATCTGCGGCGGGCCAGATTCGATGCCCACCGTCGCCACATCGCCCAGCCGCACCTGTGTGCCATTGGCCCCTTGCAGCACCAGCGCCTTGATGGTCTCGGCGCTATTGCGGAAGGCTTCGTCGAGTCGCACGTAAATGTCATACCGCTCGTTGCCGCGAATCACCTGGCCGGCGGTCTTACCGCCGATGGCGTCGGAGACCAGCGCCATCACCGCCGACACCGGAATGCCGTAGCGCGCCAACTTTTCCCGATCTGGCCGCACCACCAGCTGCGCCTGGCCCTCGATCTGCTCGATGGCGACATCCTTGGTGCCCTGCACACGCCGGGCAAGGGCTTCGATCTGTGCGCCCTTTTCCGACAGCACAGTGAGGTCAGGCCCGAACAGCTTGATGGCGAGCTGCGCGCGCACGCCAGACAGCAACTCATCCACGCGCGTGGCAATCGGCTGGCCAAACCCAATGGAGATGCCGGGGAAGTCCTTGAGCTTTTCCGCCATCAGGGCTTCCATCTCGACGCGGTTCTTGGCGGACTTCCATTCATCAGCCGGCGTGACGCCGATGTACCACTCCAGATTCGAGACATCCTCCGGGTCGCCGCCCAGCTCTGGCCGACCGATGCGGTCGAGCACATAGGTGATTTCGGGGATCTCCATCAGCTTGCGCTCGACCTTCTCGGAAACCTCCAGCGCGGTCTGCATGTTTACCGAAGGGGCGAGTGTGATGCGCATGCCGAGCGTGCCTTCCTCCAGCACCGGCACGAACTCCGAACCAAGGAAGGGCACCAGTGCCACGGCACCGATGAACAGCGCGGCCGCAGTGACCGTGACCATGCGGCCATGCCCGACGGCCCAGTTCAGCACCCGCCGATAGACCTTCTCCAGCGGCGGCGTCACCGGACTTTCGCGATGCTTCACGCCCTTCTTGAAAAGGTAGGTCGAGAGTGCCGGGATTACCGTCAGCGCCACGATCAGCGAGGCGATCATCGCGAGCACGATGGAGATCGCCATCGGCTGGAACATCTTGCCTTCCACCCCTTCGAGCGCGAACAGCGGCGTGAACACCGTGATGATGATGAGCACCGCGAAGAACACCGGGCGACCGACCTCGCGGGCGGCGAACATGATCCGCGCCGCCATACCGTGCTGGTCGTGCCCGGCATCGTAGGGATCGGGATCGACGGGGTTCAATTGCCGGGCGTGGGCCTCGTGGTCGTGATCAGGCTCTGACAGGTGCTTGAAGATGTTCTCCATCATCACCACCGAGCCGTCCACCATCATGCCGATGGCAATCGCCAGGCCGCCCAGCGACATCAGGTTGGCGGAGACGTCCCAGTAGGACATCGCCGCCAGTGCCAAGCCAATCGAAATCGGGATCGACAGCAGCACCAACAGTGTCGCCCGCGCATTCATCAGGAACAGCGCCAGGATGATGATGATGAGCACGAAGGCTTCCATCAGCGCCTTGGTCACGGTGTTGACCGCCTTGCTGACCAGATCGGACTGGTCGTAGAACGGTACCAGCTTCACGCCCGGCGGCAATGCCTTCTGGATGCTCGGCAGTCGCGCCTTGATACCGTCGATGGTCGCCTTGGTGTTCGCGCCAAACCGCTTGAGCACGATGCCGGTGACGACTTCGCCCAGCACCTTGGTTTTGCCGTCGGCATCGCGCACGGACATGCTGGTCGCACCCTGCCGAATCTCCGGCCCCAGCGCCACGTGCGCCACGTCGCTGACCTTCACCGAGACCCCATCGGCATTCTTCACCGGGATGTTGGCAATGTCGCGCAGGCCGTCTTCACCACTGCGCACGAAGCCCACACCGCGCAGCACCAGCTGCTCGGCGGCGCGATCCACATACCAGCCGCCTGCGTTGCGATTGTTGCTTTCGATGGCGCTCGTGAGGTCTTCGATATTGAGCTTTTGCGCCAGCAGGCGCTGTGGATCGACCTGGACCTGGTATTGGCGCACGTCACCGCCAAAGGACAGCACCTGCGTCACACCCGCGACCGGCGAGAGCAGCAGCTTCACCACCCAGTCGTTGAGGCTGCGCAGCGCCATCGCGTCGAACTTCTTCGGGTCGTCGGCCTGCAAGACGTATTGGAATACCTGGCCCAGGCCCGAGGTATTCGGCCCCATTTCCGGCACGCCGACGCCATCCGGGATTTGCTCCCGCGCCGCTTGCAGGCGCTCGAACACCAGCTGGCGCGCAAAGTAGAGATCGGTGCCGTCCTTGAACACGACGGTGACGACGGAGAGGCCGGTCTTGGAGACACTGCGCACCTCGGCGATGTCCGGCAGCGCATACATCACCGATTCCACCGGGAAGGTGATGAGCTGCTCGACTTCTTCTGCGGCCAAGCCGGGGGCCTGGGTATTGATGATGACCTGGATGTTGGTGACATCCGGGAAGGCGTCGAGCTTGAGCTTGGGGATGAGCAGCGCGCAGGCCGCAAGCACGCCCAGCAGGCCCAGCACGACGAGCAGCCGGCTTCGCACCGACCAATTGACGATGGCATCGAACATGGCAGGCGCTCCTATTCTTCGCCGAAGCTGGCCTTCGCCAGTTCGGAGTTGAGATAGAACGCGCCCTGCGCCACGACCTTCGACCCGGCCTCCAGGCCTTCGACGATCGTCTGCTGGCCGAGGTCATCCTTGAGTGTGACCGGCACCCGCTGATAGGCCGTTGCGCTCTTCTGCACGAAGACTGCCCAGCTGCCATCGGTGCCCTGATAC
>Ga0255093_1000079_pt1 | contig 48633 bp, 41 predicted proteins | sample Colum_Law_RepA_8_2_FD_188437 | JGI IMG/M metagenome (GOLD analysis project Ga0255093, IMG submission 188437) | Freshwater microbial communities from Columbia River, Oregon, United States - Colum_Law_RepA_8d | ecosystem: Environmental > Aquatic > Freshwater > River | place: USA: Oregon...
GCGGCGATGTGGTCAATACCGGCATCGTGGACGCGAGCGGCGCAAACGGTGGGCGGGTGGCGCTGGTGTCGGATAAGGACGTCATCGTCACCGACGGCGCCGAGGTGCTGGCGACGGGCAGCGGCACGGGCAAAGGCGGCACGGTGCGGCTGATTGGTGAACAGAATCTGGTTGTAGAAGAAGGCGCACGGGTGCGCGCGACGGGTGGCGCCGACGGCGGGCAGGGCGGCTTTATTGAAATCAGCGCGCATCAGGGCGGCATGGCCGTCGGCGAGACGGCGGTCGACCCCGGACGGGGCGGGACAATCCTGATCGACCCGTCCAGCCTGACCATCAAGAACGACAGCAGCTCGCCGACCGCCGGCACCGGCGCGGTGTTCGTGGGCAAAGGTCATATCCAAAACAAGCTGAACAACGACATCAACGTCCTGTTGGTCGCCACCGACGAAATCAACGCCGAAGCGGGCGTCTCCATCACGGCCACCGGTGGCAACGGCAACCTGACCATTACCACCGGCACGGTGACGGCCGGCAATGCGTCCTACGGCTTTTTCAGCGACGATTCCGCCACGCTGCCTGTTGCCGTGGCGAACACCACCGGCCATATACATCTTGCTGCAGTAGATATCACCATCAACGGATATTTCAGTGCCTTTGCGGGGACAAGCACCGGCGTGATCGAACTCGGCAATGTGTCTACGAACGGGGGCATGCAAATTTTGGGCGGCCGCTTGGCGGGTGGTCAGGTGACAACCAAGAACCTCTATTCCGCTTTTGGGGTTTACGTTGGTGCGGACGTGGTCGCGGTCGATGGCACGCTGCTTGGCAGCAACGTCGGCATTAATGGCGGAGACGGCATGACCGGTGCCTCGCAGGTCACGCTGGGCAAAGCGGGTCAGGCCGATGCGGTAGTCGCCAGCCAAGGTGGCGTGCAGATTCTCGCCGATACGCTCGACGTGACCGGCAATATCAAGGCGAATAGCACCGCCGGCCGGGCCTTGATCTTGCTGCAGACCGATACCGCCGGCGGCGGTAACGGGATGGACGTGACCATCACCAACGGCGGTCTCATGGCCACCGGCGGGCAAGACGCAGACATCTTCATCGGCACCGTCGCCAACCGCGCGGACGCCGTCGACATCGCGGGCAACATTACCGCGAACGGCGCGGTGGCAACCGAAGGGCTGGCCACCGAAATCAGAATCTACGGTAAGGACCTCACGCTGGGCGGCAATGTCTACGCCACCATGGCGGGTTCGATCGGTGCAAGCTCTGAATCCCTGGCCCCGGGCGCGTTTATCACCCTGCAGGGTGGGTTTAACGGCGCGGGGGGCGTCAGCGTCACCGGCAACGTGAAGGCCGAAGTCGATGCGGTGCACGGCCTGCTGGCCGGTGTGGATATCGAAACCGTGGACGCGCGAACCTCCGGTAATGCCATTTTCATCGGCGGTTTTGTGCAGGCGCTGGGCGGCGGGCAGGCCAATGGCTTTGGCGGTAGTGGCAGTAGCAGTGGTGGCACCCCCATCACCGTGGAGGGCAAAGTGCGGCTGGCCTCACTCGGCAACGGGTTGCCCCCGATCGGCGCGGTGAGCGTCGGTGATGTCGTGACGGCCAGCGCTTACGGCGGGGCCACCGTTGACCTGCGTGCTGCCGATCTGGTCGTCACCGGCGGCGTGTCGGCTGCCGTGCTGAATTCCCAGCCTGGCGGGCTGGGCATGGCCATGGTGGACGTCACGGCGCAGAACACAGCCACGCTCGGAAACCTTAATGTGGGTGGCGGCTCGATTGGCAAGGTGCAAGTGCAAGGCACCGACGGCTCGACCCGGGTACCGCTTACCGGGGCGATGCAGCTTGGCACCGTCTCGGCCACCGGCGTGAGCTCGGCCGACGTGCTGCTTAAAGCGCAAAGCGCGGCTACCAGCGGCCTCACGGCCACCGGCACGAGGGCTGCGGTGACGGTGAGTACCAATAACGCTATCACCATCGGCGGCAGAGTCGCCGCCTTCGGCGGTAACAACGGTGCCTTGGTGGACCTCGGCCAGTCCAGCGAAGGCACGGGTACGCTTAACGTCACCGGCGACGTGGTCGCTCAGGCCACTAACTCTAATGCAGACATTAAGCTGGCCGGCGGGCGCAGCGGGATTGCGGTTGGCGGTGCGTTGCTGGCCGATAACACTGCCGGAAACGCGACGATCGAGGTTACCGGCATCGACGGCACCGTCAGCATCGCGGGCAACGTCCGCGCGTCCGGCCTTGGCAACGGGCGTAAAGCCCGGCTGTCAATTACCGCGCCTGGCGGCATCTCGACCCTACCCGGCGCGGTGCTGATTGGCGGTGATATCGAGGTTAAGGCCGGTAGCGCTAGCGCCAGCAGCGAAGCCGGCGGCTCTTCTGCGATGGTCGATATCAAAGCCGATCGAATTCGCGTCGGCACCGGCGTGCTGGCGCAAGTGCTTTCGCCCAATGTGGGTAACGATGCCACGGTCAGCTTCAGCGCGGCGGGTGCCGAACTTACCACCGGCCAGAAGGCCATCGAAGTCGCCGCCGGCGGCATCCGCGCCCTGAACGGCGGCAGTGCGTCCATTTACCTCAACAGCGACAGCGTCAATCCGCTTTCTGGCGGCATTAGCGTTACCGGCAATGTGACGGCGGCAGCGCAGTCCAGCGGGGCATTAGACGTCGCAGAAGTCAGTTTTTACGCCGACAGCGGCCCCATCCGGATCGCCGGCGATCTGACGGCCACGGCGGGTTCTTCGGCCTCGATTAACATCTATTCCCAGCGCGGAGACATTACCGTGACCGGCGCGACCACCGCGGTTGGGCAAGGCGACGGCAGTCTGGATATCTACGCTTATTACGGCGGCGGGATCAGCTTGGGGAACGTGACCGTTACCGGGGTGACCGACAGCGCCGACGCCTACATTTATGCGTTCGCCGACGGCGACGGCAACGGTGGCGCGCTGACCATCAATGGCTCGGTGGCGGTGCTGGGCGGCGGTAGCAGCGGTTCACTCAACCTCCGCGGCAATACCATCAACGTCACGGGCAACCTCAGCGCCACGGGCAACGGCAGTGAGGGTGACGCGTCGATCGACATTCGCGCCTTCAAAGGCATCACCATTGGCGGCAACGTGATTGCGCGCCAACTGGGCAGCTCGGACGCCAGCATTTACATCCGAAATTACGACTCCGGCACCATCAACATTACCGGGCGGGTCGAGGCGAACGCCGCCAGTGATGCCTCCGTGGATATTGTCGGTCAGCGCATCATCGTGGGCGGTGGTGTCAAGGCCATTGCGGGTGCCGGGGGCAGCGCAGATCTCAGCGTGCAGGGCATGACCGGGGTGCGCCTCGGCAACGTCGAGGTGCAGGCCGACAACAGCTCTGCCTCGCTCAGCATCCTGAACGGCTATCAGAGCAGCTATGGCGGATCTGGCAGCTATGGCGGATCTGGCAGCTATGGTGCGCTGGTTCTGGGCTCGGGTGACATCGTCCTGACCGGCGGTTTGAGCGCCAAGTCGGGCGCTATCGCCACAGTCGAAGTGCGCAACGAGTTTGGCGCCCTGACGATCGCGGGCAATGTGCTTGCCGAACGCCAAGCGAACGCGCTGCAGTCCACGGGCCTTTCGCTAATGCTTTTGCAGGGTCTCAGCACGACCTTGAACGGCCGGGTCACCGCGACCTCCGCGGTGGGGCCGGCCGTGGTGAACCTGCTCGCCAGTGAAGGCGACGGCTTTCTGCCGGTGAACGGCGGCAGCCTCACGCTTAACGGCGCAGTGCTGGCGAGCGCCGCGGCGGGCTTGACGGATATTTACCTCTACGGCGGCGGCATCAGCGTTAACGCAGCCCTTACGGCCAACGGCGTCACAACGCCCAGCCGGATCCTGGTGGGGCTGGATGCCGGCAGCCTGCAGACCGGCGCCAAGGGCCTGCTGACAGCGGACAATCTAAGCATCAGCGCCATCGGCGCATCGACCGCCGTGGACATCGCCACTGCGGTCGGCGACGTCTATCTGTCGAACGTGTTAGCCGACCCATCATCGACGCCGCCGCCGCCGACCACCCGCAAGACCATTAACCTGTCGCTGGACAACAGCGCCTACGACCGGGTGGGTCGGATTCACACCAACACCGAGGTGACCTTCGACACCGCGGGCAACCCGACGGTCAAGGGCATTGCGTTTAACGATGCCCGCTTCAAGTCCGACAAAACGCTGATTTTCGACACCCAGCTGGTGGCAAACCGGATGGCGGTCAACGTCGCCAACGGGGCGGCACGCTTTGACCAGCCGCTGCTGATTGGGCAAGGCGCGCTGCCCGCGAGCTTCGGTGATTCGGTTTCGCTCAAGCGCCTGGCCGAGGCCGCGGCGGCGGCGGGCATCGAATTGCCGTTGCCGCTGATCAACGGTGCTCCGACGTTCGGGCCCAACGCCTTCTTTGCGGCGCGCACCGGGCTGAGCTTCAACGGTGGAATTACCTTCAACGACCCGGATGTGCCCTACGTCACCTTCCTGACCGATGCGAATCTCGACCTTGGCCCCGGCGTGTTCAGCATCAACCCGCTGAAGCAGGATTTTCTGGCGCAGTTCACGTCCTACTCGCCGGGCAAGACGGTGCATATCGAGAACACCCTGCCCAGCAAGCTGGATGGCCTTGGGCCCTACTTTGTGAACGACCTGCACTTCAAGAAGCTGCCGGGCACGACCCTGTTGTTCGGCGGTGCGCTAGGTCCGCAAGGCGGCACGGCGACGCCCGGCACGGGGCCGCTTATCATTGGCGCCAACGGGGCGCTCAACGTGGGTGGCCAGAACGCGTTCTTTGTTTCCAACGGCCCGGTGACCGGGCTGGGCAATCTGGTGTCGACGGGCTTCGTGGCGGAAGGTGCGCCCCCGGCACCCCCGGCGCCCACGCCGCCAACCACAACCCCTGGCGCGACCAGCGGCACGGTCGCGGGCAGTATCGAGAGCGGCGCGGGTGAAGCTAGCAACGCAGTGGTCGACGAAAAGGACAAAGAGAAGGACAAGGACTCGGAAAACGTCGACGTTGCCGCGGCAGATGACGGCGGCACCGACGGCGTCGTTGACCAGAAATCGAACACCGGCCAGATGTGCGAATAACAGGCTTAAAGAGGATGCGACCATTGAAATCGGTAAAACGGGCAGGCTGGACCGGCGCATTGGTCGCATGTTTGAGCTTCTCGCAGGGCGCGTTGGCCGCGGCGACTTACGGGCCCATCACGGCGGGTGAGTCCCTGTGGTCGGTGGCGCGCAAGACCGGGGCTGGCAACGTGCAGGCGCGGATGAAGGCGTTGTTTGAAAGCAACCCGCAGGCCTTCGTCAACGGCGATATGAACCGGCTGAAAGTGGGGGCAACGCTGAGTCTGGACGGCGCGCCTGCCACGCCGGCACCGACTGCGGCAGCAGCAGTCGCCGCTCCGGCGGCGAAACCTGCCGCGCCGGTCCCGGCGGCCGCCCCGCCGCCTAAACCGGCCGTGGCCGCTGCGCCGGTGGCGAAACCCGCTGCGCCAGCCGCCGCTGTCCCGGTGCCGCCGCCCCCGCCGCCGGTGGGCGCGCAGACGGCGGCCGGCGAAGTCATCAAAGTAGTGGGGCAGGCCTCGGCCGCCACCGAGTCCGGCGATATTCGCCAACTGCAGCCCGGTAATCCGGTGAACACGGGTGAAACCGTGGTGACCGCACCGGCCAGCTTTCTGCGCATGAAGCTCAGCGATGGCGCGTTCGTGGTGCTGCGGCCAAGCACGCGTTTCCAGATTGCGGACTACAAATACACCGACGACCCGGCGCAGAGCAGCAGCGTGTTCAACCTGTTGAAAGGCGGGTTCCGGGCGGTCACGGGCGCGATCGGCAAACGCAATCACAACGCGGTGAGCTACAAGACGGCGGTTGCGACGATCGGGATCCGCGGCACCGATGTGGAAGCCGCCGACTGTACCGACGGCTGTCCGGACCTTGGCCTCAAGGTGAAGCGCGGCATGTATTTCAAGGTCCATCAGGGCAAGATCAAGGTCAACGAAAAGGCCTTCGACCCCGGCCAGGCCGGCTTTGTGGCCGTCGAGGGTGCCGACCCGGTCAACATCGATTTTGAAGACCCTGCCAGCCCGCTGAACAAGGACCCCACCCCGCCCGCCGATCCGGACAAGTGCAACTAGCCAGCGCTGCGGCCGTGGGCCGCAATACCGTCTGGCGGCCGCAATGAGCGCCGAACTGAAAGTTGTCCTGCCCCCCGGTTTTTCCTCGCTGGTGGTGCTGGACCGCAAACTCCACGCCGGGCGCGGCATCGCGCCCACCGCCCTGCGCTTTGCCGCCGGGCTGCATGCCGTCTACCTCAGCGTGCCGGAGTTTGTCCCCGCAGCCAGACACTGCCCGGTGGTGTTTGCCGAAGCCGAAGGCCGGCGCTGGCAGCCCATGATGGTCACCGGTATCGAGGCCGGCCAAAATCTTTGTGTCGACGCTGCCGGTCATTGGCGCGCCGATGTGTACTGTCCCGCCTATGTGCGCCGTTACCCTTTTTGCGCGGTTCGGGCCCCGGGCGGCGAATCGAAGACGGTGGTTTGCGTCGACGACAGCGTGCTAGGCGCTTTCCAGCCCGCCCTGTTCGAGGCCGACGGCGCCGAGTCGCAGGTCTTCAGCACCTACCAGCGCCTGATCGAGGAAATGGAAACCGCCGGTCGCCAGACCGATGTGTTTTGCCTGCGGCTGGCGGCGCTGAACCTGTTGGAAGCCTTCAATGCGGACATCCGGCCAACCGGCAGCGAGCGTCGCGAAATAGCGGGCATGTGGCGGGTGAACGAGTCGCGACTCAACAGCTTGCCGGCGGCAACCTTGACCGAACTGATGCGCAGCGGCTTTCTTTCCCGCATCTACGCGCATCTCATGTCGCTCGACAATTTTCAGCGCCTGCTGGCGCTGGCCGTAGCGCGGACGTCTAATCCCGACCTCGCGGGTTAACTTCCCCGCCGTTTTGTCTATCGGAGTGAGCACAGCCCATGGGCGTTGAAATCAAGCTGAGCGACCGCGACCTGCCGGTCTCGCCAATTTTTATCGACTTTCTTCACCATCTGGTGGCGGACGTGCCCTTCGAGGGCGCGCTCTGGGGCGACCAGCTCTCGGAGGCGCTGAGCCAGGAACAGAAGCGCATCGTGGATTCTGCCGCCCGCCACGCGGCGGCGGTGATGGCGGCGCCGCTGGGCGTGCAGGCGGTGGCGCGGTCTTACGAGCTGCTGGTGGCCCTGATGACCGGCAACGTCGATCCGATCAAGGACCTGCAGCTCAAGTTTCATTTCATCAATGTGATTGGCGTGCCGCGTAACGGTGGCTCCTATCTGACCAAGGAACTCTATCGCGCGCTGGGCTATCACCCGGACCGCGTGCCGAACGTCATTGCGCACGACGGTTTTCCCGAAGCCGGCCCGTTCCGCTTCGAGCGCGGCGTCAATTCCTGGATGACCAGCCTGCAGACCATGGCCGAGTACCTGACCATGGTCGAACTCTACTTTGGCCGCAATCGCCCGCACGGGGGCAAGATACAGGTGCCTAAAAAACTCACCAAGGGCAGCTACGCCGGCGGGTTTTTCCAGCGCATCCTGGGACAGGCGGTGGAGAACATCCTGACCGTGCGCCACCCGGTGACCTCGGCCATTTCCACCTACGAGAAGTCCGGCGGCTTACCGGCCGACGGCCTGTTCCGGGTGCGCGGGAATATCGAGGAGTGGGTGCGACGCGACCTGACCTATACCGGCTGCGAGCCCGAGGAGCTGGCGCGCATGCCCTATTTCGACGCCTATCTCCGCTACTGGGAGCAGTACCACTACTACATCGCGACGACCGGCCTGAGCGCTAATCGCGACATCGTGGTGGTGGCCTATGGGAAGGCGCGCATGGAAGAGCTCGCCAAGTCGTTCTACTACCGTTTTGGTCACCGCGACCCCAAGCCCGAGGGCTTCGAGGTCTTTGCCAATCAGGATCGCCATCCGGACTGGATGAAAAAAGCCGAGCCAGTGGTGCGCCGGGTCGCCGAGGTCTGGGCTACCGTGGGGCTGGCGTTTCCGCTGGAGGCGGTGATGGAGGCCTGGTAAGGATCGACGCGCCGGTCCCGGCCCGGTATCAAACCGCTTGCCCCCTTTGCCCGACTCGCCAATGATCCCGGCTCCCGCCCTGCGCCAGCCGCCACAAGAGAAACTGCATGTTTGAAAACCTGAGCGAACGTTTTACCGGCATCGCCAAACGCCTGCGCGGCGAGGCGCGGCTGACCGAAGACAATATCGACGCCACGCTGCGCGAAGTGCGGATGGCCCTGCTGGAAGCGGACGTTGCGCTGCCCGTGGTGAAAGATTTTCTGGACCGGGTGCGGGTGCGCGCGCTGGGGCAGGAGGTCATCGGCACCCTGACGCCGGGCCAGGCGCTGGTGCGGGTGGTCCGCGACGAACTGACCAGCGTGATGGGCGAGGCGGGCGTGGGGCTCGACTTCAACGCCCAGCCGCCGGTGGTGGTGCTGCTGGCCGGCCTGCAGGGCTCGGGTAAAACGACCAGCGCCGCCAAACTCGCCAAGCGCCTGAAGGAACAGGACCGCAAGTCCGTGGCGGTGGTGAGCTGCGACGTCTACCGCCCGGCGGCGATCGAGCAGTTGCGCATTCTGGCCGGCGAAATTGGCGTCGACTGCTACCCCAGCACCGGGGAAAGCCCAGAGCGGATCGCGCTGGAAGCCCTCGACCTCGCGCGCCGCCAGTTGAAAGACGTGCTGATCGTCGACACCGCCGGCCGGCTCGCGATCGACGAAGCGATGATGACGGAAATTCGTGGCCTGCATGCCGCGCTGAATCCGCGCGAAACCCTGTTCGTGATCGACGCCATGATGGGTCAGGACGCGGTGAAAACCGCGCAGGCCTTCAACGAGGCGCTGCCGCTGACCGGCGTGGTGCTAACCAAGGCCGACGGCGACGCCCGCGGCGGTGCGGCGCTGTCGGTGCGCCACATCACCGGCAAGCCCATCAAGTTCATCGGCATGGGCGAGAAGGTCAACGCGCTCGAGCCTTTCTATCCCGACCGCATGGCCTCGCGCATCCTCGGCATGGGCGACGTGCTGTCGCTGATCGAGGAGGTCGAACAGAAGGTCGACAAGGACAAAGCGGCCAAGGTTGCGGACAAACTTGCCAAGGGCAAGGGCTTCGACCTCAGCGATTTTCGCGATCAGCTTGAGCAAATGAAAAACATGGGCGGACTCACCTCGCTCATGAGCAAGCTGCCGGGCGTTGCCGAGTTACCGGAGCAGGTCAAGAACCGCGTCAACGACCGCGATATGGTGCGGCTGGCGGCCATCATCGACTCCATGACCCCCAACGAGCGGCGCTTCCCCGCAATCATCAAGGCTTCGCGCAAGCAGCGCATCGCCGCCGGTTCCGGCACCCAGGTGCAGGACGTCAACCGGCTGTTGAAGCAGTTTGAAAACATGCAGCGCATGATGAAAAAAGTATCCAAGAAAGGCGGTCTGCAGGCCCTGATGCGCGGCATGCGCGGCCAGTTTCCGCCCGGTGGCGGCATGCCCTTCCGCTAGAACTCCCTTTATTTCCTTTCTCGCAGGCGACTGCCGTTCGCGGCACGGAGACTTCCCATGACCGACCAACTTGACCGCAACGCGCTGATTTATCACGAGCTGCCCCGCCCGGGTAAAACCGAAATCACGCCCACCAAGCCGCTCGCCAACCAGCGCGATCTGGCGCTGGCCTATTCGCCTGGCGTGGCAGCGCCCTGCCTTGCGATCGCGGAAGACGCCGCCACCGCCGCGCGCTACACCAATCGCGGCAATCTGGTCGCAGTGGTGACCAACGGCACGGCCGTGCTGGGACTCGGCAACATCGGACCGCTGGCGGCCAAGCCGGTGATGGAAGGCAAGGCGGTGCTGTTCAAGAAGTTCGCCGGCATCGACGTGTTCGATATCGAGCTGAATGAAAACGACCCGGACAAGCTGGTCGACATCATCGCGAGCCTGGAACCCACTTTCGGCGGCATCAACCTGGAAGACATCAAGGCGCCGGAGTGCTTCTACATCGAGCAGAAGCTGCGCAACCGGGTGGCGATTCCGGTCTTTCACGATGACCAGCACGGCACGGCGATTATCGCCGCGGCGGCGATTCGCAACGGGCTGCGCCTGATCGGCAAGCGCATCGAGGATGTGCGACTGGTGGCCTCCGGCGCCGGCGCGGCGGCCATCGCCTGCCTGCGGCTGCTGGAGTCGATGGGCCTGCCGCGGGCTCACATGACCGTCACCGACAAGGCCGGCGTGATTTATGTCGGCCGCGGCACGCAGATGGATGAACACAAGGCCGCCTACGCGCGCGAAACCTCGCAGCGCACGTTGGCCGAGGCCATCGTGGGGGCAGATATTTTTCTGGGCCTGTCGGGTCCGGGTGTGTTGAACGGCGCGATGGTCGCCACCATGGGCCCGAACCCGCTCATTCTGGCGCTGGCCAACCCGACGCCCGAAATCATGCCGGAAGAGGCCATGGCCGCGCGGCCGGATGCGATTGTCGCCACCGGGCGCTCGGACTATCCGAATCAGGTCAACAACGTGCTGTGCTTTCCGTACATGTTCCGCGGTGCGCTGGACGTGGGCGCCAGCACCATCACCGAAGAAATGAAGCTCGCCTGCGTCGAAGCGCTGGCGGAACTGACCATGCAGGAGCCTTCGGAAGTGGTGCAGGCAGCCTATGCGGGCGAGCAGCTCCGCTTCAGCCGCGAGTACCTGATCCCCAAGCCCTTTGATCCGCGACTGATCACCACGCTGGCGCCGGCGGTGGCGCGGGCGGCGATGGAGAGCGGCGTGGCCACGCGGCCCATTGCCGATCTGGACGCCTATCGCGACCAGCTGGCCAAGTTCATTTTCCAGTCCGTGCTGCTGATGAAGCCGGTGTTTGAGTCCGCCAAGCAGGACCGCAAGCGCCTCGTGTATGCCGACGGCGAAGAAACCACCGTGCTGCGCGCGGTGCAGACGGTGATTGATGAGGATTTGGCGCGACCCATTCTGGTCGGCCGCCCCAGCGTGCTGGAAGCGCGCATTTCCTCGCTGGGGCTGCGCATGAAGGCGGGCGTTGATTTCGACATCGTGAATCCAGAATCCGACACCCGCTTCCGCGAGTACTCCACGGCTTACTTCGAGCTGATGAAGCGCCGCGGGGTGTCGCTGAACGAGGCGCGGAACATCCTGCGTACCAACACCACCGTGATCGCTGCCTTGCTGGTGGCGAAGGGCGAGGCGGATGGTCTGCTGTGCGGCATGACCGGCGCCTACCGCGACCACCTCTACCAGCTGGTCGGCATTTTGGGCGTGGAGGACGAAGCGCACGCGCTGGCGGCGCTGAACGTGCTGGTGCTGAAGAAAGGCACGTTTGTGATTGGCGACACGCATGTGAACGCTGACCCGAGCGCTGAGGAAATTGCCGGCATTGCGCTGGCCGCCGCCGAGCGCGCGCGACGCTTTGGCATGACGCCGCGGGTGGCGCTGCTGTCGGCCTCCAACTTTGGCACGGTCGACGACGCGTCGGCGCGCAAGATGCGCGATGCGCTGGAGCTGGTGCGCGAATGGGATCCGACGCTCGAAATCGACGGCGAAATGCAGGCCGACGCGGCGCTGCTGCCGCAGGTGCGGGCGGCGGCGGTCAACGACTCCGCCCTGCACGGCGAAGCCAATGTGCTGGTGATGCCCTCGCGCGATGCGGCGAATATCGCCATGCACCTGCTGACGGTGCTGGGCGAAGGCGTGCCGGTGGGGCCCTTGTTGCACGGTCTGCCGGTGCCGGCGCACATCCTGACCGCCTCGGCCACCGCCCGGCGCATCGTGAACCTGAGCGCGGTGGCGGCGGTCGACGCGCAGGCGCTGGCGGCCCAGCGCGCGCGCTGAGCCCTAGCCGGGGCGGTTCAACTCAAACACCGTCCCCAGCGTGCCGTAGTTCATATAGCCCAGCCGCGTCAGCGGCTGGAGCAGGCGCTCGTCGACCCGGCCGTCGTGGATGACCTCGTCGGCGATGTAGATGCCAACGACTTCGCCAATCACCACCCTGTTCTCGCGGCCGTCCGCCAGCCGCGGCAACGCGACCGACTGATAGACCCGACATTCCAGCGCCGCCTTGGCGCTGGCGACCCGCGGTGGCTTGACCAGCTGCCCGGGCAGGCGCGCAATCCCACAGGCCTCGAACTCGCTCACCCCGGCAGGAAAAGCCTGCGAGCTTGCGTTCATCGCCGGCCCGTCCTCTTCGCACACCAGACTGACCGTGAACTCGGGCACCGCCAGCAGGTTTTCCCAGGTGTCCTTGCCCACGCCCGGACCTTTGCCGTTGGGGCCGAACACCACATACGGCGGCTCGGCCGACATGGCGTTGAAGTAGGAGTAGGGCGCGAGGTTGGCGACGCCCGCCGCGTTGACCGTGCTAATCCACGCGATCGGGCGCGGCCATGATGAGCGCGTTTAAGGGATTGTGGCAGAGCGGGGCGGGGCGCATCCCCTTGGCGGTTTCAAAATACATGCGGGGCGGGTCCTGAGCGGCGAGGGCCGCATCTTCGGCGTCGGCGGGCGAGGCTGTCAAAGCGCGATTGCGGGCCTGCGGTTGTGCCGTTACCGTGCGCTTCAATCAACGGCAGGATGAACGCCCATGCGCTTTGGTCGAATGTTTTTTTGCCTGATGCTGACCCAGAGCGCGCCGGCCGCTGACATCGATCTGCCAGACGTCTCGCTGGCCGCAGAGACCACCACCGCCGAAACGCCGGTGCCGCAAGTGGGTGACTTTCAGGTCTTCGACGGCCGGGTCGGCACTGTCGCCTGCTCGCGCTGGGAAGTGACGACGGCGGATGAAGGCGGCTTTCTGCTCAGCACCTGCGATAAGTACAAGTCCTATCTCAGCGTTGCCGGCAGCTACAACCTGCACAAGATTGAAGCGCCCGACGGCAAGCCGCTGGTGGTCTTCGAGCCCTGGTTGCCGGCCGTGCAGTTTCCGCTGGCCGTGCGCAAGGTCTGGACCGAACGCTACGAAGGCTATCTGGCCAGCGAAGGCCTGCGCTGGGAAGGCGAGATGACCTGCCGGGTGGTGGAGTTTGCGCCGGTCGCGGTCAAGGCCGGCAGCTTCGACGCCTTCCGCATCGAGTGCTACGACAAGCGGCGCGCGGCGATGCTGGAAACCGGCGCTAACACCACGCTGTGGTACGCGCCTTCGGTGCCGGGCATCGTGAAGACCGTGAACCACGAGGAACCCGCCTGGGACAGCGAGTTGACCGAACATGGACCGCGCTAGGGCGCAGCCCCGGTGAGCCGCGCGTTCGTCAAGGAAGGCGACGGCGCAGAGGCCGACGAACCGCTGCGCCGCGCGCCGCGCATCCAGCCCTGTTACATCACGCGGCGCGGGTACGACGCCGCCCGTGCGGCGCATGAGGCGCTGCTGCATGAGGTCGGCGGACGGAAGCTCGACGAGGTGCCGCTGGACGCACGCGATGCCTTTCGTCAGCAGAGCCTGCGCCTGCAGGAACTGACCGCGCTGCTGCAGGAAACCGTGCCCGTTGATCCGCCGTCAGGGCCGGTCGCAGAAGTGCGCTTCGGGGCGACGGTGAGTCTGCTCGAGCCCGACGGGCGCAGGTTTGAACTGCGGCTGGTGGGCGAGGACGAAGCCGCGCCGGAGCAGGGCCTGCTCAACTGGCGCTCCCCTCTAGGTCAGCGCCTGCTAGGGGCCCGCGTTGGCGATGAAGTCGAATGGCAGCGGGCGGCGAGCGTCCTGATACTGGAAGTGCTCGCCGTCCGCTACGACTGAGGCTTACTTGATGAGGCCCTCGGCGCGCATCGCGTCCTGCACCCGCGGCCGCGCGGCGATGCGTTCGCGGTAGCTCTTGAGTCGCGGCCAAGTCGCCACGTCCAGCCCCACAAAGCCCATCCAGCCCAGCGTGGTGAAAAGATAGGCGTCGGCGCAGGTGAAGGTATCGCCCAGCAGGTACTCCTTGCCGCCCAGTTCATTGGCCACCCAGGTGTAGCGGTCGCTCAGGCGCTGCTTCTGCCACTGCTTGAACTCGCTTCCGGCTGCCGGGTTGAACAGCGGCGAATAGCCTTTGTGCAGTTCGGTGCCAATGAAATTGAGCCAGCTTTGCATGCGGGTGCGCTCGCGACTGCCGGCGGGCGGCGCGAGACGGGATTCGGGCACCTGATCCGCAACGTATTGCACGATGGCCGGGCCTTCGGTGATGCGCTCCCCGTCATCCAGTTCCAGCATCGGCACATAGCCGTGCGGATTGACGCTGTAGTAGTCGGCGCCGTCGCTCAGCGTGTGGGCCTTGATGTCCACCTTGACGAGTTCAACGCTGAGCCCCGCTTCGCGCAGGCAGATATGCGGCGAGAGCGAGCAGACGCCGGGTGAGTAGTAGAGCTTCATGAGGCTTCCTTCTGCGAGATTGACGATGGGACGCGCGGCGCGTCCGGCCGGAGTATGCCAGAGCGGCTTTATGCGCAGACCCTGATCGCACCAATTGACGCGCTGCAGCGCAGTCCGGACAATCCGCGTCCGCCGTCGCAGCGGCGGCTTCTTTTTTCGCCCTCGGAGTGTTCATGTTGTTCAGAGTATGTGTGCTTGGCAGCGCCCTGCTGCTGTCGGCCTGCGCCGGCAAGACCATTGTCCCCAACTACCAGAATTCGAATCCCTTTCTGCAGGTCGGCGGCGAACAGCCGCCCAATAGCGCGCCGGTGGTGGAGAACGCGGGCTCGTTTTGTCTTGAAGTCAGCGAGGTCTGGCACAGCGACGGCAAGACGCCGGACGGCCAGAAACTGTGGGCGCGGGATACGCTGCGCAAGGTCGTGCCCTGCCCCTGAAGTCTCGCGTTTTCAGCCGCCGAAAAGATTGTGGCGGACTTCTTCCAGATGCTCACGGATGAGCGCGGTGGCGGTGGCCTCGTCGCGGGCGCGTAGCGCGGCGACGAGTTTGCGGTGCTGTGCTTCGTAGCGCCGCCGCCGCGCTGCGGTCAGCGCCTGCTGTTTCAGTCGCCCCCATTCGCCGTTTTCCCGCGCCTCGCTCATATTGCGCAGGCAGAGCATGAAAAACGCGTTGTGAGTCGCGGCGGACAGCGCCTCGTGCAGCGCGCCGTCCCAGTATTCAAAGGCTTCAAAACTGTCGGCCCGCTCGCCTTCCTGCAGGCAATGCGCCATCCGGTCAAAGTCTTCGCGGGTGGCGTGACGCACGATCAGGCCGGCCAGCAGCGGCTCGAACAGCAAGCGCGCTTCCATCAGTTCGGCCGGGCTGACGTTCAAAATAGCGGCCTTGTGCAGACGTTCCCGTCGCGCGAGATGCGGTAGCGCCGCGACATAGGTACCGCTGCCGGCTTCCCGTCGCAGGAGACCGCGCGCGACGTAATCGGCGATGATGCGTCGGACGCTGCCGCGCGAAAGCGCAAAGCGCGCCGCGAACTCGCGTTCTGCCGGCAGCTTCATGCCGAGCGCGTAGTGGCCCTCGTCGAGCTGCTCGTCGAGAAAGCGCTGCAGGCGGCCCTCGGGTAGGGGATCTGCCGCGTGTTTTTCCGATCCAATTGGTTTGTTCAAGCCCAATATTCCCGCTTGAGTACCGAATTGGCCGCACCTTACCATCAGCGCCATGCGATCCAAATGGTTCATGCCAGATCGCCCATCGCCCCTCAGTGTTTGCCAAGGAGATCGCCTTGAAACTCGCCCGCTTCGAATACCGCAACGCGCCCTGCCTCGGGCGGCTCAATGCAGCCGGCAACGGCTTTGACCTCATCAACGCGAGCGCGACCGGCGGCGACGCCATGATCGCGCTCATCGAGACGCTGCTCGCCGGCGGCGAGCCGGCGTTCAGCGGGGAGCGCGTCGCGCTGTCCGAGGTGCGCCTGCTGGCGCCCATCCGGCAGCCCTCGAAGAACGTGCTCTGCATCGGCAAGAACTACGCGGCCCACGCGGCCGAGTTCACCCGCAGCGGCTACGACGCCTCCACCAAGCCGACCGACGCCATCCCCGACGCGCCGATCGTGTTCTCCAAGGCGCCGGACTGCATCATCGCCGCCGGTGACGAGATCCTGCCGCCCTGGTCGCTGAGCCAGGACATCGATTACGAAGCCGAGCTGGGCGTCATCATCGGCAAGGGCGGACGCGGCATCGCACGGGCCGATGCGTATGCCCATGTGTTTGGCTACACCATCATCAACGACGTCACCTCGCGCGACCTGCAGGTGAAACACAAGCAGTGGCTGCTGGGTAAATCGATCGACACCTTCTGCCCGATGGGGCCGTGGATCGTGACGGCAGATGAAGTCGATCCCGGCAATATCGACGTGCGCTGCTGGGTCAACGATGAACTGCGTCAGGACGCCAATACGCGCGATTTGATTTTCGACATCCCGACCATCATCGAGACGATTTCCGCCAGCATGACGCTGCGTCCTGGCGACGTCATTGCCACCGGCACGCCGGCAGGGGTGGGCGTCGGCTTCACGCCGCCGAAGTTCCTGCGTAGCGGCGATCGCGTACGGATTGCGATCAGCGGCATCGGCGAAATGACTAACCCGGTGCGCTAGGGGGCGACTCGCATGGACTATCAAATCAACGGCAAACGGATGGTGGTGGACGTGCTGGGTAGCGGCGCGCCGCTCCTGCTGGTGCATGGCCTGGGCGGGACGGCGAACAGCTGGGCACCGGTGGTCGCGGCCTTCGCGGGCAAGATGCAGCTCATCGTGCCGGACCTGCCGGGCGCCGGGCGTTCGGCGTCCGACCCGGCGGTCAGCATCGAAAGTCTGGCGGCAGATCTGCTCGCACTGCTGGATGTGCTCGGTATCGACAGTGCGCATGTGGCCGGCCATTCGATGGGCACGGTGGTGTGCCAGCATCTGGCCGCGCTGGCGCCGAGCCGGGTGCGGGATCTGGTGCTGCTTGGGCCGCTGGCGGAAGCGCCGGAGGCGGCGCGTCCGGCACTGCGCGCGCGCGCCGACGCTGCCCTGCAGGACGGCATGGACCCCATCGCCGAGGTGCTCTGCGAACGCGCGCTGGCGCCCGTGACGCGCGAACGGCAGCCGCTGGTCACCGGCTTTGTGCGCGAACTGATTCAACGCCAGCGCGCGGGGGATTACGCTGCACACTGCCGGGCGCTCGCCGCGGGCGTGCGGGCCGATCCGGCACAAATCCGCTGCCGCAGCCTGTTGATTGCCGGCCATGAAGACGCCACCTCGCCGCCGGCATCTGTCGCGGCGCTGGCGGCTTCGCTGCCGGCGGCGACGCATCTGGAACTCGCCGACTGCGGGCACTGGACCATGCTGGAACAGGCCGCGCCGGTGGTGGCGGCGATGCGCAAGTTCTACGCGGCATAATCAGGCACCACACAACAAAGAGACGCGGACCGCGAGGGCCGCGCAAGCAAGGGGAGAGCCGATGAGCGCCACGCTGTTCACCAACGTGAAAGTGTTTGAAGGCACCAAGTCCAAGAGCGAACCGGGCGAAGTGCTGGTTGAAGGAAACCGCATCACGCGGGTGGCGAGCGGGCGCAAGGCGCTGCCGCGTGAATCGGGCGTCGAGGTCATCGACGGGGGCGGCGGCACGCTGATGCCCGGCCTCGTCAACCCGCACTGCCATTTCACCTACAACAACGCGGTGAGTCTGGCGGACATCACCGCGCTGCCGGTGGAAGAAAACCTGCTGGTGACGATGCGTAACGCCGCCACCTATCTCGACTACGGCTTCACGGCGGTCATTGGCATGGCCTCGGCCAAGCCGCGGCTGGAGCTGGTGGCGCGCAACGCCATCAACAAGGGCGAGTTTCCGGGGCCGCGTATACGCGCCTGCACGCCGGAATACACCGTCAGCGGCGGGGTGGGCGACGACTCGCGCCTCGACCGCTTTGTGCCGTCGATCGGGCTGGTGTGCAACGGGCCGGAAGAGTTTCGCAAGTCCATCCGCCAGATGATTCGCGAAGGCGTGGATATCGTGAAGTTCAACAATGCCGGCGACAGTTTTACCTTCGGTAAGGTGGGCGGCGAATGTAACCCCATGACCGAGGACGAGGTGCGTGCGATCTGCGAAACCACCCTGAATCTCGGCAAACGCGTGGCCGCTCACGCGCACGCCGACAGCGGCGTGCGCCAGTGCATCAAGTACGGGGTCGAGTTCATCAATCACGCGACCTTTGCGACCGACGCGACCATCGAACTGCTCGCCAAAAACGCCCGCAGGCACTATGTGACGCCAGCGATTGCCGCGCGCTACAACACCACCTATGAAGCAGGCGCCTGGGGCATTACCGAGGAAGTCGCCACCCACATCGGCAACAAGCGGGAGCTTGAAGCCGGCTGCGCGGCCATGCAGAAAATGCACAAGGCCGGCATTCGCGTGCTGCCGTTTGGCGACTACGGTTTTGCGTGGATTCCCATCGGCACCGACTGCCGCGACCTCGAACACATGGTGAATCTGTTCGGCATGCAGCCCTGGGAGGCGCTGCGCGCGGCCACCGCCTACGGCGGCGAAGCCTGGGCCGGCAGCAGCGGGGAGCTGCTGGGTCGGATCAAGGCCGGCTATCTGGCCGACCTCCTGCTGCTCAACGGCGATCCGCTGCAAGATTTGAAGCTGCTGCAGGATCTCTCCCGCATCCGCTGCGTGATGAAAGACGGCGTGTTCCATCGCCGCGGCCTGTCAGGAGGCATGACATGAAAATGCTTGAAGGCATCAAGGTGCTGGACTTCACCCAGTACCTCTCAGGGCCCACGGTCACCCGCCTGATGGTGGAAATGGGCGCGGAAATCATCAAGGTTGAGGCTGCCCCCGGCGGCGACCCCTCGCGCCTGCTGCCGCTGGTGGTGGACGGACGCAGCGGTTATTTCGTGCAGCAGAATCGTGGCAAACAGAGCCTTTGCGTGGATCTGCGCACGCCCGAAGGCATTGCCATCGTCAAGGAACTGGTCGCCAAGGTCGACGTGGTGGTCGAGAACTTCGGTCCGGGCGTGATGGAGAAACGCGGGCTGGCCTGGACGGATCTGAAGGCAATTAATCCCGCGCTCATCATGGCGTCGATCTCGGCCTACGGGCGCGAAAGCCCGCTGTCGCACAAGACGGGTTACGACTGGGTGGCGCAGGCCTTCGCCGGCATCATGCACATGACCGGCTACGCCGATGGCCCACCGATGCCGGCGGGCTTGAGCATGGCGGATGTGTCTTCCGGCGTGCATGCCTTCTCGGCGATTGGCTATGCGCTGTTCCACCGCCTGCGCACCGGCATCGGGCAGTGGATCGACATCGCGATGGTCGACAGCCTGTTCCACATGTTCGAGATTCCGGTGCAGGCGCATACGCTGAGCAAGGGCGCCTACGTGCCGCATCGCGCGGGATCGAGTCATCCGCTGGTCGCGCCGTTCGCGGTGTTCAAAGGCCCCACCGGCTACCTGGTGATTCTTGCCCTGCAGCTGCAGTGGCGCGGGCTGTGCGAGGCGATGGGGCGGCTGGATCTGGAACACGACCCGCGCTTTGCGACCAGCAATGTGCGCGCCGCGAATCAGCAGGAACTGACGCCCATCATCGAAGAGTGGCTGACGCACTTTGCCAGCACCGATGAAGTCCTCGAGCGTCTGGAGCAGTTCCGCGTGCCCTCCGCGCCGGTGCTAAGTCCGGTGGATGCGATCGATCATCCCTATTTTCGCGCGCGCGGCACGGTGCGCGACATTGTCGACCCGGTGCTCGGACAGTTCTCCATCCCGGGTTTTCCGCTGCATTTCTCCGCCCAGCCGGATCTGCCGGATCTGGTCGCGCCGCTGCTGGGCGAACACAACCAGCAGGTCTTGGGCGAGATGCTGGGCTACGACGCATCGCAGGTCGCCGCGCTGACGGCCAAAGGCGTGCTGCTGCAGGGCGACCGCTGACATGGGCGTGATGGTCGACGGTGTCTGGCACGACGAGTGGTACGACACCGCCGCCCACGGCGGGCGCTTCGTGCGCCCGGACGCCCAGTTCCGCCATTGGATAACGCCGGATGGCGCCGCCGGCCCCAGCGGCGAAGGTGGCTTCAAGGCCGAACCGGGGCGCTATCACCTTTATGTTTCGCTGGCCTGCCCCTGGGCGCACCGGGTGTTGATTTACCGGCAGCTGAAAGGCCTCACCGGGATGATCGATGTGTCAGTGGTGCACTGGCTGATGCGCGATCAGGGCTGGGTGTTTTCGCCGGGGCCGGGCGTGGTCCCGGATCCGATCCACGGCGCGGCCTGCCTGTATGAAATCTACCGCGCGAGCGAGCCGGGCTATTCGGGTCGGGTGACCGTGCCCGTGCTGTGGGACAAGCAGCGCGCGCGCATCGTCAACAACGAGTCCTCCGAAATCATCCGCATGCTGAACAGCGCCTTCGACGGCGTGGGCGCCTTACCCGGCGACTACTACCCGTCGGCGTTGCAGGCGGAGATCGACGCGCTCAACGCGCGCATTTACCAGACCGTGAACAACGGCGTATACCGCGCCGGTTTTGCCACCACCCAGGCGGCGTATGAAGACGCCGTGCAGGCGCTGTTTGAGAGTCTCGACTGGCTGGAAGCGCGCCTCGCCGGCCAGCGTTTCCTCCTGGGCGCAAGGCCGCTGGAATGCGACTGGCGGCTGCTGCCCACGCTGCTGCGTTTTGATGCCGTCTACGTCGGGCATTTCAAATGCAATCTGCGGCGACTGGTCGATTACCCGCAGCTCTGGGGCTACGCGCGGGATCTTTATCAGTGGTCTGGTGTCGCTGACACCTTCAATGCGGAACACGCCAAGCGGCATTACTACGAAAGCCACCTGGGGATTAATCCCACCGGCATCGTGCCGGTGGGGCCGCTGCTGGACTGGGCCAGCGCGCACGGCCGGGCGGGGCGGTTTTAGGCAACCTGTTCCCGTTGCGACGAGGCCGCTGCAGGCTGCGACCCGGCGAGTTGGCCCGTCGGTGCGGCCAGCGCCACGGCGGTCAAACCCTGCAGGAAATGGTCGACTTCGCGCAGGTCGTGCAGCCGCCCGCCTTGCAGCAGATCCTGCGCAAAGCGCGCAGCGTGGCTCAGCAACTGTTCCAATAAATCCTGTAAACAAGGCGCGCCGCCGGGGGCGCGCAGCTCATGCACCTGCGCGGCGGTGGTCTTGCGCAGGCTTAAGGTGCCGACGATCCCGAGGCATTGCTCGCCGACCTGCAGCCGGGTCGCGCGTTGCTCCAGTTTTTCAATGCTGCCAGCGCGGGTGGTGAGTTCGAGTTCCGCGCTGAAGCGCGGCGCGCTCCCGCGCAGCCAGCTGCGCCAGCCGGTGTTGGGGCTGTGCCGCCATTGCTCGAGCGAGCAGACCGGCGCCTCAAGCCCGCAGAGCTCTTCCGGCAGCTGCTGATAGCGGGCGTACAGCTCATTGCTGATGAACAGGGGATCGCCTTCGGCGGAGGTCAGAAAAATGCCGATGAGGTCGGCATCTGTGGGTGCGCCGAGAGAGGCGGCCGGTAGGGGCTGCGGGCTGGCCAGACACAGGAAGCCGGCCAGTTCGCCGGCCGCGGTCGTGCGCGGCACCACCGTGCCCTGCAGGCCGTTACCGCTGTCGGGCGGTAACTCGCCCTGCCATAAAGCCCGGTCGGGTGGGACGCTGGCCGCAGCGGCCAGCCGCGACATCCAGGGCAGGGCCGAGCCCAGCAACTGCTCGGCGCTGACGCCGCGCAGCACGCAGTACTGCTCGTTTACGAATTCGATGGTGCCGTCGCGACTGGTCGCAAAGGCCGGTGTGTGCTGGATGGCGGCGCGTTCGAGCAGGCTGAACTCAAGCATGGCGCGACCGCTCAGCGCCTCGGACGGCGCGGGAGAAAAGCGGGACGCGCAGGGCGCGCGAACAGGGAACCGGCATAGCAGACGAGCAGGCTTAACATTGGCCGGCAGTTTGGCAGTGGGCCAGTCTGGGCCCAAGCCGGCAGCCTTGGCGCGTGATGTCAGACGCTGGCGATTTTTTATGTAGGGAATCCCCTACAACACTCAGTCGATCAGCGCGTGGCTCAGGCAGTAGCGCACCAGATCTGCGTTGGTCTTCAGGGCCAGCTTGTTCAACACCCGCGAGCGATAGGTGCTGACCGTCTTGGCGCTCAGGAACAACTGCTCCGCAATCGCGGCCGGCGAGCGGCCGCGCCCAAGTTCGCGCAGCACGCTGAATTCGCGTGGGGATAATGCCTCGTGCGGCAGCTTGGTCCCGCCGAACGCACGCCGCGCCAGCGCCTCGGCGGTTTCAGGGTCGATGTAGCGCCCGCCGTTCAGCACCCGCTGCAGGGCGCCGGCAATTTCGGCCGGCGCGCGGTGCTTGCCCAGATAGCCGCTGGCGCCCAGTTCCAGCGCGCGCAGCGCGAAACGCTCCTCGTTGTGCATGCTCAGGATCAGCACTTTCAGCGTCGGGTCGCGCTGGCGCAGTTCGCTCAGGCATTCCAGCCCGTGGCGGTCGGGCAGCGAGAGATCGAGCACCACCATGTGCGCGGGTTCCTCGCGTTGGCACTGGAACAGTTCGGCCGCGCTAGTGGCCTCGCGCACCACCGCGTCCGGGCGAATTTCCTGCAACAACTCGCGCAGGCTGCGGCGAATCAGCGGATGGTCGTCACAGAGGATGATGTTCATGTTCGCGACGCCGTCCAGGGCAGTTTGAGGATGAGCGACGTGCCGCCCTGCGGCCGGCTGGCCAGTGCCAGACTGCCGCCGAGCTGATAGGCGCGCTCGGTCATGCCGATGATGCCAACGCCGGCTCGGCTGCGGGCCTGCGATAAGCCGGTGCCGTTGTCATCGATCTGCAGTTTCAGCGTGCGGCGGGACTGGTTCAAGCGCACCGTGAACTGCGTGGCCCGGCCGTGTCGGACGCCGTTGGTCAGCGCTTCCTGAAACACCCGGAACACGGTGAGCTGATGTTCTGCGCCGAGCGCCTCGCAGCTCGCGAGCTTGAGTTTGCAGCGAATGCCGGCGCGCCGCTCGAGCTGCGCCACGTGCGCCTCGATCGCGGCCTTGAGACCCAGACCTTCAAGCTCCTGCGGGCGCAGGCTGGTACTCAGGTGCCGCACCTGGGTCAGGGTCTGCTCGATCAGGCTGTCCATCGCCGCAAAGCGCGCGCCGATCGGCGCCAGTTCGCGGGTGTCCTGCGGTAGCTGGCGCTCCAGCCAGCGAAGGTCGAGGCGCAACGCCGTCATCCGCTGTCCCAGTTCGTCGTGCAGTTCGCGGGCGAGGTGCGCGCGTTCCTGTTCCAGCGTCTGGTTCAACTGGTGGGCGTAGGCGCGCAGCTGCTGCTGCGAGGCCTGCAGCGCGGCGCGGGACTGCTGACGGCCGGTGACGTCGACGATGACGCCGGCCCAGGTATGAGCCTCCGCGGTAGGGCCGCCGCGCGTCAGCAGCCAGCGGGTGGCTGCGCCGATTGGAATCTGGAAGACGAACTCGCAGCTGCAGCCGTCGCGCAGGGCGTCAGCGATCCGCTGTTCTATTTCCACGCGCTCCGCCGGCAACAGCAGTTGCAAGCTCAGGGCGCGCTCCACCGAGCGGGGCAGGGCGCTGGCTTCAAGTCCCAGCAGCCGTTGCGCGGCATAGTCGTACACCACCCGGTCGGTTTGCAGGTCCCAGCTCCAGGTGCCCGCGCTGCCTTGCGCCAGCGCGGCGAGCAGCGCCTGCTCGGCGGCCCGCGCCTGGGCTTCCGCCTCGCGCTGGGCGGTGACGTCGGTGTAGGTCACCAAAATGCGCCGATTGCCTGCCTCGCCAGACAGGGCCCACTGGGCCCGCACGCGGAGACGTTGCCCGTTGCGATGCACCGCCTGCGCTTCTTCCACCACGCTGCGCTGATGCCTGAGCAGCTGCAGGAACTCGCGTGCGGGACGGGGCAGTTCAACCTGCAAGAGATCCTGAATTGGCTGGCCCAGCGCCTCGGCTGCGCTGTAGCCAAAAATCCGCTCGGCGCCGCTGCTCCAGAGCTCTACGCGGCCATCGATGTTCGACACGCTGACCGGCGCATGCTCGATCAGCCGGGCCTGTTCGCGCAGCTGCGCGTCGGCCGCTTCCTCGGCCGAAACGTCGCGCGCCAGCATGAAGAACACCTGGCTGCCGGCAAGCAAATGGCTACCGGTCGAGGTCTCGGCCAGAAACCGCTGCCCGTCCCGACAGTGCAGCAGCCAGCGCTGGCGCGCGGTTTCGCCGGGCCGTAGCGGGCCCGGTGTCTGAACAGTGCCCGGCGGGGTGCTGCGCAGACTCGTGATGGGTGCTTGGAGCAGTGCTGCGCGGGGATAGCCAAGCCGCTCGCAGGCAAACTGGTTGGCGTCCAGCAGCCGGCCGGCCGCGTCGTAGAGCAAGAACAGTTCCGGCAGGTAATGCAGCAGGTCCTGGAGCCGGCTTTCGCTCTCCTGCAGGGAGGAGAACAGCCGGTGCCGTTCTTCGACATCAACGACTGCTCCGATCCAGCGGTGCACGCGGCCGGCGCTGTCGTACAGCGGTTCAGCGCGCAGGTCGCAGCGACGGTAGCTGCCATCGTGCCGGCGCAAGCGAAACTCGAGTTGGAAGGCCGTTTGACGCGCCATCATGGTCTGCCAACTGGTTTTGAGGTCTGTCTGGTCCTGCGGGTGAGCTGCCGCCATCCAGCCGTACGCGGCCGCCTTATGCGCCGGCATGTCGGTGAAATCGCGCCAGCGCTGGTTCACGAAATCGACCAGTCCGTCTGGTCCGCTCGACCAGACGAGTTGCGGCATGAACTCGATGAACTGGCGAAAATCGAGGCTCGTGGGGTCCGGCACCGGCGCGCCGTTGTCCTGGGCGGGCGGCAGCACCCCGCCGACGAGCGTGCGATAGCAAAGTTCGATTACGCGGGCAGATTCCAGCCGCTGATAGTAGGGCTCGACGTCTGTCGTCGCGCCCAGCCAGCGCAGGATCTCGCCGTTGCCGTCCCGCACCGGCAGCGCCTGCGACAGACAGTGGCGATAGTGGCCGTCGTCGCCCAGCACGCGGTATTCGTGGCGATAGCGCGTGCCGTCCTTGAGCGCGCGCTGCCACGCGGCCATCACCGCCGGCTGGTCCTCCGGATGGATGCGCTGCTGCCAGGTCTCGTTGGCGGTGTGCAGGCTGTTGATGCCGTAGAACGCCTGCGCACGGCGGTTGAGGTAATGCACCTGCCCGTCGGGCATGGCCATCCACACCAGATGCGGGCCGCTGGAGAACTCCTGCTCCGGCGGAAAGGTCACAGCGGATTGATGCTCGGCAATCGTCATAGACCAACCTCTGCGAAATCTCGCCTCAGACTCGGCGGCCCGCGTGTGAGGGCCGCTGACACGCGGCGGTTTTGACTCAGGGCTTGCAGCACAGCGGCCGATAGCACCGATTGTAGAGTTTAAGCGCCGCTTTGGTCGTTGTGCCGGGCGGTTGTAATGGGGGAACGAGTGGGCGATCCTGCGCGCCGTTCATCCTGCCTCGGCCAATGCGCCCGCACCCGCAGACGCTGCCACGACGTTGCGGTCTTACCGGAAGTTTTCTCCACCGATCCAGCCATGCTAGAAACTTTCCTCAATACGCTTCAGGGGCCGTTGCTGTCGCTGTGGGGTCCGTTTGCCATTCTGGTGCTGTGCGGGCTGGGTGTGCCGGTGCCCGAAGATGTGGTGTTGCTGGTGGCCGGTGCGCTGGCGGCGGTGGAAGGCCGCTCCTGGCAAGAGGTCAGTGTGCTGATGTACGTGGCGGTGATCGGCGGCGATTCGCTGATGTTTCTGATGGGCCAGCGGCTGGGTGGGCGCCTGCTCGGTTCTGCTTCTGGCCAGCGATTGTTTCCCGCCGCCAAACGCGCCCGGGTGGAACTCTTCTACGCCAAACACGGCGCGAAAGGGCTCTTCATCGCGCGCTTCCTGCCCGGCTTACGCAGTTTGATTTTCTTTTCCGCAGGTTCCCTGCGGGTTCCCTATCTCACCTTCCTGTGGTGGGATGGTCTGGCTGCCCTCATCAGCGTGCCGGTCTTCGTCTGGCTGGGGCACTGGCTGTGGGAAAAATTTGGCCACGACGCCGCGCATTTCAGCGAAGCCATGGCGCACGCCCATCAGTGGTCGCTGTGGGTGGTGCTGGGCGCACTGGGCGTCGCGGCCGGCGTGATGCTTTTCCGCTATTGGCGCCGCCGCCGCGCCGCCCGCTTGAATTGACCGCAGGCCTCGTTGATCCTTGCCGGGTGCAGGGTATTTCGCCTTGGTCGCCATCTCCTGCATGCGCCGTGCGCGGCGCCATCCAATGACAACAGGCAGGGGGAGACGCAGATGATTTTTGCCGAATATGCTCAGTACGACGGGCTAGGTCTTGCCGAACTCGTAGGTCGGCGCGAGGTGTCGCCGGCGGATTTGGTCGAGACCGCGCTCGCGGCTATCGAACGTCTTAATCCTCAAGTGAACTGCGTCGTCCAGCAGCTGCGCGACGACGCGCTGGCCGAGATCAAGGCCGGTTTGCCCTATGGCCCGTTCCGCGGCGTGCCGTTTCTGGTGAAGGAGTTCGGCATGCACTTCAAGGGCATGCGGACCAGCGCGGGGTCGCGGCTGGCGGCGGGCGTGCAGTTCGGGAACGACAGCGAACTCATGAAGCGCTGCCGTGCGGCCGGTCTGGTGACCATCGGCACCACCACCACCCCGGAGATGGCGTTCAACGCGAACAGCGAAGCGCTGGTCTATGGCCCGACCCGCAACCCATGGAACACCGGCTACTCGGTGGGCGGATCCTCGGGTGGGGCGGGGGCGGCGGTCGGTTCCGGCATGGTGCCGATTGCGCACGCCAACGATGGCGGCGGGTCGATTCGCATCCCCGCCGCCTGTAACGGCGTGGTGGGCATGAAACCCTCACGCGGCCGCACGCCCACCGGGCCCGACGCCGGCATTTTCCTCTGGGGCATGGCGATCGAGTTCGCCGAAACCCGCACCGTTCGCGACTCCGCGGCCTTGCTCGACCTGTTGGCCGGGCCGGACGACGGCTACTTCTATGATGCGCCGCCGCCGCGTCGCGGTTTCCTGAGCGCGGCCGTCACGCCGCCCGGCCAGCTCCGCGTGGGCGTGGTCGACCGCCTGCCCGGCGGCGCGCCGATCACGCGCGAGATCAAAAACCGGCTGAACGACACCCGCCGCCTGCTGGAAGATTTGGGGCACATCTGCGAACCGGTGCGTCTGCAGTACGACGAAGAGCAGTTCAACGAATCGTCCATTCGCCTGTGGGCCACCACGCTGGGCTATTTCATGGAGCAGTTTGCGGCGATTACCGGCCGCAAGATCGGGCCTAAAACCGTCGAGGCGGTGACGCTGGAGGTCTACCGCTACGCGCAGTCGCTGAAGGCGCTGCAACTGGAGGAAGCGATGGTCTGGCAAAACGCCGTGTGCCGACGGGTGGGCGCGGTAATGCGCCAGTACGACGTGTTGCTGACACCAGGGCTGGCACGCGACGTGGCAAAACTGGGCGAGCTGGATCAGAACGCGCAAGGCGTCGATATGCGCGCCTGGTGGCAACAAATCATTCAGGGCTATTCCGCCTTTACCGCGCTGTTCAATACCACCGGCCAGCCGGCCATCATGCTGCCGCTGTGGCAGGCGAAGTCGGGTCTGCCGCTCGCCATGCAGTTTGTGGGACGGCCCGGCGATGAAGAGACGCTCTACAGCCTGGCCGGCCAACTGGAACAGGCCTTGCCCTGGGCGGGGCGCAAACCGGCGCTCTATGCCTGAACCCGGCGACGGCGCCGCAACCGAAAGGGGCGGCGCCGCGGCGGTCAGCGTGAAGGGGTGATGTGCGTGGCTTGCAAAGTAAATGAGAATCTATATCATTTAGCTTAATTCGACGTTCAGGAGATTCGCGATGCCCGTCCAGAACTCCATTCGACGCCTGTTGGTCATCAGCCTGCTGGCGCTCCCGCTGAGCTTGCCGACGGTGGCGCAGGCCGAACAGGCGCCCATCGAGCTGTCGATCAAGGACCACCGCTTCGAGCCGGCCGAGTTCAAGGTCCCGGCAAACACCAAAGTGAAGCTGATTGTGAAAAACCTGGACCCCACCCCGGAAGAGTTCGAGAGCTACGAACTCAAGCGCGAGAAAGTCATTCCCGGTGGCGCCTCGGTGACGCTGTTCATCGGCCCGCTGAAGCCCGGCGTGTATCCGTTCTTCGGCGAGTTCAATCAGGCGACAGCGCAAGGGCGGGTCATCGTCGAATAGCGCCGCAGGGCGTGGGAGGAACCGTTCATGTTTGCAGTGGCGCTGATTTTCTTTCGCGAAGTGCTGGAAGCGGCGCTGGTCATTGGCATTCTGGCGGCCGCGACCACCGGACTGCCGGGCCGTACCCGCTGGATCCTGACCGGCGTGGGCGCGGGCTTGGCTGGCGCCGTCATTACGGCGCTGTTCGCCGAACGGCTGGCCAGTGCGGCAGAAGGCATGGGGCAGGAGCTGTTCAATGCCGGCGTGCTGTTCACCGCCGTGCTGATGCTGGGCTGGCACACGGTGTGGATGTCCCGCCACGGTAAGGAACTCGCCAAGGAGGCGGGTGCGCTGGCGAAATCGGTCGCGGGCGGCACCCGGCCAATCTACGCCCTGGCGGTCGCCGTGGGCTTGGCGGTGCTGCGCGAAGGCGCCGAAATTGTGCTCTTTCTGAACGGCATGCTGGCCGGCGGCAGCACCGATGTGCCCAGTGCGTTAACCGGCGCGGTGGCCGGCACCGTGGTCGGTGGTCTCGCGGGCTATGCCGTCTTTCGCGGCTTAAAGCTCGTGCCCACCAAACAGCTGTTCGCCGCGACCTCGGGCCTGATCGCGCTGCTGGCAGCCGGCATGGCGGCGCGCGGCATGGCTTATCTCAATCAGGCCGGGTATCTGAGTTCCCTGTCTGATGTGGCCTGGGACAGCTCCCGTCTCATCTCCGACCACAGCCTGACCGGGCAGGCGCTGGCCGCGCTGATTGGGTACACCGCGGCGCCCATGGAGAGCCAGGTCATGGCCTACGCCGGTACCGTCGCGGTCCTGTTGCTGGCCTCCTGGCTGCTCGGTCGTCGCGACCGGAGCGGCGCGGGTAAGGGCCCGCAGATGGCGCTGGCGGTAGGTTTGGCGGTCGGCCTGTCGGCACTGGCCACGCCCGATGCCGAGGCCGGGTTCAAGGTCTACTCGCCCTACGTGGAACACGGCGAATGGGAACTCGAATTTCGCGGCAATCGCAGCGTTGACGACGACCCGGGCAAAGACGACGGCCGCAGCTTTCTCTACGAAATTGGCTACAGCCCGCTGGCGCGCTGGCACACCGCGGTGTTTCTTGAAGCCGAGGGCGAGCCCGGCGAATCGAACTCGCTGACCGAGATCGCGTGGGAAAATATCGTCCAGCTGACCGAGCCCGGCCAGTACTGGCTGGATGTCGGCGCCTATGTGGAATACGCCAAGGGGCTGGACCGCGACGACGAGCACAAGCTGGAGTGGAAAATCCTGCTCGAGAAAGACTTTGGCAAGTTCGTCACCACGGTGAACCCGGCGTTTGAGCAGGCCTTTGCCGATGGCCCAACCGACGGCGTGGAGTTTGGCTACGCCTGGGGCACCTACTATCGCTTGATGCCGGTTTTCGAGCCGGGCTTTGAGGCCTACGGTGAGTTGGGCGAAGTGGCAGATATCAAAGACGGCGACGAGCAGGAACACTTCATCGGGCCGGTGGCGCGCGGTACGTTTTTGCTCGGCGGTACCCAGAAGCTCAAGTACAACGTGGGCTATCTGGTCGGGCTGACCGAAGACGCGCCGGACGGCGCCGCCAAGTTCGAACTCGAATACGAGTGGCGCTTCTAAGGCCTCTGCTCACGCGGCGAACTGCCGCACGCCGTGCTTCCCGATTGCCTCAAGATCGCCGCAGTCACTCAGTCAGCGCCATTCAGCAGCGCGGCGACGTTGGCGTGAAAACGCCGCAATAAATGCTCCTGACGGCCGAACAGCAGGCTGTCGTTGGCACCCGAAGCAACCGTCGACTGAATTTCTTCCGAAATAAACAGGTCTTCGGCGCTGAACACACCGCCGTCGATCATCGCGAAGTTGCGGTCCCAGTGGGCAATCTGTTTCTCGGTTCTGGCGTCTTCCGGCGTGAACAGCGTGTGCACGAAGCTCATTTCGCCTGGCGCGGTGGGAAACATCGCCATGTGGCTGGTGGAATCCGGGTGATAGATCAGCAGGCTGTTCGGAAAAATCACGTGCGTGAGCGTGGCGTGTTTGCGGAGATCCCAGGCCTCGGGCGGCAGATTGCGGGCTTCGGCCAGACGGTCGCGACCGACCAGAATGCGCGCGTGTCGCCCCACCGGCTCACCCGCCGGATTCACATCGGTAAAGAAGGGCGCGATCGTCGGCGCGTGCAGGCGCTTGATGTGATAGGTCTCCTGGAAGGCGTCCATCATCAGCTTCCAGTTGGTCGTGCGGGTTTGCACGCGCTGCCGAAAGAAGAAGTGCGAGCCAAGACCCAGCGTCTGCAGGTCGTCATCCAAATCGCCCAGATGCGCGGCGACGTCGATGTGCTCCGCCGTCGGATCCAGCACCGCCCAAATCAGGCCGTGGCGAACCGCTGACGGCAGGCGCCGCAGCCCGTGGCTGGCTTTGTCGAGTCCGGGAAAGGTGTGCGGTTTGGGCACGCCGCGGAGCGTGCCGTTCAGGTCGTAGGTCCATGCGTGATACGGGCAGGACAGCCCGCTGAGCTGACAGCGTTCGTTCTGCGCATGAATCATCCGCGCGCCGCGATGGCGGCAGGCGTTGAGCAGCACGTGCACCTCGCCCGCGCGATCGCGGGTGATGAGCAGCGGCAGGCCCAGCAGATCGCGGGCGATCACGCTGCCCAGCTCGCGCAGCTGGTCGGCGTGTCCGAGGCACAGCGGCATCCGGCGAAAAATCAGATTTTTTTCGCGGGCCAAAATCGCCGGGTCGTAATACACACGCGGATCGATCCGGCTTTCGGTGGCGTCCCATTCGGTGTTTTCGACCTCGTCCATCTCGGCCAGCAGGCGCGCGAAAAGCCGGGTCAGCGGCGCATTCATGGGCGAGGGCGGGGCTGGCGCGCGGGGCGCGGTGCTTACGGGCGTAATGTGCGTTCTCCTCGACGGAGCACGACCAGCGCGTCGCCCACGTGGAGTTTGGTCGTGCGTTCAGGATTGATATCGGTGCCGCCCTGCTGGCGCAGGATCGCCACCGCGAGCAGTCGGCCCGCGACTTCGGTTTCGACCTCACCCACCGTGCGATTCAGCCAGGGCGATGCGTGGTTGATTTCGATTTCTTCCAGAGCAAGCCCGAGCTCGGTCAGGTGGTGTTCGAACTCAACGCCGGCCTTGGTCGTTCCGCCCAGCAGTTCGCGGGCGTTGGGATGGAGGATGAGATGCGCGATGCGGTCGGCGCCGATATGCGCCGGCAACACCACGCGGTCGGCCCCGGCCTGACGCAGCTTGCGTTCGGTGGAGGGCACTTCGCCGCGGGCGATGATCTGGATAGTGGGATTCATGTCGCGCGCGCTCAGCGTGATGAACACGTTGGCCGCATCGTTGGGCAACACCGTCGCCAGCACCCGCGCGTGTTCCAGCCCCGCGGTGCGCAGGATGGCCTCGTCGGTCGCTTCGCCCTGCAGCGTCAGCCAGCCCATTTCGCGCGCCTCGGCCACGCGCTCGGCGGACTGGTCGATGATCACAAACGGCATGCCGCCGTGTTCCAGCTGGCTGGCGAGCACCCGGCCCAGCCGCCCGAAGCCGCACACAATGGCGTGATTTTTCAGCTTGCCGATCGCTTCTTCCATACTTTTCACGCCTATCGCCAGATTGATTTGGGACTCGGTCAGCCATTGCACGAGCGTGCCGGTGATGAAAATGACGCCGGTGCAGCCGAGCACGATCAGCGCCATGGTCCACAGCCGCAGGCGCTCGCCCTCGACCGGGTTCACTTCGCCAAACCCCACGCTGAAAGCGGTGATCACCACCATGTACAGCGAGTCGCTCCAGCTCCAGCCGGCCAGTCGATAGCCGATCGTGAACACCGTGAGCACCACCAGCACGAACAGGGCCGCGTAGAGCAGGTTAGTGCGGGGACCGCTCAGACGCTTCTTCATGCCCGGAGTGTAATCCACCGGCTGCCTGCCCGTGACCCCGGCGCGGCGCCGGTGTCGAGCTGTCCGTGCATTTCCCTGTTGCTTGCGCATATCTGCGCAGAACCGGCGCGCAAATGTGCAATGCCGCCACGGCCTGACGAAACAAGTCGCTGTTTTACAAGGACACCTCACGACTGGCACAGCACCTGCTCCATGGTCACATCGCTGGCACGCGTAAGCGTGACGCCCGGCGGCAGGTGTTTTCTGTGAACTGTTTGGAGGATGTTTTTGTGTCCGGATTTTCTGATGTTCGGCGGTCTGCGCTAATCGCGACCGCCGTGGCGGCGATGGTCTCCACCCCATCTGCGCTGGCCGCAGTCGACCCCGCGCTTGAGGCGCAACTGAAGGCGCTGAGCGCGCGCGTGCAGCAGCTCGAAGCGGCGCTCGCTCGCGCGCAGGCGCCGCTGGCAACGGCCGCCGCCAGCCCGACAAGCACGCAGCCGCCGGCCGCGGTCGAGCAGCGCGTGCGGGTGCTGGAGCGCAAGCTCGAGGTGGCGGCGGAAGAATCTGCCACTGCGCGGGCTAAGACGCCCGCCGTGTCTCTGGGCGAAAAAGGTCTGGCCGTCGCCACGCCTGATGGCAATTTTGAAGCGCGCCTGCGCGGCTACGTGCAGATCGATGGGCGCTTCTTCCACGATGACAAGGCGCTTACCGGCAGTGCCGCCACGCAGGATGCCTTCCTCGCGCGGCGCATTCGGCCCATTTTTGAGGGCACCGTGGCGAGGCAGTTCTACTACCGGGTGATGCCGGACTTCGCCGGCTCGGCGGTGACCCTGCAGGATGCCTACGCCGAGTGGCGCCAGTTGCCCTACGCCCGCGTGACGGTGGGTAAATTCAAAGCCCCGTTTGGGCTCGAGCGCCTCGGCAGCGCCACAGAGCTGGCCTTCGTGGAGCGCGGCCTGACCAATAATCTGGCGCCCAACCGCGACTTCGGGGTGCAAATCGGCGGCGAATGGTGGGGCAAGCGGGTGTCCTATCAGATTGGCGTGTTCAACGGCGTGCCGGACCTTGGCAGTACGGGCCCGTCGGATCTGAATGACGACAAGGACTTCGCCGGCCGGGTATTTTTCCAGCCGTTTATCGAGCAGTTTGGCCCGCTGCAGGGCCTTGGCTTCGGGCTTGCCGGCAGCTACGGCGAGGAGCAGGGCAGCGAAACGGCAACCGGCCTTGGCAGCTATGTGACGCCCGGACAGGCGAAGTTTTTTGGTTACCGCAGCACGCCGGCGTCCCTCGTCGTCAACGGCGACAAGCTGACGCTGGCGCCCAGTCTGGCCTCGACCGTGGTGGGCGCCGGCGAGCGCACGCGCTACTCGCCGCAAGGCTTTTGGTACTGGCGGCAGTTTGGCGTCTTCGGCGATTAGGTCGAGTCGAGTCAGGAAGTGGCGCTCGATCAACAACGCGCGCGGCTGAGCCACAGCGCCTGGCAAGTCTCTGGCAGTCTGGTGCTGACCGGCGAAGAAGCCTCCTTCAAGGGCGTTAAACCCAAGGCGGCATTTGATCCGGTCGCGGGCGATTGGGGCGCGCTGGAACTCGTCGGACGCTACGGCGAACTCGACATCGACCAACAGGCTTTCGACGGCGGCTTTGCCGATCCGGTGAAGTCGGCCAGCGCCGCGAGCGCCTGGGGACTTGGTCTCAACTGGTATCTCAATCGCCACGCGAAGCTGGTCTTCGACTACGACGAAACGGCGTTTGTTGGTGGCGGTGGCAGCAAGGCGGCACCGGCCGACCGGCCTACCGAGCGCGTGGTGCTGAGCCGCGTTCAACTTTCGTACTAAACGGCAGCAGGAAATAACAACATGCATCGCTTCAAACTTCTGGCCGGCCTCGCGCTGGCCCTCACCGTCGGCGTGGCGCGCGCCGACCTCACCCTCTTGAACGTGTCCTATGACCCGACGCGTGAGTTCTATGCCGAATTTAACAAAGCCTTCGCCGCGCACTGGCAGACCGAAGGCGGCGAACCGGTGCAGATTCGTCAGTCACACGGCGGCTCCGGCAAGCAGGCGCGCGCGGTGATCGATGGGCTCGAGGCCGACGTTGTAACCCTGGCGCTGGCCTGGGACATCGACGCCATTGCCGAGAAATCGGGCCTGCTCGAGCGCGACTGGCAAAGCCGCCTTCCGCACAACAGCACGCCCTACACCTCGACCATCGTGTTTCTGGTGCGCAAGGGCAATCCGCAGGGCATCAAGGACTGGAACGATCTGGTGCGGCCTGGGGTGAGCGTCGTGACGCCCAATCCCAAAACCAGCGGCGGTGCGCGCTGGAACTATCTGGCGGCCTGGGCCTATGCCCGTGAGCAGGGCGGCGATGAGGCGGCGGCGCGCGAGTTCGTGCGCAAGCTGTTCAAGAACGTGCCGGTGCTGGACAGCGGCGCGCGCGGCGCGACCACCACGTTTATCGAACGGGGTATTGGCGACGTGCTGGTGACCTGGGAAAACGAGGCCTGGCTGGCGCTGGCCGGGCGTGACGAATTCGAACTCGTCACGCCCTCGGTCAGCATCCTCGCCGAGCCGCCGGTCGCGGTGGTGGGGCGTAACGCCGAACGCCACGGCAATGCCAAGGTGGCGCGCGCCTATCTGGAATATCTCTATTCAGCCGAAGGGCAGGCGATCGCGGCGCGCCATCACTTTCGCCCGCGCGACCCGGCCGTCACGCCGCCCGAGGGCAAGTTCAGCGCGCTGCGCCTGGTGACCATCGATGCCGCTTTCGGCGGTTGGCGGTCGGCGCAGGAGACGCACTTCAAGGACGGCGGCGAGTTCGATCAAATCATGCTGCCTTGAGGCGAAGCGCCGGTCGGCAGCAGGCTGACCGGCGCTAGTTGAGTCGATACCGCGCCACCGCGGCAGGATCCCAGGCGAGCCCGTTGCCGGGGCCACTCGGCAACACCGCGTGGCCCTCATGAAAACGCATGGGTTCCAGCAGCACGGCGGCCGCCAGATCCATCACTTCCAGATAGTGCGGGGTCTGAATCACCGTCATCAGGTGCGCGGTGACTTCGTGGAACAGGTGGCTGGAGACCGGCAGGCTGTGCAGGCTCGCCAGCGCCGCGGCTTCACGAAAGGCCGAGACGCCGCCAATTTTCATGATGTCCGGCATCACCAGATCGCAGGCCGCAAAATCCAGCGCGCGGCCCATCTCGCGCAAACCAAACCAGTTTTCGCCCAGTTGCACGGGCGTACGCAGGGCGGCCGCGACGCGGGCGTGGCCGGCGTAGTCGTCTTGCAGCACGGGTTCCTCGATCCAGGCCAGCCCTTCTTCATCCAGCGCGAGGCCGCGTCGAATCGCTTCGGGCACCGACAGCGACTGGTTGAAGTCGACCATCAACGCAACCTCGGGACCAATGGCCGCGCGCACGCCGCGGATCACCGCAAGGTCCTCGGCCAGGCTGGCATAGCCCGCCTTGATTTTGACCGCGCGGAAACCGTTGGCGACGGCGTCGCTGGTCAGGCGCTGGCCGAGTTCGAGGCCATCCATGCCGAAGCTGGCATAGGCTTTCACCGGCCGCGAGGTGCCGCCCAGCAGCTGGTACAGCGGCAGCCCGGCCTGCTTGGCCAGCACGTCCCAGGCCGCCATTTCGATGCCGGCCAGCGCCATGCCGAGCAGCCCGGCGGTGCCGAGCAGCCGGAAGCGGGCCGCGAAGCGCTGCGTCAGCGCCTCGGGGGCGACCACCGCGCCGGTCAGTTCTTCGCCCAGCGTCTCCAGCAACTGCACCAGCGCTTTCAGCGTGAGCGGCGTATAGCCCATCAGGTAGGCGTGACCGGTGAGGCCGGCGCTGGTTTCCAGATCGATCAGCACCAGCGGGCTGTCGGCGATCACGCCGCTGGCGGTCCGCAGCGGGGTGGGCAAGGGCACGACGGCGGCGGTGGCTTTGAGGGCGCGAAGCATGACGGGCGGGTGCATGGGCATTCCTCGGCTAGAACTGCCGGCAGCCTAACAGGCGAGGCGCGGGGCGCCGAGGTCAGTCGCCGCGTTGGCGTGGTAGGCTCGCGCCATATTTTTATGATCGTCGAAATATGGAAGAAACATTCGTCGTGCAGGCTCTGGCCGCATTGGCCCAGCGCAATCGACTGCAGCTGTTCCGGGCGCTAGTCGTCGCGGGGCCCGAGGGCCTGACGCCCGGCGCGCTGGCCGAGGCGCTGGGCGTGCCCGGCGCCACGCTGTCGTTTCATCTGAAAGCCCTGCTGCAGGCCGGGCTGATCAGTCAGGAGCGCCGCAGCCGCAACCTCATCTACCGGGCGGACTATGCGCAGATGAACGGCCTGCTGGGCTATTTGACGGAGAACTGTTGTCAGGGCCAGCCCTGCACCGCGCTACCGGTGCCCGCCTGCGCCTGCTGAGGGAGCGAATCGATGTTCAAGGTGCTGATCCTCTGCACGCACAACTCGGCGCGCAGCGTGCTGGCCGAGGCCATGCTCAATACCCTGGCGGCGCGCCTCGGCTGCGCGGTGCAGGCCTATAGCGCCGGCAGCGCACCCAGCGGGCGCATCAACCCGCTGGCGCTACGGGTGCTGGCCGAGGCCGGCATCGACACCAGCGGCTATCACAGCAAAAGCTGGGACGCCTTCTGCGGACCGGACGCGCCGCGGCTCAATCTGATCATCACGGTGTGCGACAACGCGGCAGCCGAAGTCTGCCCGGTCTTCGCGGACCCAGCCGGCGCCGCGCCGGTCAAGGTGCACTGGGCCTATCCCGATCCCTCGCTCGCCGCCGGCGACGATGACGCCCGCCGCCGCGCCTTCGAGTTAACCCGCCAGGCGCTGGGCTACCGCTTGCTGCAACTGCTCGCCCTGCCGCTCGAGCGTCTCTCGCCGGCGGCGCTGCAGGCGGCGGCGACTGCCATCTATCACCGCTAGGACTACAGCATGACCACCGACACGCGCGCCGCCACCCCTGCCGAGCAGATGAATCTTTTCGAGCGTTACCTGAGCCTCTGGGTCTTCCTCGCCATCCTCGCCGGCATCGGGCTGGGGCAGGTGCTGCCCGGCCCGGTGCAGACGCTGGGCCAGCTCGAGATCGCCAAGGTCAACCTGCCGGTAGGTCTCCTCATCTGGGTGATGATCGTGCCGATGCTGCTGAAAGTAGATTTCGGCGCGCTGCGCGAAGTCAGCCAGCACTGGCGCGGGATCGGCGTCACGCTGTTTGTGAACTGGGCGGTCAAGCCGTTTTCGATGGCGCTGCTCGGCTGGTTTTTCATCCGCGGGGTGTTTGCAGAACACCTGCCGGCGGCGCAAATCGACAGCTACATCGCCGGCCTCATTTTGCTGGCCGCCGCGCCCTGTACGGCGATGGTGTTTGTGTGGAGCCGGCTGACCGGCGGCAATCCCATGTTCACGCTGACGCAGGTGGCCCTGAACGACACCATCATGGTGTTTGCCTTCGCGCCGATCGTGGCGCTGCTGCTGGGGCTCTCGTCCATCGTCGTGCCCTGGAACACGCTGCTGACCTCGGTCGTGCTCTACATCGTGCTGCCGGTGGTGTTGGCGCAAATCTGGCGACGCGCTTTGCTGGCGCGCGGGCAGGCGGCCTTTGAGGCGACGCTGGCCGCCATCGGGCCGTGGTCGATCGCCGCGCTGCTCGCAACGCTGGTGCTGCTGTTTGCCTTTCAGGGGCAGGCCATTCTGGAGCAGCCGCTGGTGATCGCGATGCTCGCCGTGCCCATTCTGATTCAGGTGTTTTTCAACGCCGGGCTCGCCTATTGGCTCAATCGCCAACTGGGCGAAACGCACAGCGTGGCCTGTCCTTCAGCGCTGATCGGCGCCAGCAATTTTTTTGAACTCGCCGTCGCCGCCGCGATCAGCCTGTTCGGCTTTTCTTCAGGGGCGGCGTTGGCGACCGTGGTCGGGGTGCTGATTGAAGTGCCGGTGATGCTGCTGGTGGTGCGCGTGGTCAACCAGAGCCGCGGCTGGTACGAGCGCGGCGCGCGGCCTTAAGCGCCCGCCAGTTCGTCGATCAGCTGGCGCTGAAACGCCACCTGCCGGGCGTTCGGCTGCCAGGCTTCAAACATGTGCATGGTGGGGTCTTCGATGCCGCTCGACTGACCCGACAGCGCTTCCATAATCGCCGCGCCGCAGAACGGCACCACGGCTTCGGCGTAACCGCCTTCGTGCACCAGGGCGACGCGTCCCTGACAGTGGCGCTCGGCCAGCGCCATGACCTGTTCGGTCATCGCGCGGAAGGTGCCGGCATGCGCCAGCATCCGCGCGAGCGGATCGGCGCCGTTGGCGTCGAGGCCTGAAGACACCACGATGAGTTCCGGCGCAAAGCGCTCCAGCGCCGGCAGCACCAGCCGTTCCATCGCGTAGAGATAGGCCTCGTGCCCGCTGCCCGGCAGCAGCGGAATGTTGAGGTTATAGCCCAGACCACGGCCCGCGCCGCGATCCTCGGCGCCGCTGTAGCCCGGCGGAAAGCAACCTTCCTGATGCAGCGAAATGACCAGCACGTCGTCGCGCTCGTAAAAAATATGCTGCGTGCCGTTGCCGTGGTGCACGTCCCAGTCGAGCACCGCGACGCGCTTCAGGCCGTGATTGGCAATCGCCGCTTCCACCGCAATCGCCACGTTGGCGAGCAGGCAGAAGCCCATCGGCGTGTCTGGCAGACAGTGGTGCCCGCCCGGACGACACAGCGCGTAGGCGTTGCGGTACTTGCCGGTCAGCACGTCGTCGACCGCGTGCAGCGCGAGGCCGGCGGCCTGCTTCGCAATCTCGTAGCTGCCGGGGCCAAAGGGCGCGACGATGCCAAGCTCGCCGCCGTTGGCGTCCGACATCGCCTTGAAGTTTTCGAGATAGCTCGCCGGATGCACGCGCAAAAGATCCGCCTCGGTCGCCATCGGCGCGCTGGTGAAGTGCAGCACATCTCGCAGTTCAGACACCTGCAGCAGCGAGAGGATGCGGCGTTTCGATTCCGGCGAATCCGCCAGCCCCGCGCCGGCCGGCGGCTGCACCCAGCGCCCGACCGGCAGGAACAGCGAGAAGAGCCCCGAAGTGCCGTGCCACAGGCAGCGTTCGTCGTGGAAGAAAGCGGTGCTCGGCATGGGGGCTACTCCTGCAGCAGGTTGAAGTGCCCTTAAGCGTAATCGCCGGCCCCCAAATGAAACACCACCAGCCACAGCAAATAGCTGCCGAAGATCCCGGTCTGCGCCCAGTAGGCGGTGGTCGCGCGGCCGTCCAGCACACTGGCCAGCGCCTCGGACAGATTGACCGCCGAGAGGCCCAGTACCGTCACCGTCAGCGCGACCAGCGCCGCCGGCACCACCGCACGCACGCGCGCCGCGCTGACAAACAGACACAGGTAGCTGATCAGCGCAAAGGCGATGATCTTGTCCTGATAGGCGTAGTAGGGCGTGTCGTAGTAAACGAACAGAAGCGGGTATTTCAGGCCAAAAAAGTGGGCGATCGACATGCAGAAGAAAATGCCGGCACCGGCCAGCAGCGAATAGCGCAGAATTTTTTCGTTCACCGGGAGTTCCTTGAGTCATGGCGCGCGGCGTGGCGCCAAGGCGGCCACTGTGGCGGCGGCACGCGCCCGGGCAACAGTGGCCCGCATGACAAATTTCGAAAGATTCGGGCCATCCCGTTCGCCGGGCTTCGCGCCGCTCGGGCCAGACCGTTATGCTTGGCGCCCGTTCAACCTTTCAAACTTTTTCAGGGGAGCCCGCTCATGCCCAAAGCCTATTGGATCAGCGCCTATCACGCCGTTCACGACGACAACAAACTGGCGGCCTACGCCAAGCTCGCGCTGCCGGCCGTGACCGAAGCCGGCGGCAAGTTTCTCGCCCGCAATATGGCGGCCAAGGCCTATGAGGCCGGCGTGCTGCAGCGGACCGTGATTGTGGAATTCGAATCGCTGGAAAAGGCCATTGCCTGCCACGACAGCCCGGCCTATCAGGCGGCGCTGGAAGCGCTGGGCGACGGCGTGACCCGCGACCTGCGGGTGGTGGAAGGCGTCTGATGCAGGTCCTGGGCGCGCGCGGTGTGGCGCGCGCTGGCGGGCGGGCGGCGTGTGGCGCGGGTTCCCGCCGTCCACCCGACTGCCGCTGCGCGCAAAGCTGCCTCACGGGTAACGGCCCGGACGGTCACCGTCGACGCCGCCGCAAGCGCGGCACCGTTGCGGATCGCGGCCGTCGCCTTCGACCGCATCAGCCCGTTTCATCTTGCCGTGCCCTGCGTGGTGTTTGGGGACGAACACCCGGGCGCCCCGCGTTTTGACTTTCGCGTCTGCGCCGGCGAGCCCGGCCCCCTGCGCACCACCGCCGGCTTTGCGGTACAGGTAGCCCACGGCCTGCGCGCGCTGACCACCGCCGACATCATCATCGTACCGAGCTGGCGCGACCCGGCAGAGCCGCCGCCCGCGCCCTTGTTGCGCGCCCTGTGCCGCGCCCATCAGCGCGGCGCGCGGTTGGTCGGGCTGTGTCTGGGCGCCTACGTGCTGGCCGCCGCCGGCCTGCTCGATGGCCGGCCGGCAACCACCCACTGGAGCTGCGCCGTCGACTTCGCCGCCCGCTACCCGCAGGTGCGGGTGGACGCGGATGTGCTGTATGTGGACGACGGCGATCTGGTGACCTCCGCCGGCACCGCCGCCGGCTTCGACTGCTGCCTGCACCTGGTGCGACAGCGCTACGGCGCGGCCGCCGCCAACTGCATCGCCCGGCGGCTGGTGGTCGCACCGCATCGGCAGGGCGGGCAAGCGCAGTTCATCGAGCAGCCCCTGCCCGACAGTGTGCGACTCAGCCGCATGGGCGGTCTGCTCGATGCGCTACGCAGCCGGCTACAGGAACCTCACAGCGTGGACAGCCTCGCCGCCGACGCCGCCATGAGCCGCCGCAGCTTCACCCGCCATTTCCGTCAGCTCACCGGCACCACCGTGCAGCGCTGGCTGCAAGCCGAGCGTCTCGCGCTCGCGCAGCGGCTGCTGGAAACCACGCCGCAGCCGGTAGAGCGCATCGCGGAACTGGCCGGCTTTGGCTCAACGGTCTCCTTGCGCCAACATTTCCGGCGTGCGCTGGGGGTGAGCCCCAGCGCGTGGCGTCAGACGTTTGCGGGGCAGGCGGGCTGAGGGCGCTTGCGCAGGATTGCGCGCGCCCTCGCGGCTCAATGCCGTCGATTCAACCCGCCCACCCGTTTATGCTTCGCCTCCGCGCCGCCGACCCACCCGGGACGGTGGCCGCACGCGCCCTGCGACTGCGCCGCCCCGGGCTACGGGCGCGTCTGCACGGTAAGGGCTAGGCACTACATTCAGAGGACATTGGCATGGCATTAACAGCGACCCCCCGCGTGGGGCTGGTTGGCTGGCGCGGTATGGTGGGCAGCGTGCTCATGGACCGCATGCGGGCAGAGCAGGATTTCGCGCACATCGAACCGGTTTTTTTCAGCACCAGCGGCGCGGGCACGGCCCCGCCGGCGGCGATTGCAGATCTGGCGCCGGCCGGCAGCACGCTGCTGGATGCGCACGATCTGGCGGCGCTTAAAACCTGCGAGGTCATCATCACCTGCCAGGGCGGGGACTACACCAAGGCGGTGTATGCGCCGCTGCGCGAAGCGGGCTGGCGCGGCTACTGGATCGACGCGGCAAAAACCCTGCGCATGAACGACGACGCGGTGATTATTCTCGACCCCGTGAACATGCCGGTCATCGAATCCGCCTTGGCCAAGGGCATCAAGGACTACGTCGGCGGCAACTGCACGGTGAGCTGCATGCTGATGGGCCTGGGCGCGCTGTTCAAAGCGGATCTGGTGGAGTGGATGACGGCCACCACCTATCAGGCGGCGAGCGGCGGCGGCGCGCAGCATATGCGCGAACTCCTCACCCAGTACGGCACGCTGAACGCCGCGGTGCGGCCGCTGCTGGACGACCCGGCCAGCGCGATTCTGGAAATCGACCGGCTGGTGGCCAACACGCAGCGCGGTCTGAGCGCGGAGGAAACCCGCAACTTCATGGTGCCGCTGGGCGGCAGCCTCATCCCGTGGATCGACAGCGACCGCGGCGACGGCACCAGCCTTGAAGAATGGAAGGGCGGGGCGGAGACCAACAAGATCCTGGGCCGGGGGCCGGGCTTCGGTAGCGTGGCGGTGCCGATCGACAGCCTCTGCGTGCGAGTGGGCGCGATGCGCTGCCACAGCCAGGCGCTGACCTTCAAGCTGAAAAAGAACGTCCCGCTGGCGGATCTGGAGGCCATGATCAAGGCGGACAACCCCTGGGTCAGCTACGTGCCCAACACCCGCACCGACACCGTTCACGGGCTGACGCCGGTGGCGGTGACCGGCACGCTTAACATCGCGGTGGGCCGGCTGCGCAAGCTCGCGCTGGGCGAGGACTATCTGGGCGCCTTCACCATCGGCGACCAGCTGCTATGGGGCGCGGCCGAACCGCTGCGCCGGATGCTGCGCATCCTGCTCGCGGCCTAAACCAGCGCCGGGTGCCGGCCGGCAGGTCGGCGCCCGGGGTGGCGCGATCTGCAGTTTGATTGGCGTCATCGGATGATGCCCCGGCGGTGCCGCAGGGCGAGGATGGCAGCAGGCAATTGGCCTGCAGCTTTCGGAGCCCCGCATGAGTTCACGTTCTCCCGCCCCCAAAGTGGCCCTCGTCACCGGCGCGTCGTCCGGCATGGGCAAGGAAACTGCCAAGCGCCTGCTCGCCGCCGGCTACACCGTCTACGTCGCCGCCCGGCGCCGCGCGCTGATGGACGATCTGGCCGCGCTGGGCGCCATTCCGCTCACCATGGACATCACCGAGGACGCCGACATCCGGCAGGCGGTGGCGACCATCGAGGCCGGCCACGGCGGTGTGGATGTGCTGATCAACAACGCGGGCTTCGGGCTCTTCGGCTCGGTCGAGGAAACAAGCCTCGAGGACGCCCGTTACCAGTTTGAAGTGAATCTGTTTGGGCTGGCCCGGCTCACCCAACTGCTGTTGCCCGGCATGCGCGCGAAGCGCGCGGGGACGATCGTCAACCTGTCCTCAATGGGCGGCAAAATCTACACGCCGCTCGGCGCCTGGTATCACGCCACCAAGCACGCCATTGAAGGCTTCAGCGACTGCCTGCGCATTGAACTGGCGCCGCTCGGCATCAAGGTGGTGATTATCGAGCCGGGGGTGATTGCCACCGAGTTTGGTGAGGTCATGTCCGGCCCCATGCTGGAACGCTCGGGCCAGGGGCCTTATCGCGCGCTGGCGAACGCCACCGCCAAGGCGGTGCACGACGCCTACGCCAAACCCGGCGGCGCCTCGCCCGCCTCGCTGGTGGTCGATGGCATCATGCAGGCCTTGGCGGCCAAACAGCCGAAAACGCGCTACGCAATGGGCAAGATGGCGAAGCCCATGATGTTCATCCGCAAGTATTTCGGCGACCGGTTCTTCGACAAGGCGCTGCTCAGTCAGGTGAAGTAGCGCAGGGCTGGAGGCAGCGATGAAACAGGCAACCCGCTTTGCCGTCCAGAAAAGCTGGCGGCTGTTGATGCTGGACATGGGGCTGGACCCGGCCAGCGTGCTGGCGCTGGCGCAGCTGCCGGCGGATCTCTTCGCGCGCGCTGAGGCGAGCCTTACCCCGGCCGAGTACTTTCGCCTGTGGCAGGGCATGGAAGCGGCCGCCGGCGGGGCGGATCTGGCGCTGAAGCTGGGGCAGGCGATTTCGGTCGAAGCCTTTGATCCGGTCATTTTTGCCTGCCTGTGCAGTCCGGATTTGAACACCGCGCTGGCGCGGATCGCCCAGTACAAACAGCTGATCGGGCCCTTGCGGATGACGGTCGAGGCGGGGTCTGCCAGCACCGGGGTGACGCTTGCCTGCTATGGCCATCAGGGCCCCTTGCCGAGTTCGCTGGCAGCGGCGGAGCTGGTGTTCTTTACCCAGCTGGCGCGACTCGCCACCCGCCATCGCGTGCTGCCGCTGGCGCTCAGCGCGCCGACCTTGCCCAGCGCGCTCGCGCCTTACGAGGCCTTCTTCGGCTGCCCGCTGCAAGCCGGGCGCGAGATTCGGATCGTCTTTTCGCACACCGACGCCTGTCGCCCCTTCCTGACCGAAAACGCCGCCATGTGGCAGACCTTCGAGGCCAGCCTTAACGCGCGTCTGTCCGCGCTGGCGGCGCCGGCGACGGTGGCCGAGCGGGTGCGCGGCGCACTCCTGCAACTGCTGCCGGCGGGTCTGGTCACGATCGACGACGTCGCCGCGCGCCTCGCCATGAGCCGGCGCAGCCTGCAGCGGCATTTGCGCGAAGAAGCGGTGAGTTTTCAGGATTTGCTGGCGCAGGTGCGGGCGGAGCTTGCCAAGCATTACCTCGCCAGTTCGGCGATTTCGCCGGGCGAAATCGCCTGGCTGCTGGGCTTTCGCGAATCCAATTCTTTCCACCGCGCCTTCCGCCACTGGACCGGGGTGACGCCGGGCGCGTGGCGTCAGACGCGGCGGTCAACGGTGGCCCACTGACCTGAAAGGGCAAACTGGCCCGAGAGGTTTGCGACAGATTCTCTACAAATTTGTGGAAATCGAGCGCGGCGTCACTGTCGAGAGCGGTGGTCAGCCGTTCCCTCTGGCGTGGGCTTCCTGTAGGGTCGCGCCTCCCTCGACAAAGGCGCGGCGTCCGGCGCATGACGCCGGGCTGCATCGCAGCTTCACAAACCTCAAAGAATCAACTCCTTGCCCAAAAATTTTTTATCTCTGTTCGCAAGCCACAGGGCTTCAGCGCGGAACCTTCCGGTTTCCATTCACAAGGCTTGCAGACTGCTTGCGCTGGCCGTCACGGTGGCCTGTGCAGTCCCCGCGGTGCACGCTCAGACGCCGCCGGCCCGGCTGCCTTCCGGCGCCGAGCCTGGTCGTGAGTCGCCGCGGCCGATCCTGCAGCAACCTGCGATCGAAACCCCGCAGGTCAATGTGCCGCAAAGTTCGGTGGCGGAAGTGCCGCCCGGGGCAAAGGACCTGAGCTTCGTCCTGCAAGACTTCGCCATTGAGGGCGCAACGGCCTTTCCCGCCGACGTGCTGCAGCCGCTTTACGCCGGATTAGTCGGCCGCGAGGTGTCGGTCGCTGACGTGTTCGAGGCCGCGCACGCGATTGAGTTGCTGTATCGCAACGCGGGTTTCGTCACCTCGCGGGTGATCGTGCCGCAGCAGACCGTTGAAAACGGCCGCTTCCGGGTGGTGGTGGTGGAGGGCTTCGTTGCCGACATCGTCTTTCAGGATGACATTGGCCCGGCGCGCGTCGCGGTCGAGAAACTGCTGAACGGCCTGCGCGATGTGCGGCCGGTCAGCGTCCGTGAGATCGAACGCCGCCTGCTGCTGGCGAACGACCTACACGGCCTCACCGTGAGCGGCACGCTGGAACCTTCGCGGGACATCCTGGGCGGCTCGATCATCGTCGTTCGCAGCGCCCGCAAGGCGGTCGATGGCGCGCTGGTGTTCGACCGCCGGATCTCGCCTTACTTTGGTGAGGTCAAGATCTCGGGCAACTTGGCATGGAACGCAATTGGCAAGCGGGCTGACCGCGTCTGGCTGGCGGCCAGTTCATCGCTGGATGTGGGTGGCAGCGCTGACATCAACGCTGGCTACGACGCTCAAATCGCTGATAACGGCACCACGGTGAGTCTGGTTGGCTCGCACGCCACTTCCGAACCGGGCCGCGAACTGGAGCCGCTCAACGTACAGAGTGAGGTCAACAGCTGGCTGGGAACTGTGACCGTCCCGGTGATTCGCTCGCGTGGTGAAAACCTGCGAGCCGAGGCCCAGTTCGAGGTCCGGAATGTGGACACCGACCTGGCCGACGCGTCCTTCACCCGCGACCGCTTGCGCATCCTGCGCGCGGGTCTGAACTACGACCTTTCTGACCGCTGGAATGGCGTCACGGCGATCCGCGGCATGCTGCATCAGGGGCTGCCGGGGCTGGGCGCGTCATCCAACGATTCGGCACTTGCCTCGCGCCTTGACGGCCGCAATGACTTCACCAAGATCACGCTGGATCTGGCCCGGCTACAGCAAATCACCGATCGCGTCAGTTTGCTGGCCGGCCTTGCCGGCCAGTTCAGCGCCACGCGGCTGTTGGCAAGCGAAGAGTTTGGCCTTGGTGGCGCAAACTTTGGTCGCGCGTACGACGACGGTGAGATGACGGGAGACAACGGCCTGGCGGTATCGCTGGAACTGCGCTACGTACCCGCTGGACTCCCGCGCGACGTGCAGCTCTACGGGTTCGTCGATGACGGCCTCGTCTGGGCCGCCGATGACGGCAAGACGCCGCCGCATTCCTGGCTCGCATCTTTCGGCGGTGGTGTGCGCGCTAACCTGAGCAGCGCCCTGTTTGCCACGCTGGAGGTGGCGAAGCCGATTGACCCGGTGGTGAGGTCGCAAGGCGACAAGGGTGCCCGCGTGTTCGCCTCGATTCAGGCCCAGTTTTAAGCTTCATAGCTAACGGTATCCCCCCCATGAATCCGTCGCAGCAACTGCCGGCCGGATCTCATTTTCCAGCGTCTCACACCCACGATGCCCCGGGTGATGAGACCAATCAGCGAGAAAACGCGCTCATGTTCATTGCCAAGCCTTCCCGCCAAGTTCTCCGGCGCGCCGCCCTCCGTGCTAGTCGCATCCAGCGTTCCCTGCGCGGCGGAGGCTGTCGCATCGCCCTGTCGCAACTGGCAATTGCCATGGGTGCACTGCTGGCGGGTTCGATGGCCCACGCGAATCCGACCGGAGGCCAGGTGGTGGCCGGCTCGGCGACCATTGCCAGCGGTGCGCCAGGTACGCTGAATATCTTCCAGCAGAGCTCGCGCGCTATCGTCAACTGGTCGGGCTTCAGCATCGCGGCCAACGAGACCGTGAACTTCGTACAGCCTTCGGCCAGCAGCGTGATTCTCAACCGTGTGCTCGGCAACGACCCTTCTGCCATCTTCGGTCGGCTTAATGCCAATGGCACCGTCATGCTGGTCAATCCGAACGGCATCGTCTTCGGTGCTGGATCGCGCGTGGACGTGGGGGGACTGGTCGCCAGTACGGCCAACATCAGTGACAACGACTTCATGGCTGGCCGTTATGCGTTCAGTCAGGCATCACCGAACCGGCACGCCGCGATCGAGAACCACGGCCAGATCACTGTAAAAGACGTTGGCCTGGCCGCGATGGTGGCACCGCGCGTGCGCAACGCAGGTGTGATTGAAGCCCGTTTGGGCCGGGTGGCGCTCGGCTCGGCCAACACGTTCACGCTTGATTTTCAAGGCGACGGGCTGCTTAGTTTTGGCGCCGGTGCGGCCATCAGCGAAGCACCCGGCGGCGATGGGGCGCTGGTAATCAACAGTGGCGAGATCCGCGCCGAAGGCGGCAATGTGCTGCTGACCGCTCGCGCGCTGAAAGGTGTGGTTGATCAGGTCATCAACACCAGCGGCGTGATCAGCGCCACGACGGTGAGCAGTCAGAACGGGCGCATCGTGCTGTCGGGTGGTGACGCGGGTACGGTCGCTATTGCAGGACGCCTCGACACTTCAGCAGCGCTCGGTGGCCAAGCTGGGGCGGTGGTCGCGACGGGCGAGCATGTGGCCGTGGCCGGCGGCGCGCGCATCGATGCGTCTGGCCGCAATGGCGGCGGCGAGATCGCGCTTGGCAGCACGGGGCTCACCGATTCCGCGAACCGGTTTGCCAACAAGTCGCAAAGCGTGACCGTGGCGGCTGGTGCCGCGCTAAATGCCGACGCTACCGGCGTGGGCGATGGCGGTACCGTCACGCTGTGGTCGAAGGAGCAGACGGTCTTCGCCGGCAACCTCTCGGCGCGGGGCGGCGAGCAGGGCGGTGACGGCGGCTTTGCCGAAGTATCCAGCCAGAAGAACATCGGACTCACCGGCAACGTGGACCTGCGCGCCACCGAGGGCAAGACCGGCTCCCTGCTGATTGACCCGACCGACCTGCGCATCGTCGATGCGCCATCGGGCGGCAGCCAGGACGGCAATGCCAACGACGGCAGCGTGGCCAGCGGCGACGCGAATCAGGGCTCGGGCGCCTCGCTCAATACCGTTTCGCGTGGCTTGCTTGAAAGCATTTCGGGTAACGCCAACATCGTGCTGCAGGCAACCGGGCAGATCACCGTTGATGCAATGACGGGTGGTCTGATCAATCTCTCCACCACCGCCGGCTATGGCTTCACGCTGCAGTCCACGCTCACCAATGGCATCCGCTTTGTCGACGCCAACACCGAAGTCCGCACTGCGGGCGGCAACATCACGCTCGAGGCGCTGGGCATCGGCAGCACCCTTGCCAACATCGGCAAGCTCACCAGCAACGGCGGTGCAGTGACGCTGCGCGCCACCGGCGATGTGCAACTGGGTGGCGCGATTGATGCCGGCTCCGGTGCCGTGAGGGTGCAGTCGACGGTTGGTTCGATCACCAACGCCGGCGCCACCGCGCCGCTCGTGACCGGTGGTTCGGTCACGCTTGCCGCCAGCGGCGGCAATCTTGGTGCTGCTGGCAACGCGCTCAGCACCCACACCACGCAACTCGGCCTGGAGGCCGGCGGCAGCATTTATGCGGCGAGCGATCTGGCACTTGCCAGCCTCTCGGTGAACGCGCTGCATGTTGCGCCCGGCACCCATAGTTAC
>Ga0255093_1000084_pt1 | contig 46828 bp, 67 predicted proteins | sample Colum_Law_RepA_8_2_FD_188437 | JGI IMG/M metagenome (GOLD analysis project Ga0255093, IMG submission 188437) | Freshwater microbial communities from Columbia River, Oregon, United States - Colum_Law_RepA_8d | ecosystem: Environmental > Aquatic > Freshwater > River | place: USA: Oregon...
ACATACTTATTATTGACATCTCATATCGGAAATTGACAAGGGTGGGGGTGGCATTTTACGATTCCAATAGTCCTTTATTGACCACCCAATTTTTTTGGAAAAAATTTTATGGACCCATCCCCCAGGCCTCGCGGTCGCCCCAAGGGTAGCCCCACCAAATCGGAAGCTGACAAACGCTATCTGGCGCGAGAGGACCGGGCATCGGACGCATTCGACCTCAAATCCCTTGTCGGCATGGAGAAGCAAGAGGTGGTCCCGGTCAGGGATCGTGTCAAGAGACATGACCCTGCCGCAATCTCCAAGCTAACCAACCAGGAGATCATCGACTCGCTCAAACGCTGCAAAGGACTCTACTACCTCTGCGCCGAACATTTGGGCGTGACCAAGGCCAAGCTGGCCAACCGCATCGTCAACGATCCTGAACTTGATGCCATCGCCAAGGATGAGCGGGGCAAGATGCTGGACAAGGCAGAGCGCAAATTGATGGAAGCGGTCGAGGATGGTCAACAATGGGCCATCCAACTCATGCTCAAGACCCTGGGCCGGGATCGCGGATATGTTGAGCGACAGGAAGTCCACTCTGTCAACCAAGTCCGCCTCGAAATAGTCGAGGAGATCGTTGACTCCTCCACCTCTGGAAAGTCAATGGAAATCCCCATCACGGTCAACAGTAATTCATATTCGCCCCGCCTACCGGAGACCTTCAACGATGCCGCCGAAACCGAAGGGGATATCGACGAAGACACAGAAATCGACTGATCTCAAGACCGTCACCAAGACGATGCGCCTCCACAAGGTGCAATACGATTTCCACCACTCGGATGCCCTCTATCGCGGATTCGTGGGAGGAATCGGTAGCGGCAAGTCCTATGTGGGAGCCTATGACCTTCTGCGCCGCGCCATGTCGGAGAAGGGCCGGAATCGCCTCTTCATGGTGATCAGCCCGACCTACACGATTCTCCAAGATGCGACGATGCGTACCATCTACCAGCTGGCGGATGACCTTGGTGTGACCAAGGAGAAGTGGAAGCAACCGCCGCGCCTCGTTCTCAACAACGGCAGCGAAATCATCTTCCGTTCCGGTGACGATCCAGACAAGCTGCGCGGACCCAACCTTTCCGGCATCTGGATGGACGAAGCATCCTACATGAGCGAGGAAGTGTTCAACATCGCCATCGGTCGCCTTCGTGAAGGCGGGGACATGGGATTCCTCACCGCCACCTTCACGCCCAAGGGCATGGCAAACTGGACTTACAATGTATTCGGAAAAGGTGACCGCGAAAACACCGCCATCTTCAAATCCAAGACCTCGCAGAATCCCTTCCTCGCTGGAGAGTTTGTGGGGGCGATCTCCAAGCAATACTCAGACAAGCAAGCCTCCCAGGAACTCGATGGAGAATTTGTGGATTCAGATGGTGCGGAATGGCCCAACTCTCACTTTGGAGAGCATATCTGGGTCGATGACTTCCCCAAGAATGAACACATAACCATCAGTACTCTGTCAATAGACCCATCCAAGGGAAAGGATGCCCGTCATGGTGACTATTCGGCAATCATCAAGCTGGCCCGCGACAGGCAGAACATTCTCTACTGTGATGCGGTGATGCTCAAGCTGGATACGGAGCAGATCGTTAGCAGATTCGCAAAGGAGGCGACAGACTTTGAGCCGGATGCCCTGGTTGTGGAGACCAACCAGTTCCAGCATCTGCTGGCCAAACAGATCATGCTTGAGTGTGAAAGCCGGGGAACTGATATTCCAATTATCCAGCTTTACAATACCATCAACAAGGATGTGCGTATCAGAAGGATTGGACCCTATCTCGCCAATAGGAACATCCGATTCAGGAGATCAGAGGGTTCCCGCCTTCTCGTCGCACAACTGCGCGAGTTTCCCCTGGGGAAGTTCGACGACGGGCCTGACGCATTGGAAATGGCGTTGAGGGCAATGATTGGCATTTGGAATAACCGGAAATCGGGGCGTGTTGCGCGGAGACTAATGGCATGAGCGTATGGCAACAAATCCTCAATTTCCTCATCCCTGGACGGTCCAATGGGCGCATCTCCCCTGAGCATGGGAAAAAAGTACGCAGAAACCTACGAGAAAATATTCTTACTAATGATTTCTGGCTTAGTTCTTATATTGACCTTCTTGATCGTTTTAGAGATGGCGGGGTTTATAGCTATCCTATTTCAAATCCCCAAGACCGCATCTACGGGTCCAACTACCCGTTCTGGTATTCAGAGCAGCAGCTTGGACTCTTCCGCGCCCAGGCACGATTAGTCGCCACAACAAATCCGAATGCCCAGGGACTCCTCAACGGACTCTGCTCGTATGTCATCGGGCCGGGGTTCAACTACCGCATCGGTCCCAAGGCGGATTCAGATGTCGAGGACTCACTAGTCCGCGCCGTCCAGGATGTGGTCGAGAAATTCCGCAACGACAACGAATGGGATTTGCTTGAACAGGAAGTCTTCACCCGATCCCGCACAGATGGAGAATGCTTCCTCCGCCTTTTCCCTCAGCCTTCTGGACGGTTATTGGTCCGCACCGTCGAGCCGGAACAGGTGATCCAGCCACCCGGCGAGGATTTCGCCCATTGGTCTTACGGAATTGAGACCGACCCGGACGATGTATTCCACATCAAGAATTACCATGTTGTCCATTCGGCTCCCCGTGGAGAGGATGACAATCACGACAAGACCCCCGAAACTCCGACAGGGGAGATTGTCAAAGCTCACAACATGGTTCACATCAAGTGCAATGTCCCGAAGTCGATCAAGCGGGGCGTTTCTGACTTCAGCTTTGAGACCCTGGAAACATTCTCAATTGCCGCCAAATTGCGCCGGAACCTGGGCGAGGGTGCATCGGTCCAGTCTGCCATTGCTGCCGTGCGACAACACGATACGGCAAGCATCCAACAGGTTGAAACCTTCGTGGATGATGCGACAGACTATTCGGTCGCCAACGCTCCAACTGGACGGTCTACGGATTATCAGCGCATCGAGCCGGGAACCTTCCTGGATATCCCCAAGGGCATGAACTATGTGAAACCGCCGGGAGCAGAATCGGCAACGGATCACCTAGATATCTTCCAGGCCTTGCTGCGATCCGCTGGCAACCGTCACAACGCCCCGGAATGGCTTTCCAGCGCAAACATCTCCGGTGCTAACTATGCATCGAGCCTGACTGCCGAATCGCCATTCCTCCGCAACTGCGTCAGGTTGCAGGCCTTCTATCGTCGCCATTTCTTGCGGATCATCACCAGGGTCATTCGCCATGCCGCCGAGATGGGTCGCCTTCCCATCAATGTTCTCGATCAGGTCGAAATCATCATCACTCCTCCAGCAGTCGAGGCGCGTGACAAGATTGCCGATTCCCAGGCAGATCAGATTTATTACAACATCGGGGCCAAGTCTGTTCAGACCATCGCCCAAGAGCGCGGCCTGGATTTCGAGCAAGAGCAGCACAACATCCAGAAGATGCAAGAACTCATGCCAGACGAGCTTGCACCTGGGGAAACCGAGCAGCAGATTTCGGATTCTGCCCTTAACGGTCTCCAGATCGAAAACCTCACCGCCATCGTCATGCGGGTCGCCACAGGGCAGATTCCCGTGGATGTTGGCCGCGCCATCGCCCGCGCCGCCTTCCCTCTCATGGACGAGTCGCACATTGACGAAATCTTCCCCGAATCAATTGCCAATACCCAGAAGGTTCCGCCCCGCGCCGCTGGTGGGATGGACCCCGTTAAGGAGTTACCAACCGGGACAGACAAGGATTTGCAGAAAACGCCGGAACCGGAAGACCAGCTGGTGGCTGAATCCCTGCAAGAGGGCAAGTACGACAAGATCGACTTCACTCCACCGGCATCGGTTCGCGCCGCAGCAAAGCGGGGTCTGGAGTTGCGTAAAAAGTATGGCAGGGGCGGAACCGCTGTTGGCATTGCCCGCGCCCGCGACCTGTCCAATGGCAAGGAAATGTCGCCTTCCACGATCAAGCGCATGACCTCATTCTTCGCCCGTCACGAAGTGGACAAGAAGGGCGAGGGCTGGGGCAAGGACTCCAACGGTTATATTGCCTGGCTTTTGTGGGGCGGTGATTCCGGTTGGTCTTGGGCCAAGAAGGTGGCCAGGCAGATGGATTCCGCTGATGGCAAGACCGAGAATGTATCCGAGGTTCAATACGGCAAGCCGGGGAAGAATGATCCCAGGAAGACCACGGCGAAACCGCATGAGCGCAGAAAGGGCAGCAAGGAGAACCCCAAGGATTCAGCCTCAAAAGCAAATGCTGATCTGGACTTCTCCAAGGAAACAGATGACCAGATAAAGGCATTGATGCAGAAGCACAACGAGAAAGACCCGGAATTCAAGGCCACAATGGCAACTTTGAAATCCGTATTCCGCCGGGGTGCTGGAGCGTTCTCAACATCCCACGCCCCAGGCATGAGCCGAAGCAGGTGGGGACTGAAGCGGGTTGAGGCATTCCTCTACCTGCTCAGGAATGGCAGACCATCCAACCCGAATTACAAGCAAGATAATGACCTGCTGCCAAAGGGTCACCAACGCTATTCGGGTAATTCGGAGGAGTAATGGATTCCAGGACGCGCCGGTTCAATGCGGAATTGGCATCGCTTATTGGGATTCAACATATTGAAGTCCAATACTCGATCAACCGCATTGCCCGGCAGGCTATGGGTATTATTTCACGCAGATTGCGATTCTCATTGGTCGATGAAAACCTAAAAAGTCCGAAGCATATCGCTTACAACATCGAGATCGGATTTTCAGAATTTGCTTCCTTCGTGGAAAAGCGGATCGAGTCACTTACGACAATTTATTTGCGAAACATGGGGCGCATATTCACTTCCACCTTGGAAAAGTATTCCATGCTGGAGGCGAAGCGGACGATCAATAAGACCCTGTTTCCTGGTGTTCCCAAGAATGTCATCTTGAAGATTGTGGCTAATCAGCGTGTAGCCGATAGGCTACTCAAGAAGATGCAGAAGAGCGGGATGAACCCGTCCACGATGGCGGCGATTGTGTCACTCCAAACAGACACAATGAAAAGACAAAACTTGTTGGAACAATATTTCAGGGCAATGCGTAACAACGCATACACGATTGCCCGAACATCCATGTCCGAATTGATAGGAAAAGCTGGCAAAATTGCTTACGAATCCCTGCCTAAAGATTTGGTTGGTTTCCAGGTTCATGGCATCCTGGACGAGCGCATCCGCCCAGCCCACCGCGCCAGGAATGGCACGATCTATTACAAGAAACCTCGCTATGACAATCCTGGGTTTGACCAGATGCCAAACCCGCCACTAGAGGCGGACGGGTCGATGGCGTACAACTGCCGGTGTTGGTTGACACCGATTATGTCGCTGGATGCCCAGAAGTTTTTTGATTTCAAGGGGCGGATCATTCCCAATGCCAAGATTTTCAATGAATGGTTTTCGACCAGTTCCAAGGACAGGCGGATCATGGCGGTTGGGGTTCGCAGGTACAACGCAGCTATGAAAAGACTGCGAAAAGGCGAAAAACTAGAGTGGGCGAGTATGCTGGACCCCGTAACCGGAATGCTTCTTGACGAAAAACAATTGCTGGCTGAAACTCCCCAGAAACGGGCGGCAAGGATCAAAAAAGCAAAAAAGGTGATAGGGGGGACTTGACAGATTTCGTCAAGCGAAGATTATAGCGATATGCAAAGTACCCAATTATTGGTCGAAGAGTTGCAGGGCATCTTCCAGTTTGGAGCAATCCAACCTGGGAAAAAGCTCGTTGTTGACCGCGATAAGGGTATCATCAAGGGTGTGAAGATCATCGGGTTCAACTCCCAGAATGGTCGCCGGTATCTGCCGGAAGCACTCAAGGAAGCGGTTCCCCTGTATGAGGGGATCAAGGTTAACATTGATCACCCGGAGAAAGGTCCGACCCAGCAGAGGTCGAGCCATGACCGTTTCGGGAAATTCATCAATGTCCGCTTCGTGGAGAGTGAGGGAATCTACGGCGATCTCCTCTACCTGAAGAATCATCCCCTAGCCGATTCGGTTTGCGAGGCGGCGGAAAGGGAAGAGATGAACGATGTATTCGGAATGAGCCACAACGCCCAGGGTGAGGGCACGGTGGACAAGAACGACATTTTTGTGGTTTCCAGGATCACCGAGGTTCGCCATGTCGATCTCGTTGCAGACCCGGCAACAACTAAATCGCTTACGGAATCGCAATCGCCAAGTGAGCAGGAAACAGAAGAAGCGGCGGGAAATCGAGTTCGTTACAAGAGCAAAAGACAGGCTGTTGGCGCGAAACGCAAATTCGTGAAAGCCAAGTCCAAGGGGGCTAAAAAGCCGACCGGGACTCTGAAGGAATCTGATGACGAATCTGAAGATGCCAAGGAAATGCATCAGATGATCATGCAGATTCTGACAAAGAACGACACGCCCGATGACAAGAAAGCGGATGAAATTGTTGCCATTTTAACTGGTGAAGCAGGGGATTATGACATGGAAGCGCAAGAGAGCGTCCAGGAAGAAACCAAGGCCGAAGAGTCTCCCGTAACCGAGGGGAGCTATGGCAAAGAAGACGAGAAGATGAAGGAAGGCGATTACGCCAAGATGTGCGAGAAGTGCGGCGCGAAGATGGAGTCGATGGACGAGGAAAAGCCGGACGAGGATATGTCCGACGAGGAAGAAGAAAAGAAAGCCATGAAGGAGTCCATCGATCCTTCAGCCGAACTCGCACACTACAAGACCAAGGATGCCATCCGTACTCTTTGCGAGTCCAACGGAGTCGAGTTTGAAGAGTCTCTGGTTCAAGACCTTGGTGGTCTTAGCCCGGAGTCCTTGGAGCGGCAGATCAAGCGGATTGCCGCTGCGAATCTCGCCGCGAAACCCAAATGCTCACCCACTCAGGCTACCTTCCAGGAGTCGAAAGAGGGTAGCAAGAAGTTTCCTGAAGGTGATTCCTTGTTCCGTTGGTTGGCAAACTAATTACGAAAGGGGTATAGACGATGGGAACTGCTTTTGGTGGATCGAAGCTGTACAAGCCAGCTTCCGATACCGTGATGAACCTGCCTAGCGTGGCATCCGTTGCCATCAGCGTTGGCGATTTGCTGTTCTGGGATACAACCAACAAGGTGCTGAAGCCCTTTGACCAGTATGTGGCAACCGGCACGGTTAACACCGATCAAGCTGCCATTCGCGCCGTCTTCGCTGGAGTGGCCCTGCAAGGCAAGCTTGCCGCTGACACTTCCGGTGGTTACCCCGCTTTCAACGGTGAAGGCATCACCTTCGCTCCCGATGCTCTTTACGAGGCTGATTGCGCTGCTGCCACTTTCGAGCCTGGCGATCTGGTTGCCGCTTCGGTGACTGCCGCTGCCGGGGCCGGGAATGTGGCTAGCCAATCCCTGGTGAAGACCACCGATGCCGGTGAAGCCCTGGGTTATGTGGTGGAGCGTTATGCCAGCAACACCACCAAGGTTCGCGTCAGGTTGATCGGGCGGTGGTCGCCCTACAACTTCGCTGACTACAACAACACCACCTCCGTCTAATACAAGCCAATAAGGGAGAACTAGAACAATGAATGTGATCAAGCTTCGTGACCTGTTTGAGTCCCGCTCCAAGGAGACCAATGGTCGCTGGCGTTTCCTGACCGAAATGCGCCAGGGTCTTGGCCTTTGCGACAAGGACGGCAACGACAATCGCGACTTCGCCGGTAACCTGACGCTGAAGGATCGGGCCTTGCGTCCCGAAAATTTCAGCCTCCAGGAACTGGCCGAGGCGATCATCGGGCCTAGCTGGCGGCAGCTTTTCAGCCCCGATTCCCGTGCAATGGGCCAGTACACCGCTGCCCGTTCCATGATGGAAGCGAACGGATACGCTGGCGACAAGCGGGCCTTGGTTGAGGCGACTGGTTTCGGTCTCGATCCCAGCGCGTTCCTCAACATCAACACATTCACCGGCATCGTCGGTGGCCTGGTCGAGGTCAAGATTCTGGAAGCCTTCCAGAACCCTGCCTTGATTGCCGACCGTCTGATGCCTGTTGAGTCCACGAAGCTCAACGGTCAGAAGGTGATCGGGGTGCAGAATATCGGTGACCGCGCCAAGAAACGCGCCCCCGGTGAGACCACTACCCGCGCCCAATTCGGTGAGAGGTGGATCACCACTCCCGAAACCCGTGAGAACGCTCTGGCTATTGATGTGTTGAAGGAGACCGTCTTCTTCGACCTGACCGGCCAGGTTCTCCAGATGGCATCCAGCGTTGGCGAAGAACTCGCCTACCGCAAAGAACTGGAAGTCATCGACGCGGTCCTGGGTGTGACCAACCCGTTCATCTACAACGGGACTGGTTACAACACCTACCAGACCAGCCGCACCTTGGGCTACCTCAACGCCCACACCAACCAGTTGGTGGACTGGACCTCGATCCAATCCGCCAGCCTCCTGTTCAGCCGCATGGAAGACCCCCATACCGGCAAGCGTCTGCTGATCACGCCGAACACCGTCCTGGTGAACCCGGCGCGTCTGGCAACCGCCCAGCTGATCTTGGGTGCTTCCGGCACGGAGCTTCGCACCGCTCCTGGGGCAACCCAGTCCAGCGCGGTGAGCTTGAATGTCGCCTCCTCGACCGGCAATCCTTACTCTGGACAGTTCACGATCCTGTCCAGCCCGCTGATCGAGCAGCGTTGCCTGGCATCGGATGGTCTGAACCTGAACCAGGCCAACACCGATGGTCTGTGGTTTATGATGGAGGCTGGGAAGTCCTTCAAGTATATGCAGAACTTCCCGCTGACCGTGACCCAGGCCGCGCCGAACCAGTACGAGATGCTGGATCGGGGCATTGTGGCCACCTACTTCGCCAACGAGCGGGGTATCCCCAGCGTCTGGAGTCCTTGGCACACCGTCAAGAACAACAACGCCTAATTGAGGTAAAGCTGATGCAACCCACCCAGCAGAAGCAACAGCCTCAACAGCAACAGCCTGTTAATCGCCTGTGGGAAGTCTCAGGGATGGGACTCCCACGGGCGTTTATCAAGGCCTACAGCAAAGAACAGGCTAAGAGCGAATACCGTATCCGATACCAGTTGCACGAATCACGCCCCGTGGAGGCGAAGTAATGGCAGCAGCGGATGATATTAGCTCCGCAATCGACAACCTTGCCGCTGCCATCAAGGAGGCTACGGTCAATCCGAAACCGAATTACACGATTGACGGTCAATCCGTAAGCTGGGGCGATTACCTTCAAATCCTGACCAGTCGCCTAGACGGTCTGATGAAGGCGAAACAAAGTCTTGCCGGTCCATATCAGCGGATGTTGAGGGTAGTATCCCGATGAAGTACGCAGCAATTAGCGCATCCAGTTCCGGCTCAAACACGGTTGTAGCTGCCGTGACCGGGAAGCGAATTCGGGTTCTGTCCTATGTGATGGTTGCTGCCGGTGATGTGACGGCAACCTGGCAATCGGCATCCAACAACCTTAGCGGTGGTATGGCATTGGCCGCGAATGGTGGTGCTGCCCCTTCTGCTGGACAAGCCACTCCAGGCGGGCTGATTGGCCAGTTTGAGACCAACCAGGGTGAAGCACTCAACCTTAACCTCTCAGCTGCGGTTTCAGTTGCTGGCCACCTGACTTACATCGTTACCGATTGAGGTGACTGATGCCTGTTGTAGCTATGGTGGAAATACGATATTCCTCGCCTAGGGGAATTCCGGCTGGATACAATCCGGCCAATGTTTCCACCAAGCTTCGCAACATTGCTCAGGCTGTTGTCAGGCAGCACAAGGAAGACATTAGTAGGAATTATTATCCAAGCAGGGTCGCCTCTCGTCCTGGAGAGTTTCCAAAACGCAGAACCGGAAATCTTCGCAAAAGTGCTGGATATGCCCCTGCTGCAATCAATATTAGCACGGTGCGAAAAGCCAAGAGCCTGACAATCAGTCTTGGTTATGACGATTCAATCTGTGATCCAGCCAAATTCAACTCCCTGCGATATGGGGCATCCGGCCCAGGGAGAAGATACATGGCTCCCAGACTGATGATGCCAAATACGGCGAGTTCTGTGATTCCAATTGAATTAGCCAAGAGCAACCCAGAACCTTGGACTCCGACCGCAGAGTGGAGACCGCTCACCTGGGAGGTGGTTCCTAGCTGATGGCACTCACATTGGACATAACCTCTGATTACCTCATCTTTGACAACAAAGAGACGATCACTTTCCAGAACCAGGGTGAGTCTGCGATAACCATTCCCAATGTGATTCGCAGACCAGCAGTCATCGGTGTGGATGGTGGTGGTGGATCGATTGTTTACGGGGCCGGGATCGAATTCCTGGTGTTCAAGAACGAGTTGGCTAATGCAATTGTTGCCGACAACTCAGAGACATTGATTGCCACCGGAGAGGATAGCGACTTCCTGGTGTATAGCGATTCCCTGTTTGCGCCAAGGATCAATGCCCGGATAACGGATGAGAAGGGCAAGCATTACAGGGTCGATATTATTGACGATGGGGCATATCGAACACGCTGGGCAATCCGCGCGACATCGGAAGCGGCGGAAGGTATCAACTAATGAGCGTTTTCTACCAGATTCTGGATGCGGTCAGGGATCGGCTGGCAACCATTCCCAGCGTCCCAACCATTGTCATTAGAAAGCGTCCCGTTCTGGTTCAGGAAGATACGGTTCCCATCGTCATCGTTTCCCCTGGACGGGAGATTATTGGTGACGAGGCATTCGGCAATATTGTCGAGTACCTATATTCGGTTGAGGTGACGATCATCCAGGCTGGAAACAGGGTGTATGAGGCTGATGTGGCCACCCTGTTCGATCTCAGGGAAAACATAAGAAATCAGCTTTTCCAGCCCCTGCTTTCTGGAGCGGCATCCGTTTACGACTGTCAACTTGAAACAAATCCGGCGTTTGAGGTTGTATCCGGTCAGGCAAGTAATTACGATATTTCAGGTATGGTAATTACTTATAAGAGCGTCGAAACGAGGATTTCGTAATGGCGATTACCCATACCGCTGGGATAAATTTCAGCGCAAATAATGGAACACCCGCGACTTTCCAGGCAAGCCAATCGGCTGATGGTGAAGTTAATCTGGATGTGACGATTGCCCCTGCGGCAAGCAACTTTGTTGTTGTCTGCCCGATTGACGCAAGCCAGGTCAAGTCAATCCTCATGTACGCCGATGCCGCCATGACGGTGGTCACCAAGAGTTCCGGCGGATCGACGGTTGATACATTCACCCTGGTGGCCAACAAGCCATTGTTCTGGCAATTTGGATTCCCCACAAACTGCCCGGTTACCAATGACTGCGCTACGCTTCAGGTGACCAGCACACCAGGTGGAAATCTTAAACTGTTCGTGCTTGAGGATGTCTGATGGCACTAACAACAGCTGGTGTTAATGGGTCAATATCTTGGATTCAAACCAAGACTAATACCGGATTTTCCAACACAATACAGGGTTTGGATTCTATTTCGGCTAGTGTTTCACCTTCATTGACTGGAGCTACACCAGCCAATGTTGTTTATGCCGAAGAAAGAACCCTTTCCGCATCAGCATCGCAGACATACGATCTGCAATCTTTGACTGATTTCTTGTCGCAATCCTTGGTGATGACCAGGGCTTTTGCGATTGCCATTAGTTGTTCTGACGGGCAAGTGACATTACAGCAGGGTACTTCAAATCCTCTGACTTGGCCTTTGTCTGGAACAGCCCCGGCAATGGTTGTCCCATCCGGCGGTTTTTTCGTCTTTGGACAAGCAACCGCCCAGACTGTTAGTGCATCGGTCAAGACCCTCAAAGTGACTGCCGGGGGTTCTGGCGGAACATACAAGATTGCAATTCTAGGAGGTCAGTAAGATGCCTTTCTACGCTGGTAAGAATGCGACTCTTTCCATTGGTGGTGTTGCCTATCCGATGGATACCTGGAGCATTGCCATTGAGACCGAAGAGGTCGAAGTGACAAACTTCCAGTCTGTTGGCCAAAAGAATCTGATTGCCGGAATCCAGGGTGGCACGGTCTCTGCCTCTGGACCGTACAACGGAACCGCTCCGTCAAGCGGAGCATTGGCAAGTTTCACCTTTGGTATTAGTGGCGCGGTCACCCTTGGACCGTATCAAGTCCTAATCACCAGCGTGACCGTTGACACATCGGTCAAGGAAAAGGCAACCATCGAGGTTTCAGGGTCTCTCGCAGCAAACCTGGGATAATGTAGATGCCAGCATTTGGCGCAAATTATCCGACAAGAGAAACAACATCCCCGTTCTATTCTGGGTATAGAGCGGGGGTGCTGCTTAATAATGCCAGATTCTTGGTTGCTGATAGCTGGTCTTTTGAAATAAAAGACGAACCAATTGAGTTGACAACGGTTCAGATATTCAGAGATTCCAATATAGAAGCAACCCCCACCGACTTCCCAGAGTGGTTCAACAAGGGAGTCCCAAGGAAATATGTCAAAGGTGGAATGTTTGATGCGACTATAAAGTTGCATGGTTTCTATAAAGAATTGCCAATATTGGACATTGGTGAGTTTGTTACTGTTTCATTGATGATAGATGGGAACAGGACATTCTTCAGGACAGAATTAGCATTCGTGACTTCATATAATTATGCCGTAACGGTAAAAGGCACAATAGAATGGAATATAGACCTTGTTGTTACATTGAACAACAAGAATGACGATACCGATACGATTCCGAGGTTCTAAAATGCCCATCAATACGGTTTCTGATGTGATCGGCACACATGGTGCGCCGCCAGAGTGGACTGATAGCCAAGGGAAGAAATACCAACTATCTCTGATCAATCTGAAGGCTCAATCCAAGATTGAGCGGATGATTGAGCATGATGCAATTGAGGCATTAAAGGCGCATAAGGATTTGATCGGTGAGGAGGAATATGCTCTTCAGCTTTCAAGGCTGTTACGCGACATCACCCAGGGCCGGTTCAACTTCGGTGGAGAGTATTGCCAGGATGCCCTTGAGACTATCAAGGGTGTAAGCGCAATGGTTTCCGCAATATTCAATGTTGACAGAGATGAGGCTATGAGGCTCATTACAACCGAGCCAGAGGTCAAGGATGTTGTTGGGATGATTACGGAGAGATCATACCCAAAAAAAGCGGAGAAACCGGCGGCGGAGTAGAGGAACCAAATTGGCCTCAGATCGTCGCCGGTCTCTTGGATGAGCCATTCTGCTTGTCCATGTCAGAAGTATCGCAGTTGACAATGCGCCAGATATCCCTGCTCTATTACAGAGAAAGGGATAATAAGGGTATTCCAAGACCAATTAAACAGATGTATGATTACGATGAGGACGGCAAGTTCATTGACCGTTCCAAGGACGAGTTCTTCAATCTTGGAATGGCATTGGGCCTGACTCCAGAGGAACTGGAGAAAAGGTGGGAGGAAGCGCAAAATGGCAAATAGCTTCGGACCACCTGGGGCTGGCGGCGGTGATCCAGTATCCAAGTCGATTGCTGATGCGATAAAGCCAGCAGTCAATGTCGTTGACGCTGAAGCGAAGAAGCTTGCCAAATCAATTAAGAAGCTTGCGGACGATATGTCTGCATCGGCAAAGGGATTGAACCGGCAAAGATCGGCTGAAATGTTGAGAGCGGCAAAGGCAGAAGAATCTGCTGTTAAGTCGCTAATGGCTCAACGATCCAGAGCGTTGATAGCCCAATTCAATGCGGAAAGCCAGGCTATTGCTTCTCTATCGAAGCAGCGTTCAAGGCAGATGCTTGCCGATATTCAGGGCCAGGAAAGGGCAAAGAAATCGCTGGAGGCTCAAAGGTCTAGGGAGTTACTTCGCGCTGAAAAGGAAAAGGAGAATATACAGAAATCTGCTCAAGCAAAAGCATTGAGGGATGCTGAAAAAAACGCAAAAGAAATAGAGAAGGCGGAAGAAAAGAAAAGAAAAAGTTTGGAAAAAGCAGCGAGAGACAAAGAAAAAGAAGAAGAAAAAGTTAGGGAAAGGGACAAGAAATACTTTGCAAAGTACATGAAAGAAAAAGAAAAAAGGCAAGTAGAGGAAGAGAAGGCCAAGAAGAAAGAAGAGGATGCTAAAAGAAGGTCTCAGCAATCTCTGAACGCTCAGAGATCGAGAGAATATGTAAAATCTCTTCGAGACGAGGAAAAGGCGAAAAGTAGGAATGAAAGACTAGAGACAAAATGGCAGGCAATGCTCGATAAAGAGCAGAAAAATAAAGATGCTGAAAAGGGAGGGAAAGGCGAAGAGAAGAAAAAGCCTGAAAAAGATATTGAAAACTTCTTTGGTTTCTTCGGGAAATTAAAGTCTTCGTTTGATGATTTGATTGGAATCATTGGTAGCGCGACGAAATTTGTAGCTGCCTTCAATCCTGGATTGGTGGCCCAGCTTGGGTTCGCCATGAAGGACTTGTACGCAACCATAGGCATGGCCCTCCAGCCTGTTGTGGAAGGTGCTACTGCTGCCGTAAGGAATTTCGCTGACTTCCTGGTTCCAATAGCGAAGGAATTTGCGCCATTAATCTCTCAATTTGTCGCTGCATTTCTGGATTTATTCATTCAATTGTTCCCCAAGTTTAGAGACCTTTTCTCAATAATCGAGATATTCGTTCAGGTTGCGACATTCTTGACCAAGGCATTCGCCTACATAATGGAACCGCTTATTTGGTGGCTCCAGGGATTCTCAATGATTCTGGCGTATAGGGCAATCGTTGCAGTCATATCGTTTGCAACAGCGGCAGCAACTGGCGCGGCGATGATGACTGGTGGTCTCTCATTGTTGATCGGTGGAATTGCAACAGCAGCACTTAGCCTTGGAAAGTTTACAGGATTCCTCAAGGAATTTGAGTTTAAGCCTGGAGCGTCGATTGGGATGGGTGCTAGGCAGGCATCTTATTCTGGTATTACGGAATTTGGTAAAAACATCTTGGCTCAATCACTTGGTGCTGGAGCCTCTACAGCTGCTGCTGATACGGCAAATAATACGCGGCGTTGTGCGGAAGCACTTGAACGAATGGATAATAGGAATAGAAATGGTGGTCTTGAGCAGGTTGGTGGTGATGGTATTAGGCAGAGGAATATGGAGAGGTTTGAGGATGTGAGGCGCAGGGTTCTCGCTGGCCCATTCTGATTAATAAAGGTAGGCAAAGAGATGCCATTTAATCAAACGACCGGTGATGCAGCAGAACGGATTGATAGAATCAGTCCATCAAAGGCCTCGTTTACAACGGGCGGCGGTGTAGCATCGGTTGAATATGTTTTGCGCCGTGGTCAGATGGGCGCATTCATCAGAGACATCCTTGGTGCTGCCGCATTCACCGCCCAAGGAAATCTAAATAGATATCTTCCAGCAGCGCATCCACAATTCGATTACTTGTACGCAACCAGGATATCCAACATTGAGGGTATCACCCCAGAGGGAAGGATTGAGGCCGCGCCACTCCAGAGGATATTGCAAAACCATTTTCGAGATGTGGCGATTTATTCGCAGTATCGTATGGTGGTCGAATTCGAGCCAAGGCCTTATCTGATTGAGACAGACGATTCCTTGAAGGCCACCTGGGAAGTCAACAAGAAATATTATTACGACTTCCAGAATGCTGCCAATTTCAGCCAATTCACAGACTGCAAGGAATACAACCGATTCGTTGAAATATCGATGGAGACGAATGCAGAATTTCTGACAACTCCAACCAATGTTTTCCAATATCGTCATGGATGGCCGGATGGTAATCCTGTCGGGGCAACATCTGGTGCTGGCGTTAATGTCTTAATATGCAAGCCAACAGTAAAAATGACATGGTATTTCGTCCCTTATGAAATGGTTTTCTGCAAAAACATAACAGAAGCATTGGGCCGAGTGAACCAATACGATTTCATAAAGTTCAAGGCTGGAACGCTTTTATTCAAGGGGATAGAAGTCAATAAATACGCGCCTCCGTACCAAATAATCGGTCAAGCCGCTAATGTCGGAGCCAGGCCAGAACACACCAGGATGTGCGACATAACATACATTTTTGAATACTTCAGCCAGAACAATGATGATCTTGGTCAAGGAATTCCTGGTGGACTTGGACAAGCCATTCCGGCATTCGGCCACAACCTAACGATTCATGGTTCTGATTACAAATATTATTATGTTAGTGCTAGGCCAAATGCACTCAATCCAAAACAAGACTACAGGCCAATATACTTGTCTTATCCAATGGAAAAACTATTCAGGTATGATGTGTAATGGCAGTAGTAAGCAGAAATAGACTGGTGAATGATCTGACTGTTGAAATTCAGTCAGAATGGATAATTGCAAGAATAACGGAAGTTGGAGCGTCTCAATCTGGTTCTGGATCGTGCGTTGGTTATCCACACGCATGGGTTGAACAAGAATTGTGTGATAACGGGTATGACTACCAAGACGATACTATTAACGGACTTTCTGGCACAACTACCGCTCTCCAGGCATATGCGATTGATGGCAGTCAGGCAGCGGTAGGAGACATTGTTTTATTAAGACCTCGCGTGATGGATGTTAATGGGAATCAATTATATGAATTCATAAAAAGCGGTGGAACACCAAACAACCTTGATTGCCCCCATGTAACATCAGTTCAATGCACCGGCGGAATGTTGGTTGTAACATATGACACGACCTGTGTGGGCGCATGAGTACCACAGTAATTGACTGCAAGACATTGGTTCCTGGGACAACCTATGCTCCAGCATATTTCCCCTGCTGGGGTTTGAGGGAACTTCCCGCGACGATGTCCTTCACCGCTGGACCGTCTACTCCAATCCCGCCAAACACCACCTGTAACACAGGGTGGCCAACCACGGTTATAACCGGGACATTGACCAGGACCGGGGCTTGCGACTTTGCCTGGGGATATTCTTCAGGATCATTTGGGATTATCTTCGCCTGGACTAATGCTGGGCCACCAATCAGTTGCACCATCAACCAGGCCGAATTGTATCCAGATTGGTCGCTGGATAATGTGACGGGCACTCCAACTGGATCGTGCAGTCAGAACCCTTCCACAGGGATCGTGACATTGACATTCACGGGAATTATTTCCGATGGATTTTGTGAGTGCCCAGTTACTGTCACATTCAGCGGGTGATTGATGGGTGCTGGAGCTAAGGCTTATCTGCTGGCCGGGGATTGCAATACTGTGCCAGTCAGGCATTGTATGCCATTCAAGGAATTCTGCATCCACACCCTGGGATCATCTCCACCACTAGCCACTTATCCTGACTCTGGATGGTTTGGATGCGCCGCATATTCGACAAATCCAGGGACGCAATTACTGCTTGATCCGCAAATACCAGACGCTTTGACCAGGCATCAACTATACGGTCAGACACCCAGCGCGGTGACATTGCCAACATACTTCCAGGCGGCAAACCTTGCCCCCTGGAGAGAGCGCAAGATCATCGGCCCGATGGACCCATATAACAATCGGGCATCCGGCCCAGCAGTACAGCAAGCCCATATGGTCACGATGGTGAGGCGAAGGCTAAAGGGAGCCAGCCCGAACAACAACGCTTACGCAAACAGGTACGGATTTTATTTCACAGATGCTTCAACGGCATTCAACAACCAACCAGATTGGTTGGGTTTCATGCATCCGGCCAACTATTTCTGGACAAACAAGGATGTGGCGGAACCATTCAACGCGGTTCAATATTACGAGGATTCAGGTTCCAATCCGACAAAGGTCGATTCCTATAACCAGAATTTCATCCCATTCTGCACACCAGTAAACACTTATTCTTCGGAAGGCACTCTTCTTGGACAGTACATCGGTTACACGCTGATCTTCTACTTCGGCATGGCATTCGTTAAATATCCGATACAAGGGTTCAAGGATGTTGACTATTACAGTCCATTGCCAATCAAGCCGGAAATAGTCCCAACCTACCAGCTATTCTCTGTGGACTGCCACTTGTTCATGGTTGGCAGCGCGGCATCCGGTCAGACTCTGAAGTCTCCCAAGATAGGTTCATCCAGGTACTGGGTCTACAATCGAGATTCGACCACCTGGAACATCTGCGATCAGTATATGTATATGCTCTGCGGGGCATTCAGGTCGAATTGGAAATTCAATGTCACCTTTAATTATGTGGGTGGTGGAAGTGAGGTCATCAAGTTTAACCCATCCAATCTCCAGGTTTATGTGACCCCATGACGCAGTACATCCAGAATGTGGCATCAAATGTCTGCGGGGATTTGCCGCCCACCATTCCGGTGAACATTGACTGCTCGTTATGCGCCATCGGATTCCCCCAGGCTGGCGGGATGATAGGCGTGACATTCTATGGGCCGATCTGCCCTCCAGCGACAACGCCCAGCCCCTCATTCTGGTTGGGATTTGAAGAGAAGACCGCTCAATTCAAATGCATCAATCCTGGCCAGGACAATGAGCCGAATCCAAATGTCTGGGTGGCCGAATCACTTTTTGGCGGAATATCGGGAGGGTCTTGCGCCAACCAATACAAGTTGCGGGCAGTCTTGACCGCGCTGAACACTACCCAGATCAGCGTTTCCGTAACGATCTATGTCCTTGTCCCTGGAACTGGTGGCAATGTCTGGGCCGTTTATTCGACATGGTCAGAAACCCTGACAGAAACACCTAGTCTCGACACTACCCCATATCGTGGACGGGCATTCTCATCACCGACCTATAAGGCGATAACCGTCAATCAGAATGGGGGCAAAGGCGATCCTGTCAGTTTTGCCAGGATAAATGTTGGCTTGATTTCCATGAGGGTTGGTTGCGGTTCAACAGGAAATGCTGTTCCAGATACCTGTGGATTCTGGGATGGCTCCCAATGGTTGACCTGTCTCCGGGGATTCGTCAAGTCAACAAACAATACTCTGATAAGGGATTTCACCCAGTTTGGATTCAACACGGCAACCTGTGGAACCACCGATTCGTGCGGTTGCGACACGATTACATTGACTGGGACTGCCCCGCCAACAGGAACCTGCACATTCAATTCCCCAGCATTTGCTGCCACCTATGGGCTTTTGGGGCTACCAGGCGGCATTGAGGCTGTTGGGGTGGTTCAACAGGTTCAACACGCTCCAGGTGTGCAGGGAATCGACATTATTGTCAAACAGATTGGCAATGGGGTGATCTATATCTGCACGAACGATAACGGCGCGGGCTGGATTGTTTCCGCCGCCAATGTCGCCAAGGCCCAAAGTCCTGTAATCCTTACGGCAACCAGGGCGAATTTTCAGGTCTGGTTGTATGCCTTGAATTTTCCCAACGATCAAATCCTTCCTGTGGAGTGTTATACGCCTCCAGCAGAAGGAACCATGCCAGTATTTGTTGACGAACCAGAACCAGAGGTGGTCGCTCCACCTGTGATTCAGCAGCAGCAATCGCCGGTCATTCAGAGGGTGACATTGCCATGCCTTCACCTTGGAGAGGCTATCCAGGGATCAAACCGCGCCGGATGTGGCAGTTGCAGCAAGTACAAATGCGCCATACATGGGGAATGCAGGAAGATTGACTATTCCCTGGAAGTCAAGCAATGCCTGACTTGCGAAGATTATATTGCCAAATAACACATATGTTTAGTAGACTATGCCAACCACCTTGGCCGCGCCTGGGGACCGTATGGCATGGATTGGCTCAAATTCGCTGAACAGTATGGACTTGCTTCGGCTGGATTAGCCTTCGTCTTCTGGTATGTGGTTCTTCCATTAAAAGACCGTCATGTTAAGTTCCTTGATTCAACGGAAGAGACTAACAAGTCATTGGCCAAGACGGTAGAGAAACAGGCTGAAATATTGGAAGGAATGCAGACTGGTTTAGCCAAGATGAATGACAAGATTGACAGGATGGAAGAGGTAGTTGAAAAGCTTTCCATCGTCACGCAGCACCTGAGGATGCCGTAAATGAGCCTACCACTCCTCCACGCTGGACGCACGAATCCCGGCTTATCCGCTGCCCTCGATCTGCGCTTCGCCTTGGATAAGTCCTTGACCGCTTATCGTGGACCCACGCCCAGTTTTTCCAGAGCATCCACCGGCAGCTACTTCGATGGGAGCGGGGTGCTGCGGTATGCGCCAGTCAACTTATTGAATTACAGCGAAGATTTTACCAATGCTTATTGGTCAATTTACAGCGTAAATGTTTCATCAAATCAAGCAGTTGCTCCAGACGGCAAAACAACGGCAGATAAGCTGTACGATGACAACACAAGCAATGAAAAGGTCATATACAGGAATCCAATAACGGTCTCGGCTCCTGTCACTCAAAGTGTTTACATGAAGGCGGCGGAAAGATCGTTTGGCTGCATTCAGCTTTATGAAGGTACTGGGGCACTCCGCAGGTTTACCGTTGTTTACAACTTGTCAAATGGAACAATTGCCAATACAAGAAGCGTCAATGGTGGAACTGGCACATACGGAATTGAAAGTGTTGGCAATGGCTGGTATCGCTGTTGGGCCACATGGTCAATTAACTGGTCTAATGGTACGGCGCACATTGCATTAAGTGATTCGGCTAATCCAGCAGCTTGGTCTGCTTCAGGTTTTCCGCAATACGCTGGGAATGGATCGTCAGGCATTTTCATCTGGGGCGCACAACTAGAAGCATCATCCACCGTTGGCACTTATGTTCCAACCACCTCCTCAGCAAACTCCGCTCCCCGCTTCGATCACACCTTTAACGGCACAAGCTGGGTGTCTCGTGGTTTGCTGGTGGAGGAGCAGAGGACTAACCTTGTCACAAATTCGTCAGATTTTACTAGCACATGGGTTGATTCAAATGTTGCCAGAATAACTTCCTCTGGTACAGCACCAGATGGGACAAATACTGCTGTAAAAATGTACCCGACATCATCGACAACGATGACAAGGATTTACCGATCTGCTGCATATTCGTGCATATCGGTTTTCGCAAAAGCAGCAGAGAAAAGCATTGTTTATTTTTACGATCTAAGCGGAGTCTATGTATGCTGGTTTGATTTGGCAAATGGAGCGATTGGAACAAATAATACCAGCCTAACCGCCAGCATGATTAACTGCTCCAATGGATGGTTTAGATGCTCTCTGGCATCAACATCGTCAAGTTTTTTATTCTTCCAAATTGGCGTATCTGATGCAAATGGATCATTGTCATCAACAGCTAGTGGAACTAACGGAATTTTGATATGGGGAGCGCAAGGCGAATCCGGCGCATTCCCCACCAGCTACATCCCCACCACCTCCGCATCAACCACCCGCTCCGCTGATGTCTGCCAGATTACTGGGACGGACTTTTCAGGATTCTGGAATGGGGCGGAGGGGAGTGTAGCAGCGGAATACGATCTTTACAGCCCATCTGTTGGCAGCGCACAGAGCGAGTCTTTTTTGTGGCAAGTTGATGACGGAACAAACAACAACAGAATACTTGTAACCGGGACTTCTGGTTCTACAGCGTCAAATAAAAATCGTTACGCAGTAATAACTACAGCGGGAACACAGGCTTTACTCGATAATCAAGTAGTTCCAGCAAATGTTTCTGTATATTCTTCAGCAACATGGAAATTAAATGATGCAGCTTTTTATTCTGGATCAAACGGGCTATTTGATACGAGCGTGGCAATACCGGCAGGACAATCTAATTTGAGAATTGGCCAAAGGACTGGTGATTATTATCTAAACGGCCACATCGCCCGCCTGCGCTATTACAACAAACGCTTGCCGAATGCCACGCTGCAACTTCTCAGCGAACCCGATCCAACGCTCAATCTGCAATTCGCCCTCAATAAGACGCTTACTCCAGTTGCTGGGCCTGCCCCATCATTCAGCAGGGCTTCGACTGGATCGTACTTTGATTCGACTGGAACGCTGAAATATGCGAATGTGAATTTGCTTAATTATTCAGAACAATTCGATAATGCATATTGGACGAAATCCGCTTCAACTTCGATTATACAAAATTATTATGTTGCTCCAAATGGGACGCAAACCGCAAGTTTGGTTTATCCGAACGGTGCGCTTGGCGTTACATTTTATAGAAACATAAATGTTTCAGGAACAAATACATTTTCAATTTATGCAAAATCAGCAGGGAAAAGATGGATTGGATTTGTCAATTTGACTGGATCAGTTTTTAATGTTTGGTTTGATGTTTTGAATGGAGTGGTTGGTACTGTTGGTTCTGGTTACACGGCCACAATTCAAAATGTTGGAAATGGTTGGTACAGATGTAGCGTAACAGCTACAGGAACTTGGTCTTATTACCAAATTGGCATTTTTAATTCCGATAACAGTTCTACACCAGTTACACCAAATGGGACTGATGGGGTTTTGTTTTGGGGAGCGCAAGTTGAAAATTCAGCATCCCCAACTCAATACGCCAAGACTGAAGCATCAACTACCGCTGGCCCCCGATTCGACCATGTCTACTCCGGTGGCCAATGGGTCAGCAGGGGATTATTGCTGGAGGAGCAAAGGACGAATAATTGCTACTTTTCAAATACTTTTTCTAATGCTGTTTGGGAAAAATATGATTCATCCATTAGCAGCAGCGGAACAGGCCCAGATGGCAGCACGGCTAGCCTACTAACTGAAAACACGGCAAATGGCCCACATTGGCTAAGGCAACAGACATCAGCATCGGTGGCATCTGGCGCAGGGGTTTCGGTTACAGCATCAATTTTTGTAAAGGCTAATGGAAGGTCAGTTGTTGGATTTGGTTTTGATAACTCTTTTGCATTTACAGGGAAATCAGTAAGGGGAAGGTTTGATTTATCAGATGGCAGCTTTGCTAACGAGTACAACTGTGATTCCTACAGCGTCACTAATGTTGGAAATGGTTGGTACAGGCTATCTGTAACTTCAACTGCTGTTCAGGCAGGAATAGCTAGATTTGACTTCTTTTTATATAATTCGGACACTTCTGGTGGGATTACCTACACGGGCGATGGTTCGTCTGGAGTGTATGTATTTGGCGCACAGATAGAACAGGGGGCATTCCCCACCTCCTACACCGGAACGACTTCTAGCTCCGTCACCCGTTCAGCCGATGTCTGCCAGATCACCGGGACATCGTTTGGATCAATGTGGAATCAAGGGGAGGGGAGTGTAGTTGCGGACTTTGATTTCTTCTCTTCGGCGACTACTGGAGCTTGGACTGCGCTATCAAACCCGGCAAATATTATTCAACTATACAGGGCTGGTGCCACCGATCTGAGAGGATATGTGTACACCTCTGGCGTAACACAAGCTGACTTCTCAATTGGAACATATTCAAATCCTAGCAAGTCAGCATTAGCTTATAAAGCTAACGATTTTGCTGGGTCTGCGAATGGGGCAGCGGTTGGAACTGATACTTCAGGGACAATCCCATCAACAGACAAGTTGTATCTAATGGCTGGAGAAACTGGCGGCATAATTTCTGGCCACATCGCCAAGCTCATCTACTACCCCGCACGACTGACCAACACCAAGCTGCAACAGCTTTCTACTTGAGAGGTGGCTTATGATTGATCTGCTGCTGAAATTCGATTCACAGGAACAAGCTGGTCTCATCGGTGAGCAGCTTGGCTACACCACCCGCGATCCAGAGACTGGTGAATTCCACACGACACAAGCCACTTTGACGCTGGCTATTTGCGTGATCGGGGTTCATTACTATCCAGACGGCACGACCACCGAAGGCCCGAATGGTGAGCAGGTTCCGAATCTGAAAGCGGATAACCAATACTGGGTGATGGTCCGCTCCCTGGTGGATATGGATTTGCCACCGGAGATTCTGCCATTCATCGTGGAACCAAACCCGGAAGACCCGACAATTCCGAACCAGAGGTGGGCTTAATCATGGCAAGCAAAAAGATCAGCGAACTGACAACACGATACCCGCTTGACGGGACAGAATACATCGTTGCTGCCGACCAAATAACCGGAGTAGCTTACAAGGGCTACATTGGTGATGCCGTCCATGTTGGAATTAGTGGCGGGCAGATTTACACAACTGCTGGATCATTTGCATTTGAGCCAACAAGCGTCACGCTTTCTGGAAATACCAACAATCTTGGAGTTGGTCAAAACGGATTGATCCGAATACAGTCCACCGGGAATTATGATCTGACCGGGCTAGTTCCAATTGGCGGTGCAGCAGCAAATGCTTGGCGTGTTATTTACATCCTGAACAGGGGAGCAAACACGATAACCCTGAAGCACGAAGATGCTAATAGCACGGCAGAGAATAGATTCCTGACTCATAATGGAAACAATGTTTCCCTTCAAGCCAACCATGTAGTGTTGGGAATGTATGACGGCACTTCAAGCCGTTGGAGAATCTGGAGTCTAGTCTAGGAGGCTTTATGCCGTTGAAGAAAGGTTCATCGAATAAGGTTGTAAGTCAGAACATCCGCAAAGAAATGAAGGCTGGCAAGCCACAAAAGCAAGCCATTGCCATCGCGCTCTCGAAAGCCGGAAAGAGCAAGAAGAAGAAATAATCTTGCCAATCGGTCTGCCCTATTACTCTCCAGGGAAGCACCATGAAGTGGTCAATACGGCAGACCGATCCTCACGCCTACAAGCTGGAATTCGACGGCATCAAGCCAAACGATAGAAGCAAGGTGATGCTCCTGTCTGATCTGCATTGGGACTCCGCTCAATGCAACCGTGACCTTCTCAAGCGCGACCTGGAAGAAGCTAAAAAGGAAGGAATCCCAGTCCTTCTTATTGGCGACACATTCGACATTATGCAGGGCAAGTTCGATAAGCGGAAATCGGCCAAGTCCTTGCGCCCTGAACACCAGACAGACAATTACATCGACACAGTAATCGACGATGCAATCGACTGGTTTGAACCCTACAAGGATGTAATCGCCCTGGTATCCAAGGGCAACCATGAAACATCCTGGGAGAAATACCATGACACAGATGTCTGCTCCCGATTCGTCGCGGGCTTGAAGCGGGCCAAATCACCCGTCCTTCTTGGAAAGTATTGGGGATTTGTCCAGGCAAACCTAGTTGAGAACCCAAAGAATAGAGTGAGTAAAACTATCTTTTTTCACCACGGGGCTGGAGGAGGCGGGGAAATTACACGCGGCCTAATAGATAATTCTAGAACCCGCGGTATGTATATAGCAGATGTCTACATCTCTGGTCACATTCACAGGCGAAACCTTGACGAGAATATCGTCTACGGAATCAACAACAGCGGAGTGGTCTGTTCCAGGCAGCAGCTATTCCTGAGAAGTTCAACATATAAGATAGAGGATGATGGTTATCATGCGGAGAAGGGTCGCGGTCCTCGCCCTCTTGGAGGGTGGTGGCTTGAGTTGCGATATCTGCGTGATCGGAATACCGGAGTTGATTGCACCATGAGGGCATACCAAACATGAACAGTCTGCTACCCACCCTGTTACTATTTGTCGCAAACCAACCACCAACTCTGACCTTTAGCACCCCGGTTCAAGGCCAGCCGGGAAGCTTTGTGGTAATAAAACCAACCCAGTTAAGCGGCAAAGCGGTAAAATATTTTGCCACCTCACCCGGGGTGAACATTTTCCCGCCGGGACTCCTAGCCGACAAGACGGCAACTGTTATCACCTGCAATCTACCCGGCAGGTATACCCTCTACGGTTTCACCGCTTTGGGCGACGAACCTTCCGATCCCGTTGCCATCGAGGTGGTTATTGGCAATCCTGGCCCCGTAGTGCCACCAAAACCCGTCGATCCCACCAAACCCGACCTTCCTATCAATGATCCGCTGGCAGACGCAATTCAAGCCATTTACGGGGCATTAAACGAGACCGATAAGGCAAAGAACAAATCCGCCTTAGCCCAGTCATATCGGCAGATTGCCCAAATCTACAAAGACCCCAGCTTCGTCACCCTTGGACAGGCATTCCAGCGATCAATCGAGATTTCCCGCGCCATGCTGCCCAATACCGCATTGCGGGATATTCGGGCCAGGATGGGCGAGGAATTCAACAAAGACCTGCCAACCGACCCGAATACCATCCTGAATCAAAACATTCGGGATTTAGCCGTTTCTAGGCTGGAAAGGGCAGCAAGGATTCTGGAGGCGATCCAATGAGCGAGGAGAATGACATGGGAACCCCAACCCCGATCACAGGGTTGGGCATTGATCCTACTCCGGTGGAACAGCCTGTAGAAGAACCTGGGCACGGTCTCCCGGCTCCCCAGAACCTGGGTTGGGTTAACGACCCGGAAGCTGTTGACGAGATTGCCTCGCTCCAGCCCTTTGGAGCGTTTGCTGACACTCCAGCTGGAGAGGTCTCCCTGGCTGATCTTCCGCCAGAAGTCTTCATCTGGAAGATTCACAAGCTGGTGACCGGGAAAGACCCAGACGAAGAAAACCAAAAAAATTATGGATCATGTGTTGGTTTTGGAACCGTTGCTGCGGTCGAGGCCAGCATGGTTATGCAGATTTATGGCGGGGCGCATGAGGAATGGAAGGAACTCTGCCAGGAGGTGGTTTATGGAGGATCGAGGATTGAGATTGGGAATGGGAGACTGGGAAGAGGTCAGGGTTCTATCGGGGCATGGGCCGCAGAGTATGTCAAGCAGTACGGTATCTTGCCCCGTGGAAAGTATGGTTCTTACGATCTCTCGAAATACTCTATCTCCTTGTGTGACCAATTCGGGAACAATGGAGTGCCCGATGACCTTGAGAAGGTTTCAAAGGTGAATCCTGTCCAGGAAATCACCAAGGTTAAAAGTTGGGAATCTGCCAAGAAAGCATTGGCCCAGGGATACGGCATTGCGATCTGCTCCAATCGCGGATTTTCTATGAAGCGTGACGAGTATGGATTCTGCAAGGCATCTGGGGTTTGGAATCATTGCATGGCACTCTGGGGATATCAGACCGGCCCACGCGAAGGTGGCTGGATCAAGAATTCCTGGGGACCAAATGCGACAACGGGACCAACTGGCGTAGGGTCGCCCCCACTCTGCGGTTTTTGGGCTGAAGCATCCGTAATCGACGGGATGCTGCGGCAGGGGGATTCCTGGGCATTCTCTGCCATCAAGGGATTCCCCAAACAAAAAGTCGATGTAATTGATTGGTCATCTCTCTAGGAGTCCACCCATGCTATTGCCCTATCCGAATTCGTTTCCCCAGGACGCATTGCTGTTAATGCTCGACAAGATTCGCGGCAAGGATGTTTCCCTGCCCGATCTCGTTCATGCCGCCTGGAATGTCCTTGGCTACGGTCTCGCCCAATCCATCGGCGGTGGCCAGGTTGTCGCCGGGGAAATCGAGGCATTGGCCAAACTGTCCGATGAGGAATTGTTGACCAGCGTTCTGAAACAGGGTGGCGATCAGACTGTCGATGGGCAGAATGTTGCCGCCATTGGCATCGTTCCCTGGCTGATGGTCGCCCGCATTGCGTTCAAGATCATCAAGGAAATGTTGGACTAACCGGGAGCCACCGGGGGACTCTGTTCTGGGGCTCCGGGGTGTTCCCGGTGGCTTTGGGTGGGCGGCAGGGTTCCCCGGCTTAATCATGCTGAAAACGCTATATTCCATTGGCACGATGATCTTCGGTGGACAAGTCCGTTCACCGGAGTGGCCCGCCTTCCGCGCCCGCTTCATTCATGGAAAGCATTGCGCCGCCTGTGGAACCAGAAAATCCCTTGAGGCGCACCACAAGCTACCCCTGCTATTCGGCGGAGCAGAGTTGGATGAGGCTAATTTGATTGCCTTGTGCCGTGACTGCCACTTCACATTCGGGCATCTGCGGTCCTGGTTCAGCTACAATCCAGGGGTGGAAGAGGATTGCGCTTCTTACTTGGAAAAAGTGACCAATCGTCCAAGGATTTCGAGTAATGAGGGATGGCCGGTCCTTCCGCTAGAATGCGAAACAGATCAAGCTTACTGCGAAGATATTCAAGAATTGGATCAATCTCATCCTCTTTGAGACCCAACCAGTCTGCAATCTGGGCGCGGCTAGCTATACCCCAGACATAGCATAGAATCAAGGGTTCGATGCTGGAGCAAACTGGTTCAGGCATCACTCCCCTCCCGGCAGCGGGCCGATTGGTCGCCAATGATCGACAGCTAAATTATCTGGCCACTTACCATCAAATTTAGCTACCCAAATCCTTCTTTTCATGTCGAAATTAAAACCAATCACAAGGTATATCCCATGAACCGTTGGCGGTGGCTCATCCCACCGTGAACGCCAACGGATTGACTCCCGCAACCGATCAATTTCAGCCCGCGCCTCTTGCAATTCCAACAGCATATGGTCTGAATCCCTGTCGCTCATAATTCACCTGTTAGGGGCACGATCCCAGTAACGCCAGCCAGATGACAACAGAAAAGAATCTAAATTGCAAAAAGATTCTTCGTCCTATTCTTTATTCCAAGCTGGTTGCCGTCCTTACAACTCTCCCGGTTTAACTGCCCGCATCCGCACGGGAGATCGGCGCAGGATTCCACTCTAGTGGCTTTCGATCCAAGCTGCCCTGCATGACCCACAGGTATGCTCGTATGTGGCCAATCCCCGGCATCCGCATTCAATGCAGGTGTTATCCAAACTCTCCAGATCAGAATGGTTTTTCATCCATCCCCAAATTTTCTGGTATTCTTCCTCGCCACCCCAGAATTCAACTGTGGCGTTGTGGATTACCGCTTGGGCGCGGTTTTCAATGTCATGGTCGCCAACACGATCCAGGATGGACTGGATGAAGACTGGCCCCTCTGAATGATATTTGCCATCAAACTCAACCCACCACCTGGGAGATTCCCCCATCTGGACAGTTGCGAATGGCTCCCGCTTGGCCATCCATTTCCCGTAGCCAATACCAAAAGCGCATTGCAGCAACCTATCGTTGCGGGTTTCCTTCATCGTGCTAAATACGGATAAAAGCCAGGCATCCTCGACCGTCATTCTCTCTTCCATTTCCATTCTCCTTTTCCTGTAGTGTTGGCACTCGCATGAGGGGCTACCGTATCACCCTCATCCCTCGACTAACGCCGAGTTTCTACTTTCTGCCAGACCTGAATGCTTATAAGCCAGGCAGTACGGGTTTTGAATTAATGCGAGGCCGTCACAAGGGACAGACCGGAAGGTCCGTTTCAATTATAGCCGATTAGTACCGGCAGACGCAAACCCACATCCCGTTGGGCATCTGGGCAAAGGCCCGCTCACGGGGAGTGAAGCGGTTCCTGTAGCAGCATTGGGCCTCGGCTTGCGCCGGGGTAGAACCCATGCCAATGCCCTCGAAACCATTGTACCCTCCAAAGTGGCGGAAACGGCCAGTCTGGACGATCAGCAACGCCACACCCTGCGCGGTGCTGGTATCACCCTTCACCTGGGCAGCGGCGGGTTTCGCCTGGACTGCGGTGACGGTGGTGGCCCGCTTGCGAAAAATCCCAGCCTGGGAATACCCCGCAATAGCGGCAACGGCACACAAGGCAAATGCAAACTTCTTCAAGGCAAAGACTCCTTCTGAAAAACCCGGTTCCACCGGATCAAAACCTTGCCACCTCGGAACGATCATAGGCCTGCAACTGCTTGTCCTGGCAGTCGATGATTCTCATCAACAGCTTGGAAAAAGCAATCAACTGCTTCAGATCGTCCTTGATGACAACATCCTGAACACCGCCAGCACGATCAGCGATATCCAGAAATTCCTGCTTGGACAGGTTTAGCCATCCAACTGAAGGGAAAAGCAAATCTTCCATGATATGAATCCTCTCCTGTTCCATTCACCAACCACATTTCTTATACGATCACAAGGTATTTTTTTTTCTTTTATTCTTGGGGATCGCCCGATTCAGCTTGTTAATCAACCAGAGGACGAAATGCTTTTTTTTGGGAGTACCATCGGCATTCTTCGGTAGATCGGCCAGCTTGACCTTGGAATAATCAAGCTCCAGCGTCTTCTTCGCCACCACCTTCATCGGGGCTTTCTTGGTCGCCTTCGGTTTCTGGTTCTTCGCCTTCCTGGACAGGTTCTTGGAATTTCGCCCCACAGGACTCGCACTCGTCGCCTTCTTCACTCGCGGCATATTCAACCTCTCGCATGACCATCCGTAACCGCTTCAGGTTCTTAATCGCCCTGGTTATGTCGCGGATACTATCGTGGATGCACCCCTTGGGTTTGGTGATCGAAGTAATCGCCAAACAGGACATGAAAAAGAAACCGAAACGGTAGCGAAGATTGCAGAGATCGGTCAGCAGCTTCTCGCCATCAAGATGATCAATTGACTTGCCGTTCTCGATGTCATTGATCAGCCGCCGGATATCCTCAAACTCAACATCGGCAGAAGTGATCTCATCAATGTAATGATTCCACTCCTTGCCAGCCATTTCAGTCACTCCTAATCAGCCTAGTCCATTTATACGGAGATTGATCAGTTACAGATTTATACATGATTGCATCATCGAAAGCAGCACCATCAATCCCATGCAGCTTTGAGTCAATAAGGATCAAGTCCATAGGCTTTTTGCCACTCTTCAAATAGGTCGCCAGCCAGGCATGAGGATCAACTTTTCTGACCTCTTCCCGCAAAGCTTCCCCGGCGTATTCATTGCCGGAATTTCCCATAGTCGCGGTCAATTCTGGGGGAATCACGCTATTGGATTTGCTGACATAGATTTTCCTCTTTGGAGAGTTGTGTGGTTCCCCCTCGATCTTTTCCAGGCTGATCATCTGTCGGCATTGGCCAACGATGCGCCGCCCCAATGCCTCTCCACCGGCAGACAGGTGCGTCACCAGAATTATTGTTGTGTTGGTCTTCTGCGCCACTTCTGCCAAGGGCTTGAAATACTTAACCCCTTCCTCTGGACGGGTGGTGTTATGAGTGGTGCTGTTCATCACCGTGTCAACGAAAACAAGGGATACCCCTGTCCTATTGATGCGCTCCTCTAGCTCCTTGAACTGCTTCGCCTCGTCCAGCACCGTTCCATCGGTGGGATCAAGGTTCCAGCTATTCAGGTAAATCGCTTCGGGCGGTATCCCAAATTGCTGCGGAAACTGCGTGATCTCTCCCCATTGACCATCGCAGCACAACCACATAACCTTTGCGCCCCTATCCAGGGTGGGGGCAGTACCATCCGGCCAAGGCAGGGCATGATTAACCCGCCTAGCTATGTCGGCACAAAATCTTGTCTTTCCAGCCCCAGGTTCAGCGGCAATGCCAACCAGAACACCGCGTTGAATCCAACCTGGCCACAACCATTGGAGGGACTGTCCAAGGCGGATGAGGTCAGCAACGGTGGCATCCGTTTTCTGAACACCGTCCGGTATCGTCTGCTTCGCCGTAGTGGGCTGATTTTTGACCAATAGGTGGCCAATCTTGCTCTGATCGGCCTTCGCCCTAGCCGATTCAATTTTGTGTCTCAAATCGCGCTCTGACCATTCCGGCTTGCATGAGGTATTCCAGCCCTGCATTACCCCGAATGCTTGATCATCGGTTAGGCCGAAACCCTCCACAAGAAGACTGGCAACCCTGTAGGTCTTGTTGTGGCCCCCAGCCCCGGATATTGCCCCTTCAATTCTGCTGACATATTTTCGAGCAGCTTCGACTGGGTCGCGTTGCCCGTCTCCCTGGATCAGTCGATCCTGTTCCCGCCATGCCTCTAGAGCGGCGTGGAAAGCCTTGGTGTTTATTCCAGCCGAATCCGGTGTTCCAGGGTCAATGATCCCAGACAAGCGGTGAGGGCGATCCGGGGTGGATTCACCCTTGCGAGACTTGGTCCCGTATAGTCGCACCATGCGCTGGGAATCCCAGGTGACAGGATCAACCTTGGCCCCGGTCACCTTGCATCGATTGGTTAGTTGCCCCAGAAACTCCTTGATCAACTGGCTTGTGGGCTGATCCGGGGGCATTTCCACGGGATATATCAAGTGGCAACCATTGCCGGAATCAGCCTTGATCGGATTGCCGAAGCCAAAAACCGACAGGCTGGCTATGACATTTTCTGCCAGATCGAATGCAGCAACTCTTTCGGCTTCGGTTGCTGAACACTCTCCAGGCCGGATGGAATCGCAATCCACCAAAATCCATCGCCGGGAGAGCATACTGCTCTGGTTGCTGGATGGGATTTTGGTAATGAATGGCTTGCGCCACTTGGTATTCCGGTCAATCAGTTTCGGATCAATCGGATTGGGGATGAGGTAAATCCCGATACAGTTCGACAACTGATCTAGGGGATGAACATCCCGCGCAACATCCTCGGCTTGCGACCCCAGGTAATACTGGTTCCGGCAGATTCGGTCATCTGCGGATTGAAGAAGAACCCGAACCTCGGTGAGAGATTCGGGTCCAACTAGTAGACGCACGGCATCGGCAACGGAGAATCCCATTTCCTATCCCTTCCTATCCTGGATCGGAATACAAATCCTCATCAGACGGCATGAGGTCTTCTACGATGACTTCCTTCCTGACCATTGGTTCAGGTTCAGGTTGACTTTCAATGACAGGTTCCGGTGGTGGAACAGCATCCCTTGGCGGGTCATTCTGCCATTCAGGAAGCGGGGGAAGACCAGCGGCAATCCTTCGCTCGTTGGTGACTTCCCGCGCCTTCCTGTAAATACCCTTCCATTGGTAGGAAATCCTGGAAAGGGTTTTGGTATAGCCAAGGCAAAAGACTTCCTTGTCCTTCTGCCCGTCTAGAATCCATTGGGCCAGCACCTTGTTACTGGTGTATCTGCGCCGCCCAATTTTGATAAAGGGAAATCGCCCTTCATACACCCAGCGGCGGATGGTGGCGATAGTGAATGTCCCAGAAGTGATGAGGGAATTCCTCCAGAGGGGCACAAGTTTGTCGCCGTTCGCTATGCATTCGGCAAGCATTTCCTTGTATTTTTGAATGCCCTGTTCCCGCTTCTTCAAGCGTTCCTGGGCCTGTTCACCCTCTGGAGGATTCTGGCTCATTAGAACGGAGTTCCTTCGGGGTTGCTTGCCTCTGCGGCGGTTTTCTTCACCGACAGGACATTGATATTATGATAAACCTTCCCGTTGGTGCTGTTCGTGCTGGTGCGCTTCCGGCCAACATAGACCACACCGATCAGACGGGGCAAGGCCTCGACGATGCCGCGCCCCAGGGGAATGTTCTTCTCACGCCACTCCCGGCAATTGATCCCCAGCAACTGGAGGTCAGCACCAAGGGCATTCACGCCAGCCTGAGAGGCGAAAAAATTCACCTTCTCAACCAGGGCATCTTTGCAGCTCGGGCCATCCAGAACCTTGAGGGTCCACCGGAGGACTGCCGCGCCAGTAGAGGCGATCCGGTCGAGTTGAGCATCCACCACCTGGAGAGTGTACTCGCCATCGGTCATGGATTCGGGTTGCAGCTTGCGGTTGCTGCTGGGATCGAATTCCTCACCAAAGGTGTTAATTAGATCATCGACCCAATCATAGCTAGGTTGATCTTGAGACATTGGAGCTAAAACCTCGCCTTTCGTGATGGTGCTAAATTTTGGTTTGCGATAGTCGAGGCCCAACCATGCAAACCTCCTTCCTCATAACTCTTGCCAATTTCGCCACAGAAGTTCAAAACTCCTTTTGACCTCGTCAAGGCGACATAGGCAAGATTCTTTTCCTGCTGGTAAGACTCCTCTGTCTCACCCCAGGCACACAGTTTCGAGGGTTCGAGAATAGTTACTTTCCCTGCCTCCAGACCCTTCGACCTGTGAACGGATGACAAGATCACTTGATCCTGTCTTGTTTCGCCATCATCCCCAAAAAGTTTCTCGCAACCTTCCAGGAATTCATTGACAGAATCGTAATGCGACATGATTTCGTTCATGCACTTGACCTGATCATTCAGGACATTAAACGCATCTTGCTTCGCATCGCGATCAATCAATTTCTGCTTCTCCTTTTCCTTATAGCGTCCAATCTTGATATTTAGATCAGACATATCGTCCGGTCTCAATTTTTTTGCCAGAGAAACTATCCCCTGGCCAATATTCTTTCCACGAACAACAGCTGGTTTTCCAGACTCAAAAAACCTATAGGCCATTCCAACCAAAGGGGCATTGGACCGGCAAAGTATCATGTCACCTGGTCCTGAACTATGAATCACAAACTCGCTGGTAACCCCAGGATTGACAATCCCATCTATTGCATTCGCGGCACTACGAATATGTGGCACAAAGTGACGCGCCAAATCCAAATGGGATACAGGGCATCTCCAGCAAGTGGATAATGTTCTCGTGTGCGCGTCAAGCCATTTGGTCAAATTCTTGAATGAATTCGTGTCTGCCCCTGCAAACCCCATGATCGACTGGAATGGATCACCGATGAAGACCTTCCTCTCTCCGAGCTGGATGAAGAATTGTTGCTGGATCGGGTTGAAATCCTGGGCTTCGTCACCATAAATCAGATCAAATTTATCTACGCCCAACTTGTGAAAAACAGGCAACCATACCATGTCGCAGTAATCAATTTCCTTTGGATTGTCCGCGCCGATCTGGATGCACTCAAAACAGGCTCCGACAAGTTCAGGAATCCACGATTTCGATGGAAGGCTTATTCCCTGCTCATCAGCTATCTGGGATATTTTTTTAATCGTGTCCGATGAGACGAAACCGATCTCGCAGTTTTGTTCCCGTATGATCCGGCACAGCGCCCCAAAGGCGGCGAATTCCGGCTTGATCCATTTTGAACCATTCTTACCATCCCTGAATAGGCTGGGAAAATGCTTCTTGGCAATGTCTTCATATTTCCAGTTGGCTATCTCAACATCGCCAAAACGATCCCTTACAAGACCATAACCAATGGAATGCATCGTTCCAGCTTGACAGGATAGACCAACCTTGCTTTGGAGAGTCTTTGCGATCTCCTTGGAAAATGCCGTAAAACCGATCTTCTCATGTACTGATCTTGCATACGGAATCGACGCGACTGCTGTGGTGGTTTTTCCTGAACCAGCAACCGCATCAACCGCAAGATTCTCGATCTGACCACCCCGGAAAGAAATCTCCTTCCCGATGATATCAAAAATCTTCATCTGTTCTTCTGTAGGCGTGAAACTCATTGTCCTATCCTTTTCTTTTAAGACTTGAGGGAATCGAGAAACAAAATCAAGGCAGCACATTGCTGGCGGGTCATGGTCTTACTGTCTAGACCTGGAAACTTCGCCATCATCTGGGCCTTGAGGTCAGGAATCTTTTCGGCCAGTTCCTTGAACAAGATAAAAGCCTGGCGTTTCGCATCCTCATCGGCCAGTGGTTCCTGAGTCACCATCGGGGTCTGCGTGATTTCGGAAACGAATTCCGGTGACTGTTTGATGACCGCAAGGCGGGCATCCATAACCTCGGTTTCATCCAGGAAGCCCAGACCAACGAGGGACAGGGTGCAACGCCGCTTGGCCTTCGTTATTGCCTTCATTTTGGCGTTTGCCAAATCCATGCCCTTGCAAGTGGGAGGAATAAAAACATCACCCCGGTCGATATCCTCGCGGCCATGCTTGTCACGCATCCGCACCGTAATGCTGAAAATTCCGGTATCCTTGTCCCAAGATTCTGTGCAATCAACCAAGGTGATCCCATGAATCTGGCGCAACTGGTCCGCTGCGGTGCGTTTCGCATACAGCACCTCGGCCCCGCCAGACATTTTAAAGAACCCAAAGGGCTGGGTGAGCGGGTTCAACCCCATGCTTTCGCAGGTGCGACGATACAAGGCGACTTTTTCCGCAACGGGAAGTCTGCCGTAGTCATTCCGCATGAGGGCAGCTTCAATTGCCGCCGGGTCAATAGGCGCTGGTTTTGGCTGGGTCACAACGATATCGGTGGATTCCACAACAACCTCTTCCATTTCAGTTTCCTTTCATTCCTATTAGGGAAAACAACAAACAATCAACGAAGCAACTCGGTACGCAGAATGCGAATCCTGGGATCAGCGATTAGGCGGATGGCAACCCGCCCGCCCTCAGTACTCTCCAGGTAGATGCCCGATGAAGAAATGCTCTGCACCCCTGGAATGGTGACGCTATCGCCAACCAGCATATCGTAGCAGTCACTTCCCACCTGAATGACAGCCCCATCCTTGATGAGGTTTTTGACCTCGACCAAGATTTCATTGCCATTCGGGTAGAGCAACTGAATCGCATCGCCAACCATGCGAGAAATCACCAAGCCACCAATGCGCCGCGCCATTTTCATTCTCCTTTTCCAATTTCCATTGCCTTAGCGATACTGATCAGAACCGCTTCCATTCTCTCTACTACAAAACCCTTGCGCCGTCCAGACAGGAAAATCAACGCTTTGGTGCAAATTTCTGGGACTTCCGAATTCCCATTCACCAGCAGATCAATCTCCCTGGTTCCACAGAGATTATACACGATGGCACAAGCCTGGTGGGGATTTTCTGGAAGGGTTTCGAGATAATTCCCCAGGATAGTCGCAAACCTGTCGAACCGCTCTTCCGGGGCGCAGTAGTTGGCCAGGAATTGGGCCTGTTCTATCGCCCGCACAACTTGGTGACTTGCAAACAGTTCGCAAATCTGCCGCGCCCCCTGCCTCTCATTCTCTCCGCCATCGCTGGCAATCGAGAGAATCAGATCGGTTGTTTCCCGTTGCAAACTGGTCAGTTTCGACCAGTAGAGACGGTGCTGTTCCCTAGTTTCTGCTGAACGGGGATGATTTGCCATTTCCATTGTCTCCGATCTCCTTTCCTATCCTATCGTAGATACCGATCACAAACACCAAGATTAGCCATACGGGCGCGGCTAGGCAAGCCCAACCCATGAAATCCATCATGCCACCTCCATCGGATTTCGGATGCCGGAATCCTTGGCTTTTTTTCGCATGAGGAGAACAGATTTTTCGATGATCTGCTCTACACGCTGGCGGGAAATTCCAACCTGTCTACCGATGATCGTCGGGGAAACGCCGGAAATATATTTGCGGACAATTTTCTCCCTGACAGGTCCGATACTCTCGAAAAGCTTTTCCAGGCAGTCGCGGTTTTCCTGGGTCACGATCCCATGATCTTGATCGTCCCAAACGGGAAATTCAACAGCATCCCCCTCCTCCCCATGAATTGAGGATATACCCTTCTTTTTCTCCCGCACATATGCGGTGATGTAGTGAAGGCGAGACCATCGGAGCATCTGCACCACATAGGTCGAAATTTTGGATTTGGCTTCATCGTAAGTGACGATGGAACGCAGATACCACCGGATCAGATAGGATTGGTAGTCATCCCAGTCGATTCCATCCGGCATGGTTTGCTTTTCCATAAACCAGTAAACCAGGCGAAAGTTATCTTCGGCCAGCTTTTTCTGGTCTTCATTCAGGCGGAAATCTAACTCTGGTTTGGGCATTTTAAATCAAAGCTCCCCTGCGATCTTCCGGCGAATCTGGCGGCGGCGAATCTCGTATTGAGAACGAGTGATCCCGCGCCGCTCCGTTTCCTTCATCGACGATCCAAAGAGGAAAAACTTTTCTTCCTTGGACAGTCGATCTACCGCCGCCTCGGCCATCCTGGAAACAATGGTTTCCGCTTTCCGGTCGATGATCTCAAACTCCAATGCGGAAAATGAGACCATGCCCGCCCACTTGCACCTTTTTTTGTATTGGCGAGTCATTTCGGATCGGGCCGATCTCCACCACCAAAAAACAAAGGTTCTCCAGGCTCCTTTTTCGGGGAGGTATTTCCGCGAAGCTTTCACCGTAGCCAAATACAATTCAGCCTCAAATTCATCGCGGTCCATCCAGGGGCGAAGAAATTTACTGCAATACTTCTGGAGGTAACCAGAATCGATAACATCCATCACCAGTTCATCCCTATTCATTTCCGCACCCCCACACAGACTGACCCCTGGTCATTCGGCAGGTTGTACGAGAAATTTACGGACACTTCTAGTGGTTTTCTGCATTCGTGATGCACGGGTGCTGCACTTCTGCACCCCGCAAGCAACACAAGCATCGGCACAATCCATCGCATCTTATTTCCTCCTCCTGTTTCCCTGCCTTGATCCGTATCCGCTTTCCTGTCATTTCCACCATATCTGTTCTATCGCCAGATTCCCCGATCAGCTTGACCATTTCCTTGGACAGGCCGCAATAACACCAGGATTTTTTCGAGCGAATGAGGCCTTGAACCCTTTCCAGGGTGGATGGGGAAATCATCGATCTATTCCTGTTTTTGGTCACCGAAAATGCGACGATGCTGGTAGATGATATTCCAGACTGCATTTTCGGACAACCGGAAATCGGTCGATGATTTTCCCGCCTTCCTATCCGCCTCCCTTCGGCCTTTTAATCTTCTCACAATCATGGTAACGGGGATTTCCAGGTCACGCTGCCGAACGATATATTCCACAGTCTGCCTGGAAATCCCGCGCCGTTGGCAATTCGCCCAAAACCGTTCTGGGGTCACAGTAGCCCCTTCAGGTGATCTAGGCCTTTTTGGGTTCCGGTGACAATCGGAGCGGCCAGCCTAGGGAATATTTCCGCCAGGTAATCGTAGCCATGCTCCCGGCAAGCCTTCTCACCAGCCTGGACCTTGGCCAAGGCTATTCCGAATATCGGGGTATCGTGTTGAACCTGCCGCATTTCACCATCGATCCAATACCGGAAATTGACGGTGTAACTATCTAGAGGGAGGCAACTCACGCTGCCACCTCCTGGCGGACCTTGGCCGTTTCGACGGTCAGATCGTTGGCCTTTTGCAGGACCGTGTAAAGCTCCGTATCCCCAGGCAGATTGATCTGGGCCAGCCTGTCTGCAAAAACAAAATGATCGCTGTAAACATTAACCATCCATTTCTGGGTGTAAGCGGTGCTGAACCGGAAAAGGTGGACCGAAAGCTTGATTCCGGCATGGGTGTAATAGCCGAAAATCTCCTGGCACATTAGGTCATCCTGAATGGCAAATGTGGGCAGGTTAAAGGCAACGCGATTCAACATGATGATCCTTGTCCTTCCTAATTGGGAAAACTGTCCAAAAGTGAAACGGGAAACCAGAAATTACTTGCGCGACTTTTTTTCGCCCAGGAAATAAGCCAGCCGCGCCTTTTCCAAAACTTCCTCACCAAACAGGCGGCGAATGGTGGCGAAGTAAATATCCTGGGATTCCTGGTCATGCTCACCCAGCTTCGCCCTTGTCCACCAGATAATTCCATCACCGAAATCATCCATGCCCAGGTAACCCTTGATAGCCCGCGCCACACAAAAACCGTCGATTACCTGCCAGATATCTTCGGCATTTTCATTCAGGTCGAGGCTGGAATCAATCTCATCGGAATCACATTCCAGGCGGGACCAGGAACTGTCAATGTGTTGGATATCCGGCTCGATCTCCACATTTATCGCGGAGGTCACCGGATAACCATATTTCCGGCGATAGAACAGGCAAACCTTCTGAACGGGAAAACGCATGATATACCCCTACCCCTGTCAAGATTTAAATGGTTGAAAAGTTCCGGGTTGAAACCGGAGGTTAGTCGCGAGTGACGAAAAGATCTTCGTCCGCGCCATGAATCCCAAAAAACTTTTCGGCAACTTCCATCCCAATCCCCTGGTACAGGGATTCACCCCGGAACCTGCAAACGCCAACATCACATTCGGCCTGGGGGTATTCCTTTTCGCAGAATTCAAAAAACCGCTCCACCAGGGATTCATGGTCATAGCGGTCGCCGTTAGGGAATTCCAGGTCATTGGGTGACCAGCGAACGAAAATGAATTTCTTTTCCTTGGCCCATTCCTTTTTCAGGAATTGAATCATGCCTTCCGGGGAAATGTCATCCACATTCCACCCGTTATCGGCCCAGGCCGCGATCATTTCTTCGCATTCGCGATGCAATTCCTCTGGCGGGAGAGATTCCCAGCCGGAAATGTCGCCAAAGGCATTGGAAGTCCAAAGGTCTTTCAAATCTTGAGGCATCGTCCTGTCCTTTCCTAATCGGGAAAACCTGGGGAACTACCCCCCTACCATCCAAACGGAAGGCGGGGAAAAACTTGCGGGGAAATTACCAGTTCGCATCCACCATGCCCCATGATCGGGCAAACTGCTGGCCCCGCAATTCCTGGGCGGTTTTGGAATCTTCGTGGAAAGCCTTCCGTTGGCCTGGGAAATAGGCAATCCGGTCGCCCTTTTTGATGGGCCTGCCCGTTTCGGGGCAATTCGATGGGAACCGCGCAACCGTGAAATATCCGTTCATTTCCTGATCCTTTCCTATTCCTTTTCCTAGGGTTAATCGCAAACCACTCCAGACTGAGGGAGAAGGCGGATAGTGGTTTCACCATCGCAACCCCAAACGCATAGGATTACAGCGTCATTGGTGCGCCATTCTCCAGCTGCAACCCATTTCCTGGCCTTGCGGACTGCCTCGGACAGATTCCGCGCCAACACGGTGGATTCGCCACCTTCGCCAGCATCGATATCGCAATCATAGTGGCGATACAGATTGGTAATACCGTATCCGCCAGAACCATCCGTTTCGCAATAAATTTCGCGGCCATCCGCCAGGCGGGCGATAATTTCATGGTCACGCCCGAAATCCTGGTCTTCGTGCAGTTCCTCACCGATAGCCAAAAGGGCATCATCGACAAAATCAGCCCAATTCTCACCGGCATCATTGGCGCGGTCAATCGCCCGCTCAACCGTTTCCAGAATAACCTGATCTGTGTTCCCCATTGTCCGATCCTTTCCTGTTAAAATCACATATCCACCAGTTAAACGAACCACTTGGAATTACTTGCGAAAATTAATCCATGTTATTCCAAACAAGCCAGCTGGAATAATCACCATCAATTTCCTTGCCCTGGTACTGGGGAAGGCTATTGGTTGGGTCGAGAAAGAGCATGACCTCGGGCCTGGCCTTTTCCGCCTTGATTTTGGCCTTTTCGGCGTACTTCTCACCCTTAGCTATAGCCTTCTCAAGCTTGGCCAAGAAATGACCATTGAAAAACTTGGCCGCGCCATCCTGGACCGTTCCACCCAAGGCGCAATAAATCTCGACCTTCCGCATGGCGCGGAGGAAAATGCCCAAGGCGTAAACCGATTTCTTGCTGGTTTCCTTGGTGATAGCCGAAAGCATTTGGACGCGAACATGAGGGCAGATCATTTGAATTTCCTTTCCTATTGAGACCATTGACAACACTAGAACGAAGGGGGCCGGGAGACTTGCGTCAGAATTATTCGTAATTTCCACCCTCGACAATATCCCCCCAGCAACCAACCTGGAATCGGCCCCGGACCCACATAACCGTTGTGTCATATGTGTCGCCCATGTTGACATAGGTGATAGCTGGAGATTTCGCGCCATTCCCCCTGGAAATGTATTCAACCCCGCAACCCCCGATAATGCTCGAAATCTTTTCCAGGGTCAGGACTGGCCGGATATTCCGAAGGGGGTGACGGTCAGTAAACTGTTCCATGATGGAACGGATGGCGCGGGCTTTTTCAACACCGAAAGCCTGGCCGATGGTTTTGAGTGATGGTATCACGATTCAATCCCTTTCCTGTTTCCTATTTCCTATTCCCTATCGACACTTGGATGATATTCCATCCATCGACACTATGTCAACGGACATTGAACGAAAACTTGCAAATATTTTTTAAATCGATCATAAACCCTTACATGGAAAGATGTTGCCTATTTGTGCAGTATAGTTCACCCTAGAAAACAAGCCACCTTTCAAAAACTTAAGACTCACCAACAACAGTTGACAATAAAAATCGCGCCATAAACCGTTCAGGAATCGCAACTTAGGAACAAAATTGGCCTGGCAATGGGTTTTGGCACAAAATTTCCTTTATTATTAATAATCAAATAGTAAGCTGTAATAATTAAATATTAAGTTGGTAGGTATTGTCTTTGCCGGGGGGTGCGTCAGCACCGCCCCCCGGCACTACGCCGCGCAGCGGCCACCGCCGCGCTTGCGCGGCCACAGTTAGCAGGTTGTTCTTTTAAAGTTATTACTACTAACTTTTTTCAATTAATTACTATTAAATACTTAATTACTATTTAATAAGGGATTTCCGTTGACGAGATAACCGTTGACCGTCAACCCGTAGAACAGGGGAAACCAGGAGGGTTCCCATGACCGTTGATTGGTCGAAAATATCGGTAGAGGTGCTGGGCGACTATACCAGCCGCGCCATTTCTTCCCTGGAGAGTCAGGGGAAAGACCCGACAGTCAACGCAATCATGGAACTACGGTCCAAACTCTACTTGCGGGATATTGAGATTGCCGGGGTAGTTGATGGGATGAAAATGAAGGTCAAGGGGAGCTAGTTGTGGCCGCTGCGCGGCGTGACCTGCGGTTGCCGGGAGGGCGAGGGGTTCACCCCCTCGCCCCGGACTCAGAACCCCCTGCGGGTAGCCTGTCGCAAAAGGAGGAATAGAAGATGGATTCAGTTGAAAATCAGGCTCAGGAAGAATTCAAAACTGTCGCCAGCCTTTGTCGGTTGACAGGGCTTTCCAGGCAACGAATCTGGATTCTGATCAAGGACGGGAGAATCCCCGCGCCAACCCAAATCGCACCCAAGCGGTGGATTTATTCGGATGATGATTACGCGGCGGCGGTGGATGGCCTCAAGGTCAAATTGTCACCTTGGACGGTGCGAAAAGAACGCGCCCGCGCCGCTATTGCGGATCATCCAGCACCCGCCGATCCTCCCATCCTGGATGAGCAGTCCGGGGCCAATTTCGACAGGTTTGTGGCGGGGGATCGATGAGGTATCTATCGGTCTGCTCTGGGATCGAGGCAGCTTCTTGCGCCTGGAAAGGTCTTGGCTGGAAAGCGGTAGCCTATTCGGAGATCGAGGCTTTCCCCTGTTCCGTTCTGAAACACCATTTCCCCGATACCCCCAACTGGGGGGATATGACCAAGTGGAGGGATTGGCCCCGTGAAACAATTGACCTTCTCGTGGCAGGTACTCCCTGTCAGTCATTTAGTACAGCAGGACTCCGAAAAGGACTTGATGACATTCGTGGTCAACTGGCCCTCGGATTTTCCTCAATTGCTGAACACTATCGCCCCAGGTGGATTGTCTGGGAAAATGTCCCCGGAGTCCTGTCGAGCGGGGGAGGACGGGATTTTGGTTCCTTCATCGGGTCGCTGGTCAAACTCGGGTATGGCTTGTGCTGGAGAACGCTGGACGCTCAATACTTCGGAGTCCCACAAAGGAGAAGAAGGGTCTTCGTTGTCGGATATCTTAGAGGCTGGAGAAATTCCGCAGCGGTTCTTTTTGAGCAAGAAAGCTTGCGAGGGGATTTTAAGGCGGGCGGAAAAAAGAGGAAAGGAACTGCCAAGGGTTCTGCTGATGGCGTTGAGGTTGAGTGCAGGTCATGCGGAGTAATGTGGGAGCCGGATGGCCCAATTGAATGCTGCCCAGTTTGTGGATCTCATCAGTCCTATATTCCAGAGAAGTGCGGAACCCTGACCGATGGGGCGCATATGGGCGGCGGATTGAATGGGCAGGATGTTTACACGGGAAGAGTTATTTCAATTTCAGGAAATGTCCGCCGCCTCACTACCCTGGAATGTGAAAGGTTACAGGGATTTCCAGACGGGTGGACCGATGTTCCCCATCGTGGAAAGCCAGCACCGGATGGGCCGCGATACAAGGCTATCGGAAATTCGATGGCAGTCCCGGTAATGCGTTGGATCGGCAATAGAATACAGATGGTAGAGGAATTGATGCATGATCGGGAGTGATCACTATTCCATCCGCCTCGATTGGCATAACGAATTGGTGGATTCCGGCGCGGTAGCCCTGGGGTTCCCCTGGTCCTGGACAGTCTTCTATGTGGTGATGCCCGATGGTCAACAAAATCCACCTAATTGATCCCATGTTCAAGCATTGCCGGATAGGATCAATCCCAAATGGGGACCACCTGATCGAGGCGATTTCATTGACCAGCATGGTGCGAATCCTGGTCGCTTCCGGCGGTTATACGCCCAAGGCGGCGGCGGGCTATATTGCGGCAACTTTCTTCCAACCGCCCAGCACCATCACAGAGTCCACAGAATTCGTTATAGTGGACGATCTTGAGGCTAATTGGCCGGAAGGGCTACCTGGGTAATGAAACCCGATTATACGCTAAATTTGACCCCTCCACGGGAGTATTGCCTCTGGTCGATTCAGTTGCCGTTGCCCCCAACAACGAACCAGCTTTGGATTCCGGTCGCAACGCGGGGCCGTTCCAGGTTCGTGACAAGCGCGGAATATAAAAAGTGGCGGGCATCCATCCAGTTATCCGAATGGGTTGAGGCTCCCATTTTCAATTTCCCTCTGGGGGTTGTATTGACAACTAAGCCAGGGGCAGACTTTCCTGAGACTTCGGATGTAGATAATTTCTTTAAAGCTCCGATTGATGCCCTGAAGCGACATTTCATCATCGCGGATGATAATTGTCGGCATATCCAGTATGTGAGCAATGTGCTGGGGAATGCGGAAGATTTCACCGGGCAAGGCATGATCCAGGTCGATCTGTTCCCAGCTTGGTTGTGGACGGGCAGACTGCCAGATCAAACGGGTGAGCTATTCGGAAATTGACACAATGCCTCCTGGGGGAGTCCATTTTTTATTGACCAGATATTCTGGTGACCAATACGGAAATTGAGCGAAACCCCCTACCCCCACTCGATTTTTTTTTAGGCCGGATATTTTGGGAACGGTTTTTCATCCCTGGAGAGTAGTTATGACCGCTGATGAGTTTAAAAAGCTACAACCTGGGGATGTTTTGTTGGAATATGGTTCCATGCGCCATTGGACTGTGTTGGGGAATGCCACCGGAGTGGTTGCGATCCAGACCACTAGATTACTTCCGAATCCATCGGGGATTGAATTGGAAGGCTGGCGGTTAGTGGGCAGGGACGCGGGTGATCCTCCGCCGTTTTAGCGGGCCGTTTTTGGGCCTAGGGTGCGTCAAAACTGTTTGGGCGGGAGTTGAGGCGGATTGGGGGCAGGTTCACCATCCCTGGAGAGTTTTTGGGTTTTCCCGGCCAGCCCGAATCGGCCCCGATCATCCGGCCACCGGCCCCCGGCCCCGTTTGCCCCAGGGGCTCGCGGAATCGGACAAGGCTATCCGATTTACAGATTGCCTATTTTAACATTGGATTTTTAGACAAAACCAGGATGACCGCTTAATCGGACAAAAAGGTCCGAATTACGCGGGATTCCGTTTCCCTGGTTTCGCATGGTTGACGAAAAGAGGCCAAAGGCTTGCGAATAAAAAAAAACAAAATATTTTGTTGACACTAAACCGATGGTTAGCTAAGAATTCTTTTGGTTAGATGGTTCGCAAGGATAAAGGATAAAGGATAAAGGATATGATTCACCAAATAATGCGTTTGTTGGCTATCCGATCCATTGAAAACAATGACAGGGAAGGATTGATCCGTTTCCTGGTTTGGGTGGATGGTAACGGTATTTGGACCGATTCTGATTCAATTGCGAACGATATGGAACCATTAACTTTCCAAGAGGCCAAGGATAAGGCTTCAGAATTCTTGGCTAATATGGTGGACTAGTTTTCCCTGGTTTCGGTTTCCCAAAGGATAGGAAAGAGGAGTTAGTGCAATGGTTACCAAAGTTAAAAAGCAGACTATTTGCAATAGGTCACAAGCCTTGAGGATTGCAAAGTGTGCTGGCAATTGCGAAAGCCTTGCGGATTTTGTGTCTTTCCTGGTTAGTGAGTCTGCCGGATGGCCGGTTGAATCCCATTGGGCAAAATACGCTAAAAAGCTTGCGAATTTTCTTGCCAATTCTAAAGAGTCCAAGAATACCCCGTTTAAGGTTTTCAGCAAAAAAAATTCCAAACTCCCCTTTGTAAATTTTTCCACACTTCCCCTGGTTACTTGCCCTGGGGCTGGGGCTTGTGCGTCATTTTGCTATTCTCTAAAAGCCTGGCGTTATCCCTCAGCATTTTTCCGACAGATTCAAAATACTCTTTTAATTCGTTTCGATTTAATCCGCATAGCCAATGAATTCCAAAAGTTGAAAAAAGTTGATACCGTAAGGCTTTATGTAGACGGTGATTTTGACAGTCTGAAAACCGTCTCTTTCTGGTTCGATTTAATCCGATTAAATCCTTCCATTCAATTCTACGGATATTCAAAATCCTGGGATATCCTTGCCAGCTTCCCTGGTGAGTACCCTGCAAACTATACGCTAAACCTATCGTCTGGTGGAAAGCCCCAAACCGTTTCCGTTGAAGATATGCTAGCCTTGCCTATTACGCGTGGTCGATATATCGCGACGAAAATAGACGAAAGCCTAATCACACCGGAACGATACGCTAACCCCGATTACCATTCGGCCGTCCGTGAATCGGCAAAGGCTTCCGGCCATGCTAAACCGTTTAGCTGCCCTGGCGAGTGTGGTTCGTGCGTCAAGGGTTTAGATGGTAAGAACATCCACGCTTGTGGCGACAAAACTAGGTTTGGCCTGGTTGTAATCGCCAATGGTATCCATTAATCCTATGGTTACCATCCTACTAATTAGCGTATTTATTCTAGGCTTTTTTGCTGGTTCCTGGTTCGAATTGATGGTAGCCAAGAAAGAATAAGAAAGCCTAAAATCCTTAAACTAATCAGCCCCTAGGCTTGCCTAGGGGCTTTCTTTTTTGTCTTGTGGCCAACCTGTCAACCAAAAAGCCTGGAATGAGTTTATTGGAATTGGGAAGGCTAGGGTTAAATACCATTATATCCTTATCAACTTAGTGATCATTGAATCATTATCAACTTAGTGATAATTAAATTTTGGGCTTGTTTTCCCTGGTATTTTGTGGTTGGGCTTGTGTCTGATAACACCGATTATGTTGCAATAAAAAACTACAAGCTTGGGAGGAAATCATAGGCGCGAGGGGGGGGGGCCGCATAACCCCTCAAATATTTAACACACATTTATACTCTTTATTGACATACTTATTATTGACATCTCATATCG
>Ga0255093_1000102_pt1 | contig 41571 bp, 43 predicted proteins | sample Colum_Law_RepA_8_2_FD_188437 | JGI IMG/M metagenome (GOLD analysis project Ga0255093, IMG submission 188437) | Freshwater microbial communities from Columbia River, Oregon, United States - Colum_Law_RepA_8d | ecosystem: Environmental > Aquatic > Freshwater > River | place: USA: Oregon...
AGAGCCAGTTCCTGAAGGCGCTGACCGGCGGCGACAGGCTGGCCGTGGAATTCAAGGGGAAGTCAGGGGCCAAGGCCGTGGTCGGCGACTGGAACGTCATCGTGACGGCCAATAGCCGGCTGAAGGTGAATGTGCAGGGCGATCTGGGGGCGTGGTCCCGGCGGCTGCTGCTGCTCGACTTCAGCCAGCCCAAGCCGGAGAAGGTGATCCCGAATTATCACGATGTGATGATTGAGCGTGAGGGCAGCGGTATATTGAACTGGTTCCTAGAGGGCGCGGAGGATCTGTGCCGGGTCATGCAGGCCGGAAGGCCGTTCCCGGTGACCGAGAGGCAGCGGGCTATGATAGACAACTTGTTGAGCGAAAGTGATAGTGTGAGATACTTTGTAGTGAATCACATACGGGCAAGCAGTATGTCGTCGGATAGTATTACAAGCGAGGAGCTGTATGCTGCCTACATGGCGATGTGCAGCAACAAGGAATGGGGGCCTGAACCGGACAAGCGCTTCCAGCGCCGGGCAGCGGAACTCATGCTGGAGATCCACCAGGCCATCCCGTCGAACCACATTCACCGCAGTGACGGTCAGCAACAACAGGCGCGAGGCTACATGAAAGTGGTCTTGACCTCGTCGGAAATGGCTTGAGCTGTCAAGCGTTGTCAAGCGTTTGGGACGGAGGACGGCACTTCTCAACTCGGTGCAAGATGAGTAAAAGTACCAAAACTGTGTTCAGAGTAGGAATGGAGTTGGAAAATGCCGTCCCATCCGTCCCAAACACTAGACAGTGCTTGACAGCGGTAGGCCTGCGAAAAATTGGCTCGAAATTGATCGGGCAATGCCCAGCCTGTGCCGAGGAAGGAGGGGACAAACAACGCAACCACCTAGTCATCCAGGCAGACGGGAGGTTTGGTTGCGTTATCCACCCCGGCGCCCAAGGCAAGGCACACAGACAACGCATATTCCAGCTTATAGGAGATAAAAGCGGCAAGGGTAGGCAGCACTTGCCCGCTACACCGCTAGACATATCACTGTTATGATAGTAACAAACACAACGAAACTACTGATGGAAGCACCGCACCTTGTTAAAATAGGGTTGCAGCGTGGCTGGTTATCCTACCCCAAGGACATGGCATTCAAGGCTGACGGCACGCCAGACCCGGTGATAGAGACTGAGCCGGAAGTCACCGAGCAGCGCCACACGCCGGACATGGCACGCAAGGCCTACTTCTTGCGCGACCGTGGCCTCTCGCTCAACGAGGTGGCCGCGGCCTGCCAAGTGCCCCGAGGCAGCGTGGTCTACCTGATCAGCAAGGGGCATGAACTCTACCTCGCAACCCAACGAAAGGACATTGTACCATGAACGCAACCAAGGCAGAATCCCCTCAGATGGCAGATCCATTCATTCCAACAGAGCAACCGGCACAGACAGGCACCAGGCCGTCGATCCACTTCAGTATGTACGCCTACGGTGGCATGAGTTCCGCGTGCATCATGTCCTGGGTCGACCTGACCGCCAAATTCTCATGGTCGGACAGGCAGACCGACCTGCGCACCATCCGGGAGGATGCACTGATCAGCCGGTCCCGGTGCCGCGCTACCAAGTGGTTCCTCGACTCAGGCAAGGACGTGTGGATCCAGCTCGACCACGACATTGAGTTCGATGCATCCGACATTATCCACATGGCCGAGCTGGCCCATCAGCACCAGGCAACGGTCTGCATCCCCTACCCATGCCGGACAGTTCCGCCCAGGCCGGCCCTCCGGCCCAAGGCAGAGCACTTGCAGGCCCTGAAGCATCAGGTCTCTGACGCCGAATGCGCAGCGGAGCTTGTGCCCATCACCATGTTCGCATCGGGATGCCTCGCAATCCCCCGTAAATGCCTTCTGGCGACACTTGATGCGTTGGGAGGGTCAGGAGTGCAGTACCCGTACAGGATCGACTGGTGCGACGATGTGCGCGTCGAGCGCTTCCCGACCCTGTGGATGCCGTTCGCAATGGAATCGAGGCCGGGTAAACTCGAGTATCTCTCTGAGGATTACGCTGCGGCAGTCCGGATGACCCTAGCAGGTGTGCAGCACTTCGCTATGAAGCCCAAAATGCAACTCAACCACTGGGGAGAGTACCCATACTCGTTCAAGCCTTATGCCGGGTGAGAAGCCAAAGAAGAGGCCAAGTCTCGAGGACGTCGCCAAGGCCGCTGGAGTCAATTACCTGTACACGCAACGAGTGCTGTCAGGTAACACCGAGATCCCTCAGGCAACGCAGGAGAAGGTCTTCAACGCAGTCAAAGAGCTTGGGTACGTCAAAACACACCACCCCGGCCAACACTTCAACAACAAGCTGACCCAAGAAAAAGCAGACGCTGTCGTCGCTGGTATCCTGGAGAACAAGTCGATTGATAAGATTGCGGAAGAGACCGGACTTGGCCCCACCACTACGTTTAAGCTGATCCGAGGAGTTAAGGTCCCGGTAGACTATCCAGAAAACGAGGAGGACTGGCGGAAAGACGTGACCGGGTTTTTGGAGGTTGCAATCTGGAAGGGCACCAAGCGACTAGCTGAATCCTCTATTAACTTGATAGATGATAGGGGCTTACCCGTAGCGGTCGCTGTGCTGACCGACAAACTCGCTGTAATTAAGGGTCAACCTACCTCAATTCACCTCGCCATGACCGCTTCGGTTAATCACCGGGACCTGATGAAGGACCTGAAAGAGCGCGATGTGACCCCGGTGAACGACGAGCAGACGCCCGACCTGGTTTAGGTAGTGGCCCGAAATGTCCTACCCCTACCGCGGCAGCACCACTGAAAACCACGCTTTTAGGCCTGTTTCTGGCACTCATGCCTACAATAGCAGTTATATTCACTTGGTGACGCAAACCAGCAGCAAAGGCCCGTAAACATTGATCGAAACGCACGTCAGCACCCCTCCGCCGGGCCAATGTCCCACCCCGTTACAAGGGCCACCCCGGGGGAGGGGGTCGGGCAATTCGCGGCGACGGTAAAAGTCGACGGGTTTCCCAAAGCGAAAAATATTAGGAAATGAGCCAACCACCCAACCTCTGCCTCACCTGCTCCAAGCCCTTCGAGATCATCAAGATCCGCATCGGCCCCAATCAAAAGCGCTTCTGCTCCGACCACTGCAACGACACCTGGTGGAACGAGCAACCGCTGCACCCCGTCATCCCCCGGGTAGACGCCCATCATCCCCGGGCACTCGAGCTCAAGCAGAAGCGCACCCAGCTCGTACTCCTCGAAAAGGCCGACCCCTACACCTACGGTTTCATCCCGGACCACTGGGAAATCGCCAACACCGAGTTTCAGGCCACCCAGGAGCTCCTGATCTCCGGCGGCAACCGTGCCGGTAAAACCCTCTGGGCCGCACGCCGCGTGGTTCAAACCCTCCTCGAGAAGGAAAACGCCAGCGTGCTCTGCTGCCACACATCACACGCCACCTCGGTCACCGTCCAGCAGCCCGCCATCTACAACTACCTGCCCGTCGCACTCCGGGCCACCAAGAAGGGCCGCATCCACTACCTGAACTACTCCCGCAAGAACGGCTTCACCGACGGCTCATTCATCCTCCCCAACGGCTCCCGCTGCGACTTTCTGAACTACACGCAATCCGAGAACACCATTGAGGGCCGCGAGGCCGACCTGATCTGGTGCGACGAGCTGGTCCCGCAGTCCTGGGTGGACACACTGCGCTACCGTCTGATCACCCGCCGCGGCAAGCTCCTCGTGACCCAGACACCGCTTGAAGGCGTGGCCTCGGTCTACAAGGAATTCACCGCGGGCTCCGCAATCACCCGCTTTGACGACGCCGAGCTCATCAAAGGCAAGCAGGCCCTGCCCACCTGGCCCACGGGTAAGTCCGCCCGCACCATGGTGCAGCCCCAGACCAACCGGCGCACCGTGTTCTTCTTCTCGGAAGACAACCCCTACAACCCCTTCGACGAGATGAAGAGCAAACTCGTCACCTCGCCCATGGGGCAGATCCTGACCCGGGCCTACGGCTGGGCCTCGGACAACATCGGCAAGGCCTTCGCCCGTTTCCGTCCGGATATCCACTGTATCCCGGCCTCCAAGGTGCCACCCGGCGGCACGCTGTACATGGTCTGCGACCCCGCCGGCGCCCGGAATTGGTTCTGCCTGTGGCTCCTAGTCTACGAGAATGGCAAACGCATCGTGGTGCGTGAGTTCCCGGACTTCTCCAACTTCGGCGAGTGGGCACTACCGTCCGAAAAGCCCGACGGCAAGCTCGGTCCCGCGCAAACCCTAGACGCCGGCCGTTCCATCTCCGAGTACCGCAACCTCTTCCGCCAGATTGAGTCCGACCTCGGCTACGGCGAGCCCGTCATGCGCCTGATCGACCCCAAGGCCGGCGGTTCCCCCGCGCTCTCCGAGGCCGGCGGCACGACCCTCATCGACCTCCTAGCCGAATCCGACGACCCCACCGACGATGGCATGGCCTTCATTCCCGCACCCGGCGTGCCCGTCGACCAGCGCACATCCGCCATCAATAGTCTCCTCTCCTACGACGCCACCCAGCCGCTCACCTCGCTCAACGAGCCTTCTCTCTACATCACCAACGACTGCGCCAATCTTGTCTACGCACTCTCCGAGCACACCGGCCGCGACGGGCAGAAAGGCGCGACCAAGGATCCCATCGACTGCCTGGGGATGCTTTTAGTCTCAGGTCTTGCCTTCGTAGGCCGCGGGGGCTTTGATTCCCGCGGCGGCGGCGGATACTAAACCATTTCACTATGCAAGGAGATTCCTACAAGCAAGCAACCGACGTGATGGCACGGGTCGGCGATGAGCCCAATGTACCGGCATTAACCGAGGAACTACGGCGCTCGGCCACCGACTACGGCGTCTACGCCCGTGTTGAGAATGTGGAGAACGTGCGCTTCTGCCGCTGGCCCGGCCAGAGTGACGATGGCAAGAAGTGGAATGATTCCAACCGCAATGCCCCGGCCTTCCCCTGGGACGGGGCCTCCGACACGCGCATCCCGCTCGCCGACGAGGTGATCAACGGCCTCGTCGACCTCTGCAGCACCTCCTTCTGGCGCTCAATGCTCCGTGTGTCGCCCACCAACATCAGCCAGCTCGACCAAGCCGTCACCGCGCACAACCTGATGGACTGGACGGTCAACGCCCGGATGTACAACGACCTTACCCGCGAGGTCGAGTTACTCTCCCAGTACCTCTGGACCTACGGCTGGGCCGGCGTCCACGTCACCTGGCAGCAGGAGCTCGGACAGAAGGAGCAGTACCTGACCATGGATCAGGTCATGGCCCTCGCAGCCCAATCGCCCGCGGGCTCCGTCCTCGCCGACCTGCCTAACCTCATCGCCAACCCCGAGGCCGACGACCAATCCGCGGAGCTCCTGCTCGCTGCCTTCCCCAACCTGCGCAAGCGCCGGGCACTCAAGGCCATCCGCGAACTGCGCGAGGATGGCGAGTGCGACTTCCCCATCCCGACCATGGTCACCAACAAGCCCATGATCGCAGCCCTAGCACCCTGGGACGAGCTGGTCTTCCCGCCCGAGACCACCGACATCCAGTCCGCCCGAGTAGTCTTCCGCCGGTTCTACATGACCGAGGCCCAGCTCCTGAACAAGGTCGAGACCGAGGAGTGGGACGCCGAGTGGGCCCAGGAGGCCATCAACACGATGGGCCGCTTCAGCGACTACGCTGCCTTTCAGTATGGCGCCGTCGGCATTGCCGAGAACTCCATCCTCGACCGCGAGAACCTGATTGAGGTGGTCTACGCCTACCAGAAAGCAGTCGACTCAGACGGCATCCCGGGCGTGTTCTACACCGTCTTCAGCCCCCAAGTCGGCGACAAGTGGGGCTACTTCGACCTGTTGGACTACACGCACGGCCAGTATCCCTTCGTTATCTGGCGCTCCGAGCTCATCCACCGCCAGATCACCGAGAGCCGCGGCGTGCCCGAGGTCTGCTCCACCTGGCAGCACGAGGTCAAGGCGCAGCGCGACTCCATCTTCGATTACACCAGCTTGGCGACGCTGCCTCCGATTGAGGTGCCTAAGACTCGTGGCGGCAACCTGAAGATCGGCCCCGCTATCCAGATCCCGGTCCTGCGCCGCGGCGAAATCGGCTTCCTGCAACCGCCCGCACGCGAGCCCGGTGTAGCCTTCCAACTGATCGCGGCCATCGAGGCCCAGACCGACCGCTACTTCGGACGCCCGACCGAGAAGGTCCCACCGGTCATCACCCAGATGCGCCAGCAGCGCCTGATCAACAACTGGCTGCACGGCTGGACCGAGGCCTTCCGCCAGGTCCTAGCCCTCACCCTGCAGTACGTCGGCCCCGCCGAGATCCAGCGCATCACTGCCTCGGCCACCCCGCTCCCGCAGGACGTGCAGGACTTTGACGTGATGCTGAAGTTCGACGTGCGCGAGATGAGCACCGACCTCGTGACCGAGAAGCTCAAGGCCATCAGCACCCTCGTCCTGCCCCTCGACACTGCCGGCGTGATCGACCGGGCCAAGCTGATCTCCGTCGCACTCCGGGCCATCGACCCCAACCTCGCGAGCGAGCTGGTCATGCAGCAGGGACCGGCCGCGCAGAAGATGTTCAACGAGACCAACGACGAGATCGCGCTCATGTCGCTCGGTAATCCTCCCCAGCTCCGGGAGAACGACCCCACCGCGCCCATGCGCCTCCAATTCAGCCAGCAAGTGCTGCAATCCAACCCGAAATATCAGGCCCAGCTCCAGCAGGACCCGCTTTTCCAAGCCAACCTGCAGAAGTACATTGAGAACCTGCAGTTCTCAGTGCAACAACAGCAGAACGCCATCACCGGCCGCCTTGGAGTCCAATGAAACTGACCGACGAACAACTCTCGGAGGCCCTCTCCGTGTCCGAGGAGCACCCGGTGCTCAAGGCCATGGGCCAAATCCTCGACGACACGCTGCGGGATGAGGTGCACAACGCCATCATCCCATCACTTTCTGCGGAGGACCGTGCCTACAACTCAGGACGCGCCGCCGCAATCAAGGATCTCATCGCACAAATCAGTGCGTTAAGAAACGGGAGGGAGTTGACTTCCGGTCAATTCTAGGCTCTCACTCACACAACGGCTTCTTGGTTGGCCTTCAACAACCATGGCGCAGCATACCCGGCTTGCAGGGTCTAAAAGCATGGACATCCCGACGACACAGGAAGCGAAACCTGCCCAAAACACGGCACAGCCCCCAATCAACCCGATGCAGTTCGACGAATCGGCGTTGGCCAAGCTACTGAAGTCACGCTTCAGCGGGGAGGAAGAGAAGGCATCAGCCGTCGAGCGACAAGCGCCGGAGCCGGAATCCACTTCCGTGGACGATCAGGCCGAGGATGCGGAGCCGACCGCAGAACAAACGGACGATCAGGCCGAGTCGCCTGATCAGGAGGTTCTTTCCGAGACCGAAGAGAACAGCGACGAGGAATCGCTGGGCTACCGCAAACGCATCGACAAGCTCACGCGCCAGAAGAAAGAGGCGCTGGAGAAGGCCGAATCCCTTGAGCGGGAGCTCAACGATGCCAAGACCAAGCTGGAGCAGAGTGTCGAGAGGCCGACCCCGGTGCAGTCCGCCGCAGACCCGTTTGCCGATGTCTGGGATGCGTCCAAACTCAACGATGAGTGGAGCAAGGCCCGGAATCTGAAACGGTGGTGCGAGGACAACATCGACGGCTGCGAAATAGAGGGCAAGGAGTACAGTTCGGACGAGGTGAAACAGATCAAGCGGCGTGTAGAAGACGCCATCGACCTGCACATCCCCAACCGCGCTCGCTTCTTGCAGAACTATCAGCAGATCAAGCCCATCGCAGAACAGCTCTACCCATGGTGGAAGGACCGTTCGGCTACCGAGTACACCGAGGCGCAGGCCGTCCTGCGGCAACTGCCGCAGATTGCCTCACTGCCGGAGTACCAGGTGCTGGTCGGTGACTTCATTGCCGGGCGCAAATTGCGTCTGGCGCAGGAGTCCGCCAAGGGCAAGCCATCTGCCACCCGCCCGCTGGCCAAGGCACCCAGTCAGCCCGGTCGACCCACCGCAATCCCTGCAAAGAAGGATGCGGCCAAGGTCGGCCTGGACAACGCCAAGTCGCAGTTCCGAAAGTCCGGGACGACCACCGAATTAGCCCAAGTACTCAAAAGGATGCTCTAAATCATGCCCCTGCTCCAAGAAAACCAATCCGGTACAGTACCGCTCGCTTCAACGTCCGCGATCCGTGAGGATCTGGCGGACTACATCGCCATCGTCGACGCCAAGTCAACGCCGTTCGTGTCCATGGCCCCCAAGGGTAAGGACATCGGCAATATGCAGTTCTCGTGGCAGGTCGACAATTACGCTGCCCCGACCATGGGTGGCGTTGTCGACGGTGCTGACGTGACCGTGTCCAGCGCCGGCAACCCGGTTGAGAACCGGACCCGCCTGAACAACTACGGCCAGGTGTTCCGCAATGACCTGCGCATCGGTTTCATCGCTGAGACGCAGAACGTGGCCGGCGTGAGCGATGAGCTCGCAAACGGCATTGCCAAACGTCTCGTTGAGCTCAAGCGCTCCATGGAGGCGACCTTCATGTGCACCAACCAGGCTGCGCAGACCGAGGTCAGCACCTCCAACCCGTACCTGACCGGCTCCTTGGGCAACTGGTTGACCGCTGACAACGCCGCAAACATCGGTGCTGTCGCTTCCGGTTCGGTTTTCAAGCCGGCCTCCGGCGCTGTGAGCAGCATTACATCCGCTGCCTTCACCGAGGCCACCGCCCAGAACGTGCTGACTGCCGTCTACGGTATCACCGGCACCTTCCGGGACTACGATTGCATCTTGGGCACCACGCTCAAGCGTGCGTTCACCAACCTCACCTCTTCGCGCACCACCGAGGTTAGCGTTGGCGCCAGCAACGCCATCGCTGCCACAAGCGTCCGCACGTTTAATCAAGAACTTGCGAGCGATACCTATAAATCCTCAATCGATATTTTTGAAGGGGATTTTGGACGGCTAATTTTACACCCGTCCACTTTTATCGGTGGTACTACTGGTACTGCATTGAGCGCCCAGGCGTTCAAGGGCTACGTCATTCCGATGGACATGGTCGAGGTCCGCTACGCCAAGCTCCCGCAGGTCAAGACCCTGCCTGACGCCGGCGGCGGCCCTGCCCGTTTGATTGAGGCCATTGCCGGTCTCGTGGTGAAGAACCCGAGCGGCTTTGGTATGTTCAACGGCGCCAGCTAATCAAAAAACCAACAGGGGAGGTCCATTAAGGGCCTCCCCTCCTTACTTTTCTCATGGCCCAGAATTCCGCAGCATCCGTCATCGCAAACGCTCTCGACGACCTGCCCGGCGAACTGCGCCGCGCCGTCATCAAGGAGTTCCAAACCGGCATCCAGAAGGACTGGGTCAAGGCCGGCATTGATCAGAAGCGCATCGCCAAGGACTCGGATCGCGATATCCGATCCGTTGACGGCATCGGGCGCCTGCGGATGCGTATCGACCCCACCCTCTACCATGCCTGGGGGAACAGGCTTGGGTACGATTGCTGGAAAGATTCCCAGTTTCTCAAAGAAGTAGAGCGCGATAACCCCGAGGTGCGAGTGCGCTGCGGGGCTACACGCTTGCAGGTTGGATGGACCGGTGGCACAAAACGCAGTAGTCAGAAGTTCACCCTATGAATGTCGGATCAAACCGCCAGTTGGCCGGCGAATACGGTGGCCGATACATCACCGCATCGAACGGAACCGTGAGCGGCAACTGGATGGAAATCCACGCTGTCTCGACGACCATTCTCGGATCCTGCACGTCCAACATCACCGACCTCGGTGGCGGCGTGACCATCCAGGCCGGCGACAGCATCAACGGCGTGTTTACCTCCATCTCAATCTCAAGCGGCTCGCTGGTCCTATACAACCGCAAGTACGCCTGATATGCGACTCGGACTCGGCCTAGGACTCGGCATCGATCAATTCATCAGCGGAGCTGGTGGAGGCGCCGACCTGCCGATCATGCGCCGGGACCTTCTGCGCGAGGACGAAGGATTCCTCCTCCTGGAGGACGGCACTTCCAAAATCGTCATCACCTTCGGCACCTTCGACTCTTTAGACTTGGAGAACGGGGACTTCCTGCTCCAAGAGGACAACGGAAAACTCATTATCCAAGCCAATTAACAGTTTATGCCCGATACGAAAATTACAGCGCTCGCCGCCATAACCACGGTCGCTCCAGCTAACGACCTGTTCGCGATTGTCGATGTCAGCGACAACTCAATGGCCGCGTCCGGAACAACCAAGAACATCACCACCAACCAGATCCTCGGAGCAGGCGGCACCGCCACCCTCGCCAGCGCCACCATCACCGGCGATCTGACGGTGGATACCAGCACCCTGAAGGTTGATTCGGCGAATAATCGGGTGGGTATCGGTACGGCGAGTCCGGCAACCATCTTGGACATCCAATCTGCTGGTGGAGTTTTTGCTCGCATTCAAAATACGACATCTACAGCAGACGCATATCTTCTTGTTAAGAATACCACAGGTGAAGGTTTCTTCGGTATCAACGCATTAGGGCCGTATATTTACACTGCAAGCGCACTTCCGATTGTATTCACAACCGCTACATCTGAACGCTATCGCATTGCTGGCGACGGCGTAGCCACATGGTCCAACGTCGGCGGAGTCGCTGGAACCGCCATGACCCTCAACAGCACGGGGCTGGGCGTGGGGGTTACGCCGTCCACCGCTTGGAATACCGGAGGAAATCTTCAAATCGGCGCTTTTGCTGGTTTGTACACAAACAGCAGTCTTGGAGCTGTTGATTTAACGAGTAACAGCATTCGCACTGGTTCAGATACTTATCAGTATCTTTCCGCTTCATCTAATGCTGCCAGCCGTTTTCAACAGCGAGATGGTTCGTTCCGCTGGTTCAATGCTATCGCTGGCACTTCTCCGAACGCCATCGCCTTCACCCAAGCGATGACGCTCGACGCGAGCGGGAATCTGTTGGTGGGGAAGAGTTCTGCAGTCGCAACCGCTGTTGGAATCCAATTCCAGCCTCTTGGTACTTCGTACCATACACTTTCCGCTTCAACAAACGCTGATGCAACACTGCTTGTTTACAGCACTGGTGCTGCTGCATATCGGTTCTATGTCGGTCTTGGTGGAACGGTGTTCGCCACCAACACGACCATCTCAGCGATTTCCGATGCTCGACTAAAGGAGAATGTCCAAGACCTCGACGTTGGACTTGCTGCGATTCTATCCCTCAAGCCGCGCAAGTTTGATTGGAAGGCTGGCAAAGGTAAGGACATCAAAGGTGACAGAGGTTTCATCGCTCAGGAGTTTGAGCAGGTGTTCCCGCAGCTTGTGGACGATTGGGCCGATCCTGCTCCCGAAGGCGAAGCTCCTTACAAGTCAGTTCGCCAAGACCTGATTCCAGTGCTTGTGAAAGCCATTCAAGAACTCACCGCCCGCGTCCAAACCCTCGAAGCCCGCTAATTTATGACCATCCTCTGGATCATCGAACGCCTTCTCGTCCGCAAAGTCGAAGGCACCTACTCCGATGTCGTCATCACCGCCGACTGGCGATGCAACGGCTCGCAGGATAACTACAGCGGAACCTGCTACGGCAGCGCGTCGTTCGCTGCACCCAGTGGTGACTTCACGCCGTATCCCGACCTGACGCAGGATCAGGTTCTCGGCTGGTGCTTTAGCAACGGAGTCGATCAAGCGGCCATCGAAGCGAACGTGACGCAGCAGATCGAGAACCAGATCAACCCCCCGATCATCGCTCCGCCGCTGCCGTGGTTGCCGCCGGTTGAAATCGTCCCGCCGATGTTGCCGCAGGTGGAGCCGGTTTTGGTTGCGGAGGAGCCAGTCGTTTCCGACACTGCCGCCTGATATGGAAATCACCATCACACTGACTCAGGAGCAGACCAATAGCCTGCTTCAGCTCATCGACATCGCCATCAAGGCAGGTGGCTACCAGAACGCCAAGGTCGGCGTTCCTTTAGCCGACCTCATCATCGCAGCCGCACAGCCTAAATCCGAGTAATGGAACCAACGAACAGCAGCACCAGCTCTGGACTCAGCCTAGCAGCAGCGGCAGGTGCCACCGCTGTTTCGTTTATTCCATGGCTTACCGAATGGGTTCAGCTTATCACCGCGCTCATTGGCTTAGTTTGTGCCATCTACGGCGCATATCGATTATTCCGCTCTAAATGAAAAACACGAAAACAACTCTCGCCGGTATCGGAGCCATCCTCGTCGCCATTGGAGGCGCTCTCAAAGCCATCTTCGACGGTGACCCGACCACCTCGGTCGATCCGACGGCGACCATTGCCGCCATCAGCGCCGGAATCGGCCTGATCATGGCTAAGGACGCCACCGAGAAGCTCGAGATCAAGAAGTCCGAGTGAACTGGATCTACCAGATCCTCAAGGCCCTGCTCGACTGGTTCCGCGAAACACCGCCCACCGATGTGCAACATGGCAACGCTCCCAAGGCTCTCAAGAACGATCTCGCTGATCGCATTGCTGACCTGCCTGGGCTGCCAAGTGACGAAGGTGGCCCTGGTCCCTTCCGGTGACCCTGTGATGCTGGCAGCGCCTACGAAGGCCAGCGTCTATTCATTCGATGCGAACAAGAAGCTGGTCGGGCCTGCGACGGTGGTAATTCCTGCAGGTTGGTACGCACTTCCAAAGAGCAAATGATCAACTACAAGGGCAACAAGTTCTCCGGCTACAACAAGCCCAAGCGCACGCCGGGCGAGAACAAGAAGTTCGCTGTCCTTGCCAAGGAGGGCGACAAGGTCGCTCTCGTGCGTTTCGGAGATCCCGACATGACGATCAAGAAACACATCCCGGAGCGCCGCGCATCTTTCCGCGCCCGTCATGGTTGTGACGAGCCGGGCACCAAACTCTCCGCCAAGTACTGGGCGTGCAAATCCTGGTAGCCTATGAGAACCGTCACCTACGACTACGTCCTGCAACGCGCCTGTGAGCTTACTGGGCGCGTTTTCTCAACGCTGACCACCGAGGAGTCCAACTTCTTCCGCACGTTCATCTCCATGTCACTGCGGAGCGCCTGGGAGTGCTTCGACTGGCCCGAGCAGACCGTGTATCAGCAGGAGTTTTTCGCTCCGAACTACAGCGATGCAATCACGTATTCGCAGGGAACCGTGGTGTACTACCCGGTAGAGCAGAAGTACTACCAGTACGTCGGTGCATCCAGCTCCGGCAATGCGCCCACGACCGACGGCCCCAACGGAACGCTGAACTCTCAATACTGGGGGCTGGCGCAGTCATCCTATTCCGGAAACGCAAGCTGGAGCTCAACGACCACGTACACCGTCGGCACCATCGTCCTCTATCCGGCGACCCAAGAGTACTACCAACTCTACGGCACCGCCTCGGCAGGCACCGTCCCGACCAACACCGCCTACTGGGGAATCCTGAACAAGTTCCTGCGCAACATCTCGCAGACGACCAATGTCGATGGCACCACCAGGGCCGTCCCCATTGGCGAAACCTTCTCGGTGTGGCCCATTGATCCGCGGGTAACCTGGCGCCAGCAGGAGGCATCGTACACCTTCACAGACGACGGCATCCTGGTCACAGCCGATCTGCCATACGTCTGGCTGGAGTTCCGCAAGACACCGCCGCTCCTGTCCAGTGCCGCCGAGGCTACCGCCTACGCCTTCCCCTACCGCTTCTGCGAGATCTGCTCCCTCAAGGCCGCGGGCCAGATGCTGCGCGTCGACGGCAAGATCGACCTGGGCAACCAGTTCCTAGAGTTAGGCGAGGCTGAACTCACCAAGGAGATCGACAAGGTGGCGCTGCAAGAGAAATATGTGCGCCAGATAATCGTGCCATCCCGGTAATATGCCTGATCTGCCTGACATCATATCGGTCGACGACGGCTTCAAGGGCGTCATCTCACGCCTTGATCCCGCCCAGTTGCCCGCCCAGTTTGTCAGCCAGGCCATCAACCGGATATTTCAGGATCAGAACATCCGCAACCGCTGGGGTATCGTTCAGCCCAAGTGGGGCGGCAAGTGGACCCTGAACACCTTCTTGGCAACGGTCACATCCGGGTCGAATCAGGTGGATGTTGTCAGCGGCAGTCCGCCTCCAAACGGAACGATTGTCTGCTCCGACAGCAGTGCCAATGTGCTGGTGTTCCCCAACGGAACGCGCTGCATCTCGGACACCAACAGCAACGCGATACTGTCGTCTGCAGCCATCACGTTCACTGGTGGACCGACCAATCGCAACATCCAGTCCTACAACAACACCACAGCCTTCACCGACATCCTTGGTGTGCTGCCTTTCCGCGATCCGGACACCGGATACCAAGCCCTGATCGTCGCCACCAACGAGGTGCGTACCACCGACGGTGGTCAGGGTAGGATGTACCTTGTGCGTCCCAATCAGTCGCACTTAGAGATCCCGCTCAACGGGCACGACATCTACAGCCCGGTGCGTTTGATTCAGGCCACCAACTCGGTGGTCATGCTTCGCCCGGGGAACGCTCGGTACTACTTCACCGGAGCCGACGTCAACACCGGCAGCAACACTGTGACATTGAATGTCACACCCGACCTGCAGTCCGGTGATCGTGTTGTGGTGTTCCAGATCGGGACTTCACCGAACCTGTGGACCTCGGCCACATCCACCGGTCAGGGCTTCGGGATGTACGTCAACGTGAAGGCCGGCGGCGTCTGCACGCTGCACCTGTCGCAGGCCAGCGGCCAGCAGGGCACCAGCCCGGTCACGCTCAGGTCAGGCCTGACGTCATCGAATCGGTACTACTTTGAGCTGTCGAACAACACGACAGGCTACGATGTCACCGAGGGCATCAGCGACTTCTACAACGATGGCCTTCCGCTGATCATGGAGGCCTCGTATTCATCGGGCGCTCCGGTCTCTGCTCTCGACAACGGTTTCACTAGGATTGCCTCGGTGAACGCCATCGTGGCCTCGTCATCCGTAGAGGACACGATCACCGTCCCCAACCATCCGTTCGTTCCCGGCGATCAGGTGACGCTGTCGAATACGCAGAACGGTGGTGCGACGGTAACCGACAAGATCTACTACGTTTTCCCGAGCGACAAAAACTCGCTGAAGCTGTTCTCCGGAGCCACCGAGGAGACCAACTCGCTCAACACCGCGAAGACGGCGATCATCACCGGGACGATTGCTGCCCAGACTGCCACCGGAACCGCTGTGCTTTCCGGTGCAACCGTTGGTTCAATCACTCTCGGAATTGGTGGCGCTGGATACACCGCAGCACCTGCGGTCACTATCGCTGCACCGGGTGGAGGCGGAACCACCGCCACAGCCACCGCAATCGTTTCCAATGGTAAGGTCACCGGATTCACGATGACCAACGTTGGTTCAGGATACTCATCAGCTCCTTCCGTTAGCATTGCTGCACCTACTTCAAGCGGCTACACCTCGCTAACCATCGTCGATCAAGGTGCCGGCTACCTCACGGCCCCAACGATCACGCTCAGTGGTGGTGGAACGCTGGCTACGGCAACGGCCACAATCACCGACGGCAAGGTGACCGCGGTGACCATCGTCAACCCCGGCATCAACTACACGTCCGCGAGTGTCACAGCATCGCAGCCTTCGACACTGGTCGATGTTCAGTCAGACTCCATCACCGGCACGATCAAGAAGTCATCGGCCTCCGGAGCCAACGTGCCTGCAGGACGTGAGGGGCTGTACTTCCAGAACCGCTTGTTGCTGCTCTACGGACCCGACTATCTCGCAGTCTCCGACGTGCTGGACCCGCTGCACTACAGCCCGATCCTGAACGAGTTCAAGCTGAACACGGGTGCCAATGACGCCGTGGTTGCCCTGTATCCGTTCAACACCACCACGCTGATCGTTTTCAAGGAGCGCAGCATTCTCGCTGTAGAGAACCTGTACGGCGACTTGTCCACCACCCGCCTCACTGAGGTCACCCGGGAGTTTGGATGCGTCAGTCAGGCGTCTATCGCTTCCACGGGCTCCGATATCGTCTTCCTGAGTCAGCGCGGAGTCATCAGCCTCAAGCAGACCGAGTTTGGTATAAGTCAGTCGGTGGTTCTCCCGCTGTCCGACCCCATTCAAGATCTCATTGAGGAGATCGATCAGGGCAACTGGGGCAAGTCATGCGCTGCCTACTACAACAACCGCTACATCCTGAGCGTGCCTGTCGAAGGAGGCAACGGCACCAATACCAAGACGTTGGTCTACAACTTCCTGAACCAAGCGTGGGAGGGCTATTGGGAAGGATCGCTGCTTGTCCCGCGGTATTACACCCGTGTCATCGTTGCCGGCACCGACACGCTGTGCTGGGCCGATGAGAGCGGACTCATCCACACCTTCGACCTGAATGCGTTGCAGGATCGCACTCGTGTCGGATCCATTCAGCAGATTGCGACCACGGTATACTTCCGCGGCCATTCCGGGGAGAACGACATTGATCACAAGCAGTGGACAGGCCTGCAGTTCGAGCTGTCATCCTGGAACCCGACCTACTCAATCACGGCCAACTTCGACGGCGTGAACGAGTCCTACACGGTGGCCACCAATGAAACCAAGAGCCGCACAGCGTACTACACCTATGGCTCAGGCACCTTTGCGACCAACAACTCCGGCGACAACTTCCTCGCTCCGTTCCGGCAAGACTACTCCACGCTTCCGGGTTTGCGGTGCAACACTTCCGGGTTTCGCGCCGGCATCCTGCAGTCTTTCAGCCACAAGGCTCGCCTGCGCCGCCACTCCGTTACCATGCAGCCAGTGGTCACCACCACCACCGGGGCGCTGACGATTCACTCGGTCAAATCCATCGCAATCCCTTTCCGACTCTACGGCAAAACCGACGTCTAACCCACCATGCCACTCTTTGTCACAGTCACCCCGGGAACCACCGTCACGTCATCCACTACGCTGGATGCCAGCACGCTCAACCTGCTCGGTACGCCGAGCGTCGACGTCACGGGAACGGTCGATGGCGGTTCGCTGTCGATCACTTCCGGATCAGTTCCGCTGACAGCATTGACAGCGCAGAATGCCAGCACGCTTGTCGGCAATGCCTCTGGATCATCTGCAAGCCCGACTGCGCTGACGTCCACCGATCTGGCGTTTGCCACCGGAACCGTGAACATCGGCACCGGAGCTGTCGTTGAGGGCAAGATTGGTGCGCGAGCGGTTACCATTGCCAAGTTTCAGGCAATCAACACAAACAAGCTGCTAGGTCGCACCACTGCTTCATCCGGAGACATTGAGGAAATCACTGTCGGAACCGGACTTACACTGTCTGCTGGATCCCTGACGTCACTGAGGCCTCGGACGGCTTTTACGAATGTTGAAGGCACAAGCACATACACCGTATCAAATGTCCGAGCCAGTGCTGTTGTGATCACTCCGTTGACCACAGAAATCACGCCTCAGTCAAACACCTCAAAAGTGCTGGTTCAGTTTAATTTCAGCGGAGAAATCGTTTACACTTCTGCATTCATTCTTGAGCGCGTTGACGGTGCTACTGTGACCCCGCTTGGCGTCCCTTCAAGCCCGGGATCAAACCGGATTTATGGCACCAAGGTTGCGCCATTTGACGGAGACGACGGTTCGACACAATTCAATATGGCGATCTCGTTTCTGGATTCACCAGCAACGACGAACACCATTTCGTACCGGATCAGAGTTTATTGCTCGGCTGCGAGCGCTGTTTTTGGTTTGAACAGGTCGATTAGCGATGCGGATCAAAACTTCTATATGAGAGCCACATCTCAGACGATCCTTCAGGAGATTCTGCCGACTTGATGATCCACCAGATCACAGACTATCTCCTCCGCAAACTCCCCGACAGCTTCCAAGGCTGGACTCGGGAAGCGCTGGAGGACTACGTGCTATTCCATGCACAGCAGGGCACGCTCAAGATCGCCACTCAGGACGAGCAGGTGGTTGCCGTGCTTGTAGGCTGGCGCCAGATGGGTCCGGAGCCTAAGGCATGGACGTGGCAGGCCAGCGATCCCAATGGCGACCACTGGTACTGGCACCAGTTTGCTGCCGACTGCGCGGTATTCGCCATGGCGGTGGCGGCTAAGTTCTTTCACGACAGGCCGGAGTCGGCAATCCTCCCGGCCATCGGTTACAGAAACGGTAAACTGACCACCTACAAGAAAGGTTCGATGCCGATCTATAGGGCAGCATCCAAGCATTTATGACAGTAGACGCACCGGCACCACGCAACTACGCCCAAGAAACCGCGGACACGCTGCGCACACAGCTTGAGCTGGCACCGCAGCGCTATGCCGCGGAAGCCCAGTTTGCGCCCAAGTACCAAGCTCTGCAGTTGGACTTGGTGCGGCAGGCCACCCCTGAGCTTCTGGCGCTCTACCGAGATCAGATTGCGCCCACCATGGGACAGGTCGAGGCCGCGAGCCGTGCTGCCTCCCGTGCCGGTGACATTGCCGACATTGCCAAGCTCGGGCCTCAAGCCCGTGCCGCGATTCAGGGCTTTGCGCCAGAACAGACGCAGATCGCTGATATTCTCGCACGTAACGCCACATCTGGCCTGTTGGCCGGTAGCCAGTTGACGCCCGAGCAGCAGCGTATGGCGCAGCAGCAGGCCCGTATGGCCTCATCTGCCCGTGGTATTGCCCAGAGCCCGAATGCCGCGTTCCAAGAGGCACTGCGCTCGCAGATGGTCGGTGCTGGATTGCAGCAGCAGCGCCAGCAGCAGGCCATGGGCGCACTGCAGGCCGGTCAGGGCGTGTATGGCGACGTGTTCCAGCAGGTTCTCGGACGGCCTTCGCAGGCCTTTGCCGGATCTCAGGGCTTCCTCGGGCAGGCTCAGGGATTCAACCCCGGCCAGTTGTTCCAGCCCGAGAGCGCCTACGCTTCCAATATCTACGGTGGCAATCAGCAGGCCATTGGCGCTGCTAACGCTGCCGGAGCTTCTGCTACCAGCGGACTGCTTGGCGGACTGTTTGGCGGACTCGGAGCCATTGGCGGTGGCGCCTTGGCTGGTCGCGGTCGCGGTGGTGCAGGTACTTAATCTCTCACTCTTATGGCACAATACGGCTATTCAGCAGGCTACCAAGGCGGCGGACCATCCTCCGTTCCTTCAGGCTACATTGAGGCCTACGCTCAGGCTGGCAGAAACCTCGGCCAAGGCGTTCAAGCCATTGGAAATGTCATCGGCGAGTCGCTGCAGCGGTATGGGCAGAACAAAGAGGAGAACCAGTTCCTCACGTCACGCCTTGAGTCGCTGGCTCCGTATCTCCAGACCGTTGCCCAGAGCGGCAACATCATGGACAAGAACAGCCCCGAGTCGAAGCTGCTCGGCGACATCGAGAAGTTCTCGTCGATGTCCATCCCGCAGAAGAAGGCCACGCTGCTCAATGCCGAGTTCTTCTTGGATCGGGCTGATAAACAGCGTGCTCGGGAACTCTCCGACGAGGCCACCCGCCAGCAGTTGCAATTGGGTGCAATGCAGTTGGAGGACGCTGCCAATAAGCGCAAGCAACAGAACATCCTCACCGAGGCTATTCGGTACGGCCTAGAACAGCCTACCACGACCACGCAGATGCAGCAGGTCACCGATACGATTGAGTTCCCGCCAATGCCGGGTGTGTCGACTCCTGCCGTTCAGTCTACGCCATCTCAGGCCGAGGCTACCGCTGCTCGATACTTCATGGGCCAATACGGTCAGGCTGCTCAGGATCTTGCCAGATACGGCACAGACCTCGGACGACAGGCAAATGCACTGAACGTGTCGCAAATCCCTAGGTTTACTGGCCCAATTTCACTTGGTCAGGAAGATCCTGCGGCGTACCTCAATCAGCAGTTTGAGTCTCCAATTCAAGTTGCCGCTCGCGCTGAAGCCAACACCCGTCTCAAGCGGCAGCAGCTTGCTGAGTCTCAAGCGGCTATTCAGCAGGCCGGAATCATGTCCCGCTCTCCTGCGTTGCAGACGATTTCTCCGCGTATGCTGCAGCCCGAACAGCAGGCGCAGCCTATTCAGCAACCTCCTCAGACCATTACGCGCAATGTTTCGACGCAGGTTCCAATCAGCTACGAGGACCAGTCTAAGAGGTTGACGCAGTACCTGATACAGCAAGGAGCTACACCGGAGACGATTGCAATGGTTCCTCAGATCCTTGAGAGGGTTGGTCAGCGCAGGCCGACTACCATTGAACAGGTTGGAGGCATTGGGTCTGTCGTAAGGTTCGGAGACAAGGAGCAGTTCGTTCCTAATCCGAAGACTGACATTGGAGACATTTTAAAGGTGCGCGGACTCACCATCAATTCTCCTGAGTTCCGAGGACAAGCACCTACCGAGGCGGAAGCAAAAGAGTTCAGAGAGCAGTATTCAAACGTGCTGGATAGCCGTCGCAGCATCAGTCGACTGATTGAGATAGCTCAATTGGGCAAAGCTCAACAACAAACGCCTGAGATTAAGGCCGAGGCCGAGCAATTGGCAATTGGCGCTCAAGGAGCATTGCGATTGGAAGTCCTTGGCCCCGGAACTGTTACTGAACCAGATCGAGAGATCCTGAAGACCATCGTTCCGAATCCGACTCGGATTTTTTCGCTGCAATCGTCAAACATCAAGGCGCTCAAGTCGCTTTTGGAACGTGCTGGAAATGGAATTGAAACCAAGGCAAAGGCGCTTGGGCTTGAGGTATTAAATCCAAAACAGCAATCCACAGCACCTGCTTCAGGAGGCGTCCTTCGTTGGAATACTGTGACCAAAAAGCTCGAATAATCTATGCCATATCAGGTGCAGGTCGGTGCTCAGGTTGTCGAGTTTCCTGACTCGGTCAGCCAAAACGAAGCGCAACGCATTCTTGCCGACCAGTTCCCGGCAACCGGCGAGGACATTGCCGGCGCAATGCAGGACCCTGCTTTCACGCCAACGCAGGAAGACTACCTCAAGTTCGAGCAGTTCTCCAAGACCAAGCAGACCGACTGGATCAACACCGCCGCTCAAGCCGCAGATGCTGCCATTGGAATGATCAGTGGCGCGGTTTCTCAAGGCGCTCAAGGTGCTGCAGCAAACCCTCTGAACTACATTGAGGGATTTGCTCAAGGCACTCGCCAGCTCTACGGGCTTGCGGCTCAGTCGCAAGACCCATCGTCACCGTTGTTCAAGTTCAAGGATCTAGTTGCAGGCAGTGGAACGCCCGAGTCTCGCTACCAGCAATTCCTTGAGGCGCGAGATTTCGCCAACACCACCGCTCGACTAGAACGTGGTGAGGAAGGTGTTTGGGTTCCGCCTGAGTACACCAATCCGGAGTACGTGCAGGGAGTTTCAATGATTCTTGATCCGACGCTGTTCGTGCCCGGCGTTGGTGAAATCCTAGGCGCAGGCAAACTCGCCACCCGTGCTGTCGGCAAAGGCGCTCAACTCACAGGACGTGCTGTTGCTGGCGCTGCAAGGCCTCTGGAGCGTGTTGCCGGTGCTGCCGAGCGCATGACAGCGGAAGCACTTGGAATGACGCCAGAAGCGCTTCGCACCGCTGCTTCCACCGCCGGCATTGCAGGTGCCCTCGGTATTGCTCCCGAGGCTGCTGCCTTCGCTGCCATACCTGCCGGTATCCGTACCGCGCGGGAAGCCGGTGAGGCACTGGCAATGGCCGGCGAGAACCTGATGACCCAGCCTTCGCGCATCGGGCCTTTGGAGGCTATCGGCGCTGCACCGGGTGCTAACCTGCGCCAGCGTATGCTTGGTGTGGTCGGGCAGTACGGCGGTGACGCTGCATTGGATGCCTCACTCAGGGGGCTTGCCGGAGGAATCGAAGGTGGAGTGATTGGTACAGGCTTGGGCTATTTGTCCGGAGGCGAAGAGGGGGCCGCTGCAGGCCTAGGCGCTGGTGCTGTGCAAGGCGCTGCCGGTGCTATCGGTGGCCGTGCCTACCAGAAACTCACTGGCAAAGCCGCCGCGGAAGCTCGTGCTGGCGACCTCGGGCGATTCATTGACTCACAGCAGGACCCGACTACCAAGGCGCTGTTTGAGCGTGTCCGAGATACGCACGGTGTGGATACCGCCTCGGCACTGATGGACGTCGAAGGACTGGTCAAAGGTCGGTTTGGCGATGTTGACGTAAAGTACCTTTCAGACACTGACTTTGTTGATCAGTACAAGGGCCGTGCCCGTGGTGTGCAGGTTGAAGTTGGTGACCGCCCGACCATTGTCATCAATGCCGACATCCTCGGAAAAGGCAAAGGCGACAGCCCGTTGTACACTCTCGGGCATGAGCTGTTCCATGCTCTCGAAAAGAGCGAGCAGCTCGCAGGTGGCGCCACCGAGATCAAGAACGCTCTTGTCGGACGCTGGATTCAGGAAGGCGACATCATCCGTAAGCTGGCCGACGGCGCTTTCAATGACGCTGAGATTGAGGCTCGGTTCAACGAGTACCGAGACAAGCTGTCCGCAGGCAGTCCGCAGCGTGCAGCAGAACTTGCCCAGTTCGACACGATCAACAAGAAGGCCGACTACATTGCCTCGGAGCTGGCTGCTGAACACTTTGCAGCACTGATTGCTGGTCAGAAGCCGGACGCAATGCTGAAAGGCTTCTCAGGCCTCACCAGACAGCTTCTGGATGCCGCACTGACGCAGAACGCCAGCAAGGCCATCGCAAACGCTGCTGCGTCGATTGAGCGCACGTTTGGCGTAAAGCCGACTGATTCAGTCCTGTTTCCGGACTTGAAGCAGGCATCGCCTCAGGTTAACGCCATGCTGCGCGACTTGGTGCGTGCCCGTCGCAAGCTGGACGAGAAGATCATGCTTGATGACAGCCGCGGTGGCCGCGTGCTGAAGCCGGAAGACGTTTCAAACCCGTTGGCGGCTAAGGAGCTGGTCGACCTTGGGTTGGCCGAGCAGATGCCCGATGGCAGCATCAGGAACCTTTCTAGCGATGAGATCCGAGCACGCGACGACAAGGATCTGACCTCGTTGCGATCCATCACCGAGAAGATTCCGGGGGCTCGGATGGTCGACGGTGAAATCACCGGCAGGTTCAGTCCGGATCAGCTCAGTGCCATCGAGCAGTCCCAGACGATCAGCTCTCGGATGAAGGACAAGATCCGAGCAGTCAATCTAGCAATCGAGAACGGCAACAGCCTGTTCGTTACCTACTTCGCAGCACTTAAACGGGTGAGGAACAAGCTCACCAAGAAGTATTCGCCGAAGTACGACAGCGGCATCCGAGTCAGCGAACGGGAGTTCTCTCCGTACAGCTTCAAGATCACAAAGGCAGACAACCCGGTGGTAAACGCCATCGACATCACCAAGGTCCGAAACGAACTCAGCAAGCTGCTGAAGAAGGATGGAAGCATCGGTGGCCTGTGGAACAACACAGATGGGTTTATGACCGATCTGGCGAGGTACTTTACCAACCTCGACCAGAGAGAAGGTGCCCGTCGTTCCGCTGAGATATTCGGAGTCGAGAAGGCAAAGTTCCTTGGCGACTTTGTTGGCGCTGCTGAGAAAGGCGGAAGCAAGTTCGTTCGCAGTTTCCGGCTGGATCGTGTTGGCTCGATGTCTCCGATGGACTTCAAGGCGAAGTTTTCCGAGGAAGCCTACCAGCTCTCGAAGCAGCGCTGGATGCCTGCCGAGACCATCGGCGACAAGTCGGTTATCAACTCCGATGAGGGCTACCGCATTATCAGCGGCGCCAAGCACAAGCTCTACGGTCCCGATGGAAAGCTCATCGGAATCTACGACACCCAAACCCAAGCAGAAAGGAAAGCAGATGCCACTCAAGCAAGGCTACAGCCAGAAGTCGATCAGCAGCAACGTGTCCCGCGAGATGAAGTCCGGCAAACCGCAGAAGCAGGCCGTGGCAATCGCGCTCTCGGTGGCCAAGAAGGCCAAGGCGAAGGCGGGACGGTTCGACAAGCGGGGGATGTAATCACTCCCGAGTCGCCAGATGTCGCCAAGAAGGTGGTTTCCGGTGACACATCGACTCTTAAGGACGGAGAGTTGCTCGGCACATTCCGGTTCATGCCTCCGGACCTGATCGACAAGCTAGCAGTTACCGATCAGCAGCGCAAAGCCATGCGAGGCAAGAGCGGTTTCGCGTTCGTTTCAGACTGGGCTGATGCTGGCCGTCCGTATGTCACCAGACTTGGTCGCAAGATCGACGTGCTGATGGGCGGAATGGGCTATCCGTTCTTGCCTGAAATCTCAGGCAAAGGCGCATGGGCCGGCACGTTCTCGGGGATGACCGACAAGGTGATGGACAAGATCAAGGCTACCGATGGCATCGGACTTGTTGTCCTTGGTGGTCCAGAGTCCAGCGCATCCAGCCGTGCGTTCTCGCGTGCATTTGGTGAGGAATTGGCAGACTCCATATCTCAGAATCCAAAGCTGAAGGAGAAGCTCGACAAGATATCCCGCAATGCACGCAAGCAGTGGATTGAGTACCGCAGGGGAGAAGGCAGAAGCATCAATGTTCCGGAGATCAACAGTCTGGAAGATTGGGCAAGACTCACACAGCTTGAGAGATCTGGAGAGCAATCTGAAAGAGGACTCACGTTTAATGATCGTGACTTTCTGGTGCGCACAATTGGATCGCACGACAACAAAAAGGCTCTCGGAATCAGGAGCTGGAAGGACGTGCTCAGGAACTACAACCTGCAGAACAAAGACTTCACGCCGGGGCAGGTTGTTGCGGTGGTTCAGTTCAGCGGTGCCGAGCCGGTGCGTGCTGAGACTATCGGAGCTAAACCGCATCCATCATACGAAGCTCTGATCCCGGGCAAGGCAATCGGAACACTGCCTCAGAAGACGATGATCAAGGACGTGTTCCGCGATTTCTTATCAAAAACACAGCCACCGGCATTCACTAGGAAGGTTCAGACCAATATGCCGAAGTTCGTGGTTGGCGAAGGCGATATGCGCTTCATGCCGGTGGATGAAAACACCGGCCTCCCTCTCAACCCTGACAAGACTGTCACCGTTTATCACCACACAAATAAGACTGCAGCAGAAGCAATTAGGCGCACCGGAGTGCTCAAATCAGCCGGTGAGCCTGACGTGTATGTGACCACGGAAAAGTCTCCAACAACCGGCTATGGTGATGAGGTTGTTGCTATCAAAGTTGATCCTAAAAAACTTCAGATCGACGACCAATTTCCTGATGGAAGGACTGATTTCAGATTGTCAGTAGGCAAGCCTAGCGGATCAATGAAGGTCACTGTTGATTCCAGTGAGCGCTTCATGCCTTCCAGTCTGACTGCACGCGACATCAATGCAATTGCTGCAGAGGTTGGCGGAGGTGACGTCAAAGGCGGCGCCAAGGCCTTTGGTGCGTTCATGCGGTCGATGCGCGACAAGGGCATCACACTGCGCGACGTGGTAAAGTCCTACGGCATCACATTGTCATCCATTCAGCGTCAGGAGCTTCCTGTTTCTACCATCAAAAAGAACTGGCCCGACGCTCCGTTCCAAGAAGGCACCAAGGTGCGCCCAGAGGATGCGTTTGCGCAGCTTCTCGGCACACCTGAAGGACAGCAGTATCTCAATGCCGCAGAGCGCGGCGTGTTTGATGAGCAGGCCGCTGATGCGGTTGTGCAGAAGTTCCGATCGTTCGGCTTCCACAACAAGCTGAAGGAGCAGATGAAGACTGCTGTCGAGCAGTTCTACCCGAAGGCTCAGGAGATCATCGACGCGGTGAACTCGATGCCGACTGACCAGTTCATCGACTACGTCAGGAACAACTTCAAGGGCATCAGTTACGGCAAGGTCGGATTCTGGTCGGGACAACTTGGCCGGGGAGACATCCCGACATTCGACAGCCGTCAGGGCAAACTCGTTTACGGAAAGGAAGTGCCTGTCACCAAGCAGGTGCTGATGGAGCAGAAGGACCGGCTGACTCAGCTTGGGATCAATGTTCCTGCTGCGTTCAAAGACTTTGCCCAGACGTTGTTGCACCACGAGGTGTGGGACAGGTTGAATCAATCGGACACTGAGCACGGCCCGATCAAGGAGGCCATGCTGCGCTTCATGCCGGACTACAGCGGCGAGCATAAAGCCCCGCAGCGCGATTATGGTGCCCCGCTGGACAATCTGAAGGGCGTCTATCCAGACGACGTCTACGGGCCAAATGCGGCTCGCTATTACGGTCACTCAAGCGGTGACGCAACGGACAAGGCTGCTGCCCGGATCATCCAAGCTACCAAAGGCAAACCGGATGCGCCTGTGAAGGTATTCCGAGCTATTCCGAAAAGCATCCAGTCCAACGAGATCAACCCCGGCGACTGGATCACCACGATCAAGAGCTACGCCGTGCAGCATGGCGAAGGACCGCTTGGTGGCGATTACAAGATCCTTGAGAAGACGGTGCCTGCCGGAGACCTGTACACCAACGGCGACTCAATCTTTGAGTTTGGGTACGACCCCAAGTTCATGCCCTCCCCCGACTCCGCCATGCCCGGGGCCTACTCCTTCCCCGGCGGCTACCGAGCCCTCCCGGGTAAGACCAAAGGCTCCCTTCGTATCTACGGCCCCGCCGGCAGCCTGATCGGCATCGCGGCTAGCCTTGACGAGGCCCAACGCATCATCCGCAAGAAGGCCAAGCAATGAGCTACGATTCACAGACCAGCACCAGCCTGATCAACAAGCTCAGGAAGGACGTCGATGCCTTAGTGCTGCGTATTGCGACCCTGCAGGACCAGAAGGCGACTGGGGTCGACGGCGGTGCCTCGGTGGCAAACACGTGGACAACCCGCACGCTGAATGCGATCCACAGCGACCCGTATGGCATCATCACGAGCCTGAGCAACAACGAGTTCACGGTCGAGGCAGGCGAGTACCAGATCCGCGTCATCAGCCCGTTCCACAGCACCACTGGCACGCGCACGCGCATCTTTGACGTGACCAACAATGTTGTGGTCGGCTATTCGGTCAGCACCTACGTCTACAACCAGACAAACGTCTACCTCTACCAGACCGAACGCATCCAGCCGCACAAGACGACCACGTACCGGCTCGACTACTACACCCAGCAGGCGAAAAGCCCTGATGGACTTGGCGTTGCTACGGATACCGGCGACATTGAAATCTACACCATTCTGGATGTGGTCGATCTCCATATCGCCCATCGGTAAATCTGCATGAAACATACCTTCCCGTGCGTCGAATCAATGCGACGTGTTCCGCTCTCTGGTGGCCGTGTTGTGCGCGTCTGGCGCGACCGCACCAAAGAGAACCTATCGGCCTCCTACGACGACGCGGACATCGTGTCGACCTGCATCGCCAATGCCACCAACGACACGCAGCTCCTGGCCGCACTGGCGAAGCTGAAAGGCGTGAACGCTGTCGAGCTGGTCGACGCCAATGGCCAGGGCACCGTAGTCTACACCGCCTGGCCATGACCTACCGCAACCGATCCAACCCGGCCATTGAGGTCGAGGTGCTGCATCCCGAGGCCGAGCTCAGGTTGGCCGAGACCAAACGCCAAGCAATCGTCTATCGGCGGCTGTCGACAGGCACGATTCACATCAGACCGAAGGCCGAGTTCTTCCTGAAGTTCGCTGCGCTCGCAGAAAAGTGACCACTGTTTGACCCCTGCAAACATTGGGTTTTATTCGAAATCTACAGAAAAAAGGTTTTCTCTGTAGACGGGAGACATGATCTCGGCCATCTTGATCACGTCGAAAGCAACAACAGCAAACCAAAGCAAAACATGAGCAACACCAACCATTCTGACCTTGGCGGAGATTACGGTTCACTCTACATCCTTTCGACTGGTGAATTTCTAAGGCCAGCCACTTTGGAGGAGTACACCGCAGCGTGGATGGCTGATTGCGGTTGGGTGATCTCAATCGACAAAACGACCTGCTACATAGGTTTCTGATCTACGGCCTGGCGACCGTCATCGCCACATCCGGCCGGTGAGGAATACACGGCAACCAGGGGCGCGACTGGTCAACGCGCACAACTAACCATCATTTATGTATTGGGTTCCAAGCAGAGGAAAATGGGTCTTTGAGGTATATGGAAAACGCCAGCTTTTTATAGTGTGCGCTACACATCCCGACAAAGCTAAGTCTAAAGCAAAGCGATACTGTGATAAATATGGCATTACGTTCAAAGCGGTAATGTTTCTGATTAACACCAACATGAATTTTACTAAAATCAAATGTCAACCATCTCAAACCTCATCAGCGCCTTGATCATCGTAGAATCCAGCGGGAACGATCTAGCCATCGGCGACAACGGACGCGCCATCGGCTGCCTTCAGATTCACCGCTCGGTTGTCCTAGACGTGAACAGGATCACCGGCAGCCACTACCAGTGGCAGCAGATGACCAACCGGGTGCAGGCCAGGGCCGTCTGTGAGGCTTACCTGACCCACTACGGCAAAGGCAAGACAACCGAGGAGAAGGCCAGGATATGGAATGCGGGACCTCAGGGACACAAGAAGAAGACGGCAACGCAAGCCTACTGGAACAAGGTTGAAAAGCATTTGAAATGAGCACACCAACAGTACTAACAAAGTGGTATCACACAAGAAAAACGTGGACCAGCGAGAATGGGAAACTAAAGATAGATGGAATACTTACTTCTGATATTTTTCCATTATTGTCTGTAAGAACAGCAAACAACCTATTGTCGCATGACATAAACACAGTAGGGAAGCTAGTTGATGTTTATTGCGCTGGGCAATTGTCAGAGATTCAAGGTTTTGGGTTGGGAGCGTATATTGAAGTTTACAATTGGTTAAACAAAAGCCACGGCAAACCTTCGTGTGCTTCCGTTGATTCAATAATGTTCGTAATGCCAAAAGGTGAAACTGAAGACGCAGGTTGAATTTAATGAAACCAAAGACCATAAACGTGACCACCGAAACACACAAAGCACTCCGGGCCTACTGCCTCGCCGCCGGCCTCAAACTGCAGGCGGTGGCAGACAAGGCCATCATGGCTTGGCTACGAAAGGCAGAGAAGTGAAACGCATCCTAGCTATAGACCCCGGCCTGTCCGGAGGCATCGCGCACTACGCCAACAACCGAGTGGTTGTGGAGCCAATGCCCGACACCGACGGCGATGTGCGTGAGGTGATGATCAACTACCTGTCGCAGTCGGATGTGGTCTACATCGAGAAAGTGGGCGGCTACATCGGTGGCAAGGGAGCACCGGGTTCCTCGATGTTCAACTTTGGGCGCAACGTAGGGTTCCTGCATGGGCTCATTGCATCCATGCTCACCCGCTGCATCGAGGTGCCACCACAGCGCTGGCAAAAGACGATTGGGGCTGGCACCTCAAAGACGCACGGAAAGGGCTGGAAAGGCCATCTGAAGGGTTTGGCGCAGCAGCGTCAGCCGAGCATCCACATCACACTGAAGACCGCGGACGCTGTGCTGATCCTTGAGCACGCCATGATTGCGGAGGGGTTGAAATGAATATTGAACAAACAATCGAAGCCATCCGCGTCATGCAAGCATTTGTGGATGGGAAGGAAGTGGAGTGGTGTTATCGGAGTATTAAAGGATGGGACGCTATAATCACAATCTCACCCAAGTGGAATTGGGAGGATTGCGAATACCGCATCAAACCCACCGCTACACTCCGCCCGTGGACTGCGGATGAGGTGCCTCTGGGTGCGTGGATGAGGGATGTTTCAATACAAGACTACCGATGGTTGATTCACACATCGGGAAACGCTGACACACGCAAAGATTGGATTGTGAACTACGAACACAGCATCGACAACGGCAAAACATGGCTCCCGTGCGGGGTGATGGAGGAAGCGAAATGACGAACCATATTGGCGACACCAACAAAAAGGTCAGCGACACCCCAATATCAGACAGCACTCCGCACAACGTAGGCGACTTGGGTATGCTGTGCAGAAGGCTCGAACGCGAACTCAACGCATCAAGCTCAGAGATTGAGCGACTGACATCGAAAGTGGATCAACTTTACGAAGGCGCTGAGGAACAGAAGCAGCGCATCAAGCGGCTGGAGTCCGAGAACGACGCATTGCGAGCGGATCTGCTGCTGTGGAATGAGAAGGAGGTCAAGCCGTGAGCCATATTCCCGACACCGGCAAAATGGTCGGCGACACCATCCAATGTGAGCGATGCTTCCGAGTGGCTGTCATATCCAAGAGCGGAAAAACCTACGTCTGCACGATCTGCGGACATCGGGAGAAGGTAAGGAAGCCATGAACCTAGCATTCATCTACCGACACCGCATGACCGGCGAGGTGGTGGTTGTGGACATTGAGCGAGCGAAGGAACTCGACGCAGCAAGACCGTACTGGAAACTGCGTCACTCAATCAATGCGGTGGAGGTGTTGAACTACATCATCGGTCTGACACCACGGCAGAGAAACCGATACATCAAGTCACTTACTACCGAGAAACCATGACCTACTCACAAGCAGGCCAATTACCTCACCACCAGTACTCCTTCGAATGAAACCACCTACACCGATGGTCGACGCCGTCGCATTCACTATCAACCGGGACGAGGTTGTGCACACCTATCCGGCGAACGAGGTCTGCCCCGCTCAGTTCGCCCGCGGACTTGAGGCCGGCCTAGCCGAGGCACTGCGGCAGATTGAGGAGCTCCGAGCGCAAAAACTCGAAGCACTGCAGCACCAGCGCGAAATCTTGGACACCTGCATCAGCCTGGTCGAGGGCCTGAAATTCCGAGCATGAGCACCAGACTTCACGAGCTGCCGCCTGATCACCGTCTCAGGAATATCGCTATCAAGGATTTGGATGTGCGCATCAAGTGCCGGCACAGCGGGACCACTCGGGACCCGCGCACCTGGCGCATCAAGGACGACACATACAACCGGCTGAACGACACCTGGCAGAACAACTTCGACTTCATCATGCAATGAAATCAGCCAAGGAAATACAGCGCGAGGGGGATGGATTGCGGGTGCTGGCCCGCGGAGAGGTCGGTGCTGCCTTCAGGGCGGCACGGGCTAAGAAGATGGAGTTCACCAGTTTCTGGACACGCAAAAAGGGGAAGGGAAGCAAGTGACCGACAAGAAAACGATTGAGACGATGATGGAATACGGTGGGAGTTTCGTTCGCAAACTGGGTGCCGCGGCACTAGTTGCGGACGATCAGAACCTTCGCAGAATCAAGTCAACCTGGCCCGAGTACTGGGAACAGTACGCCAGGATGGCGAAGCAACTTTCCGAGGTCGAAAAGCAGGCCTCGAAATAACACAACAACAACAACAAAGGTAAGACGATAACATGATAATCAGTGCAACAGGCGGTAAGAAGGACTTCGCGCCGTGCCCCGAGTTCTCGGGCCGGGCGGTGTGCGTGGACGTGACTCCATTGCGGGAGTACGAGACGCAGTACGGTGTGAAGCAGAAATTCAAGTTCGTGTTCGAGATCGACCTGCAGGACGACTCACGCGATCCGGTGCAGCCTTGGGTGGTAATGACAAAGCCGATGGTCCCGAGCCTGCACGAGAAGGCTGCGCTGACCAAGTTCCTCAAGGACTGGTTCGGGCGCAAACTGACCGACGTCGAGAACAAGAGTCTGGATCTGGAGAGCCTTCTCGGGCGCCCGGCCAGCATTGTCATCGGGCACGAGCAGAGCGAGGACGGAAGCAAGACCTACGCAAACATCAAGCTGATCATGGCCCACAAGAGCGGCGATGCATTGGCACCCAGCGGGCTGTGGGTGCGGCTGCAGGACCGTCCTGCGAAGGATGGGGCCGAGGGCAAGGCAGCGCCGGCTACTGGGGACTCGAGCTTCCGCAAGACCACCGGCGGTGGACAACCTCCGGCGGACGATGCGTCGAAGGTCAAGGTGCACGTCGGTAAGCACAAGGGCATTGAGCTCCGGGAGCTGACCGAGGAGAGCATCACGAGCCTGATTGAGCACTGGCTGCCCAAGGCCCGGGCCGAGGTCAAGCAGACCGCTGACGACAAGCGCCTGATCGGTGCGCTGGTTTGGTATCAGGCCAAGTTCAAGGCCGACGAGGAAGCCCAGATCAAGCAGGAAGAGGATGACCTTAACTACTGATTCCATGACAGCCCCGAAGAAGAAGTACTCCAAGATCGCGCACCTCATCCCCGAGGTGATGCAGATGAGGGCCGAGGGCCAGTCAATCACTCGCATCGGTGCGGTGCTCGGATTGAGCAAGCAGAGGGTCAGCCAGATCTCCATGGTGGCCAAGGCCAAGGAAGCCATTCAGGCGCAGTGGGGATGGCCGTTCAGCACGCGCACATTCAATGTCCTCAACCGGATGGCGGTGAAGAACAAGGACGAGGCCCTTAGTCTCTACGCATCGGGGCACCTGCACCCGCATTCGGTGACCGGATTTGGGTGGAAGTCCTACTCCGAGATCTGCGAATGGCTGGGCGTTCCGGTGCTGATCAAGCAGCCCAAGATGCCCAAGCTGTGCCCGCACTGCGGGAAGATCATCTAACACTTTCCCGGCAGCCTGTTGCTGCTGGGGACTCATGGTTAAGCAAGCCGGGGGTGCGCATCGGTGGACAAACGCACAACTACCAATTCAAACCGTTTTAGCATTATGCCAGCAAATCCACGTATCTACTTTGACATCGAGACAGGACCGCTTCCCATTGCGGAGTTGGTTATCCCGCCGTTTGACCCGAGCCAGGTCAAGTTGGGCAACATCAAGAACCCGGACATCATCGCGGAGAAGATCCAGCGGGCCGAGGAGAACCACGTCAGCGACTACATCAAGCACGCAGCACTGGATGCCCTGAGCGGGCAGGTGCTATGCATCGGATACCGAGTCGAGCATGAGCAGCCAGCGGTGCTCTGCGCCGATGCGGATGGCGAGAAGGCCATGCTGCTGCAGTTCTGGTCACTGCTCGACAGCTTTGAGCGCAAGCCGCAGTTGATCGGGTTCAATACCAAGCCGTTCGACTTGCCGTTCCTGATCAAGCGGTCTTGGAAGCACCGGGTGACGGTGCCGTACTGGCTCAGGAATGGCAGGTACTGGAATGACCTGATCGTCGACCTGCGCGAGTCATGGCAGCTCGGTGACAACCGGGCGCACGGGAGTCTGGCTGCGATCTCAAGGCACCTCGGGTTGGGCGACAAGGCCGGCAACGGCGCCATGTTCAGCGAGCTCTTCCGGACCGACCGCGAGGCAGCGATCAACTACTGCCTGCGGGATGTGCAACTTACACAGCAGGTGGCCGACATTCTGATCCCTACCTACTGACGCCAATGATTGCCAGCCCGTCTGTCCATGTGATCGGGGACGACTTCGATCCGACGCCCGAGGACCGTTTCATGGTCTGGGCAACATCGTTCGGGAACGTCTTCCTCACAGGGCAGGCGGGCACCGGCAAGAGCACGCTGCTGCGGGAGTTCCTGAGCAGGGTGGAAGGAGTTCGGGACGTGGCCATCACGGCCCCGACAGGCATTGCTGCGCTGAATATAGGCGGGACCACCGTGCACAGGTGGTGCGGGATGCAGTTGGGGCCGCAGGATGGCGAGGACTTCCTGCAGGCTGCTGAGAGGCTGGAGAGCCACCCGGCAGTGCATGGCGCCCGCAAGCGCGTGCGGGGCACCGAGGTGCTGGTGGTCGACGAGATCAGCATGATGGCCGGCCGGCACCTCGACTTCCTGAACTACTGGGTGAAGCGGATCAGAGAAGACAGCCGGCCTTTCGGCGGGTTACAGGTCATCTTCCTGGGCGACTTCCTGCAGTTGCCGCCGGTCAGGACCGACCAAAGCAAGCCATACGACTGGGCGTTCCTGAGTCAGGCTTGGATGGAGGCTGACTTCAAGACGATCAAGCTCGAGAAGGTGCGGCGGCAGAATGACGTGCCGTTCATTGAGATGCTGAGCGGGTTCCGGGTGGGTAGGATGAAGCCGCGGGACAACCAGTTGCTGCGCAGTGCGCTCAAGATGAACCCGCCGGAGCACATCACCCGGCTGATGACGCACAACGTGCAGGTGGACAAGTGGAACAACTACCGCTTGAGCAGCATTGATGGCCCGATTGCCGTGTTCGATGCCGAGGTCAAGGGCGTTGATCAGGCGGTGGAGTTCGCAACCAAGAACATGAGCACGCCGCGGGTGCTGCAGTTGAAGCCCGGGGCTGCGGTGATGTTCACCGCGAATGATGCGGAGCAGGGCTTCTACAATGGCCAGGTGGGCCGGGTGGTGGAGTTCCGGGGCAGCGACATCGTGGTCGAGAGCCGCGGGGCAAAGATTTCATTGGGCCGGCGCAAATGGTTCTTTGAGTCGCTGGGGGTGACCGTCCAACAATACCCGCTCCGATTGGCCTACGCGATGACCATTCACCGGGCGCAGGGACTAACCCTGGATGCCGCGAGGATTGATATCCGGGCGGCCCGGGAGCCCGGGCAGGCCTACGTGGCACTAAGCCGGGTGCGGACGCTGGGCGGGATCTACCTGACCGAGTGGCCGAAGGGCTGGTTCATCAGCGAGGAGGCGTTGCGGTTTGAAAGGCGCGAAGAGGTATGATGACGACGCAAGAGATCGAGGGATGGCTGGGCACGCCGCTGTTCCTGGTGCCGCAGAACCCGGGGACCAAGATTCCGATGGTCAAGTACACCCAGGAGACCATGGAGAGTACCAAGAGGGATGTTTACCGGGTCATGCTTGAGCACGGGAACGTGGCTGTGAGGCTGGGGGAATGGAGCGGCGGGCTGTGTGCGATAGACTTCGACGATGAGGGGAGTCTGGAGGCGTTCCTGAAGGTGAATCCGGTGCTGCAGGGCAGTGCCCGGTGGAAGGGCAAACGGGGCGCACAGGTGGGCGTCAGGATCACGGGGGCCTACCCCAAGCCGTGCGCGGAGCGCAGCACGACCGAGATGGTGGAGGTCAATGGGCGCATGATGGGCAAGCCGCTGTACGAATGGCGCAGCACGGGGAACCTGAGCACGGTGAAGGGCGTGCACCCGAGCGGGTGCGAGTATAGCGTGCTGGTGGACAGGCCGCCGGTGGCGCTGGAGTTCAGTCAGATCCGTTGGCCCGATGGATGGCCGGTCCCGGGCAGTAGGGATGAGATGGCGCAGTTGCTCCGGCTGCATGGCGTGCCATGGACGTTCGGGAGGAGCGGTACTGGTAATTTGCACCCGACATTCTTTGCCGGGTACATGGCGCACAAGGAGCGGCTGCTCTTCGATGCCCAGACCGGGCAGCACTACTGGTATGCCGGCGACAGGGGGATTTGGATATCCATGAGCCGCGAGGAGATGCAGCAGCGCGTCTTGGAGACCGCCAGGCGCGTTCTGTTGGACCAGATGGCATCGACAGAGGATCCGCGGCTGCCGGCGCTCCTGACGCGGCTGACAGTGAGCTTCGCGGATCAGGTGGTCGACCTGATCGGGGCGTTGCAGGTGGAGCGTAATCCGTTTACCAGGCCGGACAGCGTGGTGCACTGCAGCAATGTGATGGTGGATCTGAGGAGCGTGCCCTATGCCATGCACGGGTTCGGCCCGGAGTGGATGTCAAGGAACCAGACGCCGGTCAGGTACGTGCAGGGTGCCGGCAGCGGGATGTGGCAGGCCTTCCTGGATCATGCGCTGCCCGAGCGCGAGGATCAGGTGCTGCTGCAGAGATGGGGCGGCCTAGCGCTGCTGCAGCGGAACAGGCCGCAGGTGATATTGCTGCTGACGGGTACTGGTGGCGGCGGGAAGTCAACAGTGGCTGGATTGGTCAGGCGGCTGGTTGGGGACGAGAACTGCAGCGAGCTGAGAACGAATCACCTGGGCAGCCGGTTCGAGCTGGGGAACTTCCATGATAGGACCTTGCTGATTGGCAGCGATGTGCCGCCGGACTTCCTCAACTGCGAGGAGAGCCAGTTCCTGAAGGCGCTGACCGGCGGCGACAGGCTGGCCGTGGAATTCAAGGGGAAGTCAGGGGCCAAGGCCGTGGTCGGCGACTGGAACGTCATCGTGACGGCCAATAGCCGGCTGAAGGTGAATGTGCAGGGCGATCTGGGGGCGTGGTCCCGGCGGCTGCTGCTGCTCGACTTCAGCCAGCCCAAGCCGGAGAAGGTGATCCCGAATTATCACGATGTGATGATTGAGCGTGAGGGCAGCGGTATATTGAACTGGTTCCTAGAGGGCGCGGAGGATCTGTGCCGGGTCATGCAGGCCGGAAGGCCGTTCCCGGTGACCGAGAGGCAGCGGGCTATGATAGACAACTTGTTGAGCGAAAGTGATAGTGTGAGATACTTTGTAGTGAATCACATACGGGCAAGCAGTATGTCGTCGGATAGTATTACAAGCGAGGAGCTGTATGCTGCCTACATGGCGATGTGCAGCAACAAGGAATGGGGGCCTGAACCGGACAAGCGCTTCCAGCGCCGGGCAGCGGAACTCATGCTGGAGATCCACCAGGCCATCCCGTCGAACCACATTCACCGCAGTGACGGTCAGCAACAACAGGCGCGAGGCTACATGAAAGTGGTCTTGACCTCGTCGGAAATGGCTTGAGCTGTCAAGCGTTGTCAAGCGTTTGGGACGGAGGACGGCACTTCTCAACTCGGTGCAAGATGAGTAAAAGTACCAAAACTGTGTTCAGAGTAGGAATGGAGTTGGAAAATGCCGTCCCATCCGTCCCAAACACTAGACAGTGCTTGACAGCGGTAGGCCTGCGAAAAATTGGCTCGAAATTGATCGGGCAATGCCCAGCCTGTGCCGAGGAAGGAGGGGACAAACAACGCAACCACCTAGTCATCCAGGCAGACGGGAGGTTTGGTTGCGTTATCCACCCCGGCGCCCAAGGCAAGGCACACAGACAACGCATATTCCAGCTTATAGGAGATAAAAGCGGCAAGGGTAGGCAGCACTTGCCCGCTACACCGCTAGACATATCACTGTTATGATAGTAACAAACACAACGAAACTACTGATGGAAGCACCGCACCTTGTTAAAATAGGGTTGCAGCGTGGCTGGTTATCCTACCCCAAGGACATGGCATTCAAGGCTGACGGCACGCCAGACCCGGTGATAGAGACTGAGCCGGAAGTCACCGAGCAGCGCCACACGCCGGACATGGCACGCAAGGCCTACTTCTTGCGCGACCGTGGCCTCTCGCTCAACGAGGTGGCCGCGGCCTGCCAAGTGCCCCGAGGCAGCGTGGTCTACCTGATCAGCAAGGGGCATGAACTCTACCTCGCAACCCAACGAAAGGACATTGTACCATGAACGCAACCAAGGCAGAATCCCCTCAGATGGCAGATCCATTCATTCCAACAGAGCAACCGGCACAGACAGGCACCAGGCCGTCGATCCACTTCAGTATGTACGCCTACGGTGGCATGAGTTCCGCGTGCATCATGTCCTGGGTCGACCTGACCGCCAAATTCTCATGGTCGGACAGGCAGACCGACCTGCGCACCATCCGGGAGGATGCACTGATCAGCCGGTCCCGGTGCCGCGCTACCAAGTGGTTCCTCGACTCAGGCAAGGACGTGTGGATCCAGCTCGACCACGACATTGAGTTCGATGCATCCGACATTATCCACATGGCCGAGCTGGCCCATCAGCACCAGGCAACGGTCTGCATCCCCTACCCATGCCGGACAGTTCCGCCCAGGCCGGCCCTCCGGCCCAAGGCAGAGCACTTGCAGGCCCTGAAGCATCAGGTCTCTGACGCCGAATGCGCAGCGGAGCTTGTGCCCATCACCATGTTCGCATCGGGATGCCTCGCAATCCCCCGTAAATGCCTTCTGGCGACACTTGATGCGTTGGGAGGGTCAGGAGTGCAGTACCCGTACAGGATCGACTGGTGCGACGATGTGCGCGTCGAGCGCTTCCCGACCCTGTGGATGCCGTTCGCAATGGAATCGAGGCCGGGTAAACTCGAGTATCTCTCTGAGGATTACGCTGCGGCAGTCCGGATGACCCTAGCAGGTGTGCAGCACTTCGCTATGAAGCCCAAAATGCAACTCAACCACTGGGGAGAGTACCCATACTCGTTCAAGCCTTATGCCGGGTGAGAAGCCAAAGAAGAGGCCAAGTCTCGAGGACGTCGCCAAGGCCGCTGGAGTCAATTACCTGTACACGCAACGAGTGCTGTCAGGTAACACCGAGATCCCTCAGGCAACGCAGGAGAAGGTCTTCAACGCAGTCAAAGAGCTTGGGTACGTCAAAACACACCACCCCGGCCAACACTTCAACAACAAGCTGACCCAAGAAAAAGCAGACGCTGTCGTCGCTGGTATCCTGGAGAACAAGTCGATTGATAAGATTGCGGAAGAGACCGGACTTGGCCCCACCACTACGTTTAAGCTGATCCGAGGAGTTAAGGTCCCGGTAGACTATCCAGAAAACGAGGAGGACTGGCGGAAAGACGTGACCGGGTTTTTGGAGGTTGCAATCTGGAAGGGCACCAAGCGACTAGCTGAATCCTCTATTAACTTGATAGATGATAGGGGCTTACCCGTAGCGGTCGCTGTGCTGACCGACAAACTCGCTGTAATTAAGGGTCAACCTACCTCAATTCACCTCGCCATGACCGCTTCGGTTAATCACCGGGACCTGATGAAGGACCTGAAAGAGCGCGATGTGACCCCGGTGAACGACGAGCAGACGCCCGACCTGGTTTAGGTAGTGGCCCGAAATGTCCTACCCCTACCGCGGCAGCACCACTGAAAACCACGCTTTTAGGCCTGTTTCTGGCACTCATGCCTACAATAGCAGTTATATTCACTTGGTGACGCAAACCAGCAGCAAAGGCCCGTAAACATTGATCGAAACGCACGTCAGCACCCCTCCGCCGGGCCAATGTCCCACCCCGTTACAAGGGCCACCCCGGGGGAGGGGGTCGGGCAATTCGCGGCGACGGTAAAAGTCGACGGGTTTCCCAAAGCGAAAAATATTAGGAAATGAGCCAACCACCCAACCTCTGCCTCACCTGCTCCAAGCCCTTCGAGATCATCAAGATCCGCATCGGCCCCAATCAAAAGCGCTTCTGCTCCGACCACTGCAACGACACCTGGTGGAACGAGCAACCGCTGCACCCCGTCATCCCCCGGGTAGACGCCCATCATCCCCGGGCACTCGAGCTCAAGCAGAAGCGCACCCAGCTCGTACTCCTCGAAAAGGCCGACCCCTACACCTACGGTTTCATCCCGGACCACTGGGAAATCGCCAACACCGAGTTTCAGGCCACCCAGGAGCTCCTGATCTCCGGCGGCAACCGTGCCGGTAAAACCCTCTGGGCCGCACGCCGCGTGGTTCAAACCCTCCTCGAGAAGGAAAACGCCAGCGTGCTCTGCTGCCACACATCACACGCCACCTCGGTCACCGTCCAGCAGCCCGCCATCTACAACTACCTGCCCGTCGCACTCCGGGCCACCAAGAAGGGCCGCATCCACTACCTGAACTACTCCCGCAAGAACGGCTTCACCGACGGCTCATTCATCCTCCCCAACGGCTCCCGCTGCGACTTTCTGAACTACACGCAATCCGAGAACACCATTGAGGGCCGCGAGGCCGACCTGATCTGGTGCGACGAGCTGGTCCCGCAGTCCTGGGTGGACACACTGCGCTACCGTCTGATCACCCGCCGCGGCAAGCTCCTCGTGACCCAGACACCGCTTGAAGGCGTGGCCTCGGTCTACAAGGAATTCACCGCGGGCTCCGCAATCACCCGCTTTGACGACGCCGAGCTCATCAAAGGCAAGCAGGCCCTGCCCACCTGGCCCACGGGTAAGTCCGCCCGCACCATGGTGCAGCCCCAGACCAACCGGCGCACCGTGTTCTTCTTCTCGGAAGACAACCCCTACAACCCCTTCGACGAGATGAAGAGCAAACTCGTCACCTCGCCCATGGGGCAGATCCTGACCCGGGCCTACGGCTGGGCCTCGGACAACATCGGCAAGGCCTTCGCCCGTTTCCGTCCGGATATCCACTGTATCCCGGCCTCCAAGGTGCCACCCGGCGGCACGCTGTACATGGTCTGCGACCCCGCCGGCGCCCGGAATTGGTTCTGCCTGTGGCTCCTAGTCTACGAGAATGGCAAACGCATCGTGGTGCGTGAGTTCCCGGACTTCTCCAACTTCGGCGAGTGGGCACTACCGTCCGAAAAGCCCGACGGCAAGCTCGGTCCCGCGCAAACCCTAGACGCCGGCCGTTCCATCTCCGAGTACCGCAACCTCTTCCGCCAGATTGAGTCCGACCTCGGCTACGGCGAGCCCGTCATGCGCCTGATCGACCCCAAGGCCGGCGGTTCCCCCGCGCTCTCCGAGGCCGGCGGCACGACCCTCATCGACCTCCTAGCCGAATCCGACGACCCCACCGACGATGGCATGGCCTTCATTCCCGCACCCGGCGTGCCCGTCGACCAGCGCACATCCGCCATCAATAGTCTCCTCTCCTACGACGCCACCCAGCCGCTCACCTCGCTCAACGAGCCTTCTCTCTACATCACCAACGACTGCGCCAATCTTGTCTACGCACTCTCCGAGCACACCGGCCGCGACGGGCAGAAAGGCGCGACCAAGGATCCCATCGACTGCCTGGGGATGCTTTTAGTCTCAGGTCTTGCCTTCGTAGGCCGCGGGGGCTTTGATTCCCGCGGCGGCGGCGGATACTAAACCATTTCACTATGCAAGGAGATTCCTACAAGCAAGCAACCGACGTGATGGCACGGGTCGGCGATGAGCCCAATGTACCGGCATTAACCGAGGAACTACGGCGCTCGGCCACCGACTACGGCGTCTACGCCCGTGTTGAGAATGTGGAGAACGTGCGCTTCTGCCGCTGGCCCGGCCAGAGTGACGATGGCAAGAAGTGGAATGATTCCAACCGCAATGCCCCGGCCTTCCCCTGGGACGGGGCCTCCGACACGCGCATCCCGCTCGCCGACGAGGTGATCAACGGCCTCGTCGACCTCTGCAGCACCTCCTTCTGGCGCTCAATGCTCCGTGTGTCGCCCACCAACATCAGCCAGCTCGACCAAGCCGTCACCGCGCACAACCTGATGGACTGGACGGTCAACGCCCGGATGTACAACGACCTTACCCGCGAGGTCGAGTTACTCTCCCAGTACCTCTGGACCTACGGCTGGGCCGGCGTCCACGTCACCTGGCAGCAGGAGCTCGGACAGAAGGAGCAGTACCTGACCATGGATCAGGTCATGGCCCTCGCAGCCCAATCGCCCGCGGGCTCCGTCCTCGCCGACCTGCCTAACCTCATCGCCAACCCCGAGGCCGACGACCAATCCGCGGAGCTCCTGCTCGCTGCCTTCCCCAACCTGCGCAAGCGCCGGGCACTCAAGGCCATCCGCGAACTGCGCGAGGAGGGCGAGTGCGACTTCCCCATCCCGACCATGGTCACCAACAAGCCCATGATCGCAGCCCTAGCACCCTGGGACGAGCTGGTCTTCCCGCCCGAGACCACCGACATCCAGAGTGCCCGAGTAGTCTTCCGCCGGTTCTACATGACCGAGGCCCAGCTCCTGAACAAGGTCGAGACCGAGGAATGGGACGCCGAGTGGGCGCAGGAAGCCATCAACACGATGGGCCGCTTCAGCGACTACGCTGCCTTTCAGTATGGCGCCGTCGGCATTGCCGAGAACTCCATCCTCGACCGCGAGAACCTGATTGAGGT
>Ga0255093_1000110_pt1 | contig 39535 bp, 27 predicted proteins | sample Colum_Law_RepA_8_2_FD_188437 | JGI IMG/M metagenome (GOLD analysis project Ga0255093, IMG submission 188437) | Freshwater microbial communities from Columbia River, Oregon, United States - Colum_Law_RepA_8d | ecosystem: Environmental > Aquatic > Freshwater > River | place: USA: Oregon...
CACCCACCCAGTCGCAGCAGGGAATGTCATTGTTCGGCCCCACCTTCGCACTGATCTTCTGAAACACGTCCCTGACAAAAGGCCACGCTTCCGGATGCCCGCCCGGCATGATGCTGGGCCCCTTCAGAGCGCCCTCCTCACCACCGGAAACACCAGTGCCGATGAAACGAAATCCCTCTGCCGCCAACTGCTTGTGACGGCGGTTCGTATCCACATAGTCGGCATTCCCGCCATCTATGATGATGTCACCGGCAGCCAGCAGTGGCTTGAGCTGATCAATCACAGCGTCCACCGGACTGCCGGCTTTCACCATAATCATCACCCGACGCGGAGATGCCAGACTGCTGACAAAGTCCTGCAGCGTGTCATAGCCCTGAATACGATCCGCCGCACCCGGCTCAACCACACCCGCCGGACGACTGCCCAGCCCCTGCAGGAACTCATGAGTCGTTTCGGTGGTGCGATTGTAAACACCAACGGAAAAACCCTTGTTGGCCATGTTCATGACCAGATTCTGACCCATTACGGCCAGACCAATCAGTCCAATATCGTGCTTTGACATCGAGTCTTGCAGCCTCTGGCAAAAAAAACCGCGTGAACGATGGGATGAGAACGTCGCCACGCAGAAAACAGAAAGTCCGGTGAATTCACATGCTGGTCAGCAGCAACGGAAGACTCAGCGCTGAACGCGGGCAGACCCGCCCGAAGCGACCGCCTCCACCTCTTTGATCGTCGCCATCGTGGTGTCACCCGGATAGGTTGTCAGCAGGGCCCCGTGAGCCCAGCCCAGATTCAGTGCCGTCTGCGGATCCTTGCCCGCCAACAACCCGTAAATCAGACCCGACGCAAAACCGTCACCACCACCAATCCGGTCGATCACGTCCAGTTCAATCGTCTTCGCCTGATACGTACGCCCCTCCAGCCACAGCACCGCGCTCCACGAATGCCGGTTGGTGGAATGCACCTCACGCAGCGTCGTGGCCACAGCCTTGACGTTCGGCAGTTTGCTGGCAACTTCCTCCATCATGCCGAAAAAGGCACCCGGGTCCAGCTTACTGTGAGACTCCACGTCCTGACCAGTCAGCCCGAGGCCCTTCTGCAGGTCTTCCTCATTGCCCACCAGCACGTCCACATGCTCAACAATCCGGTTCAGTGTTTCCTGAGCTTTGTCCAGACCACCACTGACCTGCCACAGCTTGGCTCGATAATTCAGGTCAAACGACGTCACCGCACCCGCGGCCTTCGCAGCCTTCATGCCCTCGATGATCAGCTCCGGAGTCGTCGGGGAAAGAGCCGCAAAAATGCCGCCACTGTGAAACCAGCGAACACCCCCCGCAAAGATCTCGGACCAGTTGAAGTCGCCGGGCTTCAGCATCCCAGCCGCTTCATTGCTGCGGTTGTAGAAAACAATCGGAGCCCTGACACCATGGCCCTGGTCGCTGTACACAGTCGCCATGTTCGGCCCGCGAACACCGTCGTGCGCAAATCGCTTGTAGAACGGCTGCACACCCATTGCACGCACGCGCTCGCTGATCAACTCGCCAATCGGATAGTCAACCATCGCCGTCGCGATACCCGTTTTCAGTCGAAAACAGTCCGCCAGATTCGCCGCACAGTTGAATTCACCACCGCTGACATGAATCGAACACTGGCTGGCCTTGCGAAACGGAATCACTCCCGGATCCAGCCGATGAATCAATGCACCCAGCGAAAGGAAATCCAGAGCTCCGGAAACGGGAATCGTCAGCATGAAATTGATGTCCTGATTGCCTGAGTACAAACAGAGCCGAAAACCATTACTGCACCCTGTAATCGACAGAGACGCAACCGTATCCTAAACTTGCATTCCGCGGAATTCAAAACATCCGACAACCAGGGCAGAACTGGCCAAAAGTCGAGAAATGCGGCGGTTTGAGACACCCGCAGCTTCAGCCAGCCAGTGCCTACGCCTTTCCGGACACCTCCGCTCGACCGCCCAATCCCCCACGCAGCCGACTTCGCACCGCCGCCAGAATCCGAGCTGCCTGGACCCGCGCATCCATCACCAGACTGAAACCCGCCGGAATCAGAATCAGCGTAAAGACCGTGGAAACCACCATCCCACCCAAAACCACAGCCCCCAGGCCCTGATACAGCTCGCTGCCAGCGCCCACGCTCCAGACCCACGCTCCATCGGCATAAATCGGCAACGGTACCACCAGCGGCAGCATCCCCAGAACCGTGGATAATGTGCTCATCACAATCGGACGCATGCGAGTCCTCACGGTCTCACAGACCGCCTCCACCGGAGGCATCCCCTCCTCACGCATGTAATTCAACGCCTGATGCACAATCAGAATCGCGTTGTTCGCCACCGTCCCGATCAGAATCACAAACCCCAGCATCGTCAGCATATCCAACGGCTGCATCTGAAAAATATTCATCACCCGCAGCCCGCCCAGTCCACCCACCAGAGCCAGTGCCACACTGATCATCACCACCAGCGGATACACAAACGACTCAAATAATGCCGCCATCAGAAGATAACTCAGCAGCAGCGCCAGCAGCAGATTCCACTTCAGGTCATACCACGTGTCCGCCAGCTTGTCCGCAGTGCCCGCCAGACGCATCTGATACAAACCACTCTGAAATCGCGGACTCTCCATCAGCACCTTCTGCACCCGCTCATTCATCTTCACCATCGCAGCTTCCAGCGGAATCCCCGGCGCCGGAGTCAGCTGGATCGTGATCGAACGCTGACGCTCAGAATGATTCACCTGCTCCGGACCACGACTGAGCAGCACGTCCGCAACCGCCGACAACCGCACTGTCTGGCCATTCGGCGTTCTGATCGGCAGATTGTCCAGATCATGCGAATGCGCGGCAAAGTCTGCTGCACCGCAGATCACCAGATCAATATTCCGCCCCTCATGCCGGTACTCCCCGGCAAATGCCCCGTCCACCAGAGCATTCACGGCGTAGCCCAGCGATGCCGTCGTCACTCCCAGCTCCGCACACTCCTCCGCACGAGGTACCACATGCAGCTCAGGACTGGACAGATCCAGACCGGGAATCGGACGCAGCTGATTGCCCTCGGTCATCGGAAACGCCGCCATACTCAACCCAAATGCCTTCTGCGCCTCCTGCACCAGTTCCTCAAGATCCGGACCCGTGATCTCCAGATCAATCGAACGGCCGCCCGTCAATCCACTGTCAAACAGACTGGACTGACTGACAATCGGTATCACCCCAGGCTGCGATCCGGCCGCCCGAGCCAGAATCGGAATCAACTCCCCCGCTCGCAGCTCGTCAACAGCCTTCGCACCGAGAAACAGCATGCGACCGCGAGCCACAAAGAAGAAGTCGTTGATCCGCGGACTTCCCGGAACCGCCTCCCCCGTCCAGTAAGGCGCTAACTGACGCTCAATGTTGTCCCCCAGAGAAATCATCTGATCAATGTTATACCCGGGCGGAGGCAACAGGATGGCAATCACCAGATTGCGGTTCCCGTTCGGCAGATACTCCGTGGCCGGCCACAACAGCAGACTCGCCCACACACTGCCCGCACTGAATAACACCACCACCAGCAGTCGCCACAACCAGCTGCCGCGAGCCGACATCAGGCGTTTCATCCCGCCCGCCAGACGCTCGTTCAGCCAGTGACTGATCCGCACCAGACCAAACAATCCCGTCGGACCAAAACTCATGTCATAATCCAGAGACTCCAGCTTCAGCCCACCCAGCAGCCAGACCGATGCCGCCGGAATCACCGTAATACTGACAATCAGCGAAATCCCCACCGAACAGGCAATCGCCAGCGAAATGTCCTTGAACAACTGCCCCGCCTGCCCCTGCACAAAAATCACCGGCACAAACACCACAATCATCGTCAATGTCGCCGCCAGCACCGCACCCCAGACTTCCTGAGTCCCCTGGATCGCCGCCTCTCGAGGAGACTTGCCCATCTGATAGTGCCGAAAAATATTCTCCAGCACCGTGATCGCATTGTCCGCCACCATACCCACCGCAAACGCCATCCCCGCCAGACTGATCACATTGATGCTGCGACCAAACAGCTTCATGAAAATAAACGTCGCGATCACACTGATCGGAATCGACAGACCAATAATCAGCACCGTCCGCAGACTCTTCAGAAACAGCAGCAGAATCACCACCGCCAGCGCTCCGCCCGAATACACGTTGCTTTCCACCAGCGCCGTCGCAGAATCCAGATAGATCGTCTCGTCATAGACCTGCTCCATGTACAGGCCCTTCGTCGCCAGAATCCCCTGATTCAGCTCCTCACACGCAATCCGCAGATTACGGCCGTAAATCCGAGTACACTCGGCAAGCTCCAGCGATGAAATCTCACCATCACGATTCAGATCCAGCTCTGCCCGAGGTGGCCCCATGATCTCCTTGACGTTCGTGTTGGGAGCCTGCTGAGCATTCACTGCCAGCGCATTCAATCCCATCTGACGCACCACGCCGTCAGGCTTCTTGTAAGCCACACCAACCTCTGCCACATCGCGGACTCGCACAGGAGCATTATCGCGAGTCGTGATGATCGTCTCACCCACCTGCTCAGGACTGGTGAACTGCCCCAGAGTACGCACCACATTCCGCTGCTTGCCCTCCGGAATGTCGCCCGCCGAAACGTTCTGATTCTGCGCCGCCAGAGCAATTCGCAGATCGTCAATCGTAATCCCCAGTGCCGCCAGACGCGGAGGATGCACCTCCACTCGGAATTCCTGCTCCTGACCGCCAAACACATTCGCATTCGCGATCCCCGCAATCCGCTCAAACTCCGCCTCAATGTACTCCTCAGCAAACTTCCGCATCAGCGCCGGATTGTTCCGGCCCTCCGTAAACACTCGCAGCACCGGGTACTGCTCCGACAGCAGATTCACCTTCGGCAGACTGATCGGACCAGGCTCCGACATCAGGGCCTCCAGCGGCTGCTTCAGCGCTGGATCCTGAGCAATCAGGTTGCGCAGATCCTCGCGACCTGGAGGAATCGGCTTCAGAATAAACCACGCGATCGCCTTCGTCCCGGAATTCGCAGTCGAGATCACTGGCTCACGAGCATCCGGGGGATAATTCGGCACCTGATTCAGCTTCTCTGCAACTCGCGCTCGAGCATCCCCCAGGTCGGTCCCCACGCCGAACTTCAAAGTGATCATCCCCATCGAATCGGAACTCTCACTCCGAAATTCCTCCAGACCCTCCACACTCTTCAACTGCTCCTCCTGCTCGTCAACGATCTCCTTCTCAACCTCCTGAGCACTGGCACCCGGCCAGATTGTCGAAATCGTAATCTCCGGCTCAGTCACATCAGGTGTCAGTTGCACCGGAGTCGCAAGATAGGCAATCCCCCCAAACAGCAGTGCCAGAATGACACCCACCGTCAGCTTCACCGGATTCTCTATGGAAAATCGAATCAGATCCATGCCCCACCCAACCCGTCTGCTGCACTGAGATTACACGCTGTGTTACCACGCTGCCCGCACGCCCAACCGCTCAAATTCACCCCACGCCGGAACTTCACACGCGGTACAAATCACCGCCCGGCAGCACCCCCGCCACTCGCTGCGGCCGCTCCCTCTGCAGCAGCCGCCAGCACTGTCACCGTCTGAAACGCTCGCAGTCGCTCGGCACCCTCGGTCACCACCTGCTGACCCGCCGCCAGTGACTCACCCTGCACCTGTATCCACAACCCAGTCCCCAGACCCAGCGTCACCATCACCTGCCGAACACTCAGCGGCTTGCCCTCCTCCACAGGATTCACCACAAACACAAAGGCCCCCCGTGAAGTACGCACAACCGCATCCTTCGGTACCAGTAATGCCTTCACTGAAACACCGCGAAATGCCGCCTCCGCCATCATCCCCTCACGCAGCGCCGGAGTCGGGGGGCTGGTGCTGAGATCTATCTGGTTGCGCACCCGAATGATCACCGGAAAACTGCGCGAACCCTTCTCCCAGTTGCTCCGCGGTACCACCGCAGCCACCTGCCCCGTCCACTCCCGCACACCGTCCGCTGCACGCTCTCCCGCAGACACTCCACTGCCGCTGATCCGCAGACTCACCTCACGTCCCGGTGACACCTGATCGATGTACTGCTGATCGATCTGCACCTCCACCTCCACCTCGTCAAGACGAGCCAGAGTCAGCACCGGAGCCCCCCTGGAAAGCCACTGCCCCACATAGGTGTGCTCCTCCACTACAAAGCCGTCAAACGGAGCCTTCGTCAGACGCTTCTCACGCTCAGCACGCAGATACTCCACATGCTTCTGCTGTGACTCAAGCATCGACTGCGCCTGCAGCTTCTGCTCCTCACGCGCACCTGACGCCGTCCGCTGACAGGCCGCTCGAGCCGCCAGCAGAGTCTGCTCGGCGGAATCAAACGCATCCTCAGCATCCCGCAGCTCAGACTGCGTCGCCGCACCACGGCGACTCAACGCCCGCAACTCCTCCAGACGACGCTCCGCATTCGACAGTGTCACCTGCAATGCCTGCACTCGCGCCTGAGCCTCCTCGACGTCCTCCTTCCGAGGCGTCTGAAGCTCCGCCAGCTCTGCTGCACGCGCCGCCGTCAATGCCTCCTGCTCCTGCAACTCCAGATCCGTCGACTCCATCCGCAACTTCGAAAGCAAGGTCCCCGCTGGAACATACTCGCCCACCTCAACAGGAAACTCTGCCACCACTCCGTCAGCACCCGATGCCACCACACTGAAATGACGAGGACGCACGTTGCCAGTCGCCCGAAATTCAGGAGCGACAGGCTCCTCACGAATCACCTCCGTGCGGACCAATGCCGGAGGTGCTGCAGCCGCAGGCACATTCCCAGTCTCTACCGCCGCCGGCCCACTGTCCCGACCACAACCTGCAGCACACAAAAGCACCAGCAGAGACCAACACGCCGTCTGAACAAATTGAGCTGAATTCATAGGTTTCTTCTTCAGAAACATGCGGTTTTCCGGATTGGCCCCCAGCCTATCGCGAGACCGGAAAGAAGGCCACTGCGAAATTCGGGAAGTCAGACAGTTCTATGGCCCAGTACACCACACCGCGCAAGAAAAAAGCGAGCCGCCCGAAAGACAGCTCGCCCATCAGTCTACACCCTGCCCACACAGAACCGCAGACCACCGCGGTAACAGGCACAGGATGCAATAAGTCCAATCGCCAGACAGAGTCAGGCCGGCTCAGCCGGTGCCACAACCTGCAGCCCCGGAATCGAAATGCCAGTGATCTGCACACGAGTGTGCTTCTGTCGGTGACCCGTGTGCCGACGAGAATTCTTGCGACGTCGCAGTCGCTGAATCTCCAACTTTGGGCCCTTCTCGGTCGCAATCTTCACCTGACCCGTCACAGTTGCACCTTCGATCAAAGGTGCACCAATCACGCTGGGACCACCACCGTTGGCCAGCAACACCCTGTCAAAAGTAATCTCTGAACCTTCTTCAACGCCCTCACGGTAGTCAATCGAAAGGAACGAGCCCCGCTCTACCCGATGCTGACGATTACCGTCTTCAATCACAGCAAACATGAGTCAAACACCCTTCAACCAGTCCACCTGACCGGGACACAACGTGCCAAGACAACATCACAAGCAAAATACCACCGCAACTTACCACATCTGTTCAGGTGAACAGCAGGCAGCGCCGCTGGAAATCGAACCGCGTAGTGTAGCGTTGATGTTCGGATTGTTCGAGCCGAAAACCGAAGAAGTTTCGTAGAAGGCTTGAGGAATTTGAGCAGTCACGGGGGTTTTCCACAGAAATTGAGCAGTTGCAGCACCCTGACGTCCCGGATCCGGGAATTTCCCCCGCAACCGTCATGCGTGAACACCAGCCCCCACTTCCCCCCCGCACCGTAGCTCACTTCCAACTGAAAACTGAAAACCATCATTCAATCGTAATCACCAACTCCTCCGGTAACAGTGGCTGATACCGGTAATACACCTCCAGCGTTAATGTGGCCAGACACGTCGTCAGCAGCCGTCCTCCACTGACGCTGTAGTCCGATCGGTCACGCGGAGCCCAGCTGCCCGCACCATCCCCGGTTTGCTCCTGCCACGACACCAGATCGTCCCGCAGACGACCATTCCAGCGTTCCCAGGGCTCACCGCCCCAGTTCCGCAGCACCTGCGTCGCAAAATAACAGTAGTACAGATTGTCGTATGGCCCCTTCCTGTCCAGCAGCATCACACCCTTGCGCAGATCCTTGTCGTCACGCTGACAGCCGAGGTACATCCGACTGAGCAGTGCCATCGCCGTCACGGAACCCTCGTAGGTGCGTTTCTGCACCTCATACCCATACCGCCCCTCACCATCCACTGCCACACTGTCCAGATACAGACCGACCCCACGCCAGACCGTCTCGGGTATCGCAATCCCCGCCTTCTCCGCCGCTTTCAAGGCCATCACCTGAATCGCCGTGCAGGACGTTGAACCCGCCTGCTGAGGCACGTACCGCCAGCCACCACCTCGCGGATCCTGCGAATTCACAAGAAACCGCACAGCGGCCTCACACACCGGACGCAGTTGCCTGTCGCCTGTCATTCCGTATGCTTCACACAACGCCAGCACTGCGGCACCCTGCACATAATACGCATAATTCGGTTCCGGATCATCATCCCGCTGATTCAACACACCCCGCAGGTCGTAACCCGCCGGCACACTGATGCCTGCTCGAGTCAGGTACTGCAGACCGGCCTGCACCTGCGGTTTCCATTGCCCGGTTTTGTGAGTATTCCCGGCGGCCATGAACGGCAACAGGGCATAAGCTGTGCCACCAATCGGATTGCTGATCCTGCCCGGACTGCTGCAGGGCCCCACATCAGCAAAATCCCAGCTGCCGTCCGCACGCTGCCGTCCCGCCAGCCACTCCAGCGCCCTGCTGACAGCCGATTCACTGCCGGCAGTACCGCCGTACTTCATCAGCATCTGCTGCCGCGCAGCCCCCGAACGCGATTCCGCCAGCGCCGGCCCGGCGGATTTGCTGACCGCTGGTGCCGTACCCACCGGTGATTCCGGCAGTGCCGGAGCCTCAGCGACAGGCTCCGCCGCCGGCTCCGCAGGCTCCTCCGGCTCCGACAGCTGCAGTTCCACCTCTGGCTCCGGCAATGTCTCAGGCTCCGGCAGGGTTTCCGCGAGTTCCGGCGGAGGCGTTTCCACGGGCTGATCAGTCGGCTGCAACTGCTGCTCGCCCGGCATCTCCAAAGGCATGTCCAGCACCTGCGCCGGATCCTCCGCTTCCTCCACGCCACTGAAACTGGCCGATAGTGGCGGCAATGGAAGCTCTTCGGTGAACTCGATCCGCCCCAGAGCCATCAGGAGCACTGCCAGCGAAGTGATCACGGAACTGATCGACGCCGGACGACGCCCCTGCCGCAAACTCTCCACCAGCTCTTCGGACGCCTTCCGCAGTCTGGGACGCAGATCCGCCGCATGTGCCGTCACTTTCACTCGCCCCGCCTGTTCGGTGCCCGCCAGCCGCACACGTTCCAGAAATGACCGCAGCGAAAACCGCCTCTGCACTCGCCGTACTGCCGGCTGCGGCAGAGACTTTTCCCGCGGCTGCTGGCCGGGCTGCGTGACTGCCCCCCGCACCTGCTGCTCAGCCTTTGCAAGTTCCTGCAGCGGAACTCGCGCAGGCGGAGCATGGAATTCCGCAGGAACCGGCCGAGGCTTTACTGGCTGATTTGCTGCTGGCTGATTTGCTGATGGCGGAGATGTTGCTGGTTGAGATGTTGCGGGTTGAGCCTTTGCTGGTTCAGTTGATTGGGGAAAGATCTGCCGTGGCCCGGCAGCGGGCGGGGCTAACTGCAGCGGCGGTGGCTGCGGGGGCGGCCGTGGCACTGGAGGCAGGACTGCCGGGGCAGCCCCCGGGGCACAGGCCTCGCGCTCAAGCTGCACCGCCACATGCTGCAGACCGTCCACACCTCCTGCCACATGCTCGGCAAGCGCGGTGAATTTCTGAGCCAGCGTGAGATATTGCTGGGCGAGTGCGGCGTGGTGAATGGAAGCCGAGACGGCTTCTTCGGAGCGTCTGCGGAGCAGATCGGGGCAGCAATCGGGGCGGGCAGCGATTGTCTCAGGAGACATAACGTAAATGCACCAATTGTGGAAGGCAATGAAGCTTCACATGGGTTGTTTCATATCACCCCACAATAGTGCCGAAAAAATGCTGCTGACAGCACACAGGGCTGGAAACAGCAGCAAAAGTCGGGGAAACAGGGGATTGCGAGAACTCTGCGGATCGCAGCGATTGTGACGACAACAGTTTCAGTGGCCCCCGGCTTCCAGCACACCAAAGCCGGTTTCAAACAAGGCCGCAATCGCCGCCAACGCCGCCAACGCGTCCGCACCACTGGCCTCGACCGTCAGCCGAGCACCACATTCGGCGCCCAGTAACATCAGATCGAAAGCCGACTTCGCGTCGGCACGCTTCCCTTCGTGCAGAAATGTCACCGCGGCAGCAAATGACTGAGCGCAGCGGACAATCTGCGAAATCGGCTGCAAATGCAGTCCGTTCTCAATCGTCAGCGTCACCTCACGGCGCACAGTCTGCACCAGTTCTGACATCAATGACTCACATGCAAATCAAAAGTCACACAGCAAACAGCCGCACGCTCTTCCGATCAGGATTCGCGCTCAGACTCGTCACGCTCAACCAACAGATCCCAGATGTCGACCGTGTTTGACGACTGCCGCAGAAACTTGCAGAAGTCCGGACTGCGCAAATGACGCGAAATGTTCTCCAGTCCACGCAGATGATCGCCCGGACGATCCGGCGGCGACACCACCATAAACAGAATGAACACGTCCTCGCCGTCCAGACTGGCAAAGTCCACGCCAGCCTGAGAAATTGCGACTGTCGCCGACAGCTTCTCTACCGAAGCATGCTTTGTGTGCGGCACCGCAACCCCATTGCCAATCCCGGTCGATCCCAGCTCTTCACGCTTCAGAATCGCTGCAATCACCGCCTCTTCATGCTCGGCACTGATCGTTCCCGAAGCCTTCAGACTGGCCACCATCTCGCGAATGACCGCCTCTTTGCTGGTCGCCTTCAGAGTTGGCAGGATCGCTTCCTTAATGACAAACTCAGTCAGTTTCATGATCGTTGTGTTCCAGAGATAAACGCAGACCCCACCAGTGACCCGGCAGAGAAATTAGACCACACGGCAGAACTCCCGGCCTGACTCAACACTCTTTCGTCAGACCACTGCCGGTTAGATTTCAGCCAGCCGATTCGCCCTTCTCTTCCGCCGCACGAGCAGCGTCAGAGACCGATGTTGCATGACGACGATCCCGGTGCTTCTCCTTGTACTTGTGCACCTGATGCTCCATCTTGTGCAAAGCCTTGTCAAAGGTCACTCGAGAATCCTCGCCCTCCACATGCGTCACAATACTGTGATATCCCTCAATCTCCACAAGCATCTCAACGTCAACACGAGACCCCTCAAACTCCAGTGTCACATCAATCTCGCTGACAGTATCCAGATACCGCAGCAGCTTTTCTGACTTCTGAGTAATGTACTCGCGAAGATCCTGACGGATCTGGCCGTGTCGACAGGTGATGGAAACCTGCATTGCTGATTCCTTGTTTGCCGGTGAAAGTCCGGGACCGAAGCCCCGGATTCTACTGCCCGGAGCCTGTCAGGAAAAGGCTGCGTTTGCCCGTATGCTGAATTCGGAACGACTACTCCACCGTCCAGTAGTCGAAAACAAACGGCTCTTCCAGCTTTCCACCAAGCATTTCCACGAATTTCCTGTGCGCAGGGTGCGGCAAATACGCATCACGGTCCGCCTCAGACCCGAATGTGATCAGATAACCGTGAGTAAACCCCTTCGCCAAACCCTCCGGACTGTTGTTGATTCCACGCTCAAAATCCCGCACCTCCGGAATCTGCCGCTGCAGATCCTGAAACGCCCGGTTGATCTCGTCCAACTGCGCCGCTGTCACCTCCGGCTTGTACCGAAACAACACCACATGCCGCAAAACTCGCTTTTTCGCAGCAATCTCACCAACACCCTCCAGCATCCGCACCGAAACAAAACGATTACCCGACTCGTTCAGATGCACGCCGTCCGTCGTCAGCACACCCTGCTTAGCATTCGCTGTGTTGTACTCACGCAGATACCCCAGAAACGCTGCCCGCAAATCCACCAGCGTCGACTCCGTCTCCGCAGCCACCTTCCGGCTGATCCCGCAATACTGATCCAATAACCCGTCCAGCTCGTTCTTCCCGTCGGTCTTCTCGCCGATCACACTGGGAGTACACAACACCACGCGCGCACCACCAGCACGACAACGCTGCACCAGCTCCCGCAGGCCCGCTTCATACACGTCTGCCGACGTCCCCCGGCCACTCTTCGTATGCCACACATCGTTGATACCAATGTAAATCACCACCACCGATGGCTTGTGCGACAACACATCCCGGTCCAGTCGCTGCTGCAGATCCGGCACACGATTGCCACTGATCCCGGCACCAATCACACGAATCCCGGAATCCGGTCGAGTCACCTCGAGCGTCCGCCGAAACAGCGTCACATACCCCGTCTCACCCGCTCCCGCCTGAGTAATCGAATCACCCAGAAAAACCACCGTCTCACCGTTCTTCAACTCAGCCCCCACCGAACCACCACACAACAATCCTGCAATCGCCGCCATAAACGCACTTGCCACGCGAAATTTCATCGAATCCCCCCAAAAACACACTTCGCAGCCCGGACAACACTGACGCTCTGGACAAAAGGCCGTCGCCCGCACTCATCACCACCCGCAGCCTTGCAAACCACCGCCGGACAGTCAACCCACGCGATTTCCACCAACCCGGAATTTCTGCACAATAACCGACACACCACGAATTCTCAGGAAAACATGCACACAGCCGCAAAACGGACATTGCAATCCGCTATTGTTTTGCCGATGCTGATGAGTCAGTCACCGTACTTTCCCGCGGAGCATGCTCATGACCCGTCGCAGAACACTGCTGCTGCTCTGTCTGCTCTGCCCCACCCTTGGCCCACTGCAGGGTCAGGATGACTTCGAAGATCCGCCGATCGAATACAGTCGCTCTACTCCCGACAACCCCGTCAGTCGCCTGCAACAGCGATTGCAAAACCAGCAGTCACAGCTTTCATGGGACCCCGAATTCGGTTACCTGAAATCCCTGCTGCACGAACTGCAGGTACCCGTTCAGTCACAGTCACTCGTATTCTCCAAAACCAGCCTGCAACTGCGACGCATCTCTCCACGCACCCCCCGCGCACTCTACTTCAACGATGACGTCTACGTGGGATTCTGCCAGCAGGGTGATGTGCTGGAACTCTCAGCGGTTGACCCGCTGCTGGGAACCGTGTTCTACACACTCAGCCAGCAGGATTCCGGACCGACCCCCGCATTCGTCCGGCACACCGACAACTGCCTCGTCTGCCACAGCTCGTCCCGCACCGACGGTGTCCCAGGACACCTCGCCCGCTCTCTGCTCACCGATCGCAACGGCCAGCCACTGCTGTCCGCCGGCAGTCGCAACGTCAACCACACCACCCCCGTCCCCGACCGCTGGGGCGGCTGGTACGTGACCGGAACACACGGCAACCAGAAACATCTGGGCAATCTGATCGTCACGGAAGCCGAAGCCAACGGCCCACTGGACAATACCAAAGGCCTGAATCGCACATCACTGACCGATCTGTTTCCCACCACTCGCTATCTCAGCGGTCACAGCGACATCGCAGCACTGATGGTCCTCGAACATCAGATTCTGGTGCACAACCGCATCACTCGAGCCAGCTTTGCGGTGCGTGAAGCTCTGCACTACGAAACCACCATGAACGCTGCCCTGCACAACCCTGCCGGCACACGCCTTGAAAGCACCACGCGTCGCATCAGCAGCGCCGCCGACAAACTGCTGGAAGCACTGCTGCTGTGTGACGAAGCCCCCCTCACCGCCACAATTACCGGAACCTCAGGTTTCGCTGAACACTTTGCTGCCACCGGCCCCCGTGACAGCCACGGACGCTCGCTCCGCGATCTCGACATGCAGACCCGCATGTTTCGCTACCCCTGCAGCTATCTGATTCTGTCTCCGGCATTCCAGGCCCTGCACCCGGAAATGAAATCCGCTGTCCTGACCAGGCTGCAGAACGTCCTGACCGAACCCACTCCCGCCCCCCGCTACTCACACCTGTCCGCCGCAGACCGTCAGAACATCCGCGAAATCCTCAGCGAACTGCTGCCGGAATTCGCGGCCACGACCAGGTGATCATCACGGTCATCTAGGGCTCACCCGCACCATCCTGATCCGGTTCAGCATCCTCAGGCTCGCCCACATCCACGGGCCAGTCCAGCTCGCCCACGTCGACAAACGCAAGGCAGGCTGAACACTGCTGAGTCGTACCGTTGAGTTCCGGAGCAAACGTGCTGACCGCACCGCACGCCTCACACGTCACCTCAATCGGGTCCCCTGCCACCACAGCCTGTCTCTGCCGCTGCCTCTGCGTTTCATATTCCCGCAGCAGCTCCCGAGCAGCCTCGGCATGCTGACGATCCACAAAAATCGCCGGATGATGAATCATCGGCAGACTGCCACCCCACCAGGTTCCCACAGCGGATACATCGTCCACAGCCACGGCGGCAATGTTGTGGCTGCGCAGCAAATCCTCGATCAGGTGTGCTTCAATATTGGAGGCCGGTACATAAACCTCAACCGGGTCTGGCAATTCCATTCAAAGTCCCCTTGCAGGTGCAGCATTCGATCACAGGTTCCGAGGAATTATCCCAGCCTAAGTTGCCGTTGTCACGCCCGACACACTCCGCAACTTGCACGCAACCATCAAAGCGGTAGGATGCCACAGTGCCCCGCTGCACTGTGGCAACAAAGGCAGAATGTTGCCGTCGTCCCCTCTGCAAGGTACTCACCATGATTCGCCTGCTCCTTCGGCTGCACCTGCTGATGACCGCGTGCTGCTGCAGCACAATTTTCGGGGCTCAGCAGCCAGATTCCTCCGGTTCATCAAATCAGCCAGCCACTGCCGACGCTGCAACACTTGGGCGATACGTTCCAGACCAGATCCAGCTGGCCATCGCTGTCCGCCCTCATCAATTGCTCACCACAGAAGCTCTGCAGACCACTCTCAAAACCATCGATGCCGAAGACCTGCCGCAGCAGATCAGCAGGGCCATGACCAAAGCAGCAGGACTCGATCCGCTGAAAATTGAACAACTGCTGGTCCTGCTCGATCAACCCACGCTCAGTCTGATCCAGCAGCAGAATTCCCGGCACAGCACCCGCCAGGAAGAATTCATCGGCAAACAGTCCGTCGGACAGGCCATGATCTCGTTTTATGAGGAACATGGCTACTTTCCGGATGAAGACGGCTGCGGCAAATCCAAAGGCAAACTCAGCTGGCGAGTGCACCTGCTGCCGTATCTGGAACGGCAGGAACTGTACGAACAGTTCCGCCTTGAAGAGCCTTGGGACAGCGATCACAATAAAACACTGATTGAAAAGATGCCGGAAGTATTCCAGGTCACCGGCATCAAAGAACCCGGTCGAACCAGCGTTCACATCCCTGTGGGTGAAGGCACCCTGTTCAGCGGACCAGAACCTCCAACACTGGACTCCATCACTGACAGCCCGGAATCCACCGTTCTGGCCGTGGTGGCTGACCCCGGAACTGCTGATATCTGGACGAAACCTGGCGGACTGCAAACAGACATGAACGATCCGGTCCGCTCCTTCGCCGGAGATGCGCTGGCAATCACAGTCTGCATGGCCAGTGGCAACACGCTCACCGTGAACCGAAGCGAGACACCGGAATACTGGCGCTGGCTGCTCCGGCATACCGACGGGCACTGGACACTGCCCCTCCGCTGGCTTCCCCACGGATCTCAGATTCCACCGGGACTGCTGATCCGATTCACCGAAGACATCGATCCACAGAAAACTCTGACCGGAATTCTGGGCAGTCTGCAGGCCACCCAGCAGCCAGTTGCCGGTCTCACCGGTTATCGCATCAATGCTCACAGCACAGCGGTGTTCCCGGACAATCGCACTCTGCTGATCTCCAACGCAGACAGTCTGCAACTGATGCTGGCACCTCGAGCAAAACCATCGACGCTGCGACAGCAACTGGAAAAACTGCTGACCACCGGGGAGCTTGCTGCCGTTGGAGATGTCTCAGGCATCGAGGCAGTACTCAGACAACCCGCCAGTGATGACCAGCCGGCAACACCCCATGTCATCCAGCAGAAGCAATTCACCCTGCTGCTGGATGCCACCGGAAACAGTCCCAACCTGCTGGAACTGAAAGTTACCTTCGACGACATCGGTCAGGCCGATCGCTTCAACCAGTTCATCAGCCAAACCTCGGAGCTCCTGCAGCAAACACCTGACGAGATCGACTGGCATGGTGCCTCGCTCAGATCAGGAATGCTGGCAGCAACTCTGCTGAAGCTCCTCGAGGCTCTGAAGCTCCTCGAGGCTCCAGCTTTTGCCCGGCAGGATGGAGTTGTCAGCCTGACGGTCCCCCGCCCCGTCAGCATCAATACCCTGTTGGCCAAACTTCAGCCAGACCTCAAAAATCTCGCCAGTGAATTCCGCAGCCCCGAAACACCATCGCCTCAGTCTCACCAGCAGGCCGTGGCAGATTTGGCGGAAGCCTTCTCAACCTTTCACGACATGAACGGCTGTTTTCCGAACTGGAAACAGTTCAAGGGATCAAAAGCGGGGTTAAGCTGGCGAGTCCATCTGCTGCAGGTGCTGGATCCCGATCTGTACATCAGATTTCACATGGATGAACCGTGGGACAGCCCCCACAACAAAACACTGATTACTGAAATGCCGGCGGTGTTTCGGACACCCGGAGTGACCGAGCCGGGGAAAACCAGTCTGCATGTGTTCCTCGGTCCCAACACCATCTGCGGTGCCGACGACACATACTCGTGGGCCGACCTCAGTGCGCCGAATCAGAATCTGCTGGCATTCGTCGCCGGTCCCGAAACGGCTGAAATCTGGACGAGGCCAACGGGTCTGAAATATGACCCCGCGGACCCGATCAAAAGTCTCGGACAGTTCAACGAGCCCCTGCAGGCACTGGGAACAAACGGACAGGTCGTGGAACTGGACCGGGAAACTGCCCCGGACGAACTGCGTCAGTTCATCGAACGCCTCGAGCCCGAGTGACTCTGCCCCGACCACTGACCACTGACCACTGACCACCGACCACCGACCCCCGACCACCGACCACCGACCACTGACTACTGACTACTGACTACTGACTACTGACTACTGACTACTGACTACTGACCACTGAAAACTGAAAACTACCCGCGAACAAAATCTTCGATCTGACCGGCCAAAAGCTGTCGAGCGGCGGGCAGGTCGGCCGGGTCCGCGAAACGGCGACGGCCGGCGGCAATCATCGCTATCACAACGGCCGTCCGCACGATCACACCCAGATCACCGACCAGACTGTGCCGACGCACATACAGCAGATCCAGCGCCAGCTTGATCGGCAGCAGCCCCTGCACATACGCACGCACCGGATCCTCGGCACTGACATGCTGCTCACCGTGAGTATAATAGTACAGGCTGCCGGGACTGCTCAGTCCTGGTGGTACCAGCAGCGTTTCCATGCCCAGCGGACCATAGTGCTGTTCCACAATCGACGGATCTTCCGGACGCGGTCCGACAATCGACATGTCGCCCAGCAGCACGTTCCAGAGCTGCGGCAGTTCATCGATTTTCAATGCCCGCAGGACTCGCCCCGCAAAAAACACTCGCGAATCCCGATGGGCCGTGATCACACTGCCCTGCTGCGGAGCCACCCGCATGGTACGAAATTTGAACATCGTGAAAAGTCGACCGCCCACACCGCACCGCCGAGCCCGGTACAGCACAGGCCCCGGATCCGCCGCGTAAACGCTGCAGGCGGCGACTGCGAACACCGGCGTCAGCAGCAGTAGCCCCACGGTCGCAGCCACAATGTCAAACAGTCGTTTTGCCATGCTCTGACCGTCCCTGCCCAGAATAGTCAATGAATACCCCGTTGGAGCAGTTCGGTGATCCTGCCCGCAACCGCTTCCGCAGTGTAGACGCCGGCCATCGCCCCCGAAAGCAGACTTCCACAAAACGGACCGGGAAGAATTTTCCAGCCCCGCGGCTACAATCCCTCAGTCAGTCCCTCGCGTTTCCCGTCCTCCGCTCAGGTCAGCTGCTCCCGTGAACTTGCGAATTCTGCCTCTGGATCCGGACCTGCAGGTTGCCCACGCCCTGCCCTGCTTTGCCGGGGAACCATTCCTGCTGCTGCTGGACAGTGCTGCGCGACATCGTCACCGGGACGCTCGCTACAGTTTCCTGACAGCAGCTCCGCGTGCCGTCTGCCGCGTGGATACCGTGCGCCACGGCGACCGGCCATTTGCTCTGCTGAGACACTGGCAGCAACTGCTGTCCACCGTAACCCTGCCTCCATCCGCCCCGCCCTTCTGCGGCGGCATCGCCGGACTGCTCAGCTACGAACTGGGGCAGGCCTTCGAAGAACTGCCCAGTCCCACAGTCAATGATACCTCCACGCCGGCTCTGCTGGCCGGACTGTTCGACTGGGCCATCGTCTGGGACCACCTGCAGCACTCCGTACAGGCCTGCATCCTCGAACTGCCTGACGACAGCACTCTGAACCCACCGGTCGCAGATCGCCTCGCCTGGATCACAACGCGGTTGCAGCACTCCGCCACCACGCACACCGTATCGACCGCCGCCTGCGAAACTCGTCCGCCCTCCGGTCGCCTGCATCAGATTGAACCCACATCGCAGATCTATTCGGATTTCACCCGCGATGAATACCTGCAGACGGTGGCGCGGGTGATCGAGTACATTCGGGCGGGAGACATTTTTCAGGCCAATCTTTCGCAGCGCCTGATGACTCCCTGGTCCGGTACGGCGGTGGATTTGTATCAGCAGGTCCGCCGGCGGAACCCGGCCCCGTTCTGTGGCCTGCTGCAGTACCAGGACACGGCCATCATCAGTGCGTCTCCTGAACGCTTTCTCAAGGTTTCAGGCAGTGGACTTGTGGAAACTCGTCCCATCAAGGGAACGCGTCGTCGCCACACATCTCCGATTGCCGACCTGTTTGCCGGCGACGAGCTTTCTGCCAGTGAAAAGGACCGCGCGGAAAATGTGATGATCGTGGACCTGTTGCGGAATGATATTTCGCGAACCTGCCAGCCCGGTTCGGTGCAGGTCACGGGGCTTTGTGAAATCGAGCGTTTTGAAACGGTGCTGCATCTGGTGTCCACAGTGGTCGGCCAGTTGCACCCGGGGCGGGATGTGTGGGACCTGCTGGCCGGCTGTTTCCCCGGCGGTTCGATCACGGGTGCGCCGAAGATCCGGGCGATGGAGATTATTGCCGAGCTGGAACGCTCGGTGCGGGGCGCCTACTGTGGCAGCCTGTTTGCGTACGGCCCCGGCGGTGACTTTGACAGCAGCATCCTCATCCGGACGTTCACACTGCAGGCCGGCTGGCTGTATTTTCCAGTGGGCGGAGGCATTGTGGCGGACTCGGATCCGCTGGACGAATATCGGGAAACCCTGCATAAAGCGTCGGGCATGATCCGGTCTCTGAGAACAAACTGAGCCCTGTTTTCAACAAAAATCGCTCGATTCCCCCCGCTTTCCCGCCAAAAGGCCAGCAGTGCGGATTGAAAAGCGGGCACAAAAACCACTAGTATGGTGGGTCTGCCGGGCCGGCGTTCAGCGTCTGGCCATCTCAGTTTCTTCCCTGAAGTGCACTCCTTTTCCCCACCTGTTATTGAGGTATCAGCACGATGTCAGTACCAGCACCTGCCGCCGCACCAAACGCTCAGCGTCTGTTGTGGGCGGGTTTTATGGCAATTCTTGCAGCCGGCGTCGGATTCTCGATCCGCGGCGGCATTCTGGGCCAGTGGGCCGAACAGTACGGCTTCACGATGACGGAACTGGGACAGATCACCGGTGGTGGTCTGACCGGCTTCGGCATCATCATTCTGCTCAGTTCATTCCTCGCGGATACTCTGGGCTACGGTCGCCTGATGTTTCTGGCATTTCTGACGCACTTTGTGTCAGCCGTGCTGACGCTGCTGGCCGGTGCGGCATTTGCTTCCGGTGGTAAGGAAGCTGCCTACCAGTGTCTGTTCTGGGGTATGTTCCTGTTTGCCATCGGCAACGGAATTGCCGAAGCCGTGGTGAATCCCCTCGTGGCAACGCTGTTCCCGGACAACAAGACCCATTACCTGAATATCCTGCATGCCGGTTGGCCGGGCGGTCTGATTGTCGGCGGACTGGCCTCCTACTTCATGAATCCGGACGGAGCCAAGCCGTGGAGCTGGCAGTTTCAGATGTCGCTGTTCATGGTGCCGGTGGTATTGTACGGCGTCATGCTGCTGGGTCAGAAGTTCCCCAAATCCGAAGCCAGTGCGGCGGGCGTCAGCCTTGGCAGCATGGTCGGCCAGCTGTTTGCCCCGCTGATGCTGGTGCTGCTGGTGATCCATGCCATGGTGGGATATGTCGAGCTGGGTACGGACTCGTGGATTTCCAAAATCACCGGCAACATCATGGCTTCGCCTCAGAAGGGCCTGCTGCTGTTTGTGTACACATCCGCACTGATGTTTGCCCTGCGATTCTTTGCTGGTCCGATTGTGCACCGGATTTCTCCGCTGGGCCTGCTGTGTGTCAGCGGCATTCTGGGCTTTGTGGGTCTGAACCTGCTCGGCGTGGCCGAATCAGGCCTGATCTGCGTGGTGGCTGCCACTGTGTATGCCGCCGGAAAAACCTTCCTGTGGCCAACGATGCTGGCGGTGGTGTCCGAACAGTTTCCGAAGGGTGGTGCGATCACGATCGGCGCCATCGGTGGCGTGGGTATGCTGTCAGCCGGTCTGCTGGGTGGTCCCGGTATCGGCTTCAAGCAGGACTACAATGCTTCGCAGGAACTGGCGAAGAATGCGGCCGTGTATGAGCGTTACCAGGCAGCCACCGAAAGTGCATTTTTCGGCTTCAGGGTGAAGGGTCTGGACGGAGCGAAGGTGGGCGTGCTTGGTGACAACGGCAAGGAACTGGCTCGAGCCCAGGAGTTGGCAGCAAAGTCCGGCAAGCCGGACGCCAACACGGAAGCTCTGGTTGGCTGGTGGGCGGAAGCATCGAAAACAGCCACCGAAGACAAGGCTCTGGTGGACGCAGCGGGGCTGTATGGTGGTCGTCAGGCCCTGAAGCTGACCTCTTTTGTACCAGCGGCCATGGCGGTTCTGTATCTGCTGCTGATTCTGTACTTCAAGGCTCGCGGTGGCTACAAGGCTGTGCAGGTTGACGGCTCAGCCCCGGCTGGCCACTGATACCGGTGGCAGCCCCCGTCCGCCCCAACCGTGGCTAGGGCATTCCTGACACCGTGGACAAAAAGGTAGCCCGGGCATTCTTGCCCGGCCCAACCCTCGAAAAACACGGCGTTATTCAATGAATTGAAGTCGTTTTGACGCCACAGGACGACTTTTGTCCCCCGCGTCATTCCTGCCCACGCCCCGGTATCTGAAATCTCTCCAATCAGTACCGCCCCCGGTAGATTCAGCATCCCCCGGGGGCTTTTTTGCGCGCTTCAGCCAGTGACGGCAGACGCATCAACACATTCAACCCGGAATTCGCCACCGTCGCCCCGGGCATTCCTGATGCCATGGAAAAAGTCAGTTGGCTGCGGGGCAACTCGAGTGTGGTTGAATAACAGTCCCCGCGTTTTTTTCAGAATCTGGCCGGGCAGGAATAACGCCGAGGACAAAAACCGTAGCCTCGGCTTTAGCTCGGGCAACTTACGCGCCCCTCCACCCCAAAAACACTGCGTTTTTTAAGCGGAGGAAGTCGGTTTGACACCCCAGCCGACTTTTGTCCTCGGCCTGCAGCAATGCCCGCGCTGCCGCATCTGCGTCCACCCCACGGCCCATACACACGTGATGGCATCGCGACCATCTCGGTCACGCCAGCTCGGTGGCGATCGCAGGCGGTGTTCGAGTATAACCTGTGGTCCTTACGGCACTGACTGCCCGTTCTGCTCTGGAGCTTCGCATGTTGCTGCGTCTGTCATCTCTGGCCACCCTGCTGCTGTTGACCCTGTCCCTGCCTGCAGGCTCCCGGGCCGCTGCTGATGAGCTGCAGTGTCTGAGCCCCCATGAAGTGGCGGCGCTGGCCCTGTATCCGCAACTGCAACGACAGGCTGGACTCGAATGTGATCAGCGAGATCTCGCCTCGGCTGCTCTCAAAACACCCGCTGACGTACAGCAGTGGGTCCGCGCGCGCCGCCAGTTCTTCCTCGAACAATTGGGACCATTACCCGCGCGCACACCGCTCAACGCCCGCACCGTTCGCACAATTCAGGCCGATGGTTACCGAATTGAATGCGTCATCTTTGACAGCCAGCCGGGACACCGCATCACTGCCAATCTGTATCTGCCCGCAGCAACGGGACCGGTGCCGGCTGTGGTGGTCTCCAGCGGTCACAGTCGTGCCGCCAGGGCGGCCGACTACAATCAGCGATTCGCACTGCAGATGGTCCGGCTGGGCATGGCCGCACTGTGCTTCGACCCGATCGGTCAGGGGGAACGTTCGCAGATCCTGAACGAACAGCATGGCCCGGAACACGAGGGTACAACAACCGAGCATTTTCTGGTGGGGATCGGTTCGATCCTCGTCGGGCGGAATACCGCAACCTATCACCTGCATGACGCCATGCGAGCCGTGGACTACGTGTGCAGTCGTCCGGAGATTGATCCGGCGCGGATTGGTTTTACCGGCTGTTCGGGAGGTGGCACTGTGACCAGCTACATCATGGCCCTCGACGAACGCATCGCCTGCGCAGCCCCGGCCTGCTACATCACCACATTTCGACGCCTGATTGAAACCATCGGGCCACAGGATGCCGAACAGAATATTTTCGGCCAGGTGGCATTCGGCCTCGATCACACCGATTATCTGCTGCTGCGAGCACCGCGGCCGACGCTGATCAGCTCGACAACTCAGGACTTCTTCGACATCGACGGATCCTGGCAGGCGTTCCGGCAGGCCAAACGCACGTGGGGCATTCTGGGACATCCGGAGCGAGTGGATCTGGTTGAGATGGCCGGGAGCCATGGCGTGCAGCCGCAGAATCTGGCGACGATTGGCCACTGGTTTCAGCGCTGGCTGCTGCAGAGCGACAAAGCCGTGCCGGTGGAAACATTTGTGACACGGAAGGAACAGGAATTGTTATGCACGGAACAGGGACAGGTGCTGCTGTTGCCGGGTGAAAAATCCGTGTTTGACCTCAATGCACAACTGGCAGCAGAACTGCAGCAGCAGCGGCAGGAAAAATTCGCCACACGGACCGCCGCACAACTGCAGCAGACCGTTCGAGAAATCCTGAAACTGCGGCCGGCAGACGCACGGCAGCCACCTGTCATGGAGGACAGGGGGCGAGTGAATCGGACGGGTTATCACATTGATCGACTGGTCCTGAAGACCGATCAGGGGCACATGATTCCGGGACTGACATGGCATCCTCCGGTACCAGCGGACGAAGCGTATCTGTATCTGCATGACGCCGGCAAAACCGGAGCCGGGCAGCCTGGTGGAGCGATTGAGCAACTGGTGGATGCAGGCTTTGCGGTGGTGTCCGTTGACCTGCGTAACCAGGGCGAGCTGCAGTCGGGCAGTGCCAGTCCGTTATTGACGGACTGGAAGACATTCTATCTGGCCTATCTGCTGGGCGATTCGCTGCTGGCAAAGCGGGTTGAGGATGTGCTGAATTCGGCGGACTTTGTGGCGTATTATCAGAAGCCGCGTGAGAAACCGCGGCGCGTGCATCTGGTGGCTGAGGGTCAGTCGGGCCTGGCGGCTCTGCACGCCGCCGCACTGCAGCCCGAGCTGTTTGCTTCAATCACGCTGAAGAATACGCCTCCCTCGTGGACCAGCATCGTGGGCTCCAATAACCCCGCGGGGCAGCTGGATTCCACGGTCCACGGAGTACTGCGGTACTGGGATTTGCCGGATCTGGAGGCACTCGTCAGCGGCTTGAAGCGAGAATAGTGGCCCGCCATTCCGGCTCGCGATGGACAAAAGGCAGCCCGAGCATTCCTGACGCGGGGACATAAACCGTAGCCTGGGCTTTAGCCCGGGAAACCTACACACCCCTCCACCCCAAAAACACTGCATTTTTCAACCGGAGGAAGTTGGTTTGACGCCTCCAGCCGACTTTTGTCCCTCGCGTCATTCCTGTTCGGCCCCATCCCCTGAAAAACACCGGGAATTTCAAGGATGACAAGAATTTCGTGCCCGGGCTAAAGCCTTGTCATTACCCACGAAATGGGGTGCTGGCGATGGCATTCCTCCGCTGCATCGCAGGGAATTCATAGTTTTCGGCTGGCAAAGAGAAGCCAATCTAAGCCGCCTATGGTGATTGGCGAATGCATTGGCTGTGAATTCAGGAACAGCTTCGGGAGCTCTGATCCCAGTCCCTCGGGCGTTGGCCGAGGCTACGTTGTGCGTGGCCGTTGGCCAACTTCGGGGCGGGGCTCGGCATGCTCCGGTGAACCATCACCGCAGCAAAAGGGGGCATTTCCAGGGCTGCGCCCCTGAAATACCGAAAAACAGCCCTTCAGGCCTGAACCGCAAGCACACGCACGGCACGAACCAAGCACACGCCGCAACGGCCCCCCAAAGGCCTGAAGGGCCGATCTCAGCAAAGCCAGGTGCGTAAGCACCCGGTCACGGCACCCCCCAAACACCCACACCAGGCCTGAAGGGCCGGTTTCAGCAGAGCCAGGTGCGTAAGCACCTGGAACGCCGTGCATGACCACGCAACCACACTCGCTTTGAAAACGGCCCTTCAGGCCTGAATCGCAAACTCATGCACGGCACAAAACAAATACACGCCCCCTACGCTCCCCAGGCCCGACGGGTTTCGTGGGTAATGACCCGGGCTAAAGCCCAGGCTACGGTTTTGTCCTCGGCGGCATTCCAGCCCGGCCATACACTGCGGACGATCACTGTGAATCGCAGACCTCCTGTCTGACACTTATACCACGTCCGCTCACTGGCGGACGGTGGCCGCGGATTCACCATTGCCTGCGGCGCTGCGCATGCTGGAATACAACTCGGGTGCGTCCTTGAAGGCGCGGCGAGTTGTCGCGTCCTGGAACAGGAACAATCGACCGTCCAGCCAGACCCCGAAACGTATACTGCCAGTCACTGCCCGGCGATCCTTTGTCAGAATCACCGGGTCACAGCCCTGCAATTCAGGGGCGTAAAGTTCCGGAGTTGCCACGAAGGCGTCGCGGGCTGCAGCCGATGAAAAGCGATAAGTGATCCCCTGATACTCACAACTGTGCCGTTCCAGGCCCTGCTTCCACTGTCGCAGTTCGCGCAGGGCCACGGGACAGAACCCTTCCAGACCCGGACCGGCGGACATGTCCACCTCCACAAAATCTGCTGGCTGGCTGGATGGGGCGGGCACCGGTTGCACCGGCGTGCTGGCGACGCGGTAATTCCCTTCGGCCGGAGCGATCGGCGTGGTTGCCATCGACCGTTCCGTCTGCTGCTGACTTCTGAGCGAGGGCACGGTGGCTGGACGAGGCCGATTGTGAGCGCGAGCGTCACTCAGCAGCTCCAGGAACCGGGAGTGACTTTTGCCACCCACCAGATCACGCCGAGTCCCATCCGGATAGATGATGATGTCCGTCGGCACCCGGCTCACACCAAACTGCAGCGCAGCAGCAATATCAACATCACGATTCAGGTAGACCGCAGCCACAGAACGCCGCAACTGCTGCTGCACCTGCGGGCTGGAAAACACTTCACGGTCCATCTTCACACAGAACGAACAACTGTTGCCTGAAAAATGAATCAACAGCGTTCGGCCCTCTTCCGTGGCCTGTCTCTGAGCGTCAGCCAGAGTACGATGCCAGACGGACTGCTGCCCATAAGCAGCCACACCGTGAACACTGAACAAAAGCACCAGCAGCAGCGAATGAATTCTGATCATGACGACGTTCCCCCCTGCGGAACAGCCTAAGTCGTCAGAATCAAAACTTCAGGGAATGCCATAAAAAAACGCCCACGGGAGGCGTTTTTTCGGCGACTGCACCGTACAGATTGCCACGTTTTCGCAGGTTACCGGACGGCCAGTAAAACCGCCCGGCATCACCCCCCGGCAACCCGCCCAATGCCGTTCAGCCACCCAACTGACGCTTCAGCTCGGCTGCGCCTGCGGCGACCGCGGCATCCAGCTTATCCACTTCACGAGCCCCAGCTTCGGCCATATCGGGTCGACCGCCGCCACCACCGCCCGCCGCAGCCGCAGCCGCCTTCACGGCGTTGCCGGCGTGCAGGCTGCGTTCCTTCACCAGCGGCTTGCTGACCGCCGCGATCAGTGCCAGCTTGCCTTCAATCTCCGCACCCAGCACCACCGCAATCGGACTGTGCTTCTCACGCAGCTGATCCGCATAGTCACGCAGGGCTTCTCGAGTCACATTCTGCAGAGCCACAGCCACAATTCGAATGCCAGATACCGTTTCAGCCGATGCCAGCAGACCATCCAGAGCACCAGCCACACTGGCCGATGTCAGATCCGCCAGCTGCTTCGTCAGACTGCGAATTTCATTCTGCAGCGCCTCGACCTTCGTCGGCAGCTCGGCTGCCTGCGGAGCCTTCAACTGCCGCTGCAGTCGAGCCACCAGATCGTCCGTGTCGCGGCAACGCTGCAGCGCCTTCGGACCAGTCACCGCCGTGATGCGACGTACCCCGCGAGCCACCGGTTCTTCAGACACAATCCGACACAGCCCCACCTGACCGGTGCTGGACAGGTGAGTCCCCCCGCACAGCTCGATGCTGAAGTCGCCCATGCTGACCACTCGCACCTCGTCCGGATACTTCTCACCAAACAGGGCCATCGCACCCTTCTTCCGCGCTTCCTCAATCGGCAGCAGCTCGGTCGTCACCGTCGCACCCAGCGCTATGCTCTCGTTAATTCGGTCCTCCACCTGCACCAGTTCGTCAGCAGTCAGAGCCTGGTTATGAGCAAAGTCAAAACGCAGCTCATCCTGCTGCACACGCGAACCACGCTGAGTCGCCTCGCGACCAACCGTCAGATGCAGAGCATGATGCAGCAGATGCGTCGCCGAATGCGCACGACGAATACCCGAACGCCGTTCCCCATCCACTTCCGCCTGAACCACCAGACCGGTCTTCAGGCTGCCACTGAGCAGATGTCCGACGTGAATCCACAGATCGCCGTCCTTCTGAGTATCCACGACGCTGAATTCCATGTCACCGGCCACCAGGCGTCCGGCATCACCAACCTGCCCGCCCGATTCACCATAAAATGGCGTACGGTCCAGCGCAATTCCGATGGGCTGCTCATGGCCGGCCGCTGTGAACGACTCCACAAGCTCACCACCCGAAATAATCCCGACAACACGCGATTCCACGGCCAGACTGTCGTAGCCCAGAAAGCGAGTCCCACCCTGCTTCTTCAGCGAATCAATCGGACCGGCACTCATCACCGAATCCGCAAACGCACCGCTGCCGCTGGTCGCTTCGTGACGCCTGCGCGCCTGCTCGTAAGCAGCCCGATCCACTGTCAGCCCGTTCTGGCCCGCCAGAGTTTCCGTCAGCTCAATCAGGAAGCCGTAAGTCTGATGCAGATCAAACGCATCCGCGCCGGAAATAATCCCACCGGATTTCGCTCGCGCTGCCAGCTTTTCAAAACGCGGCAGACCCCGATCCACCACATCCAGAAACTGCTCTTCCTCGGCACGAATCACACTGGAAACTGTCGCCACAGTTTCCGCGATTTCCGGATACGGATACCGCATACCTTCGACAATCGCAGGCACCAGCGTGTGCAGGAACGGTGACTTCTGGCCCAGCAGGTAACCTTCCATCGCCGCCCGACGCAGCAGCAGACGGACAATGTAATTGGCCTTGTCGGGACCCGGAACCGCACCCTCGTGAATGGCAAACGTACAGGCACGCACGTGGTCAGCAATACGCCGACAGGCACGACCATGCGGTGCATCGTACGAATACTTCAAACGCAGCGCATCACCGGCCGCCACACACATCGGACGCAGAATGTCGATCTCAAAATTGCTTAACACACCCTGCAGACAGGATGCACAACGCTCAAGACCCATCCCCGTATCAATATTCTTCTTCGGCAGCGGTTCCAGATTGTTCGGCGGATTGCCCACCCGATTGAACTGCGTAAACACCAGGTTCCAGATCTCTACGGGCTTTGTGGCACCGGGAGCCAGATAGTAGATTTCTGAGCACGGCCCGCAGACACCGTCCGGACCCTGCGATGGTGATGACGCCGGCCAGAAGTTCTCTGATTCGTCGCAGCGGCTGATACGCTCTGCCGGCAGGCCGATTTCATTGTTCCAGATACCGAACGCCTCATCGTCATCCAGGTAGACAGTGACCGTCAATCGCGTCGGGTCCAGACCCAGCCACGCACGACTTGTCAGAAATTCCCACGCCCAGTGAATGGCTTCCCGCTTGAAGTAGTCCCCAAACGAAAAATTGCCCAGCATCTCAAAAAATGTGTGGTGGTAGGCAGTCACACCCACATTGCCGATATCACCCGTCCGCAGGCATTTCTGGCTGGTCGTCGCTTTGGTGAATTCCAAAGGACCAATCCCCAGAAACTGGTTTTTGAACTGATTCATGCCGGCCGGCGTGAACAGCACAGTGGGGTCATCTTTGGGAATCAGAACGTCGCTGGGACGGCGGACACAGCCTTTGCCTTCGAAAAAGGCAAGATATTTTTCACGCAGTTCGTCAGTCTTCATGGCGATTCTTTGTCGTATTCACGGACGGCATAAACGAAGTTTGCGGGGAGTTTATCGGCTTTTTTGCCAGGATGCACGCCATTTCCCTGGAGGTTCCCGCCGTCGGCGCCTCAGGGCCCTGCGACCAGTCGGACGGCTGGAATCGGGAAATCGACTGGAAATCCAGCGCTGCGGCGTTCAGAATGGTGTCCAGCCGAATATCGGCCCGCTGCAGCGGACCTCACCCAAGCCCTGACCTGTACCTCCTCGCCCACCGGGTTCTCCCTCCATGGAAATGCTCGCGATTGTCCTCACTTCCGCCGTTCTGCTGGCCATCGCCTACGCCACTTACGGACGGCTGCTGACACGTCTGTTCCTGCTGAATGACCGCACACCGACCCCGGCTGTGTCCCAGCGCGACGGTGTCGATTACGAACCCTGCGACACCGGCCCGCTGCTGAGCCAGCATTTTTCCGCCATTGCCGCTGCCGGGCCAATCGTCGGGCCGATCCTCGCCGGGAACATGTTCGGCTGGCTGCCGGCACTGCTGTGGATCCTGGGCGGATCCATTTTCATCGGCGGAGTCCACGATTTTGCCGCTCTGGTTGCCTCCGTCCGACATCGCGCCAATTCCATTATTGATGTCGTGCGAGTCCACATCAGTCGCCGCGCTTACCTGCTGTTTCTGGTGTTCGTCTGGATGGCGCTGATCTACATCGTAGTCGCCTTCACCGATATCACCGCCAATATGTTTGTCGGGGCGCTGGACCTGCAGTCCGGCAAGTCCTATGCATCCATGGCCCAGGCCCGCGCAGCCGGGGAAGGGGCGATTCTCGTACAGGCCGGCAGCGTAGCCACTTCCTCGCTGCTGTATCTGCTGCTGCCGATCGTCATGGGCCTGCTGGTCAGGTCCGGCCGGCTGACCATGTCGCAGGCCACGCTGGTCTTTGTGCCCCTGGTAATCCTCGCCATCCTTGCCGGTCCGCTGCTGCCCCTGAATCTGGACGATGTGGTGCGTTCATTCCGCCCCAGCCTGACTCCGCAGGAAGCCGCCGGGCTGGCGGTGCGGTGCTGGGACGTGTTCCTGCTGCTGTACTGCGCCATTGCCTCGTTGACACCAATGTGGCTGCTGCTGCAGCCGCGCGGACAACTGGGCGGCATTTTTCTGTACGCTGCGTTAGGCGCCGGAGCCCTGGGATTGATCATCGGCGGCTTGACGGGCATGCAGGAAATCCGCCAGCCCGCCTTCAAAGGCTGGGTTGACCTGAAGGGCAACTCACTTGCGCCATTCCTGTTCATCACAATCGCCTGCGGTGCCTGTTCCGGCTTTCACGCACTGATCGCCTCCGGCACCACATCCAAACAACTCAGTCGCGAAGCCAGCGCCAAACCCATCGGCTATGGCGCCATGCTGCTGGAAGCCATGGTCGCGATTGTCTCGCTGTGCTGCCTGATGCTGCTGGCGCCGGATTCACCACTGACCAATGCCAGCCCGAATTTCATCTATGCGAACGGCATCAGCGAGTTTCTCGGGTTTGTGGGACTGCCACGCGCGCTGGGCCTGACGTTTGCCCTGATGGCCTTCAACACGTTTGTCTATGACACGCTTGATGTCTGCACCCGTCTGGGACGATTTATTCTGCAGGAGCTGTTCCGGATGCCCGGCACAGCCGGTCGCTGGCTGGGCACCCTGATTACGGCAGGCGCACCGGTATTTTTCGTCACGCGTCAGTCGGCACCCGGAGTTCCCCTGTGGAAACAGTTCTGGGGCCTGTTTGGAGCCAGCAATCAACTGCTGGCAGCGCTCACACTGTTATCTGTGACTGTGTGGCTCTGGAGAACTCGTCGGGCTGCCTGGGTCTTCCTTGTCACCGGCGTTGGAGCCGTACTGATGTACGTCATGAGTTCGTGGGCCCTGTTCACGATGATCCACGCCGGCTGGGACAATCGCGGCTCTGACCCGGTCGTCTGGATTGCGATGCTGTTACTGGCCCTTGCGGCAGCAATGCTGGTTGAAGCAATAGCCGCCCTGCTCCGCCGCCCCGAATCTCAGCAGCCCGCACTGCAACCAGCCTGACCACGCAGAACACGACAAAAACCGTAGCGTGGGCTTTAGCCAGGGTTCTTCTGGCAACTTCGTGGCAACACGTTGAATTGATTGGTGTTTTCAAAATGCAACGATCCGTGTTTTTGGAGTCGGATCTATGGACATGTTGTCTCGTCACTATCATCAGTTAGTTGGCTTGAATTCGAACTGGGCAATCTCGCATGTGCAGTTGGATGTGCAGAGCCAGACGCTGACGTTGTCTCTGGAGTTCGTTGGCACTTCTGTGGTGTGCCCGGAATGTGGGGCTGAGTGTTCCATGAAGGATCATGCAGCCGAGCGAAGGTGGCGGCACCTCGATGCGATGCAATTTCAGACGACGTTGATCGCACGGATTCCTCGCTGTTCATGCGACCGGTGTGGCGTCAAGACAATTTCAGTTCCGTGGGCGGAGAAGCATAGCCGCTTCACTCTGTTGTTTGAGGCCTGCGCCATGAACGATGGGAATCGCTTCGGCGCAGGTCAGGGCTACGTGAGTGTGATGACAGACATCGATCAATCTCGTGTTCTGGAAGTGACTGCCCATCGCACGACGGACGCTGCCGACAACCTCTGGAAAACGCTGTCGGAGGAGCAACGGAGCAAGGTGAAGCCAGTCTGCATGGATAAGTGGCAAGCCTATGAGACAAGCACAGAGCGAAACGTCCCGCAGGCCCGAATCGTGCATGATCGCTTTCATATCGCAAAGTCTCTGAACGAGGCTGTTGACAAGGTCCGTCGTACGGAACACCGTGAACTTCAGCAGGACGGTGATGATCAGCTCAAGGGCGTTCGACAGATCCTGCTGTTCAATCCGGAAAACCTGGGTGGGGAAAAGGATGAGGAGCTCGCTGCATTGCGGAAAAGCACACTGGCGACAGGCCGGGCATGGAGCCTGAAGGAGTTGTTCCGTTTCTTCTGGCAGGAAACCGACGCGGTTGGTGGTCGAGCTTTTTTTCAATCATGGTATGCCTCGGCGATTCGCGGCCGGTTCGATCCCGTCAGGAAGGTCGCGCGGATGCTGAAGACCCGCCTCGACAGAATCCTGACGTGGTTTGCTTCGCCAATCAGTAACGGAGTCGCCGAAGGATTCAACAGCCGGATTCAGTCGATCGAATCCGCGGCGCGTGGCTTCCGTATCTTTGAACACTACAGAATTCGAATTCTGTTTTACTGCGGTAAACTCAGCCTGAAACCCGGTGAAACTTAGCCACGAAAATCCCAGAAGAACCGATCAGAGAGCCTCGATATTAAAATCGCGGTCCGCATGATGAACGGTGACAATCAATACGGTATCGTCGGCAAAGCGATAGATCACACGATACGTCCCGTGGAAAATCTGTCGATATTGATGACTGTCGTCTTCTGGCAGCCACGACCCTGATTCCGGCTGAGATGCAATGGAGTCAATTCGAGAAATCATGCGGGACGCAAAGCGTCGGGCTCTGATGCTGAATCCCGACTGATGTAAAGAATGAGGGCCTCGATATCTTCGAGAGCGCGGGGTGCCCAGACTATTGAAGCCACTGGCTGAGCCTTTGCTTTGCAGCTTCATGCGGGATGCCCTGCCCCTGAGATAACTGCTTCTCTGCCTGCTCGATCTTGTCCAGCAGGTGCAGTTGTTCGATCAGGGAATCAACGTCAACGACCTCGGGAAGGCCGGAAATAACCTGTTCCAATTGCGTTTTCTTCATTTGCAGCGATCCTCTTTGTCACACCAGCCAGTCTTTCTCTGAAATTGATACCATTGAGATCATTGGCAGTCGACCGGAAGTCGCTGAATCTACTCGGGAAGTGCGACCAGCAACTGATCGCCCGCCTGACTGCAATCGAGGCTCCAGGCAATCCCCGCCTCTGTAACCCTACCCCCCATCCACTGTATCCACAGCCCTCACACTGACTCGGTTTGTGTTTTCTTCAATCGAAACAGTTGACCGTGGGTGCGGTTTGTGTCTGGGAGGGCGTATCCGTCGCTGCGTTCTACTACTGGCGGAAGAAGCTGGCCAGTGGCCAGCCGAGGTGGCGAACGACGGGGAGTCCGGTGGCCACGGAAGTCGTTTCGCAATCGAGTGGCCCACGGAGCCGGAAGCCCTTCCTGCCGGTCCGTGTGGCAGAACGTTTTTCAGTGACTGCTGCCGTGCCGGGGACCACAGTCCAGCCCCCCACCTCGTCAGCTGGTCACCTCGTCAAACGGCGGGCGCAGACACTGTCCCGGCGCTGCCAGCCCGGATCGAAATCCGACTCACGAATGGTGTCTGCACCTCTGTTACCGGGCATTGAACCGGACACGCTGCACACCTTGATCAGCACAGCTCTGAGGCACGACCTTGATGTCTGGGCGTATCTGCAAGCTCCGCTCGGTTTCAGCGAATGATGGGCCGGACCTTCATGGAAGGTCCGGAAATTCAGGGAATACATGCACCAAAACGTGATGTTGTGTCAGGATGGCAAGTGTCCTGGGGTCCACATTCGTCCGCGCGAGGGTTTCTGCCCAATCTGTTGCGACTGCGGCCGCAAAGGCCCCGTGTGTGACCATCTTCCGAAAGCTCGGTGATTCGAGTTCATAACGAACGCTGTACACGGGGGCTTGATCGCTGCTCGTCACACGACGTCACTTCGAGAAATTCTGAAGCTCAACGGAGACAGTGCGCGCATGGCTGTCTCGGGACGCCTTCCAGCGATTCCGGGAATACTGCTCTCCGGCATGGGCGGGCAAGTTCCTCGATGAGCGAGCAGATCGCACCATGCGTACGCTGTCCGAACACCAGTTTCACAGTGTTGAAACTTGAAATACCAGCCCCGGGTTGCTAGCCTTTCGGAGAGGTTCAATTCGTCTCTGAACTGCCCCTTTCTGCATCTCAATGACTGCTACAGGTATGCGACAGCCTCAGATTGACTCGTCGCTCCGGGAACTTCAAGCCAGTCTTGATCAGGCAAAACTGCGTCGTGCAGCGTCGATGTCGATTGCTGAAAAGCTGCGTATGGGAGCGGATCTGTACGACGAGTGCATTCGCTGGCAGAGGCACATCATTCAGGCGGAACACCCGGAGTTCGATCCCGTGCAGGTGGACTCTGAACTGGACCGCCGGCGGGTAATTCGGCGGAAGCTCAGGGATGCCGGCCTTGTGCAACCATGCCCTCCAAAGGCCGCTGGTGACGATGACCAGCTTTGACTGCCTTGCCGAAGTCCTGCGTGCAATTCACGCACAGCAGATCCCTTATATGCTCACCGGAGCGTTTGCCAGCAATGCGTACGGCTATCCACGCGCCACACAGGACGCGGATATCGTCATCGAGTACAGCGAGGGTGTGCTCCGCCGACTTCGTGAAACGCTCGGACAGGATTTTCAAATCGATCCCCAGCCAGGCTTCGAACTGAAGACCGGAACCATCCGAAACCTGCTGGTGCATCTACCGACAAAGTTCGAGGTCGAACTGTTTCGGCTTGGGACAGATCCCCATGACCAGCAGCGTTTTGCCCGTCGGCGGCGACTGTATCTCGCAGAGTTGCAGGCCGAAGTGGTGATTCCCACAGCGGAAGACGTGGTGCTTCAGAAGTTGCGCTGGCAGCGTGACAACAATCTGGCGGATGTCCGCGTTGTGATTGCCATCCAGGCCCACGCTTTGGATTGGTCATACATCAACCGCTGGGCAGCAGAACATGGCACTGTGGAACTTTTGCATCAGGCGCGGATGGACGTGGGGATCTGAGCTGTGTTGCCTCCCTGCGGGAGGGCGAAGTGGGAACACCGGTTTAATCGCCTGCATTTTCAGCGGTTTAGAGGTCAGCACTCGGTGGGGCACTTTTTGCGTATGTGAGCATCAGAGCTCGTTGCAGGCGGCTGATGCGTGCGGAGCTTGAGTTTCATCGAATTGTTGTCAGCAATGTGGCTGCAGAGCGGGCTAAGGGCGTCGGGCAATGACGGATCGGGGCGGCGGGAGTCGCCGTCTGTGGAGGATGCATGCCTGCGGTGAGACTCAACTCGAATACACCATGCGGGGATGAAGCGACCCACCGTTGGGGCTGCAGTCACAGAACGCTGGTCAGAGCGAGGGTCAGGATTGAGGCACGTCATGCACCGCAGACAACTTCAGGACAACCTCATGGTCCGAAGGGCGAGCAGGTTCTCCGGCCGGACCGTCAGGTCAGATTCCGACGGCGTCAGGGCTGATCAACTAATTGCTGGCAGTGCGCGTGAGTGGAGCGGGAAACCTTTCGCAGTGATTCGAGGAAGCGGGTTGTGGGAGCCGCCTTGAGGCGACTCAGAAGCCAAATTGTTCCTGGGGAACGAGTATTTCTCTGGTGTATCGCTTTGCAATCGTGAATAGCGGTGCCGATGTGCATCAGTGGCCATCGACCCGATATCGCCTCGTGCAAGCGTTGCAAAAATCCGGACACTCACTGCGACTACCCCGCTTACAGAATACACTGAAGCAGGCCAAATGCACGGAAAAAGCGGAATTTCCGGTGCTCCCCGTGGCACCCCTGTATTGACCGTTGAACATCGAGCGAAGCGACGGCTGACCGAGGGCGCACAAGACGCACGTAACGCCAGTGATGACTTGGGCGACGGATGCCGTTTCCATACCGTTGCCACGTCATGAGCAACGGTGCGAAGCCGCATTAACAGCACCCAACAGAATTGCCTGCACGGCGGCAGGACTGATGGCATGGCCTTCTGGTGAGGCTGGAGGCCGGCCAGCAGCGAATCCGCAGTATCCGTCGAAACCGGTCTTCTTTCGGGGAAGTAGACGGAGAAGGAAATTCAAGTGATGCACATTTGGGGAAGGATACTAACCAGGGGAAGAAGACTGCGCCTCCCCTGTGCGCGCGGCGAAACCGCTGGTCTTGCGGGTCATTTCACCGGTGTTCCCACTACCATGACCTGGCCCGGAAAAAAGATTCGGGACCGGAATGCACCGGCTACCAGACTAACGAGGCTGGCAGGAATGGGGTTGGTCGGACGCTTACGAGCGAGGAGCTCAAGGTCTTCTGAACCTTCGATGCCTCAGAGCCTCCGGGCCTTGGGAGGAATTTCAGAAGAAACGCTCAAAGAGCACCCCTGAAAGTCAACTTAGCAGCTACCGAGGAACTCCGGTCACACCCAGTCTGCGTCACCCGGATATCCTGTCACCTTCGTGCATCGTCGCCATGGGGCACCGCCACGGCCGAATCATCATGCACCGGCGCAGTCACGTTGCGATGTACCACATTGCCGATGTACCGGGTCACCTCACCACGCATACTTCTCAGGGCTGCGGCGCAGTCGCTTTTGCCACAGCTCGATGTGTGGCCTGAGCGGTCCCTTCATGGCTGCATCATCAATCAGCTGCTGGCGGGCACCACGGTCGAATGGTATGGCAACATTACCGAGACAATCCCGCCAGACCTGTGCAGGCAGAGACAGTGGACCTTCATGTTTTTTGACGGCGATGGTGGCCACAAACCGGAATATGTCAAATCCGGGCAGGCCTGAGTAGACCAAGCAATCCGGCTTTAACAACTCACGCCACTCGGCGTGCATGCTGATTATTTCTTTGCGATTTGCCTCTGTTTTCTCTGCAGTAAACAGCCGTATCGGATGACCACCAAGGGCATTGTTCTCCATCGTCCAGTCCAAAGACTCCACCAGCGAGTCCGGTGCTTCTGTTGCCACAGACAACACCTGACAACTCATGACCGCGCTGCTGATACGCCTTCGTAGCCATTCGGTGATACTCAGAAATGGTGACTGCAGTATCACGTCGTCGCCCGAATTCAAAAAAAACCTTCTCCCTCGCATCCACCGTTCAGTAAACAACAATGGAATCAGCGTTTCGTTCTTGCGAATGCACTGTGGGGGCAAGCGTAGCGTTACCGTGTCGGTTGTTATCAGCCCAAACACAGAAAAAGAGCCAAACTTTGCACTAGTCACAATACCAGTGTCGACCGGGGCAAAGAAGTCGCCTGTGGCGCATAAACAAAGAGTCTGATCTGGTGTTAACTCATGCGACTGCAAACCTATAAGATGCCTTCTTCGTTTAAAACTGCTTAGTGTGTTTGAGTACAGAACATCTGACTGCTGCTCTGGTCCCGAGACCATCAAATAAGCAATAATTGATTTGGCTATATCAAATTCAAGCTCACGAATGAATGGTATTTTTTTGTGAGGCGTAATTTGCTGGCGTTTTATATCAATAGGAAGACATGCATCCGGATCCCAAACTGCAACATGCGGTTCGTCTACCACGTGTCTTAAATCCTGAAAATGAAACGGAAGGTCGTGAACTGGGGTGTTCTCTATGGCGTTCCGAATTCTGAAGCCATTGCAGAACAGGGCATGAGATTCAGGCGCGTGTGTCCAGAAGACATTATAGGGGCCTTTTGTGTTCAGCAGATTCCAGTGAGTCCACTCCTCGTTGTGCATGGGATCAGCGTTTTGTTCGGGGCAGAATCCCTGATTTTCCGCCTCTGAAATTGTACCGTTACGCGACTTTTTCTCCATTCGTATTGTAGGGTATTTCAATCCGTACCAGTGCCCGCACTCTGAGCCGAAAGGGTGAAACTGGCGATGCAGCAGGGCGGTGACCCCATCTTGCTCAAGGGGTACATATATTGTTGTACCAATGCTCACATTTCGACAGCGGTGAATGGTGATGCCGGTGTCTCTCTGGCGGGCCTCGATGTGGAGGCCGGATTCATCAGGCTCACTGACATGTCGTGTCCACAATTCGAAACGCGTCCCTAAAAGGAATAGTGCGAAAACGCCGATGCCGAATCGGCCGTTTCTGGAATATGGCATACTCCTGTTGCCATCCGCAAAACGCTCAGCCCACTCGGAACTGCTTCGAAACGATGCGCCCGCGCGCAGAAAATAGTTGACAAGTGTTTCGGCTGTCATGCCAATTCCGCGATCGGTGATCCTCAGACCCCAAGTTCCATCAGTCTGCTCCTCTAAAGTAATCAGCACATCATGCGGCTGCTGTGGCAGCGGTAACTGGTCGCGTTTTTGACCGTTTCGCTCACACCAGATATCCAGCTCAAGGATCGCATCAACAGCGTTCTGCATCAGTTCGCGGATCGCAATGCTGGGGCAATCACCGTAGAGAGGTTTCACAAGCAGAGACAAAAGGTTCGGATCCGCCGAATAGCCCGTGCGACTGGGCACGAAGGGGAGCCTTTGACGGAAGTTCGGATCGAAGATGCTGGAGTCGACAGACTTGACTGCGAGCGTTAGCTGATGAAGTCCTGTATGGGAGAGGTTGCCGTAGACTTCAGAGAGTACGGCGGCTGAGTGGTCCAGTTCCCGCTGCAAGCCATGCAGCAGTTCCTCGAGTAGCAGGAAAATCTCATGTCCCACAGAATCGGCGATCTCGATGTGAATTGCGTGTTTGTGTGTTCCGCGACCAATCGAAATGACGGCACGGTGTTTCTTCCATTCCTGAACAGAGACCGGGCTCTTTGGCTCATGCAGCTGGAGCAGCACGGCGGGAGCACGGGACTCGTGCAGCTGCAGGTAGTCAGCAACACGAATCAATGCCATCAGATAGAGAATGGCAGAATTTCCTGGGCGAGGGTTCTTTTCAAAGTTGTGGCAATCGCGAAGATAATTCACACAGTCGCGAAGCGAAGTTCCATGTGAACGAGCGGTGACGCCAATCAAATCGGCGAGGGGCGAGAGTTTACCGTTATAACTACGCATCAGACTGGGGAACTCACCTTCTTTGTCTCCTTCATCAATTCCCGGAAAGCCATAGACAGCGATTTCATGTGCCAGTCGCGCATGGTGCCTGCGGAGGAATTCGCCGACGATAAGGTAGTGGTGTTCCGTCCATGATTGGGTGTCATCCGGAAGTTGTGTGAAGGCCCAATTCTGCGCAGATTCCTTGCCGATAATCGGTTCTAGCTGTCGTGAGCCAAAGCGTCGCACCTCTCGTTCGTAGGCCTGCCAAAGCGCGAACCACGGCTGGTCCGAACCGTTTTCCTTCGAATGCCGTGTGGTCCATTTCAGCGGTCGAAATCGAGTGTCCGGAGCAATAAGCTGCAGAAAGGACTTCTGAGAGAGATGCATTCCGATGTCGTGCAGCAAGATTCCACCAATGAGAATTGCGGCATCGGCGTCCGTGAGCAGACCGGAGTTTCCCGAACCGTTCCCGGTCCAAAGCGATTCAGGCACAAGTTCAACCGCCGATCGGAGGACGCAGTTAATGTGTGCAGCCCCATGATCGGTGTAGTAAGGGAAAAATGGTGTTTGATTACGGCCGGTAATCTCACCGACACGGTCAGCAAATGCGCGAACAGGACCCGAATAGGAAGTTCGCGTCAGCAGGTCTTCAAGCAGCTGTGGAAACTCGATGGTCGTCAGCATTTCTTCAGACTTTCAATCGCGGCAGCATTGAAACTCATTCCCATTCCCGCACCTTAAACCCCAGCGTCTGCGCGTTCTCGCTAACTGCACGACGAACCGGATCTGCAACGCCGGCGGGAAACTCGGCGTTGATTTCCAGGGTGATGCCCAGAGTTGCGTTGGGGTCGCTGCTGAGGATGCTGATGATTTCATCCGCAAGCTGGACAAGATGTAATTTTGCGGCGTGGGGTTTGACGTGGACCGAACCGTGGAATGATGTGGCTTTCGGCAGTGATGCTGGTCCGGTGATACCG
>Ga0255093_1000113_pt1 | contig 38950 bp, 35 predicted proteins | sample Colum_Law_RepA_8_2_FD_188437 | JGI IMG/M metagenome (GOLD analysis project Ga0255093, IMG submission 188437) | Freshwater microbial communities from Columbia River, Oregon, United States - Colum_Law_RepA_8d | ecosystem: Environmental > Aquatic > Freshwater > River | place: USA: Oregon...
AAGGGGGTGTGTGAGGTAGTACTTTATAGCGCTTTCGGCTCACCTCGGCGAAGCGTCGGAAAATATACCATCTCACTTTCATTACTAATATATTCAGAGTTATAACACTTTAATTATTCTAAAATAACCGAGAATAGCCTCCTATATGACGGGACCAAGCCAAAGTTTCCACACGATAATCAAAACTTAAGAAAACTCTGATAGACGAGGACGGCAGGCGCCAAGACACTCATTGAAAGTCTTTAATTTACTGAAATTGAAAAAAAAGCTTCACAAGATTCGGCGTTTGTATGCGCCTAAAGAGTTGGTTGATCCTGCCGATTTTTCGGAAATCGAAGTATTTTCTTGGCCCACCGCTTCTGGCCATCGTAATTTTGGTGACCACTTGGCCCGCGTCATTGTGACCAAGATACTCGCAGATCATGGCCATGTAATCGAGGAGTCTGTTCGTAACCCAAGGCGGCTGCTGTCTGTTGGCTCCGTAATGCACTGCGCGCGAACGGGCGATGTGGTCTGGGGGTCTGGAGTCAACGGCAAAGTGGTGGAGGCAGAGCATCGCTTCACGCAACTCGATGTGCGGGCAGTGCGGGGCCCCCTTTCGCGGGAGTTTCTCTTGGCACGGGGCATCACTGTGCCTGAAATTTACGGAGACCCAGCACTCTTGCTCCCGACTCTGTTTCCTGGCCGCTTCAATCCATCAGGCTCCATTTCGCACGTCGTCGTACCCAATTTATATGACTTGAAGTTTGTCAGGGAGCGGCGCGTCCCGAATGTCGTGTCACCACTGGATAGTTGGAACCTCTGTGTCGCTCGCATTCTCGAAGCAAGGCTCGTCATCGCCAGTTCACTTCATGGCATTGTTATCGCGGAGGCCTTTGGAATTCCTGCGCGGTATGTGCGTTTTTCGGACATCGAAAAGCCATTCAAATATGACGACTACATGCTCGGTACGGGACGGGGCCGGATCGAGGCTGCTTGCAGCATTGCGCAAGCACTAGAAATGGGTGGACAGCCTAGCCCTGTATTCGACGCACAGCGGCTGTTGGGTGCATTTCCGCTCGACCTTTGGCATGCGGGGGACAGCATCGAATGACTGAGTCTGTGCAGGAGAATCGGGGCGTGCAAGATGTCGGGCAGGTTCCGCCAGCTCGCAAGCTTACTGTGGCTCTGATGCCTTATACGCTTCCCGTGAATAAGTTCGTCGATCTTTTCTCAGATTCCATTCAAAAAGCCGGCAACAACACCCGTGGATTCAGTTGGACAGGTACGGGGCTATGGACTTCTGATATCGTGATTCTGCATTGGCCGAATCAGTTCTTCCTGAAGAAAAAACTGGTTGGCACTCTGCAATCCTACGCCAAACTGGCTGTGTTACGTATGGCTAGGCTCTTGAGAGGCAGCCGTATTATCTGGGTTGCTCATAATGTGGTTCCACACGACTCAGGCTCTATTGACGCAGCAATGCGAGATCGGTTTTTCGACGTGCTTGACGGCATAATTTTCTTGTCGTCCAAATCTAAACAGTTGATTGAGCAAGAGTATCCTCAGCTGCAATTCAAGCCACAGCTAGTCACAGTGCATGGGCACTACAAAGAGCTAGCCTTATCGCTAGCAACAGGTTATTTGCCGCCGGTCGGGCCCGCGCATCTATGTTACGTCGGGATCATTCGTCCATACAAAAATCTTGAATCGTTAGTTAAGGCGGCTTCGGTCGTGCCTGATCTGCTTAGATTGAGGATTAGCGGCAGAACAGAAAATGCAGATGCGCTGCTAGCGGAACTGCGGTTGCTAAGCGGCGATGTTGCACACATTGTCCTGGACGTACGTAAAGAGCCCTTGGAGGACATGGAGGTTGAAAAGCTTATTGACGCCTCAAATGGTGTAATATTACCGTATCGGAATATCCTCAATAGTGGCTCAGCACTCCATGCCCTGTCGCGAAACCGCCCCGTGCTAGCACCGCGTATCGGCAGCTTGCCAGAGTTACAGGATAGGGTGGGCGAGCGTTGGTTGCAGCTTTATGACGGCGAACTGACGGATAATACATTGCTTAACTTTGTTAATCACTTACGCACGATAGACGCAGGGGCGGCGGCTCCGCTTGATGCTTATGATTGGCTGCCAATTGGCCAAGAAATTAATCGTTTTCTGGACCATATTGTGCGCAAAGCCGGGGCCTTATACAAAATTTGAATTGATAGCTGTTGCGGCCGACTGAATATTTGACCCACCCCCTGAAAACTGTGCCGCGCTGAAATAGAAAAATCGGCACTCTGGGCCCCGTGATCGACGCGGGGGGTGTGTGGTGAAGAAGTCACGGTTTACGGAAGAGCAGATTGCGTTCGCGCTGAAGCAGGCGGAGCTAGGGACAGCGGTGCAAGAGATCTGTCGGAAGATGGGGATCTCGGATGCCACCTTCTATAACTGGAAGAAGAAGTACGGCGGCCTGGGGCCATCGGAGCTGAAGCGGCTGCGTCAGTTGGAAGAAGAGAATCGCAAGCTCAAGCAGTTGGTGGCCGATCTGAGCCTCGACAAGGCGATGCTCCAGGAGGTGGTCGCAAAAAAGCTCTGACGGCTCCCCAGCGTCGTATGTGGGTGAGCCAGTTGCAGGATCGCTTCGGCGTCAGTGAGCGACGTGCGTGCAAGATCATGGCGATGTCGCGGACGTCGTTTACCTATCGCCCCAAGGCCCGGGATTGCAGTGCCCTGCGCATGCGGATTCGGGAGATCGCTGCAAGCCGAGTGCACTACGGCTGTCCGCGCGTCTTCGTCGTTCTCCGACGCGAAGGCTGGCGGGACAATCACAAGCGCGTCCATCGGCTCTACAAGTCGGAAGGCCTATCGTTACGGCATTGTCGGCCTCGCCGGAGCCGAAGCGCGCGACGGCGGCAGCCGCTGAAAGAAGCTTTCGCTGCCAACGAGCTGTGGGGCATGGATTTCGTTAGCGATGCGCTGTTTGACGGCCGGCGCTTCCGGGCGCTGACCGTCGTCGATCATTACACCCATGAATGCCTGGACATCGTGGTCGATCAATCGCTACGTGGTGAGCATGTGGCGGAGGCCATGACACGACTGGCGGCAGCTCGTGGAAAGCCGGCTGCCATCAAGGTCGACAATGGCAGCGAGTTCGCCGGGAAGGTCATGGATCGCTGGGCGTACGAGAACGGCGTGGAGCTGGACTTCTCTCGGCGCGGCACCCCGACGGATAACGCCTTGGTGGAGAGCTTCAACGGGCGTTTCCGACAGGAATGCCTTAACGAGCACTGGTTCTTGTCACTGACCGACGCTCGGAGCAAGATCGACGCATGGCGCCGCTTCTATAACGAGGAGCGTCCCCACTCTGCACTGCAGTGGCAGACCCCTGCCGAATTCGCCCGACAACACGGGGCCCAAGCGAATTCGAAGGAGCTGTAACAAGGCCTGATTTTCCAGCAACGGCCGGCACAGTTATCGGGGGTGGGTCACATTAATCCTGGGCTCTAAACCCAGCTGCTACTCAAGACGGGGGAACGTCGGCGCTTGAACGATCAATGGTTCACCAGCCTGTTACACGCGAAAGCTGTGATCAGAGCCTGGACGCGGGAATATAATGACGAGAGACCGAAGAAAGGACTCGGCGGGCTAACGCCAGCCGCCTATGCAAAGCAACTGGCAAACAAGGCGATTACCATCAACCCCGGGGCTCTAAACCCAGCCGCTACTCAACGCGAAGGGGGGACGTCGAGACTCCCCTAGCGTTCGAACTGATTTCTGCCAACAGAATAAGTTTGAAGCTTCCGAGCAAGTAGCTTGCCGTAGTTTTGAGCTGGCTGTTCCAGCCAGACATTTATCAGATGCGACATTACCAAGGTAATTAATAGGCTGCCCAAAATAAGGGCGACCATATAAATTGGTCTACTCTGCAAGTCTACGACAATGACAAGAAAATAGCCCATTGCATACATAACAACCATGTGCACACAGTAAAAGCTATACGAAACTCGTCCAAGCCACTGGGCCGCTCGAGACTCCAAAATCACCAATATCGGGTTTGAAGCGGCTCCTCGAAGCAAAAGTCCGACAAAAACAACGGCCCAGATTAGTACCGAAACAGTTCCCAAACCGAAAATAGAAACAATAAGAATTTGCATAACAAGCATTCCCATCGCCTTGCGACTACTCAATATTTTTTTTTGCCGTTCGAGCATGATCCGACAGCAGAAATAACCAATGAAAAACATATGCAACAGCGACGGCAGGAAAGACTGCTGACGAAAAAATTTCGCCGCCAAGGAAAGTATAATTAAAATAATTAGCTGCAATAGAAAACTAAGTTTAAACCGTCCGGCCCAAAAAAATAGAAACGGGGCAAGCAGATAAAACTGCCATTCAAGCGTCAGGCTCCAGGCTTGTCCCATGAACGCATGTGAAGTTGACGGCAAAATTGCATCTGGGAAAAGACCGTGGAGCAAAAGAATGTGCAAAAATAAATGGGCCCAGTAGTAGTCTGCGGTGTCGTTAAAGATTTTTAGTCGGTCAGCGGTTCTCGGACCATCCCAAGGTAGATTGTGCAAGAACTCAATCGAGGGATACAGGAGAATAACAGAGAGAGCTAAGCAAAAAAGATAAGCAGGAAAAAGACGAAATCCCCGTCGGATTAAGAACGGAATATAGGACGTTTTTTGTTCGGCTGAAAGATTTAAACCGATGACAAATCCGCTAAGGATCACAAAAACACCGACGGCAAAGCTACCATTAGCCAATACCCATCCAAGCCCACTATGCTTGAGTAAGGGCATAGTTGCCATGGTGGTCACGTGTGTAACCCAGACCCAAAAAGCCATCAATCCACGGAGGCCATCAAGCGCGGATATTTTATTCACGACTCCACTTTCCACAAGAAACACCTCTGGCTTGGCTACCAAATTTTTATTGTAACACCGCCTAAAAACGGAAAATAATTTCATCCTACTGCATACCGGCTTTGACTATTGGCGTTTTAAAATGCGAGCTTCGGAAGTATTAATGGCAGTAAAAGCAAAGGCTGTTCTGAGTTTCAACTGGCCTTCATGGCTTATTCGCATGGGCTCGCTGACCTGACTCGACCAGGACTCGGCCCGCTTGCGAGTTGTGACGCATGGCTAACCAAGGGCATGGGCGGCTGATCGCGGAGCGCCTCGAACTCAGCTGGCACGCCGCAAAACAATACTTGAGACAGCGAAACGACTTCAAAACGTATAACAGCCCCTTGTTGGATCAGATGGTTGTAGATGGGGGCCACATACAGTTCGTTGGCTTGCCCATCTCCATGGCGGTGCGCTTCGCATTCAGTACGATACGCGTAATTAAAGACGCGGACGCTGCTGAAATAATAGAGTCCGGTGCAGCAAAACTCGGATTCCTGCAGCTTCTCGGACGTACGTATGACACGACTGGAGCCAGGCGCGTCCGGAACTGCATTGGACCAGTTAGCACCACTGCCGACGAAGCATTCGAGGTAGCCATCGACTGCCGTTACATCGAAGCTGGTCGGATAGCGGAAGCCAGGACGGAAGGTATCAATGTTGAAGATCAGTACCGGCTCGTCATCGGAAACCGCGGCGGCCGTCAGTCCCTGGCTCACAGTGTCAGCCTGCCCTGCCGTCATTTTCGGAAGTTCTACCACGCGACCCCGGTGGATGCCGATGCGCGCCAGTTCCGCGCGTGCAAAGTCGGCGACCTTATCTTCGGCCAGGCAGACGATCAGCAAATCCTCGTGCTGAGCGACGGCCTGAAAGCTGCCCACCGCGAGCGAAAACACGCTCTGCCCTGCCAGCAGGAGTCGGTATTTCGGCTGGGTATAGCCAGCTTCCATAAAGCGACGGCTGCGCCCCACCATTGGGATAACGATCATGTGTTTAGCGAGTCAAGGCTGTCCGAGGTGATACTGCTCATGCAGAGAGACAGCACGGCTGAGCAATGCTAGTTGGCGTAACGGCGCATCCTGGTGCAGCGGCAACATAGAAAGGAAGAGATGCACGGCAATCGCGGCGATCAGCCGCTCGCCACCTGCCTCCCCCACTGCCGCCATGCAGGTTTGGCGAAACCGCTCGATTATTGGCTGAGTGTGCACTGGCAATGAGCCGCGCACTTGGATGGCGTTGCTACTGAGAGGCTCAGCCCTGATTTGCCCGGCGATTACAAAGTCGTAGCCACCGATAACCGAATGAAACAACTTACCGAAATCATAGCGCAGGTCGCCATGGTGATTAAGCATACCGTTTGGTCCCAGCCCGCGTGGGTCGATCACCTTGATGCGTCGCGCACGGGCGTCGTAGAGGATATTGCTGAAGCAGAAATCGCCATGGCAGAGAGTGAGTGCGTCCGCAGGCGCCGCGTCAAGCACCGCCTGGGCGTCGGCGGCGATCCGGAGTACGGACGAATGGATCACGCCATTGACGGTCGTCGGCGCATCTAGAAGCCAAGCACTCTGGTCAGCAAACTCGGCAAGGCGTCGCAAGGTTTTGGGCAGATACATTTCGCGCCAGTCAGCACGGGTGGCGGCCGGTGCTGTGTAGGCGCTGCACTCGGACAAAAACTCCAGACAGCGAATGAAGATGGTGCCCCAGTCCTGTGGCGGCAACAGGCCGAATACATAGAGGTCGCTCAGAGGTAAAGCGTAGAGATACTCGATGTCATAAAACGTATCTGCCGGCTCGGTGCCGCTGCTGCCGATCTGCGGTGCGTAGTGGCGCATAGCAGCGGGCAGGCTCCGGAACCATTCAAGCTCGGCGCGGATCTTCAGGCTGTTTTCGCTGCGCTTGCGGATGTAATGGCGCTCAACCCGCAGTTCGTTAAACACACGTTCGGTCGTGTGGCTGGCGCGGCTGCGATAATAGGCATTGACATGACCGCAATCGGCCCAACTACGCGTCCAATACACCGCAAGGCCCTTTGATGACAGAGCTTGGTAGCGGTTGAGAACGGCGATGTAGTCGGTTTCTTGCGCCAACACAGTCTGAAACAGTTCGGCATCTCCAAAAGACATATAGCCGGTCAGCACCGGATCACCAGGCTGGCAATAGCGATAATCCGCGGAGATGAAGCGCTCCGCCGTGCTCTGCACCTGCGCACGCGGGTAATAGCCATCGTTGGCCGCCACTACCACTACATCCGCCGTTTCGAGGGGAAGGTCGCCCTGCAATGTGTCGCCATGAAGGATGCGCAGGCATTCGCCTGAGGTCGGCGAGTGAGCCGCAAGTACAAGGAGCAGCGATTCGACCAGCAGCTTGTCGGGCGGCGTGCGCTCTACGGTGATCCCTGCCGTCGCAAGAGCTTCGGCGTCGCGCGGTTCCAGCACAAAATCATCCGGCAGGCTCATTACCACCCGCTCGCGGAGGGCGGCAATGGTGGCGAGCTGTCGCGAGTAGAGCCGCCGATTGCCCAAGGGCAGAAAGCTCGGCGGCAACTGGCCTAGTTCGGAGGCGAGTTCGGCTGGCACATAGGCGGCCGAAGTAATGATTAGCACGGTTTAGCACCCGTCCTGGGCTTGAACAGCTCCGCCAGTTCGGCGGGGGATTTTTCAACGAACTCGTCGGGTCTCACGCAGCGGTCATCGATGTAAAACCCATCAAAGCCGCACCAGGGTTTGCCGATAATGACCTCGTCATGCGGTACCTGATGACGCTTCAGCCAGTCGAGAATAACAGGCAGGGTATGCACATTGATTTTGCCCACGCTGCCGTCGTAAGTCCGCATGTTGCGGCTCGTGGAGATCACGATCTCGTAACCTGCGACCTGATATTCGCGCAAGCGCGCGATGAGAGCCAGATTGGGCTCTTTATCAGCATAGGGTTTTTCGGATTCTTCGGTAATGGTGCCGTCGAGATCGACAATGAGGCGCTTCATGGGCTGTCCTTAAGACTGGGAAGGTGCCGACTGTTGGCGCAGCCAGAATTTCATTGCCGGGCCCAAAAGCATTTTTGCCGCAGCCGAACCACCGGGCCCTGTAAGCAGTGCCAACTTCAGAGCACGCACTTTGCGGTTCACAGCCATGGCATCTGGGTAGCACGCTTCACCAAATGCAACCATGCGACGTGCCAGCACACGGTTACCTTCTGCAAATGCTTTGAAGCCACGCAGTGCAATATCATGCTCGATGAAAGCGTGCACCAATTCCTTCTGCCCGATGCCAGCACTAGCAAGCAACTCAGCAGGCAATGAAAAAGTTGCGACATATTCGTCAACAAGATGCTTCAGTGCTCCACTACCCGCCTGCAATGCGTTCTGATTGGAATCATGTACACGGTACTGAAACAGCGGCTTGTCTACAAAATACGCCTTATAAGCATGTCCAAGTAGCGCCCAAGCAAACCGCTTATCAGGGTTTATAACTCCACCCTGAGAATAACTCTCCACTGCGTCATGCAGCGTCTTTGGATATGCCGTTGATAGAAAATAGAACGGCACGCGCAGGGTTAAAAGACTATTTCGCAGCAGAGATGAAGCATCAAGTGAGTAGACCGGAGCATCCAACATAGCAGAGAGCTCATCGTCTCGAACGGCACCCTTCCATTGTTTCCAGTCGATGCGCTGCTCGCCAGTCACCTCGCCTTGGGAATCAATTACTACAGTGGCACTACTCACCACACATTTTGCTGCCTTGTTGCCCAATTGGGTAAACAGCTTTTGATAACTGGAGAGTGCATCGACATTCATTAAATCGTCGGACGAAAGCATCACCATGTAACGCCCAACAGCCATTGCTGCTGCTTTACTGAGGTTGCCGGCAAAACCAACATTACAGCGATTTTCGTGCAGCGAAATACGCTTGTCGCGCGCTTGGTAGCTACGCACTAAAGCCGCTGAGCCATCTGTGCTGGCGTTGTCAGAAACGTTGATCTCGAAATCATGAAAATCCTGACTCAGCACGCTATCCAGCGTGGCACCTAGGTATTTTTCATAATTGAAGTTTGGGATACAAATACTGAACTGTACTTGACGCATCAAAATAACCCTTTAGGAATTCATTAACGCAGACGGCAATTTCAGAGCAGTGTCAATTCAAGAGACGCACTTTTAGGATTAAAAAATGACTGCAAAAGAACGTTTTTATCTTTTTGAATTCGAAAAATTTTCGGATCGCAAGACGCGTCTACAGATTAAAATTCCACAAAGCCTTAATTTACATGTGTGGACGTTAGAATATCAGCGGCTGGAAAAATAAACCATGATGCGCATTTTTAAAAAATCAATGCAATACAAATTTAATAGCGCCGAAAGCGCTCATTGTTTCTGAATGCGCTTTTCGCATCATATGAATTTTAGAATAGAGATCACATATTTTCTCGCAACAGGAATCAATCTCATAAGCCTGAAGCACATGATCTCTTGCAGCGGCGCCAAGCCTTCTTGCCAACGTCGGATCCTCTATCAACCGAAGCATGGCTGATGAAAAGCCACTCACATCATTAGCCTCGACTAATATTCCTGTAACTTCATCACTTATTACTTCCACTGCAGCACCACCTCTGGCTGCGACAAGCGCTCGACCTGCGGCAGATGCTTCGACGAACACCCGACCGAAGGATTCTGATTCGCAGGGATGCACTATGACATCTACAGAATTCATTATATCGACAACGTTCTTACAATAGCCCTTAAAAACAAAACGATCCTGCAAGCCAAGCTCTCGAACTAAACCAATTAGATATTTATAGTACCTTTTTGACTCTTGACTCGAGTTATCGCCAGGGATTTCTCCATACAACAGAAAAATTGCTTCTGGGCAAGCGGATGCAACAATAGAAGCAGCTTTTATATATACATCATGCCTTTTCCAAGTAGAAGATATATTGGCAACCATGCCAAAAACCTTGCTACCCGCTTCAAATGGCCCCGGATGACAAATCGAGTTTCCAGAAAAATTAAAGCCGTTGTGAATGATAGCCGATTTCTCGGATTTAATATTAGCCATTACGGCACGATAAGAAGAAAGGGAATTGGCAACAAGAAACCCAGATCTCAGTAACCTAAGAGCGGCATTCCCGTCCGCGTCTCCTTTCAGTCGATGCAGTTGCCCGGGACCAATCATTTCACGGACATGCCACACGTGAGGGGTGTTGAGCCGAGCCGCAGCTACCGCACCATCTGGCGATAAAGCCGTGGATGAATGAATGATATCGATGCCTAATCTTTGGCAAACCTCCATTATCTTTGAGCTTGACTTAACAAGAAATCCTGTATAAAAAACTTGATATATTTCAATTAACGGCCTAACCAAAAAGGACTTTCTAGTGCGCAGATTCCAAAAATAAAGTGGTCCAAAAAAAACCGGAACTTTACTTCTAGCTTCCAAATCCTTCCTAGCAGCGCGTGAGACGCGAGCGCTACAATAAATAAAAGATTGAACGCCCCTCTTCGACAATGCGTCGATAAGCTCGAGAGTACTTATCGATGCACCGCCAATGGCGCCGTTTAAAACGTGAAGGACTTTCATGAGGTTTCTTCGCCGCAAAAAATATTCTAATTATTTTACCGACGCGTACTTGTAGTTATAGTATCCATACTTTCCATAGCCGTAATAGCCATAAGTACCACCGCGGCCAACTTGGTTTACTACGAGACCACGAACGACAACACCCACTTGTTGCAGACGCTTAACCGTTTCCAAAATTTCACGTCGACTATGTTGTCCGGCTTTGATTACCAGAAGAGTCGCACCGGCAATTTGGCCAATAATGCTTGCATCTGAAACAGCAAGAATTGGTCCAGTATCGATAAGAACTAAATCAGCCAGTGACTCCGCTTCTTCAACCAGTTGACTGAAGCGCTTCGTCATCAGCAATTCAGTCGGATTTGGAGGTATATTTCCGGTACTAATAATTTTCAGATTTGGAACCCCAGATTCTCTCAATACTTCTGAAAGCGATGTGCCGAGCACGTAGTCGCTAACACCCTTTCCGCGCTCCAACCCGTAGTAATCATGAATAGTCCCACGCCTGAGGTCGGCATCGATCAAAATTACATTCATCGGCACCTGAGCAAGTACAGCGCTTAAGTTCGAGGTTACGAAAGATTTTCCGATACCTGGAGTTGGCCCAGTAAACAAAATGCTTTTATTTTTTGCTTCAAAAACGCTGAAATGGAGAGTCGTACGCAAACTCCTAACAGCCTCTGCAGCTGGATCATTTGGATTCGCGACAACAAGTACCTGTTTTTCACTATTTTGAGCGGCAATATTCCGATTTTCAAATAGCTTCTTCTGCCCCCTCGAAAACGGAATGGTTGCATAAACGGGAATACCAGTGATGCTCTCAATAACGGCTGGATCATGCTCCGCATGATCCAACAGCTGTGTAATGATCAGCATTGCCAGGCCAATGGCAAGACCTGCTACAAAACCAGCAATCAGAACAATCAGTGAATCTGGTTGAAACGGCTTGCCGGCAGAGAAGGCTTCGTCCATAAGGCGAACATTTCCTAAAGTACCTGCCTCAGCGACCTCTAACTCTTGCATGCTGCTCAGCATATTGGTGTAGAGACCTGTATTCACTTCGACTTCTCGCCTCAATCTCAGCAGTTCTTGCTGAGTTGTTGGCAACTTTGCAATACTTTGCTGAACCTTTGCAGCCTGATCCGCCAACATTCTTTGTTGAGTATCCAGCGCAACAACAGACGGATGAGCTGCGGTCAGTGTCAACAGTAACTCACCCTTTTTTTGTATAAGCTCGTTTTTTTTCTGCTCAACAGTTGTTGACTGCGCTAAGACGGCCGCTGTTTCCTTATCTAGGTCAACGGAGGACTCACGGAGTCGATAGCTATTCAGGGCACTTTCAGCCGATTCGACACGCGCACGAACTGTGGGGAGTTGACTCTTAAGAAATGCCAAAGTCTGCGCCGCCTCGGCGGAGCGCCTCTCTACATTCTGACGCAAATATGCACTGGCCACGGAATTAGCAACCTTGGCTGCGTATTCTGGCGTCTCCGAAATCGCGGTAATCAGTATCACACCGCTACCTTTCTGGTTTTCCTCAACAGTTAAAATTCCCTTCAATTTATTAATTGCCGCAGTAGCTTTGAGTTTTTTGATTAGCAAATTGCTTCCAAGTGAAGCATTGAAATCAGAAACAAACACAGTGAGCTTTTCACCACGAGCTTCACTCAACTCTAATGAAATGATTTTTCCAACTTCGCCACCTGAAACTAGAAGTTTATCTCCTAGCAATATATTAAATTTGCTTTCACCTATCGAGTGAAATGTGAAGGCAATATTTTCGTAACCAACGGGCACATCAAATGTAGGAACCACTACCGTTGGTCTATTCCAAACAAATCGTCTTAAACCCGGTACTTTTAGTGCGAATTTCCCGATAACACTATCACGACGGGCGATGGCTCCACCAATCACAGGAAAATAGCGAGGCTCGATTACTATATCGCTCTTCAGATCCTTCACCACTCTTTCAAGAACCAGCCTAGAGCGAATAATTTCAAATTCAGACAATATATGCCCAGCACTAAAACCCAAGCCATCTGCGTCGCCAAATGCCAAAGCCATCTGGCCAGCTTTCGATTCGAACAACACCGTCGCTGACGATTTATACATAGGCACTGCAACGTAAAGATAAGCGGACGCTACGAGAATTCCTGTAGCCATCGATAACGTCAATTTCAACCAGTTAGACAAAAGAATTACGAACAACTCTTTCGGCCCCAAGCTGGAATTCAAATCCCCCCTCTGGATTGCTCTATCGTTTGACAAAATTTTGTTTTCCATTAATCAATGCCGGTAATTTAATGATTGCAAATAAAACAACGAATGTATATAAATCTCGACCCCGCTCGCAGGACATGTCAGAGAAACACTAAGATTGCCTTATTGCTCTTTTGTGCAGAAAACCACCATAAATCATAAAGATAATTGCAATTGTAGCAGCAGAAAATCTAAGTCCATTATGTGTCACGCCATAAAGTATAGGGGCTATTGCACAAGCTTTGTATGCAAAGCCAGCTCCCGCAGTAACCATAAAATACCAGATTGCAGAATACAGGCTAAAACCTATAATTCCGTAGCAAAACATAAGGGTGCCAACAGATGAATGTAACTCACCACCAATTGACGCCAATTCGCCGCCGAATCGTTTGTTTAAACCCTCCCCAGCCCCGAATAATAGATACTCGGGGTTTGCGAGAATACGGTCGTAACCACGTCCCTCCACCTGACTGTCGAATACAGCGCTCGTTTGTTTATTCCTAGCCTGCATCCTTTCATTAAATCCGATGGAATAAGAAGTCGCCAAAAGCAGAAAACCAAAAAACATCATTAAGGCCACGCGTCCGGCCTGTTTAACATCGCCAAGCATTGTGAAAGTGAATATTATAAAACATGCCACTAATCCCGCTCTTGACAGAGTTAAAAGGCAGAGGAAGCAACTAACAACTAACATTATGCGATTCCAAATTGAAGATCCAATCGACAACCTGTCAGAAATAAAGAAAATCACGCAGGACGAAACGCAAAAAAATGCGAGCTGATTCGGATTGTTAAAAAGACCTTCCTCCCTTGATGCCGAATTGAATCCCGATGCAAAAACCGCGACGAATACTAGAACTATGGCACCGGAGAATCCCGCCCATGTATGACGAAAAAATGACAAACAATTGAATTTTATGAGATTGAACGCAAAATATATTAACAGCAAGTTATAATATTGAAATAAGGAAAAAAATAATGGCTTCCAGCTGTTGAGCGCCACGGACCAGTAAGAATTTACAATCGTCACATACAAAACAAAAAGGCAAAATATCGCACATACTATTCTGCCCCTATTGTCGTATTCAATTTTAATTTCAGCTGGAACCCAAGATTCTGTTACAGACTGCTCTTTGGCTAAAATAAAGAAAATTAGCATAGCGGTTAGCATGACTGCGTGCGATGGCTGCATAGATCCGCTGCCGAACAGGTAAATCGGAGTCAAAACAATATGAAAAGCCCACAGAAAGTATATTAATCTCATATAAAAACAGCTCAGTGATATTTTCAGCAGTAAATCCGTGTCGCTAGAATAACTTTGCTGCCTGCTACATTTGCCTCTTATTTCAGCGCGACATTAAATTTCTAGCAGTTTCTCACTTTCAAATAATGTTTTTGCCGGTCATTATTTAACCGAAACCGTTGCGCTTATTCACGGAATGATGTTGGCTATTTGTACATTCGATATCGATATTGAGGCAGTGCGCACTGCAGTGTCACGGCCCTCAAGATCTCCCCTACCGGCTAAGGCGTTGCCAGTTAGCGACACACGTGCAACCACGTCGTAACGATTAAATTTTGACAAATTATTTGAAGCCTCAATCGCCATTGTATCGTCCAGTATCACTTCAAGGGGAAATTTAGGATCCACGATCTTTTTAACTGCAAGTGGGGGCGACGCAGGTCCCCTGCTAAGGGGTGCAGATTTCGCGAATACAAATAGGGTGGCTCCTCGGGGTATCTTTCCCTCTAATTTAGCCGCAATCGTCACCCGTACGGCCAACTGAGTGCGCGCACCAGGTGAATGAGCCGCTCGAATTTCGTTGGTCGGAGGGCTTACGGACTTAACAGGCTCTGCTACGTTGTCATTTGCGTATGAGAGGATTCGCAGTTCGTTGAGTCGTTTAGCCACAACGCCTTTCAAATCCTCTGGCAAATCTTGAGCCAGCAGCATTTCCAGCCGCCGCGATGCCCTTGCGGAGTCACCGACCTGCGCATCCGCCAGCGCGCCGTACCAAAGTGCCTTGCCGTAGCTGGGTTGTAGCGCGAGAGCAGCCTCGAACAATTGGGCGGGACGGCCGAGTAGATCACGGTCGCGAGACATGGCCAACGCCTCGCCTTCGCTGACCAGCCACTCCGCATTGCTGCTGTTGCTGGTGGAGTTCGCCTTCCCGTAACTGTTGGCAGACTCGGCATATTTGCCCATCACGAAATGGCTGCGACCCAGCATGGCCCAACCCTCTGCGTCCTCGGGTTGGCTTTCGAGCCGCTTCTTCAGTTTGGACACCATCGCATCGATATCCGGACTGCCTGCTGTTGCGTTACCGTCGGCTGGAGCTGAGGCGATTTGTCTTGCCACCTCCCAGGTGCCGGCCTGCCAATACCAAAGTACCGAAAACGATGTGAGCAGCACGAAAAGCACCAGCGGGAAAGCAGCCCTGCCACCGGCGTCAGCCACTAGTATGGACACCGGGGACGCCGCATCGACCAGCAGTCGTGCCTCCATCTCCTGCTGGACGGCAGCCGCTTCTGCCGCAGGCAACACGCCGGCCGCGATATCGGCCTTCAGCTCGGCCAGGCGGCTGTCATAGGCAGCCACATTCGCCGCGACGCGACCGACGCTGGAGGACCGCCCTGCTTGCCACAGCGGACGCGTCAGCCACAGCGTGGCGACGATGCAGAGCGCGGCCATCAACAATGCCAGGGTCATGTTTTGGTCTCATCCTGGGCGGCCAGCGCGGCGCGCGTTTCAGCCAGCAACTTCTGCACAGCGGCTTCGTCGATGTCCCGCCGTCGCACTACTGGCGCCCGTGTATTGCGCATCCAGCGCATTGCCCACCACAGCGCCGCCAGCAGAAGCAGGAAGGGTCCCGCCCAGAGCAGCGCGGTGCTGGCCTTGAACGGCGGTCGGTACAGCACAAAGTCACCGTAACGATCGGTCAGATACCCAGCGATCTCTTCATTGCTGCGCCCTTCCGCCAGCTGCCTACGCACTTGCTCGCGCAGGTCCAGCGCCAATGGGGCGTTGGATTCGGCAATGGTCTGGTTCTGGCAAACCAAGCAGCGCAGTTCGCTGATCAGTTGGTGGTAGCGCGTGTCCTGCGCCTCGCTGAGACCCGGCGTCTGGGCCTGAACCCCGGTACTGAGCAGCGCGGCTAGCACCCCCAGCACAACCGCCACGAAAGACACCCGACACAGCGGGCGAATACCCATGACATTGAGATCAACCATCACGATGCTCTCCCCATCAAGGGCGCGATCTTTTCGCGCCATGCCTGCTCAGTCACCGGCCCGATCTGCTTGAACAGGATGGTGCCCTCTGGCGACAGCACATAGGTCTCCGGCACGCCGTAGACCCCCCAGTCCAGCCCCATGACGCCCTGCGCATCCGCCGCGACCACGCGGTAGGGATTACCGTGGCGCGTCAGCCACTCCAAACCCTCCGCGTCAGTGTCCTTGTAGTCGATACCGATGATCTCCACCCCGTCCTTGGCCAGTTGCATCAGCAGCGGGTGTTCGTTGCGGCAGGCCGCGCACCAACTGGCAAAGAAGTTGACCATGACTGGACGCCCCTTCAGATCGGCGTTCGCAAGTTGCGGTGGCGTGCCGCCCAAACCGGGTAACGCAAATGCAGGCGACGCCTTGCCAATCAGCGGCGAAGGCACTTCGCGCGGGTCGCGTGTCAGCCCGACCGCGAACAGCGCCAGCAATCCCACCAAAACAACGATCGGAATCGCAAAGCGCATCAGGCCAACACCCCAGCCGGCGTGGCAGTGCGCACCGGGGAGGCCGCTTTCGCCAGCCGGTAGCGACGGTCCATGACAGAACAGAGGCCGCCCACGAACATGAAGACGCCACCCAGCCAAACGAATCGGATCATGGGCTTGTAGTACAGACGCAAGCTCCAGTCGCCCCCGATATTTTCCTTGTCGATGGGCTCTCCCAGAGCAACGTAGAGGTCGCGGAACAGGCCAACGTCCACGCCGGTTTCGGTCATCACGCTGCCCTGGCTGGGATACAGGCGCTTTTCGGGTTCGAGTGTCGAGACGGTGCGGCCGCCCCGCTCCACCGTCACCGTGCCGCGGTCGGCAATGAAATTGGGGCCTTTGGACTCCTGCACCCCTGCAAACTGGAAGTTGAAACCCGACATCTCGGCCTCGCCACCCGGGCCCAGTCGCACGTCTCGCTCAATTCCATAGCCAGTGACCGACACCACGCCGAGCATCCACAGGCCCAAGCCGCAATGCGCCAGCGTCATGCCCCAAGTGCTGCTGGGCACACTGGCCAATCCCGCCAGCAGCGTCGGCTTGCTGCGCAGCCGCTTGATGAGCTCGACCGGGGCGGTCGCGAGCGTCCAGAGTGCCAGCCACACGCCGGCGGCAATCACCAGCGAGCTCTTGCCTTGCAGGGCGAACGGCATGGCAACGGCGGCCACCAGCGCGAACAAAGCCGGCACGCGCAGACGACGAAGGCCTTCGCCGAGATGGCCGCGCTTCCACGGCGTGAACACGGCCAGTCCCAGCAGCACGAACAATGGCGCCATCAGCGGGAAGAAAATTGCATTGAAATACGGCGGGCCGACTGAGATCTTGCCCAGCGAGAAGGCGTCGATCACCAGCGGATACAGGGTACCCAGCAGCACGCCGAAGGAGGCCGTGACCAGGAAGACGTTGTTGAGCAGCAGCAAGCCTTCGCGCGAGAACAGTCGCAACTCGCCCTCGCTCGACAGCTTGGGCGCGCGCCAGGCGTAGAGCGATAGCGCCCCACCCACCACCACGGCCAGAAACGCGAGGATGAACACACCGCGTGCCGGGTCGCTGGCAAAGGCGTGCACGCTCACGAGCACGCCGGAGCGCACGAGGAAGGTGCCGAGCAGCGAGAGCGCAAAGCAAAGAATCGCCAGCAGTACCGTCCAGCTCTGTAGCAGGCCGCGCTTTTCGGTGACCGCCAGCGAATGAATCAGCGCCGTACCCGCCAGCCAGGGCATGAAGCTCGCATTTTCAACCGGGTCCCAAAACCACCAGCCGCCCCAGCCCAGCTCGTTGTAGGCCCACCAGCTACCCAGGGTGATGCCCATCGTGAGGAAGGCCCAGGCTGCGGTGGTCCACGGCCGCGTCCAGCGCACCCAGGCGGTATCCAGCTTGCCGCTGATGAGGGCAGCGATGGCAAAGGCGAAGGCCACGCTGAAACCGACATAGCCCATGTAGAGCATCGGCGGGTGAATGATCAGGCCGGGGTCTTGCAGCAGCGGGTTCAGATCACGGCCCTCGAGCGGCACCGGGAACAACCGGTCGAAAGGATTGCTGGTGATCAGCATGAACAGCAAAAACCCCACGCTGACGAAGCCCAGTACCGCCAGCACGGTAGCGGCCAGGTCGGCAGGCAGGCGGCGGTTGAAGATCGACACCGCGAGCGTCCAGCCGGAGAGCATCAACCCCCACAGCAGCAGCGAGCCCTCATGTGCGCCCCACACTGCTGAAATGCGGTAAATCAGCGGCAGCTCGGAGTGAGAGTTAGCGGCCACGTAGGCCACTGAGAAATCCTTGTCGATGAAGCAATACGTCAGGCACAAATAAGCCGTGAGCATCACCAGAAACTGCGCCTGCGCCGCACTGCTCGCCACCGCCAGGGCACGACTATTACGCTTCAGCAGGCCGTAGGCAGGCACCAGCGTTTGTGCCAACGCAGCAGCGAGGGCAAGGATGAGGGCGAAGTGGCCGAGTTCGGCAAGCATGGGGCGTGACAGGTGAAGGGCAGATCGGCCTGCCGTGCGAAAGACCGCCGGCCAGCGCCGAAGTTTATCCTGCTTGCCGGCATCGGCACGGGACTTGGATCACGTGTGCTCCGAAGTGAACCTCGACGAGTTGCAGCACTCATCGCCCACGGTGCGGCCTCGCGCCTACAGCTATTGGCGATCCGCGGTCTTGAATGGCGCACAGGCATGCTTGCCGCCCTGCTCTTTCAGGCTGGCGGCAAGGTCCGGCGACATGTAGTTCTCATCATGCTTGGCGAGTACTTCGTCAGCCGTGAACACCCCGTCCGCCGCCATGGCCCCGGTGGCGACAATGCCCTGCCCCTCGCGAAACAGGTCAGGAAGAATGCCCTGATAGCGCACCCGGACGGTCTTGAAGCAGTCCGCCAGCGTGAATTGCAGATCCAGCCCCTCGCCACGGGCGAGCGAGCCTTTCTCCACGAGTCCACCGAGACGCACCTTGGCCCCCACGGGCGCCTTGCCCGCCGCCAGATCGGACGGCGTCTGGAAATACATCATGTTCTTCTTGAAGGCTGTAGCACCCAGGGCAGCAGCGGCCCCCACGCCGAGTACCAGTGCTGCCACTGCCAACATTCTTTGCTGCCGCTTGGTCATTCGTCGCGATCCGTGGTGTCTTCCGCGCTCTCAGACAAGCGCCGCCGCAGTTCGTTGCGCGCGAGGTAGGGTGCCAGCACGTTCCAAACGACGGTTACGGCGGCCCAGCCGAAGCTGGCCCAGATGAAGACGGCGTAGCGTGGGTCCATCAGGGCGCTCCCTTCAGCCAGTCCTGCACCCATCGCGTATTGCGCTCGCGCCAGAGCAACTGGTTTTGCATGCGCCGCAGCAGGGTGGCGCCAAACAGCAGGTAAAACCCCGCCACGCTCATCAGCAGCGGCCAGAGCATGTCGCCGCCAATGCTGGGCTTGCCGAGCTTCATGATCGTGGAGGTCTGGTGCAGGGAGTTCCACCAGTCCACCGAGAACTTGACGATGGGCACGTTGACCACACCCACCAGCGCCAGCCAGGCGCAGGCACGTGCAGCAGCGCGGGCATCCGAAAACGCGCTGTTGAGGGTGATCACACCAAGGTAGAGAAACAGCAGCACCAGTTCGCTGGTGAGCCGCGCATCCCACACCCAGTAGGCGCCCCACATCGGCTTGCCCCACAGCATGCCGGTGATGAGTGCGACCACCGTGAAAGAAGCCCCAATGGGGGCTGCGGACACCACGGCAGCTTCGGCAAGCTTCATGCGCCAGATCAGCGCCACGGCCCCGGCCAAGGCCATGAAGACGTAAATGGAGAGCGAGATGGCCGCCGTTGGTACGTGGACATAGATCATTCGGAAGGCGTCACCCTGCTGGTAATCCTTCGGCGCCACAAACAGCCCGGCGTAGCACCCTACGACGATCAGCAGCACCGCCCCTGCCATCAGCCACGGCGCCCAACGCTCGGCAAAGCGGAAGAAGGTTGGCGGCGAGCCAAGGCGGTGAAACCAAGTCCAGTTCATCTCAATCAGGATTCGAGGGCGTTACGCAGCACGGCTGCCGCAGCAAAGGGGACGAGTGTGGCGCTAAGCGCCAGCAAGGCAGCGAGAAAGTATAAGGGCGCAGACGGGTCCAGGCCGTCGGCCGCCATGCGCACGGCGCCGGCGCCGAAGATGAGCACCGGGGCGAGCATGGGCAGTATCAGGATAGGCAGCAGCAGGCCCGCGCGCGGCAGGCCTACGGTGAGCGCGGCGGCAAAACCGCCCAGCAACACCAGTGTCGGCGTGCCGAGCAGCAAGCTCATTGCTAGCACCGGTGCGGCCTCGGCGGACAAACCCAGTCCCGATCCCAGCGGCCAGGCCAGCAGCGCCAGCGGCAGGCCACCGACCAGCCAGTGCGCGGCGAGCTTGGCAGCAACGATCAGCGGCAGGGGCGGATGGGCGAGCGCGAGCAGTTCCAAGGTGCCATCGTCGAAGTCGCTGCGGAATACGCGCTCCAGGGTCATCAGGCTGGCCAGGAGTGCTGCGATCCAGACGATGGCCGGCGCATACCTCGCCAGACTCGGCTCATTGGCGGTCACCCCCAGCGGAAAGATCGCGGCCACCAGCGCATAAAACAGCAGCGGCTGCGCCGCCTCGGCCGGGGCGCGGGCAGCCAGACGCAGCTCGCGCAGCAAGGTCGCACCCAGCGCCTTGAGCAGACTCATGCGCGAAGCTCCACATGGCGGATCAAGCCACACTGCGGCGGCAGTGCCTGGTGGGAGGTGAGCAAGATCGCACCGCCAGCGGCCCGATGCGCAGCCACCAGCTCGGCAAACAGCGCTGTGCCCTCCACGTCCAGCCCGGCCAATGGCTCATCCAGTAGCCACCAGAGCCGATGCGAGAGCCGCAAACGTGCCAGTGCGGTACGGCGCTTTTGCCCGGTGGAGAGCGTCCGCGCCGGCCGGTATCGCGCCGCCCTGAGCTGCAGGCGATCCAGTGCGGCACCGATCCCTCCAGCATCTGAACCGGTCAGCCCGCACCAGAACTGCAGGTTCTCGACCGCCGAGAGCGCCGGATGCAGGCCGTTCTTGTGGCCGATCCAGTGCAGTTGCTCCGGTGGCGGCACGCTGAGCTGGCCGGATTCCGGCTGGCGCAGGCCGGCAATGGTTTCCAAGAGGCTGGTCTTGCCCGCGCCGTTACGGCCGGTGAGGTGCACCACCTCGCCTGCTGCCATCGTGAGCGAAAACCCCGCGAACAGGGTGCGATCCCCACGCGCAAGCGCTAGGTTTTCGACGACGAGGGTGGGGGCAGGCTGCATGGGCCGCGCAGTTTAGCGGTGGCGGCCCAAGGCAGCACCGTAAAATAGCGGTCTCGATTTTGTGAAACGCCCATGTCTGCCCAACTCATCGACGGCAAAGCCGTCTCCCTGCAAGTGCTGGATCGTGTGGCTGCTGGCGTGGCCGCGCGCTGTGCCAGCGGTGCCCGTGCCCCGGCCTTGGTCACCGTGCTGGTTGGCGGCGATCCCGCGTCGCAGGTCTATGTGCGCAACAAGCGGCTGGCCTGTGAGCGCGTCGGCATCACCTCGATTCCCCTGCACTTCCCCGACACGCTGACCCAACCCGAGCTGCTGTCCGAGATCGACCGCCTCAATGCCGACGAGGCCGTGGACGGCATCCTGGTGCAGATGCCGCTGCCCGCGCAGATCGACCCCAATGCCGTGATCGAGCGTATCGCGCCAACTAAGGATGTCGATGGTTTTCACCCCTACAACATCGGCCGCCTCGCCTGTCGCGTGCCGGTCTTAAGGCCCTGCACGCCCTATGGCGTGATTGAGCTGCTAAAGAGCGCGGGCGAAACCTTCAAGCGCCGCACCGCCGTGGTGGTGGGTGCCAGCAACCACGTCGGCCGGCCGATGATGCTGGAGCTGATGCTGGCGGGTGCCACCGCCACCTGCTGCCACCGCTTCACGGCCGATGTCGCCGCTGAAGTCGCGCGCGCGGATATCGTCGTCATCGCCGTCGGCAAGCCGGGCTTCGTCAAGGGCGATTGGATCAAACCCGGCGCGATCATTATTGATGTGGGCATCAACCGCCTCGCCGATGGCCGCCTGGTCGGCGATTGCGATTTCGAGGCCGCACGCCAGCGCGCGGCCTTCATCACCCCCGTACCCGGCGGCGTCGGCCCCATGACCGTCGCCATGCTGATGCAGAACACCTTGGATGCCGCGAATTGTCGCGGCGGCCTCGACGCCGCCAACGCACGCGGCGCCTGAAACCCTCACTAGAAGAACAAGAATGGAAAAGACGTACGAACCCGCCAGCATCGAAGCCCGCTGGCGCCAGACCTGGGAAGCCGAGGGTTGCTACAAGGCCGGCCAGCACGCGCCCGGCACGGGCGAGCCCTACTGCATCCAGATACCGCCGCCCAATGTCACGGGCACGTTGCACATGGGCCACGCCTTTCAGCACACGGTGATGGACGCCCTCACCCGCCACGCCCGCATGTCCGGCCGTGACGTGCTCTGGCAGCCCGGTACCGACCATGCGGGCATCGCGACGCAGATGGTGGTGGAGCGCAACCTCAAGCTCGCCGGTGAGCCGACCCGCGCCGAGCTGGGCCGCGAAAAGTTTCTGGAGAAGGTCTGGGAGTGGAAGAAGTTTTCCGCCGGCACCATCAGCGAGCAGATTCGCCGCATGGGCAGCTCGGTGGATTGGAGCCGCGAAGCCTTCACCATGGACCCGGCCTACAACGATGCAGTCATCGAACACTTCGTGAAGCTGCACGAGCAGGGCCTGATCTATCGCGGCAAGCGTCTCGTGAACTGGGACCCGGTGCTGCAGACCGCGATCTCGGACCTCGAAGTGGTGAGCGAGGAGGAGAACGGCAAGCTCTGGCACATCCGCTATCCGCTCACCGATGGCTCTGGCCATCTCATCGTCGCCACCACGCGCCCCGAAACCTTGCTGGGCGATAGCGCGGTGGCGGTGCATCCGGAAGACGAGCGTTACACGCACCTCATCGGCAAGACCGTGACGCTGCCGCTGTGCAACCGCACGATTCCGATCATTGCCGATGACTTCGTCGAGCGGGAATTCGGCACCGGCGTGGTGAAGATCACGCCCGCGCATGACTTCAACGACTACGGCGTGGGCCAGCGCCACCAGCTGCCGCTCATCAATGTGCTGACCAAGGAAGCACGCATCATCGAAGGTATGCCCTATGCGGGGCTGGATCGCTTTGCCGCCCGCAAGCAGATCGTCATCGACCTCGAAACCGCTGGCCTGCTCGAAAAGATCGATGAGCACAAACTCAAGGTGCCGCGCGGCGACCGCAGCGGCGCGGTGCTGGAGCCGTACCTCACCGACCAGTGGTTCGTCGACCTCACCAGCGAAACCCGGCGTGATGGTCAGCCCGGCAAGGGCGGCCTCGCGGCCATTACCCAGCCTGCGCTTGCTGCCGTGGCCGATGGCCGCATCGGCTTCGTGCCGGACAACTGGAAGAACACCTACAACCAGTGGCTCAACAACATCCAGGACTGGTGCATCTCGCGCCAACTCTGGTGGGGCCATCGCATCCCGGCCTGGTATGACGCTGAGGGCAAGGTCTATGTCGCCCGCAACGAGGCCGAAGCGCGCAGCAAATACGGCATCGCTGCCGACGTCGCACTGACACAGGACAACGACGTCTTCGACACCTGGTTTAGCTCCGACATCTGGCCGATGGCCACCCTCGGCTGGCCGCAGCAGACTCCGGAGCTGGCGAAGTACTACCCCAGCAGCGTGCTGGTGACAGGCTTCGACATCATCTTCTTCTGGGTCGCTCGCATGGTGATGATGGGCCAGCACTTCATGGGCGAGGTGCCGTTCAAGGAGGTCTACATTACCGGCCTCGTGCGCGACCCCGAAGGCAACAAGATGTCGAAGTCCAAGGGCAATGTGCTTGACCCGCTGGATGTGGTCGACGGCATCGCGCTTGAAGACCTGGTGAAGAAACGCACCACGGGCCTGATGAAGCCGGAGACGGCGCCGAAGATCGAGAACAAGACCCGCAAGGACTACCCCAAGGGCATCGCGCCCGTGGGTGTGGATGCGCTGCGCTTCACCTTCGCGGCGCTCGCGACGCAGGGCCGCGACGTGCGCTTCGACGCCGGCCGCGCCGAGGGCTATCGCAACTTCTGCAACAAGATCTGGAACGCTTCGCGCTTCGTGCTGATGAACCTCGGCGCGATCGACGGTGAGACCGGTGCGGCCCTCACGCCGCCCTCGCTCGACGGCGAGGTGGTGCTGTCGAGCGCCGACCGCTGGATCATATCGAAGCTGCAGCGCCTCGAAGCCGAGGCCGCGCAGCATTTCGCCAGCTATCGTTTCGATCTCTTGAGCACGGCGCTCTATCAGTTCATCTGGAACGAGTACTGCGACTGGTATCTGGAACTCAGCAAACCCGCCCTGCTCAATGGCACGCCCGAAGAACAGCGCGGCACCCGCCGCACGCTAGTGCGCGTGCTCGAGGTCTGGCTGCGCCTGCTGCATCCGCTGATGCCCTTCGTGACCGAGGAAATCTGGCAGAAGGTGGCCCCGCTCGCAGGCAAGGTGCCGGTCGAAGGCAAGTTCTTCACGCTGATGACCCAGCCCTACCCCATCGCCGTGCCGGAGCGCATCGACGAGGCGGCGGAGGCCGACATCGAGTGGCTCAAGGGCTTCATCCTCGGCGTGCGGCAGATCCGTGCGCAGATGGACATCTCGCCCGGCAAGGTGCTGCCACTGCTAATTCAGAACGCGAGTGGCTCCGATGCCGCGCGCATCGCGGCAATGGCCGGCAGCATCGGCTTCTTGGCCCGCGTCGAGCCGCCCAAGGTGCTGGTGGCGGGCGATGAAGCGCCGGAGTCGTCTACCGCGCTGCTCGGCGAGATGAAGCTCCTGGTGCCGATGGCGGGGCTGATCGACAAGGGCGCTGAACTGGCCCGCCTCGCCAAGCAGATCGCCAAGCTCGAAAGCGATCTCGCACTCAATACCGGCAAGCTCGCCAACCCGAACTTTGGCAAGGCCCCGCCGGCGGTGCAGCAAAAAACGCACGACCTCATCGCCCAGCAGTCCCGCGATCTGGAAGCGCTGCGCGTGCAATCCCGCAAGATCGAGGCGCTCTGACCATGCCGTTCATCATCCTTGCACTGTTCATCGGCCTGGAAACCTGGGGCATCCTGCGAGTGATGGAGCGCTTTGGCGGCGGCTTTGTGCTGCTGTGGCTGCTGGGCGCGGCGGTGCTTGGCGGTTGGATGATCGCCAGCGGCGGGCTCACGGCGCTGGCGCGCGTGCGGATCGCCATCTCGCGCGGCGAGCTGCCGGCGGTGGAAATTTTTCAGGGGCTGATTACGGCGTTCGCCGGCCTGCTGCTGATCCTGCCCGGCTTCATCACAGACGTCCTCGCCGTGAGCCTGCTGATCAGCGGGCCCGGTATCAAGCACCGGCTCGGCGAGCGCCTGTCGGCCACGGTGTCGCAGGCGAGGCCTGATCTCAAGAAGCCGGTGACGCTGGACGGCGAATACCGACGCAAGCCCTGAGCACCTCGGGCGCGGCGATCAGGCGTCTTCTTCTGCATCCGACCCGGTCAGCGGCTTGAGTACCGCGCTGCGCAGAAACTGCTTCTCGTAGTGGCGGTTGCGCCGGTTCTTCTTGGCGTTGGCGCGCTGCCCCTGTCGCTTGTCCACCACAATCTCGTGCAGGCGGCTGAGATCGTCGAGGCTCTGGATGTCCTGCGGCGAACTGCGGCGGGGCATCTCGCTAACCCCGGTTTCGAACCACCCGCAGACCCGGTTTACCGTTTTTGGGGCGCGTAGCGGCGATGATGGGTGCGGCTTCGGCACCGCCTTCGAGCTTGGCCAGCAGACGGTCCAGCGTCTGCGCCACCACGGTCTGGTTGCGGATCATCTCCATGCGCGGCCAGGTCGCGCGTTCGCCCTCCAGCATGAAGCGCGTGATGCTCTCCAGCGTCGGATTGCTGGTGACGTTGGCATAGCGCCAGAGGCTCACCTCCGGAACGATGTTGATGTGGCCGCGGTAGTCCTGGTCCAGCAAGCCGGCGGCCGTCTCCAGCGGTTGCTTCAGGCCCGTGAACGGCAGGTTGGCGCGAGCAAAATTGAGCGCGCCAGTCGCGATGCCCTTGGCAGCCGAGTAAGTGAGATCGCGGGTGCCGTTGATGAGCCCGCTGGAACCCTCGGCGCGCGAGACGAACGGCAGCACGTGCGGGTTGGTCTGGCTGACGATGAAGTGGTTGACGTTGTGCAAACGGCGCAGCCGAAGCATCGGCAGGTCGCTCTTGAGCGAGCCGTCGTTCCAGCGCAGCAACGGCATGTAGGGGGTGCGCTCGCCGTCTTCGCCGCGCGTCATCAGCATCACGGGCGGAAACAAGACCGGCACCGCGCAACTCGCCAGCACGGCCTCGCGCAGGTAGAGAAAGGGAAACGTCAGGTAGTTGAGCAGGCGCGGGGCCTGGTTGCTGCCCGCCGGCGATACGGTGATGTTGACGATGCGGCCTGAGCGCGAATGCGCCTCTTCAAACGTCAGGTCGTGCACGTTCTTGGCGATGGCGCGCTTCAGCTGGTTGGCGTCCATCAGGGCGCGCCGTTGCAAGATGTGCTTGAACGGCAGGATGCGCCAGAAGTGGTAATAGGCATTGGCCGGGTCCATCAACTCCTCGGCTTCTTCGAGCGTGCGGCTGCCCACGGTGGCGGCCACCACCGAGCCGGCGGACGAGCCCGAGAGCACCAGCGGCAGCAGGTTTTCGCGGAACAGTGCCTTCACCACGCCCACATGAAACAGGCCCAGCGTCGCGCCGCCCGAGAGCATCAGCGCCGAACGGCCGTACGAGAGCGCCACATCGTGGAAGAAGCGCAGCTTTTCGGTGTGGGTGAAATCGGCTTCGGGCAGATCAGAGATGTGTTCCAGCGAGTCGCACACGGCGGCCAGATAGTCGGTGACCAGCTTCTTGGTGCCGATTCGGGCCACGCCGTACAGGGCGGTGTTGCCGGTATTCCCAAGGTTCCAGTGCAGGCCCTGGCGCAGGTGATACACCAGCTTGCGGTGTGCGCCCTCCTCCCGGTATTGGCGAATCTGCCGGAGACGCGAGCGCACGAGGCGCCAGTCGTAATCGTCGCTGGCGTCATCCTCGCGCCAGGCATCCAGTCCCTCGCGGTGGTCGAGCTGCGCCGCTGCATCGCGCCAACTGGCGTAGTCGGTGGCCTGCTGCATGGCCGTGATGCATTCCCGCTCGAATCGATCCACGTCTCGCTCCTCGTTTGGCGAGCCGTATGGTGCGTCAGCGTCGGAGCACCGACAAGCGCGGCCATCAGCCGGCGCGAGCCGTTCGCTACAATGCGCGACCTCATTTTCCGAACGCTACGGAGCACGTTTTGAACATCACCATCTTTGGTTCTGGTTACGTTGGCCTCGTCACCGCCGCCTGCTTTGCCGATGCCGGCAATGACGTGCTCTGCGTGGATGTGGACGCCAGCAAGGTGGCAATGCTCAAGCGCGGCGAGTCGCCCATCTACGAGCCAGGCCTGACGGAGCTGCTCAAGAAGAACATCGATGGCGGCCGGATCCACTTCACCACCAGCGCCGCCGAAGGCGTGGCACACGGCATTTACCAGTTCATCGCCGTCGGCACCCCGCCGGCAGAGGACGGCTCGGCTGACATGAAGTACGTGCTGGCCGTGGCCAAGTCCATCGGCGAGCACATGCAGGACTATCGCGTCGTCATCAGCAAGTCGACCGTGCCCGTGGGTACCGCGGATTCGGTCACGGCGGCCATCAGCGCCCAGCTGCAGGCGCGGGCCACCAAAATCGACTTCGATGTGGTCAGCAATCCGGAGTTTTTGAAAGAAGGTGCGGCGATTGCCGACTTCGTTAAGCCCGACCGCATCATCGTCGGTACGAGCTCGCCGCGTGCCACCGAGGCGATGCAGGCGCTCTACGCACCTTTCAACCGCAATCACGACAAGGTGATCGTGATGGACGTGCGCTCGAGCGAGCTCACCAAATACGCCGCCAACGCCATGCTGGCGACCAAGATCAGCTTCATGAACGAACTCGCCAATCTCGCCGAGAAGCTCGGCGCGGATATCGAGCGCGTGCGCGTCGGTATCGGCAGCGACCCGCGCATCGGTTACCAGTTCATCTACCCCGGCTGCGGCTATGGCGGCAGCTGCTTCCCCAAGGATGTAAAGGCGCTGGTCAAGAGCGCTGCGGAAGTCGGCTTCGATGCCCGCGTGCTGAAGAGCGTGGAGGACGTCAACAACGAGCAGAAGCACACCTTGTTCAAAAAGCTCAAGGCCCACTTCGGCTCGGTCAGCGGCAAGACCATCGCGGTCTGGGGCCTGGCCTTCAAGCCGCAGACCGATGACATGCGCGAAGCCCCTTCACGCGTGCTGATGGAAGCGCTCTGGGCCGAAGGTGCCAGCGTGCGCGTCTACGACCCGGTGGCCATGCACGAAACCCACAAGATCTACGGCGACCGGCCCGATCTCGTGTTCGCCAAATCTCCCGAAGACGCCGCCCAGGGTGCCGATGCCCTGGCCCTGGTCACCGAATGGCGTCTGTTCCAGTCTCCCAACTTCGACCGCCTCAAGACCCTGCTCAAGTCACCGGTGATCGTCGATGGCCGCAACCAGTACGAACCGGGCTACCTCAAGAAGCAGGGCTTCCACTACTACCCCATCGGCCGCGCCGTAAAGCATTGACGGCAAGAGGTGCCACGCCTATCCTTCGCGCCCTTGAATCGCAGTGCGATCAAGAAACCCGGACAAATAGCTCAGTGGTAGAGCATCGCCTTCACACGGCGGGGGTCGGGGGTTCGAAACCCTCTTTGTCCACCAGATTCAGCAAAAAGGCCCGCCCCGTGCGGGCCTTTTTGTTTGCCATGACCAAATCGTGATGGGCTGTTGAGGTCGCAGCTTTCTCAATTCGGCCGATTCGAGGCGCACTGCCCTGACCTGCCCTCGCCAGCCGACGAGCGCTCAACGCTGCGCGTGTCGTGAAGCTCGCTGTGCGGTGAACGTGTCAAGCGCCCTTCGGCTCGAATCAGTTCCCCCGACCTTCGGTAGCGCCCTCACAACTCGCCGACGAACACCGGTCCAAGTCGCAGTGCCGCCGATTCGATTACCGAACGCAGTGGTTCATCGGGTCATTCAAATCATCACCGCAGCTCGATGGCTGGCATCGAGATGATTCTCTCGCCATCGGGGTCGATCTGCAGCGACGCGGAGGGCTTGTTCGGGGTCACCGTGCCGATGCCCAAGGGATACGCCACCACCTTGCTCAGGCGCTGCTGACCCTGACGCGTGCTCACGAAGACGTTCAGGTATTGCTGCCCTTCAGCGCGCGGCAACAGCACAAGGCTTTGCACGAGCGAGGCACCCGATTTTTGTGCGCCCTGCCCCAGCAGCGGCAGTTTCTGCGCCGATTCCAGCCCGTCGCTGAGACCGAAGCGCACGACGAGCTCATCCACCTCCGTCGTCGGGGTCACGACCACTTTCACGGACAAGGGCACACCCAAAACGGCGGCAGTGGCCCCTAGGTAATCGAACGCAACCGTTACCGGCGCCGCCGGCTTGCCCATGCTGGCACGCACGGCAGGCTGCTTCTGGTCAGGCCCATGGGTCGAAGACGCGGAGGACACGCCGCCCGTCAGCAGCAGGGTCATGGCGCAGGCAATCTGGGTGTATTTCATGTTGATGCCCCGGGGTGGGTCGAATGATCAGGAGGCCACCGCGTTGACGGTGACGCTGAGGCACGCGCGGCCGCCCGCACTCAGGTCCTCGTCGACGTTCGGGTAGTCGAAAACCTCCAGCACGTAGCTGCCAGCCGGGCTGCCAAAGGTTTCCAGAATCTCGTTGCCGGGGTCGGAGTTCTCTGCCAGTTCGTCATCCTGCCCACGGCTGTGGAGGTGGATGTCGGGATCGGTATCAGGACCGCTGTTGACCTCGATGGTGAGGTCGCTGGCCGCTGCCAGCGTGAAGGTGAGAAAGCGACGGTTGGAAAGCTTGTTGTATTCACCAAAGCCATTGGTGCTGCACACCGATTTGGCGACGCCATCGGTCGAGATGGCGGTGTAGATCGGCAAGACATCACTGGCATTGCCGGCGTTGTTGGTCTCGGTCGAGCCGCGGGGGTCGATATTGTTGGCATTGATGCGCTGCGCATTGACGATGGCATTGATGCCGCTCGAAAACGAGACATTCGCCGACTTGAGCGCAGCAATGAACGTGAAGATGCTCGTCTGCAGCGACGTGGTCTTCTGCGCGTCGACCATCACCCGGTAGATCGGGCCAAAGCCGAGGGCCAGGTTGTCGCTGCCATCCACGGCACTGTCGTAGAGGTCATACAGGATCGACTGCACCGAGCCCTCGCTATACCAGCCCGAGTTCTCCGCGGCGGTGGGGTTGTCTTCGACATTGATGACGAAATCCGCTGCCTGGCCGCTGCCGCTGGAATCCCGATAGGCCGGATCGTCTGTGACGATGCCGGACAGTGCGTTGCCAAAGCCCTCGCCAAAGGCCACGCGCAGATCCAGGATGTCGCCCGCACCATGCTCTCCACCGATGCTGTCGGAGGCCGATAGTGCGCTCTCGAAGAAATGACCCCACTCGTGGACGATGACGTGGTCATCGAACTCGTCGGTATCGACATCCGCTTTGCCCAGGATATAGAGCGCGTGGTTGCCGCCGTTGCTCTCGTAGTGAGAGGTCCCGATCTGACCCATCGCCGGATTACCGCCGGCGGCCACATTGTTGACGCTCCAGAACGTCGATAGCTTGGGGAACGCCACGCTGCTGTCCACCGCCAGCACCTTTTGCAAGGCCTCGTAAAGATTGTCCAGAATGGCAAACGGGGCGGCAGCACGCACACCCACGTAGGCGCTGCCGTTCCAGCCCGAGGCCGCATGCAGATTGCGGGTCTGGTCCGCGGTGCCAGCGTCGAACACAGCCGTATCGAGGGCATACACCGCACCGCCCTGCGTATTGTCGGCAACGCTGAAATCCCAGGCCGGCGTGCCCACGCGCAGCGTCTGCGCCCGGGCGCGCAGCCGCAGGCTGGTGCCGGCGGGAACACTCAGGCTGTAGTTGCCGTTGGCATCGGTCTGGGTACTGCCCAGCACGATGGGTGAACTGCCGGTACTCAGCGCCTGCACGGTGACGCCACGCGCTGGGCTGATCACCGGATTGCCCATGTCCAGCCCCGCGCCGGGGCTGCTCCTGAAGCGGATACGATCAAAGCTGACCCTGCCGCTGATGACCACCGGCGTGCCAGCAGCCCGGCCCGTGACATTGACCACCACCGTGTCGCTCGCGGTGCCACCGCGGTTGTCCGTCACCGTGAGGGTGAAGCCCAAGGCCACGTTGCTGCTCGTGGTCGGCGTGGTGAAGGTGGGATTGGCGACATTGGCGTTGCTGAGCGTCACCGCAGGGCCGGCCGTCTGCACCCAGTTGAAGGCGGCGATGCTGCCATCGGCATCGGTGCCACTACCGGCCAAGGTCACGCCGGCCGCCGAGGGCACCGTCTGGTCGGCTCCCGCATTGGCGACGGGGTTCTGGTTGCTGCCGGTGGATGTGCCGTTGACGTTGATCACTACGCTGTCGCTGGCTGCCGCTCCCCGGTTGTCGGTGACAGTGAGCGTGAAGGCCAGGGTGAGCGGGCTCGTGGTGGTGGGCGCCGTGAAGGTGGGGCTGGCGGCACTCGTACTGCTGAGCGTCACCGCAGGACCGCCGGTCTGCGACCAGCTAAAGCTCGCGATGCTGCCGTCGGCATCGGTGCCGGCACCGGCAAGATTCACGCGCGTCGCCGACGCCACCGTCTGGTCGGGCCCGGCATTGGCCGTGGGGCTCTGGTTGCTGTCGCTCAGTCCGCTGGCACCGCCGCCCCCACCGCCACAGGCGGTGAGCGCCGCGAAGAGCATCAGGGCGAGGGTGAGTTGCCCGAGGGCACGCGACGAACTTCTGGACATGGACTGCACTCCCTCGGCGGACAGAATCTGGGTCGCCGGATGCTAGGGGCCACGCGTGACACTCTTTTGACTGCGCTACCAATGGCGATGCACTCAGTGCAGTACCGCGCTGCAATAGCTGGCGCTACCGCTGCACAGCGTCACCGGATTGCTGCCAGCCCCGTCGAACTGCGCGCGGTGTACCAGCGTCGTCGTACCCGGCTCGGTGTAGGCCTTGAGCGTGAGCGCATTCACCGCCGTGGCACTGCCGCCGGGGTTGGTCTGGGTGAGGCTCAGATCGCTGTTGCCATACTGCTCGATGTTGGCGGTATTGAAGGAATCCATCTGCGTCAGCCATAGCGCGTTATGGTCGCCATAGTGCGCCACGGTGGCGGTGTTGCTGTCGCCCTGCTGGCTCAGCGTGACCCGATTGTCGTTGCCAATCTGGCTCAAGAATCCGACGCTGTTGTTGTTGCCACCCTGGGTGACCACGGCGTAGTTGTCGTCACCCAACTGCTTCAGGAAGGCCTGGTTGCCGTCGCCAAAGCCCTGGCCGACGAGGGCCAGATTGCCGCTGCCCTGCTGCTCGATTTCCGCCCGGTGCGCGGTTCCTTCGATCTGGTCCACGAGTGCGAAGTTGACGTTCTGGCTGATGTAGGCGAGCTGGGATTCCAGTTCCAGTTGCTGCGCCGGGTCAGCGCTGTTGCGGGTGATGAAGGCGTTCTGCGCATCCTGTGCGGCCGTCACATCCGTCAGGCTCACTGCACCCGCCCTGCCCGCCAGCAGCAGGGCGGCCGTCAGGCCCAGGCGGGCCGCCAGGCCTTTCACCGCTGCTGCTCCCGGTCGACGGAATGGAAGGATTCGTCCACCGGCGGCAGCTTCGACACTTCAGGCTCCGCTGGCTTGGTGGCCGGGGTTGCAGGCATAACGACGGCGGCTGGTGCTTCGGGCTTGCCCGGTACGTCCGGCCTGGTCGGTGCTGTTGAGGCCGCCGCGAGCGGCGGCGTCTTCTCGGGGTCGAGGCCGCGGTTGGTGAGCTCGGCATGCACGCGCTGCAACAACGGATTGCGGATATCGCGGGGGTCGGCAAGCCGCCAGGAATTGGCGAACACGCCCTCAACGATCACGCTCAACAGCGCCTGCTCTATGGCCTCCTGCACGGCCAGCTGCACCGGCTCGTTGTAGGTGTAGCCAGCCTCGGCCTCCAGCAGTTTCTTGAACGACACGAACTTGTAGATGCCGGGCGAGATCTGCTTGGAGTAGATGGTCTTGGTGGTGGAGATCGAATGCAGGATACGGCCGTTGCTGGTGTCGACGGCCCGCAGGTTCACGGTGACTTGGTCCTTACGGTACTGGTCGGAGATCGACAGGCCCAGATACTTCACGCCGATGCCGCCGGTGCTGACGTTGAAGTCGTAGCCCACCACGCTGCCCTGCAACAGCAGGCGTGCAGGCAGCAGCGACGGCAGGTCGGGGCCGATGCCGGGTGCTGCCTTGCCCTGGGCGCGTTCTTCGGGTTGATCGACGGCGCGCAGGATCTTGCGCTCGGTGAGCAGGTCTTGCAGGCCCTCGCGCTCGACCGGGCTGAACCAGCCGGAGTCGGTCATGGCCTTCACCAGCATCGCCGCCCCGCCCTGCGAGACGGCAGTGGAAAACGAGCTGTCCGGGGATTGCTTGTACTGGCCGGTCTGGTCGCGAAAACCATAGACGGCGGCTGCAATGCGACCCTTGGGCCGCGGCAGGTTCAATAGATCGGGGGTGAGATTGGTCGCCGGTTCCAGCGCCGCACGGCTGAGCGTGGTTTCCACGCCGGGCCCGAAGGTGGAGCAGGCGGCGAGCAGGCTCGCGGCAGAAACCATCAGCACAAGCAGCAATCTGGACATGGGTAACTTGCTAAGCGGTAAAAACAGAAAAGCGCCCCCGGCTTGCGCCGGGGGTGCTCGACGTTGCAGTGCTGCGTGAATCCAGCAAGCGCTTAGGGCGCCGTGTGCTGATAAACGCTGGCGTAGTTGCCGGTGTTGAAGCCCGCGCCGGCTGCGGCGTTGCTCTGGTAGACAAAGGCCACGGCGCCGCCCACGGCATCGTCCACGCCGAACTGGTCGACCACGGAGGTGTTGCCGTCGCCGAACTGGAACACGTACGAGGAGTTGGTGGTGCCGGCCTGGTAGGTCTGCGCGACGTTGAAGTTGCCGTTCTGCGAGATCAAGGAGAACTCTTGGATCGGCGCGACGTCGTTGGAGTACTGGTAGGACTCGGCGACGTTGCTGCCGTCGGCGTCCGACTTCTGGAACACGATCGAGGTGTTCAGCGTGCCCTGCTGGCCGATGCGGGCGTAGGAGTCGATCGACGACTGGATGGCCAGTGCGACGTTGTTCGACACATCCGTGCCGTCGAACACATCCGCCAGGTCAGCCGCGACGGTGTTGGGGTTGGCCGAGGTGAAGTCCAGGTTGGCACCCTGCGTGATGATCGCGACGTTGCTGGACGACTCGACGGCATCCGCATCGCTGAGCGTGGCGGGGCCGGAGGCCGCACCGTAGTCCACCGTGAGCGCGCCCGCGGTGTCGAAGGTGGTGGTCACGTCGAGGTCGGTGACGTAGTCGTGGCCGACCGAGACCACGGTGCCGTCGCCGGTGGCCAGTGGGTTGACGACGTCGCCGGCGTTGGCCGGAATGTCGGCGTTGGCGAGCGAGGCCTGCTCGGGCACCTGCACGCCCAGATCGGCACCGAGCGCCTGCACCACGAGGGCGGAAGAACCAGACTGGTGTTCCTGGTAGGTCAGCGCGTAGTTGAACGAATCCACACCGATGACCTGCGACTCGAACGGTGCGACGGTGCTCTGCTGGTCGGTGTAGGCCGTGAGGTCCGGGGCGGCGTAGGGGGCGATCTCGCCCGCGCCGAGCAGGGCGCCGGCATCGGTGCCGACGTTGTTGGCGGTGATGCCGGTGGCGTCGACGGTCACGCCGCTGCCGCTGCCGGAGGTGTTGCCCTGGATCACGGTGGCGAAGTTGTTGACGCGGTCACCGGTGGCCAGCGCGTCCAGCTGCAGGATGGCGGCGGACTGCGGAATGGCATCGACGATCACCTGGTTGATGTTGGCGGTGGCGTCGGTCTGGTCGGCCTGGTAGGTGATGCCTTCGGCCGTGACCTGGGCAAATGCGGGCACGGCGAACATCGCACCGAGCGCAATCACGAGAGAGTGCTTCTTGAACATGCGGTTTACTCCTGGATACTTTTTTTGAGAGGACGGGGTTTGACGCTACGGGTTCGGTGTGCTGCCGATTTCAAACGTGCTCGTTTGACCTGTGGTGCGGTCAGTCGTGGAGACGGTGACGGAGCCACCGCTGTTCTGAATGACCTCGATGATGAAATCCTGGGTTTCGACGCGGCCTGGGATCAGCCCGCCATCGACGCTGACGATGCGCGAGATCACCGAGGACTGGACCCGGCTGAGCACCGCGTTCTGCAGCGCCTGGTTGAAGGCGCGCAGGCGGTCGGCGGGAGTCTGGGTGCGCACAGGCGCGGTGGTGTCGTTCTGGGCCTGCGCCTCGTTGAGCAGGATGCTGCCGTTCAGCGGGTTGCCGCCAAACGAGGGATTGACCGGCTGATAGACCAGCGCGGAAGCCATGACACTGGTCGCGCTCAGGGCAAGGCTGGCGAGGGCCAGCATCTTCATCGTCGGAGCCATGCGTTTCATCTATCGGAGTTCGTCGGTGCCGAGGTCGGGGTCGGGCAGCTGGCGGTCGAGCTCGGCGGCCGTCAGCGCATTGAAGGTGGTGCTGGAGGCCTCCTTGCCGGCGCGCTGGGCGATGCGGCCGTTGAAGCCGATGAAGCGCTGGAACAGCACCTCGTTCGCCGCCGTGCTCACCGTCATCTGGCTGCCGGTGCGGGCCGAGGGCCGCTCCTTCACCACCAGGGTGTAGCGGCCATCGGGGTCGTAGGCCTGCCAGGCGGAGACGAAGGCCGAGTAGAACTCCTGCCCGGCGAACGTGCGGGTGTCGTTGATCAGCAGGCCGGGGATGTCGATCTCCGCCGCCAGCGACGGCGCGGAGACCAGACCTCCCAGCAGCAGATACGCCCATCCAGCCTTCATGTATGCCCTTGGTTTACGCACCTTCGAGGGCGCGCCTTTGAATCCATCTTGGAAACCACTTCAGGCGCTCATGCTAGGCACCGCGTGTTGCACGGCCATGGCAGTTTGACTACTCCTCACCACTGCTGAGCACTTCGACGAAGAGCTCCAGTTCGGGGTTGGCCGCCGCCCGCGCCGCACCCGCCACCTGGTCGGCGGTCTGGCTCACGGCCGCGGCGACCGAGGCCGCGGCGTTGACGGTGCCGGTGTCCACCGTCGCGGTCGGTACACCCACCTTCACGCCCGAGACCTGGATGTTGTCGGCGTTGGCGACCTGCAGGGCGGCGACGTTGAGGTTGCCGGAGACGCGGATGCCCGCATCGCCGGCATCCACCGTGCCCACCGGGGCGATGAGGTTGGCCGAGCCGGCAGGCTGACCCGGCTGGCTTTGCAGCGCCGCGATGCCGGCACCACTCACCTGCGAGCGCGCATCCACGAGGCAGAACAGATCGTCGTCGCACTGGGTCTTGAGCGGCGGAATCTCCGAGCTGGTCTTGGCCCCCTTGCCGGCGTTGATGTCGCCGTTGGAACTCCAGATGAGGATGTCGCCACCCTGCTGCGTGAAGATGCGGCTCTGCGCCAGCAGCACGCTGTCGTCGGCGAAGAGGCGGATCGACCCCGCCTGCAAGGTCAGCAGACCCTGGGAGTTGGGGCCCACTGCGGCGGTGTTGGCGGTCTCGGGCGCGAAGGGTGGCGCCGAGGCCGATCCGATCAGCACGCGACCGCCGGGGCCGAGGATGGAGATGTCGCCACCCGCCTGCGTCTGCACCGTCGTGCCGCGCATGTCCAGCTCGCCGGTGCGCCGTCGCGTGGTGGCCCCGTTGCTGGCACCCGTCTGGTCGTTGGCGGTGTAGCCGCTGGCGGCCGGGAACAAGGCCTCGATGGCCGCATAGCCGCGCCCGTACTGGCCGACGAAGCGGATGTTGTCGGCGTTGTAGACCACGCCCTGCGGATGCGCGCGATCCACCACCGTGCGGGTGCTGCCGTTGTAGTCGAGGCCGACCTGATCCAGCACGTCGAGAAACACCGCGCTCACCAGCTGCTGGCGCTGCTCGGCAGCCAGGCCCTGGAAGATCGTCCAGGCCGCGGCCGGCGTCAGGGCCGCGAGATCGGGCTGCGGCTGGCCGCTGCGCTCGGCCTGGTCGAGCAGGCGCTGGCGCACGAAGGCGACCAGGGCCGCGCTGTAGTCCGGCGTGCCGAGCCGGTCATTGGGGTCGAGCGGATCGTGCAGCACGGCCGGGTTGATGAAGGTCTCGGCGAACGCATCCAGCTCGATGCCGCCCGCCACGCCAAAGCTCAAGGCGATGTTTGCGCCCTCGCGGGAGAGATAGGCGTTGTTGGCGTTGCCGACAGTGCGGATGCCGGGGTACTGCGGGTTGTTGAGCGTGAGATAGCCCAGCGCCCTCGCCTCGTTGGCCGAGGTCAGCGGCCCGATGTCGCGACCGGCGGAGATCGCCAGCGTGCCCGGCCCGCCCAGCTCGATGAGCGGGATCGACTGGCCCGGCACCAGCGGCGGCTCATAGAGGTCGCGCCCCGCCGCGATGGTGGTGATGTCGCTGCGGTAGAGGTTCTGGCCGCTGAAGTACAGGTTCACGATGTCGCGCCCGGCGCGGATCACGGCGGGCTTGTCGCTGGCGATGCGCAGCGATCCGCCGTAGTTCAGGCGCGGATCGCCGTTCACCAGATCGCCCAGTTCGCTATAGATGCGCAGGGGTTGCTGATCCTGCGCGTGCAGGGCCTGCTCGCCGTGCAGCCGCAGGTTGGACTGCAAGCCGAAGTTGATGAAGCTCGGCTGCACCGTGGCCACCGACACCGGCCGCAGCACCGAGGGCAGCAATGCCGCGGGTGCATCGATCAGGCCCAGATAGGCGTTGTTGCTGGGCGAGGACAGCAGCACGTCTCCCTGCGCCAAAAGGCTCAGCTGGCCGAGGGGCGACGGGAACAGCTCGCCGGCGCGCCGCACGTTGAGCGTGCCCTGCGGGGCCTCCAGCTCCACCGTGGAGGGCAGCAGGAAGCTGAAGCCCTCTTCCACGACGCTGCTGATGCCCTGCTCCAGGTTCGCGCCATAGGCGCTGCCCGGCGTGGCGCGGGTACTGCCAAAGACGAGATTGCCGCTCACCGCCTGAAGGTGGATGGCGGAATCGCTGCCGTAACCCTGCGAATCGAAGCCGCGGAACAGCACCGAGGGATTGAAGGCACCGCCCACGTCCAGGCCGCGGCCAGCACTGACCGTGAACTGCGTATCCTGCAAGGCCAGCAGCGTGGCACCGCCCTGATCGGCACCGATGCGCCCGCCCGCCCGCAGCGAGGCTTGTCCATCAGCGACGAAGAACGACCCGCCCAGCAGATCATCGCCCGCCGTCACGCGCAGGCTGCCGCCGCCAAAACTCGTATAGCCGCGTGCGGCCGTGGCATCGAGCCGGTAGGTGGTGGGCAGCGACACCGACAGCTCGCGGATGCTGCCGCCCGCCGCAATCTGCACATCACCGCCCGTGCTCAGCACGCCCTGCGCGAACATCCCGAAGTTGATCGAGGACTGGCCCGGCGCGCCGGTGCAGCCCAGCTCGCCGGTGAGGCAGCTGCGCTGCATCCAGGGCCACCAGAACTGGCTGAGATCGGTGCCCACCTCGCCCGTGCGGCTGCCGTCGGTGTCGATCACGGTGGTGATGCCCACGACATCGCCGCCGGTGCGGATGCGGATGTCGCCCGCGCCCGTTGGCGTGACCAGTCCGCTGTCGATCACCGGGGCCTGGCCCGGCCGCACATTGCCCAGCGCGCCACCCGGCGTCGCCCCCTGCACTCCGGCGTGACCAGCCGTGTAGATCGCACCTGGAGCCTGCGCATCGAGCAGGCGCAGGTCGCCGGCCGCCGCGATGTCGATGCGGCCCACCCCGGTGCGGATCAGCGTCGGCA